>Ga0299914_10003226_pt1 | contig 11493 bp, 9 predicted proteins | sample RVTome_10_FD_201361 | JGI IMG/M metagenome (GOLD analysis project Ga0299914, IMG submission 201361) | Soil microbial communities from uranium-contaminated site in the Upper Colorado River Basin, Wyoming, United States - RVT153D57 (version 2) ... | reverse complement strand
GTCCGCCACTTCCTCTCCTTCGGGCTGGCGGCCGGGCTGCTCGGTGGGGTCCTCGGCGCGGCGCTGGGGCTGTGGCTGGCGAGCCTGATGACCGGCGCCTACACCGAGCAGCTCTCGATCCCGCTCTCGGTGGTGGCGATCCGCCCCGGCACGATCCTGGTCGGGCTCGCCTTCGGGTTGGGAACCGGGGCGCTGGCCTCCGCCGCCCCGGCGGCGCTGGCGGCGAGCGTTCCCCCGGCCGAGGCGATGCGCCGCTACTCGCCCGCCAAGGCGGGGCGGGTCAGCCTTGCCGAGCGGCTGGTGCCGCCGCTGCGCCGCCTGCCGGTGCGCTGGCGGATGGCGCTGCGCTCGATCGGCCGCAACCCGCGCCGCGCCGGCTCGACCGTGCTCGGCGTGATCCTCGCGCTGGTCCTGATCCTCACCTCCTGGGGGATGATCGACGCGGCGCGGATCCTGATCGAGCGCCAGTACGGGGAGATCGAGCGCCAGGACGCCCAGCTCTACGTGCGCCCGCCGCTGGACTCCGCCGGGCTGGCGCGGATCCGCGCGGTGCCGGGGGTGGGGCGGGCTGAGCCGGCGGCCGAGTTGCCCGTCTCCCTGCGCGCCAACGGGCGCCGCTACCAGACGGCGCTGATCGCGCTGCGCCCCGGCACCCGGATGCACGGCTTCTACGAGGCCGGCGGCGAGCGGATCGCGCTGCCCGCGTCCGGGCTCGTCGTCGGCCAGGCGGTGAAGGGAAGGCTCGACCTGCGCACCGGCCAGGCGGTGCGGGTGGGCGCGCCCGGCACCGGCGTCGAGGTCAGTGCCCCGCTCGCCGCGGTGGTCGACGAGCCGCTGGGCGCCTACGCCTACGCGTCCCTGGACGCCGTTCAGGCGCTGGCCGGGCCGCGCCTCGGCGAGGGCAACTCGGTCTTCGTCACCTATGCGCCGGGGGCCGACCGCGATCACATGCGACGGGCGCTCAGCGCCGTCCCCGGCGTCACCGCCTTCGTCGACTCCCAGGCGCTGAAGGAATATGTGAACAGCTACCTCGGCCTCTACTACCTGTTCATCGGGATCATGGTCCTCTTCGGCGGGGCGATGGCCTTCGCCCTCCTCTACAACTCGATCCAGGCGAACCTGGCGGAGCGCTCAGTCGAGGTGGCGACGCTGCGCGCCGCGGGGACGCCGTTCGCGACGCTGGCGCGGATGATCACGGTCGAGAACACGATCGTCGCGGCGCTGGGAATCGCCCCCGGGCTCTTCCTCGGCTACCAGTCGGCGAAGCTGTTCATGGAGCAGTTCCAGACCGACTGGTTCAGCTTCCAGCTGGAGATGTACCCCTCGACCTTCGTCTTCGCCTCGCTGGCGATCGTCGCCGTCGCCCTGCTCTCCCAGCTGCCGGGCCTGCGCGCCGTCAAGCGCCTCGATATCGCCGAAGTAGTGCGGGAGCGCGCCGCTTAGCCCAGTGGGTTGAGGCCTGGCGGGGCCTTGGCGCGGGCGGCCATCTCGGCCTTCTTGCGCTGGGTGCGGATCTCGCTGAGCATGCGCTCGAGGCGCGGTTCTTGCGAGGTGTCGACGTGCGACATGGCGGCGGCGACGGCGGGGTGGATCGCGGCGATCCGCTCGTGCATCGCCTGGGCGATGGCGCGATAGGTGGGGTGGCCCTCGCGGCCGGACCGCAGCTCGATCAGATGCATCGCCTCGCGCGCGTTGAGGTCGAGGACGTAGCGGATGCGGTAGGCGAGGCAGAGAGCGTAGGGGGCGGCGTCGCGCAGGCCGGCCTCGGCCAGCCGCTCGTGCTCGCCGCGGGAGATCTCTAAGGCCCGCTCGAACTCCTCGCCGGCGCCGGCCTCCCGCACCTCCTCGGGAACGCCGGCCCCCAGGTCAGGCCCCAGGCGCTGCCACTGGCAGGTCAGCATGCGGTGGCGCTGCAGGTCGCGGAAGCCGCCGTAGTCGGAGACGATCTCGAAGCGGTAGCGCAGCGCCTCGAAGCCGCGGCCGGGACGGTGGCGGCGGTTGGCGCGCTCTCCCACCATCGCGGCCAGCAGCGCCGCGCGCTCGTCGCGGTCGAGCAGGTCGACGCGGTTGCGGATCTCGGTCTCCGGCGTCGCCGAGGCCTCGAACAGGCAGGCGGCGAGCAGGTCCTCCTCGGTCCCGTCGACGTGGACCAGCTCGACCGAGGGAGTGGCCGCACCGGCGCCGCGGCGGTCGAGCCCGAGGCGGGAGACCCAGCTCTCGGTCGCCTCGCGGCGGCTCTCCAGGAATCTGACCCACTCGCCGCCGCGGTCGGGGCGGTCGACCCGGGAGACGAAGCTCGGCATCACCTGCTGCAGCTCGCGCAGGATCATGCCGCCGTACTCGCGCGCCTCCGGCAGGGGGGAGGCCATCAGCCGCAGCAGCATCTGCTCGTAGGCCTGGCCGCTGGCGTAGATGCCGACGTGGCTGAGCGTGGCGGCGGGCAGCAGGCCGCGCAGCAGGTCGAGCGCCTTGGCCCGGATCGAGCGCTGCCACGGCCCCTCGGGCTCGCCGTCGCCGCGCGGCCAGCGGTCCGCGGCCCAGGTCTCGACCTGGCGCAGCAAGCGGGAGTAGATCGAGAAGACCTCGTCCATCGCGGCGCCGAACTCCGGCCCGAGGTCGTCGTCGCGGTAGTAGCGGTAGCCGCCGCCGGCGTCGTCGGGGAGCGGCTTGTCGTAGGGGATGTAGCGGGTGGATTGCTCCAGGTATGCGGCGAGGCGACCGCGCTGCAGGACCTTGGTGAGGACGTTGGAGACCCACTCGCAGGCGATGTGGGCGCCGCCGACCTGGGCGATCGAGTCGTCGCCGTAGCCGACGAACACTCTCTCGTAGAGGTCGGCCGCGCGCTCCCCCTCGGCCCCGTCGAAGGGCCGCCCGCCCGCCGGGACTTCAGGGGCGAACTCCTCCAGATAGAGCCGCCGGACGGTCCCCGAATACCGCGAATAGCGGGCAAAAAGCGCCCCCTTGACGGTTTCCGGCAGGTTGACCAGAGCGAACACCGGTCGGTCGAGGTTGGTGAAGTGAGGGGCGAGGAGCGATTCCTCCTCGGCGGTGAACGACTCGACCGGGTAGCGCATCTGCCGATCCTAGCCGCGCGGTCGGCGGGCGCGATTCGGGCTCCGATGCATCGATTCGAGCATCGTCTTCGCGTACTTCAGTCGAATAGCGTTGGCGCGTGGACATCGTTTGGACGCTGCTCGGCATCGCCCTGATCGCACTCGCCCTTCGCGACATATTCGATGTCCTCTTCCATCCGCTGGGTAGGGGCATGATCGCTCGGGGCGTTGTTCGCTCGGTTTCGGCGATCGCGCGTCGTATGCCACGCGGCGCCCGGACCGTCGGCTTGCTCGTGGGACCGCTGAGTTACATCGCCGTCGTCGCGACCTGGGCCGCGCTCCTGGCCACTGGCTGGGCGCTGGTCTTCATGCCGCAGCTGCCGGGCGGCTTCACGTTCGATTCGGGCCTCGATCCGGCCGAGCACGCCGGCTTCCTCGACGCCATCTACATCTCGCTCGTCAACCTGACCAGCCTCGGCTATGGCGACATCTCGCCGGCGTCGCCGGCCCTGCGCGTGCTGGGGCCGATCGAGACGCTGTTCGGGCTCGGCCTTCTGACGGCGAGCATCTCGTGGTTGATCTCGATCTACAACGCGATCTCCCGTCGCGACTCGCTCGCGCACGAAGTTCACCTGACCAAGGAATCCGAGGAGCGGCTGGGCCGGAAGCTCGCCGAAGCCGAACCGGAGCTGCTCGAGCGCATGCTTGCCTCGTTCACCGAGCAGCTGATCGCCACGCGCCGCGACCTGATCCACTTCCCCATCACCCATTACTTCCGCACGGAGGACGAGGAGCGGGCACTCTCCGGCCTGCTGCCGTTCCTGTCCTCGCTGGTAGGGGAGGCGAGCGAGGACGCCCGCCCGCCCGCGCTGAAGATACGGGCGGAGATGCTGGGAATGGCGATCGACGACTTCGCCGAGACGCTCCGGGTGCGACTCCGCATGCCCGGCGAGACCACCGACGCAACGCTCGAGCACTACCAGGCCGACCACAGATCGCCGCGAAGCCACGCCTAAGCGCGACCCGCCGAATGCGCCGATTCGGTGCCGCCGTGTGACAAGTCTCGCGCGGCGCCTTGACCGCGCGGATTGCCTCGGCTTCCCTGGCCGGTATGAGGCGAGCGGGGATGACGGCGAGCGCGGTTGCCGCGACGGGAGCGCTGGCGTTGGTGGCGGCCACGGTGATGGCGAAGCCGGCGTCGCCGCCGACCGCGATCGTCTCCTTGGGGGACAGTTTCATCTCCGGGGAGGGCGGCGGCAGCTACGGCGCATCGGGGGAGAACCGCTGCGACCGATCGGCGACGGCGCCGATCCGCAGCGCCCCGATCGCGGTCGACGCGAAGGTCAATCTGGCCTGCTCCGGCGCGAAGGCGGTGAACATCTGGCGGGGGGAATCGGGTGGGAAGCCGCACCGCGGTGAGCCGCCGCAGGCGGACCAGCTCGCGGCGGTCGCCGGCCGCTTCGACGTGAAGCTGGTCGTCCTGACCGTTGGCGCCAACGACCTCGGCTTCGGCGCCATCGTCGCCGGCTGCGCCCTCGACTGGGCCCGCAGCTCCCCGGGCGACCCGCGCTTTTGCCGGCGCGACGCACAGCGGGGGCTCGAAGGACGGCTGCCCGCCGCGGGGCGCGGCCTGCGCAAGGCGATCCGCGAGGTCCGCGCGGCGATGGCGAGCGCGACGGACTCCGAGCCGCGCGCCCGGCGGCGCCCCGCGCATTTCGAGCCCTCCGTCCCGGGCCGGCGCGAGACGGAGGGCGAGGCTTATCGCCTCATCGTCATGGGCTACGCGTCGCCGTTCCCGCCCGGCTCGCGGTTCCGCTACCCCGAGTCCGGCTGGTCGCGCCTCACCAGGGGAGGTTGCCCGGTCTGGAACGCTGACGCCGACTGGGCGCGGCGCTGGGCCCTCCCCGCGATCGCGTCGACGATGCGCTCCGCGGCGGCCGCCGAAGGCGCCGAGTACCTCGATGTCCGCCGCGCCCTCGCCGGCCATGAGGTCTGCGCGAGGGGGGTGAGTGAGTTTGACCATCACATAGGGGGGTCAAACTCACTCACCCCCCTCGCGTCGCGCTCACTCACGCTGCGCGAATGGTTCCGGCCGCTGCGGCTCACCGGCCGCGTCCGCGAGTCCCTCCACCCCAACCCGCTCGGCCAGCGCGTCATCGGCCGCTGCCTCGCCCAGGCCTACGCAGAGCCGATTTCGACCCACAGGTGCAGATCATGAGCTACTCTCATGATCATGAAACGCCTCAAGATTTCAGCGGGGGGGCAGGTTTCGGTCCCGGCGACGGTGCGCAATCGCTGGAAGACCCGCGTGGTCGTCGCCGACGACCGGGGCGACCACCTGATCCTCCGCCCGGCCCCCGAGGACCCGATCGAAGCCGCCTTGGGCGCCTTCGCAGATCTCCCGGGCCCATCGGCGGACGAAGCACGAAGGCTCGACCGCGAAGAGGAATGGGAAATCGAAGAGCGGAAGTACGGCGGCGGCAGGCAGGATTGACTCTGCTTGACGCCAACGCGTTTGTCTCTCTGCTGCGACGCGAGCCCGGGGGGCCTGAGGTTGCGGACCTCGTGCGAAGTCGGGAGTGCGCTACACCCGCCCCATGCTTGGCTGAGGTGGTCGACAGGATGATTCGCCGGCACGGCGCGGACCCGACATATCTCTCCGAGCGCCTGGGCGCTCTACTCGATGAGTCCGTTGCGGTCTTGAAGATCGACTCGGGAGTTGTCTGGCGAGCAGGCGAGCTCCGCGCCACCCACTACGACCGCAGGACCTCAGCCCTGTCCCTCGCGGACTGCATCCTCCTTGCGACCGCAACACATGAGGACAGGATCGCGACTTCTGACCACGCTGTCGCCGCTACCGCCAGAAATCTGGGACTAAGCGTCATTCCCCTTCTCGACAGCAAGGGAAACCGCCTGACGAGTTAGCGGTTCGACTGTCGATGGGCGTCATTCAGTGTTTCTTGGTCGATGCCTCGGTGGGGAGGCCATGAACTCAACCCGGTGGCCGCCGGGGATCGTGACGAAGGCGCTCGTCGGGCAGCTCCTCGGGGGAGGGAACCCGCTCGAAGCCGAGCAGCTCCCAGCAGGCAACGCAGGCATCGACGTGCTCGGGCGCCACCTCGATAGAGACGTGATGGAGCACTGACCGGGGACTATCGGCGTGCTGCTCGGCCGGCGCGTCGCAGAACGACCTTCTTCTTCATCACCGCCGCGTTGCCGAGAAGGTCGGCGCCCCTGACCCGGGCGAGGGCTTTTAGCGACCGTCGCCCGCGGGGCAACGCCTTGCCGGCCAGCGCGACCCTGACGCGGCGTCCGGCCTTGATCTTAAACCTGCCGCCGGCCAAGATCTTGCCGGTGCGCGGGTTGACCAGCTTCGCCCTACCGCGGCACGGCCCCGAGGTTTCCGCTCTCGGGCAACGCAGCCGCAAACGTGCCGTCGAGTTGTCGAACCTCCCCCGCCGCGCGATACGCATCCGCGGTGGAATCGACTCGGCGCTGACCAGGCGCAGACGGCGGTGCCGGTGGCGGCGTCTCTTCCCGGGACGGGCGGCGGAAGCGGAGGCGCCTGCTTGCGTCGCCGCGCCCATGTCAACCAGGTAGAGGTCCCTTTTGGCGTCCCCATCGCCGGGCATCAAGTCCTCGAAGGTTTCGAAGACGACATAGCGCCCGTTGGGGGAGATGCTCTGGAAGAAGGAGCCGACCTGGCGACCGTTCCCCCCTGGCGTGGCCAGCCGGACCCGACCGTCAACCCATTCGTAGACATCGACCGTATCGTCGATGTCCTCTGTGGTGAGGCTTTCCCAGGTTGAGAAGTAGGCTCGCCCGCCGTCCCGGGAAATACCGCTCAACGTCAGTTCAGCATCCTCGGGCGGATTTCTGCTGCCACCAATGCTGATCAGGTCCAGTCTCCCGGTTTCGGTGAAGAGCAGGTAGATGTCAAGCATGTCGTCGCTGTCTCCCGGCACAAGGGCGCGAGTCGTGGAGAAGAAGAGCCGGCGTCCGTCGCGGGAAACCGCATCGGGCCGTAGGAAACGTTGAACGGCATTCGCTCCGGGAATCGGTGGCAGGCCTGCGGTGAGGCGTTCCGTAACCCCGTTCGGTCCCGCTCGATAGAGATCCCCGAAGGCATCCGTGTCGTCAGGTGTCTGCGGTGAATGGGCCAGATAGAAGATGGAGCCGTTATCGCTTGAGCCGATGAAGTTCATTGGCCAGAACGATTCGAATGGCTGCCCAGGGCCCTCCGGATAACGGACCGTGTGGGTGATCCGTCTGGTCACTCCGTCACGCCAAGAGTAGATGTCGGAGGTCCATTTTTCGGTGTCGTCTGCGGTCAGCTGCTGGTACGTCGCGAAGTAGACCGTGGCGCCATCGGTGGAAGCGCCGAGGAACTCGGCGTCGGGCGCGCGTTCGCTGTAGTTCGGGTCGGGTGGTACTACGTCCGGGCCTGTCGAGGCAAGGCGAGTCTCACCCTCGAAGCGCTCGTAGATGTCCCTGGAGCCGTCGAGGTCATCCGCCGTCATCCGATCGTTGGTTACGAAGAAGACGCGGCTCCCGTCATCGGAGGCCCATGCGATGCTCGCCCCGCAACAGCCGAACGGGTCCGGGGTGCTTTCGTCCAGCGGTCCGGTTGTGACAAGTGTGTACTTCCCGTCTGACAATTCGTAGCCGTCGACAGACGAGTCGGAGGTGAAGGGAACGTCGCGGTCGTCGGGCGTGAGTGACGCTTCGGTCGAGAAATAGACGTGCTCGCCGTCCGCGGAAACCCCATTCACAAGCGCTGAGTAGCGGTGCCTCTCTCCGTAGGGGATCGGCTTGCCGTCGGGCCCCTTCATCAACGTGGTCGAGTTCCCGTCGCGCAGGAAGACTTGGAGGACGCCATGGCGGGGGCTCCCGTCGCCGAGGGCGTCTTCGGTCAGCAATTCATCGGTCAGGAACCAGACTCGACCGGTGTTGTCCACCTGCACCTGACATGTGACCATGGTGGAGCCGCAGTCGAACGCGGCATTGGTGGGCGAGGCGACTAGGAGTGCGGCCAGGGCAAGCGTCCCCAATGCTGCCGCCAGCGAGTATCCCCGACTGCTCAATGAAGTCCTCCCCATCGGGGGTCATTGTATGCAGGCGGTTCAGATTAGGAGGGATCCGAGGGCGGCGAGGACGACTATTCCCGTCGACCAGGTGACGGCCTCGGCCGTGATCTCCATGTCCAGCCCGTAGGCGTGGGCGACGACCATCGAGTTGATGCCGGTCGGCATTGCCGCGATCAGCAGGTAGGCGGCGGGGAGGTCGACCAGCGGCGCAGCCATGAGGATGAGCAGGCCGGGCGCGACGAGGAGGCGGCCGGCCAATGCCAGCGCGACCGGGCGGGTCAGCGGCGGCGGCATCGGCAGGTCGCCGTGCTCGGCGTTCTCGGCCAGAGTCGCGCCGACGGCGAAGAAGCCGATCGGCAGGATCGCGATGACGAGGATCTGGGAGGCATCGACGAGGAGGTCGGGGGCCAGGGCCCGCGGCGCGAGCAGGCCGGCGACCGCAGCGTAGAGGGGCGGGTTGCGGGTGAAGAAGACGCGAACGCGGTCCCGGGGCGACTCGCCCGCCTTGGTGCCGAAGGCGGCGCCGATCGCGAAGGCGCCGAGCAGGACGGACGGGGCGGCGACGGCGAGGTCGTAGAGGACCGCGGTCGGCAGCTCGTCGCGGCCGAGCAGGGCGACCGTCATCGGGTAGCCGAGGTAAGCGGAGTTGACCGTGATCACCGAGCAGATCACCGCGCCGACCGCCGGTCGGGAGAGACGGAGGACCCGGCTCGCCACCCACCAGGCCAGTGCCCCGGCGAGGCTGACCGAGACGAGCCCGAGCACGAGGCCGACCCCGTGCTCGAGGTCGACGCTGCTCGCGGCGAGGTTGAAGAAGACGACCGGTGGGATCAGCCCGTAGAGGATCAGCGTCAGCGCTCGCCTCGAGGCGAGCGCGGCAGCGCGCGGCCGCCGCCGCTCCATCGCGACTCCGACCGCCACGGACCCGGCAATTGCCGCGGATATCAGCAGGACGCCCACCGGGCGCAGCCTTTCAATCAATGAGGGATCAGGCGCAGCGCCGCGGGTCCTGTCAGCAGGGGAGGGGGTGTTAGCGGACTCACCCGTCCGAACACCCCCTCCCCTGCTGCCACCCGCGGAAGAAGCGGATTACCGCGGAAAGAAGTGACACTCCTTAGAAGAGAGAAGCTCCGGCGTGTTCGGCGAGCTCGACGAGGGGCTGGGGAAAGACGCCGAAGACGATGACCGCGGCGGCGGCGAGCAGGGCGGGGATGACTAGGTAGGGGCGGCGGCCGGCTTCGGGGTCGGCCGGGTCGGCTTCCGGGGAGGCGCCGGCGATCGCCGGGGTGGCGGTGACTTCGCCTTCCGGGCGCATCCACATCGCCGTCACGACCGGCAGGTAGTAGGCGAGGGAGATCATCGTGCCGACCGCGATGAAGACCGCGAGCCAGGCGTAGTCGCCGGCGACCAGCGCCTCGATCAGGTAGAGCTTGCCGATGAAGCCCGCCGTCGCCGGCAACCCGGCGAGGCCGAACATCGCGATCGTCAGCGGCCAGGCGAGCAGCGGCCGCTCGGCGCCGAGGCCCCGGACGGCGCGGATGTCGTCGCCGTAGGCGGTCTCGCGCTCGCGCGCGACGATCACGGCGAAGGCGGCGAGGTTCATGAAGGCGTAGGCGGCGAGGTAGAAGACGATCGCGCTGACCCCGGCCTCGGAGGCGACGACGAGGCCGCCGAGGATGTAGCCGGCCTGGGCGACGCCGGAGTAGCCGAGCATCCGCTTCAGCGAGGGCTGGCGCAGGGCGCCGACGTTGCCGACGACGATCGAGATCGCGGCGAGCACGGCCAGCGGTGCCTGCCACTCGCCCGACTGCGGCGCCAGCGCCACGTCGAAGAAGCGGGCGAAGACGGCGAAGGCCGCCGCCTTGGTCGCCACCGCCATGAAGGCGGTGACCGGGGTCGGTGCGCCCTGGTAGACGTCGGGCGTCCACTGGTGGAAGGGGGCGATCGAGGCCTTGAAGGCCAGGCCGACCGCGGCCATCGCGATCCCGACCAGGATCAGCGGGTCGCCGAGCACGCCCTCTCTGCCGATCGCCGCGGCGATCCCGTCGAAGTCGGTCGTTCCCGCGCCGCCGTAGAGGAAGGACATCCCGTAGAGCAGGGTCGCCGAGCCGAGCGATCCGACGATCAGGTACTTCAGCCCCGACTCCAGCGACTCCTCCCGCCGCAGGTTGGCGGCGCAGAGGATGTAGAGGGGGATCGAGAGGACCTCGATCGCGATGAAGAAGCTGACCAGGTTCTGCGCCTGGGCCAGCAGCGTCATCCCCAGCACCGAGCCGAGCAGCAGCGCGTGGTACTCGCCCGAGCCGATCTCCTCGACCGCCGGCTCGCGGATCGAGAGCAGGACCGCGACCGCGGCGGTGAGGATCGCGATCAGCGTGATCGAGATCGCCAACTCGTCGAGCCGCAGGGCGCCGCTGACGAGGTCCGTCGCCTCCCCCCACTGCCAGATCAGCAGCCCCGCGGTCGCCGCCAGGGTCAGCAGGGTGAGCGCCGGCGCGGTGCGCCGCAGCGGCTTGAACACCGCCGTCATCAGCACGATGCAGAGCCCGACGGTGAGGGCGATCACGGGCGAGAGCGCGGCGTAGTCGATGTGAGGGGCCTGGAAGCTCATGGTCAACGCTCCGTCAGGTGGCCATAGGTCCGGAGGTCGTTTCCTCCGGGGCAGTGATCGACGCCACCTTGAGGCGGGTCGCTCAGCAGAATGCCCCCCGGCTTACACGCTGCCGCGACCGCTGCGGTTGCAGACGCATTTGACCGCTTCAGGATCAGTTGCGGGTAGAGCGCCAGCCCGAGGATGCAGAGGACGAGAGGGGCGAGGACGACGCCGTCGCGCCAGCCGATCTCCCGCGACTCGACTCCGTCGGGACGCCGGTTGTGCATCGTGCGCTGGTAGAGGCGCAGGGCGTAGAACGCCGACATCGCGACGCCGCTGATCGCGACGAAGGCGAAGACGATCTTCGCCTGGAAGAGGCCGTTGAGGATGTAGAACTCGGCGATGAAGTTGGCCGACCCGGGCATCGCCAGGGTCGCCAGGGTGACGATCAGGAAGAGGGCCGCCAGGACCGGGGCGCGCATTGCCATTCCGCCCATCTCGCGCAGGTCCTCGCTGCCGGATCGCTCGGCCAGGATCGCGACGATCACGAACAGCGGCGCCACGACCAACCCGTGATTGACCATCTGCAGGATCGCCCCGTCGGCCCCGTCGGCGCGCAGGGCGAAGATGCCGGCGGTGATGAAACCGAGCTGCGCCACCGAGGAGTAGCCGGCGATCAGCCGCACGTTGGTCTGGGTGAAGGCCATCGCCGAGCCGTAGAGGATCGAGGCCAGCGCGATCACCAGCACCACCTCCTGGA
>Ga0299914_10003225_pt1 | contig 11493 bp, 13 predicted proteins | sample RVTome_10_FD_201361 | JGI IMG/M metagenome (GOLD analysis project Ga0299914, IMG submission 201361) | Soil microbial communities from uranium-contaminated site in the Upper Colorado River Basin, Wyoming, United States - RVT153D57 (version 2) ... | reverse complement strand
GGACGCGCCGCTCGACCTCAACGCATCTACCGACTCGGCCGCGAGTGGCAGCATCGAGATGTTCGGCCGCCGGGCGCTCCGTCTCGACTTCGCCGTGGCGCCGCCCGGGGCCGCGGCGCCGGGCTTCGTGGTCGGCGTGGTCACCGACTCCTCCGGTAAACCGATCGCCGGCGCGCGGGCGATGACGGACACCGTGGAGGAGCGCAGCGACGCGGTCGGCCGCTTCGTGCTGCGCGGCGTGTCCGCCGGCACGCGACAGGTGCACATGGTGTCGATCGGCCACGCGCCCGTGAGCGCCACCGTGGACGTCGTTCCAGGCGACACCGCGTTCGTCATGGCAACCATGGCCGCGGTGCAGCAGCTGGATCCCGTGCGGGTCGTCGCGCGGACGCCGTACGTGCAGCTGGTGATGCGCGGCATCGAGGAGCGCAAGCGGACCGGGACGGGCTTCTTCATGGACTCGACTCGGCTGGCGACGCAAGGCACCCTGGTCGGCGCCTTGCAGCTCGCGCCCATGCTGCGGATCCGGCAGAACTTGGGCGGTCCGCCCGTGATTCTGTTCCCCTCCCGCGTCCAGCGCAGCGCCGACGGGGAAGACTTCTGTCACGCAGCAGTCTGGATCGACGGCCGCAAGTCGGAACAGGACTTCCTGCGCGAGCTTCGCCCCGAGGAGATCGCGGTGATCGAGGTCTATCCGCGCTTCATGCTGCTTCCCTCGGAATACGCGGCGCAGTACGAGGGGTGCGGCGTCGTGGCCGTATGGACCAAGCGCGCCTTCCGCTGACGCTTCCCCGCGTCCGCGCAACTACACGCGCGTGTTGACCGGCTTATCCAACAGCTCGTGGCGCAGCTTCGGGTGCGTCGACCACACCCACTTCCCCATCGCCAGGACGGCAACGAGGTTGCCGATTCCGACCGCCCACCAGCTTATAGTGCCGAGCACCCAGGAACCCAGGCCGCCCATCGTCCCGAGAAAGACTCCCTCGAGCACGATGAACGCCAGCAGTCCCACCAGCCACATGCCCGGCGTTTGCTCGAGGCGGTGGGCGCTCCACACGAGCGCGACACCGACGACGATGAACGCCGCGAAATGAACCACAGTGTACGCCGCGATCACGGCTGCACCCACCCGCACTTCGTCGGGACTCGTGGCTCCGAACAGCACCGCCGATCCCAGCGCGGCGGGCGTGTAGAACGGAGCGTTTGCCAACAGATCCATGATGAGGAACCAAAGTGCCACCGCGCTCCCGCCAATAAGTCCCGTGATTATGCCCTTCTTCAGCAACGGGCTCTCGCGAAGGAATCCCAGACCCAAAGGCCCATCGGCACGCGAGGCACGATGCAGGTACGCCATCATCACCATGCCACCGACCAGGTTTGCCCCCAATACGTGCCACACGGGAAGAACGGTCAGTACCTGCGCGCCGGTCACCAGCAACGCGCCATAGTACACGCTGTTGAGCACGCCAAGTCCGAACAACACGCCGACGAGCAGCCCGGGAGCAACGCCGATGACATGGAGGAACCACGCCGTCGCCATGCCCAGCAGCGTGAACACGCCGAAATGGAGGATCGTGTACGTCGCCACGATGCGGAATGTGGCGGCCGTGTTCGGATCGCCGAAGATCGCGCCCGCCAACGTGGTGGGCGTGTGAAAGGCCTCCGCCGTCGCGAGATCCACGATCAGGAACCATATGGCGACCACCGCGCCCGCCGCGATGCCTCCGATCGCCCCATGTAGCAGTGGACTGGCGGGCCGAGAGGTCTGCATGGAGCACTCTCCTTTTCCGAGCGGTCGTTGGGATAGGAAATGCAGTCGCCGGCAGTTTGACGCCCGGAAGTATGCGCGGGCACCGCCAACGGGGCAACGGGGCGACCCAAGCCGGTGCCTGGGTTGCCGGATCAGGCGGCAGCGCGTAGCGTCATCTCGAAATCGCCCACCTGTCATGACCAACGTGCATCCGCCGGCAACGCTCGAAGGATGGTACTCCCTGTGCGTCGCCGCACGGTTCGATCGCCGCGCCTGGCGGTCCGCGAGCGACGTGTCGCGTGAGGGAGCGCGCTCGAGCGCGCTCGACGCGCTCGCGCGTCTGTCGGCTCCCGAGGGCGGCGGATTTACCGAGACGGTTCCGCTCGTGGGCTCCACGAGCGATGTCCTTTTCGTTCACTTGCGACCCACGTTCGAAGACATCGCCGAGGTCGAGCGCATCATCAGGGGCGAGCCGCTGTGGGAGTTTCTCATACCGACCTTCTCGTTGCTCAGTGTGACTGAGGTGGCGCTGTACGGACTGTCGTCGCGGTTGCTCGAGGAAACGCTCTCGCGCGGTGGAGAGGTGGGTGACGCCGCGTACCGCGAAGCACTCGATCTGGGACTGCGCGCGGAGCGGGAGGCGCCGCACGTGCAGCATCGTCTGTATCCCGTACCATCGCCGGACATGCCGTACCTCTGCTTCTATCCCATGTCCAAGCGGCGCCACGAGCCGCACAACTGGTACGCGCTCCCGCTCGCCGATCGCGAGCGTCTGATGCGCGGACACGGCCTCACGGGACGCCGGTACCGCGGACGCATAACCCAGATCGTGACCGCGTCAACCGGCTTTGATCAGTGGGAGTGGGGCGTGACGCTCTTCGCGCGCGATCCCCTGGACTTCAAGCACATCGTCACCGACATGCGCTACGATCCCGCCAGCGCGGACTACGCGGAGTTCGGTGAGTTTTTCGTGGGAAAGCGATGCGCACCCTCGGTCTGGCTCGACGCCCTCGCCGGGTAAAAGTCTTGACGCGTGTGCTGCCGGCCATACACCTTAGGCGTGCCAGCGATCGCTCGCCTGGGCGAACGCCCACGGCGCTCTACTCTCTCTTCCCAGCCGGGGGGTGGTGCCAATGGCCTTTCGTGTAGAATCCGTCTATCGCCAGGGAATCACCGCGGGCATCCTCGGCGCCACGGCGGTCGCGGTCTGGTTCCTGATTGTCGACACCATAGGGGGGCGCCCGTTCTTTACGCCCCTGCTGCTGGGCGATGCCCTCATGGGCGTCTTCGACCGCGAGGGCACGGTGCCTATCGAAAGCGCGACGGCCTTGATCGGGATATACACCCTCTTTCACTATACCGCGTTCTGCGTTTCCGGGATCGTGGTAGCCGTGGTCGTGTTCGTGGCGCAGGACACGCCGTCGATTCTTGGCGGCTTCTTCATCCTCTTCATCGCATTCGAGCTGGGGTCCCTCGGACTGGTCGCCCTGCTGTCGCATGCCTCGACCTTGGGCACGCTCGCGTGGTATCAGCTGATGGCCGGGAACGTGGCGGCCACAGTGGTGATGGGTTGGTACTTCTGGAACAGGCACCCGGAACTGCGCACCACGATGGAGCACGCGCTGGACGGCGCGGAAGACTAGCTGGCCGCGCGGCGCTCAGCGCGGCGACCCGGGATCCGGCGTGCCGTGTGGGGGGCCGCGCACCCCACGTTTTTTCTTGGCGTACCACCACACCGCGATCACGATGCCGGCGGAGATGATCGGCACGAACACCATGAGCGCCCCCGTCCAGAACATCGCGAGAGACATTGCGTCGTCGTTCATCGGTGCAGAAAGCGCTGGAGATTCTTGAGGTAGTACGAGAGCGCGACGACGGCGAGCGCGAATACGACCGCAAGCATTTTGAGGCCCCATTCGCCGGACGCGCGGGAGGCGTCGAAGGACCACCACGAGAACACGGCGCAGAACAGTATGGCGGTCCCGATCAGGAATCGGTGAAAGTAGATCATGCAACCCGGTCCGCGATCATGAAGGTGAGAATGGCCGGAAGATAGGCCAAAGTAAAGAGGAACAAGCGCCGCACGTGATACGGCGTTCTCGATCGCGCGGCGAGCACGGCGCGGACGAGAAGCCATCCGGAAAGAGCGACGGCCGCGGCGAAGTAGGCGGCGCCGGACAGCCCCAGCAGCGTGGGAACCAGACTGATGGGGACGAGCGCCCCCGCGGTCAAGACTGCCTGGCGAAACGTCGACGTACCGTCAGCGTCGGCGACGCTCAGCATCCTGAGCCCGGCACGCGCGTAGTCATCGCGATAGATCCAGCTCAGTGCCAGGAAGTGCGGGAGCTGCCAGAAGAAGAGCATCGCGAACAGCACTGCGGGACGCTCGGACAGCGTGCCGCCTGCCGCAGTCCACCCCCCGACGATCGGCAGCGCCCCGGGAACCGCACCGATGAGCGTGGCCAGCGTCGTGCGCCTCTTGAGCGGTGTGTAGACGAACACATACGACAGCAGCGTCGCGGCCGCGATGAGGGCCGTCATCATGTTCACGAGCACGGCGAGGTAGGCGACTCCCACCACACCCGCGCCGGCCGCGAACATGGCGGCGTCGCGCGGATCCAGGCGTCCGGCCGGCAAGGGACGGCCAGCGGTCCGCCGCATGAGCGCATCGACATCGCGCTCGAGCACCTGGTTGAGCGCGTTCGTGCCGCCGGCGACGAGCGCGCTTCCGATCAACGCGTGGATGAGCAGGCCCCACGTTGCGGACGTCCACGCGTCGAGCGAGGCGGGTGCCGCGAGGGCGAACCCGGCCGCCACCGTGAGGACCGCCATGAGCGTGATGCGCGGCTTGGTGAGCGCGAGGAGATCGGACGGCGCAACCTGCGCGAACGTGAGCACTACCAACGGAATTCCCGCGTGACCGCGACCACCAGAATCACGGCCAACGGCAGCGGCGCCACGGCCAGGAGCCGCAGACGGTTCGGCTCATACCGCAGGTGCATGTAGTACAGCGCCACGAGCACCGCCTTCCAGACGGCCAGAAAGATGAGGAGCAGAATGAGCACCATCTTGGGCCAGGGCAGGAAGGCGACCCCCAACTCGAGCAGCGTGAGCGCGCCAAGAAAGAAGAAGATGCCGACGTAGTTCGGGTGGGCGTGCTTGGGCTTCTCCATGACACTCCTCCCGCTCATATGAGGTAGACGATGGTAAAGAGGATGATCCAGACGAGATCGACGAAGTGCCAATAGAGCCCGACCACCTCGACTCCGCGATGATCGGCGGCGCTGTACTTCCCTTGAAAGGCCCTCCACGTCACGTACATCAGGCAGATCACACCGACGGTCACGTGAAACCCGTGAAAGCCGGTCATCGTGTAGAACGTGGAGCCGTACAGTCCCTCACTCGGCACGAATCCGTCGTTCACCAGGTGGATGTACTCGAAGACCTGGACGCCGACGAACCCGGCGCCAATGATGACGGTGGCGATCAACCACCGCTTGAGTCCGGCCAGGTTGCCGTCCTGTATCGCGGCGAACGCCTTCACCATCGTGACCGAACTGCAGATGAGGAGGAAGGTGTTGATTGCCGTGAGGGGGACGTTGAGCACCTCGCCGGGTGGCTTCCATGCTTCGGGATGGGCGACGCGGAGGATGATGTACGAGCCGATGAGGGCCGTGAAGAACATTATTTCCGAGCCGAGGAAGACCCACATCCCAAGCTTCTCGTTGTATACGCCCGCTCCCTCCTCGTAGCCCCGGGGCGGGTCCATCATGTTTTCTTCGAGCGTCGGGGTCGCATGCGCCATGTGGTCAGGCCTCCCGGTCACGTGTGGGCGGCGGAGCCCGCCGGTTGCGGTGGCAGTTCGCGGTTCTGGGGCAGGAAGTCCTCCTGGACCAGCGGCGAGCTGTACTCATACGGCCCACGATAGACGCGGGGGATCGTCGCAAAGTTGCCGTGCGGCGGCGGCGAGGGCACCGTCCATTCCAGCCCATTGTCGTCCCACGGGTTATCGGGCGCCTTCTCGCCGACGAACCAACTGGCGATGAAGTTGATCGCGAATATGAACTGCGCCGCGAAGAGGACGAACGCGGAGATCGAGATGAACGTGTTGAGTCCCTGCAGGTGCTGCAGGAACTCGTACTCGTTCGGGTCGAAGATGCGCCGCATGTGACCCTGCAGCCCGAGCTGGTGCATCGGGAAGAAGACGAAGTTGTAGGCGACGAACGTCAGGACGAAGTGGGCCTTCGCCCAGAACGGGTTCATCATCCGCCCGAACATCTTGGGATACCAGTAGGTGATGGCGGCAAAGATCGCGAACAGGCTGCCGCCGAAGAGCACGTAGTGCAGGTGGGCGACGATGAAGTAGGTGTCGTGGATGTAGATGTCGACGGGTGTCGAGGCCATGAAGATGCCGCTCAGGCCGCCGATGATGAACATCGACACGAAGGCCACGGCGTGGAGCATCGGCGTGTGGAAACGCACCGAGCCAAGCCAGATGGTGCCCAGCCAATTGAACACCTTGATCGCCGAGGGAACCGCGATGAGCATCGTCGAGATCATGAACGAGGTGCCCAACGTCGGGTTCATGCCGCTCATGAACATGTGGTGACCCCACACGCCCCACCCCAGGACGGCGATCGCGAGGATGGCGAAGACCATCGACGCATAGCCGAACACCGGCTTGCGCGATCCGTTCGCGATGATGTCCGAGGCGAAGCCCATCGCCGGCAGGATGAGGATGTAGACCTCGGGGTGGCCGAAGAACCAGAACAGATGCTGCCAGAGAAGCGGCTGCCCGCCCTGCGCCGGACCAAAGAAATGGGTGCCGATCGTCTGATCGAAGAGAAGCATGATGATGGCGCCCGAGAGAATCGGCATCGCCAGCAGCACCAGGATCGCCGTGACGAAGAGCGCCCAGATGCTCAACGGCAGCCGGAACCAATGCATTCCCGGCGCGCGCAGGTTGATGACCGTCGTGATGTAGTTGAACGATCCCAGAATCGACGACAGCCCCAGAATGATCAGACTGATGCACCACAGGATCTGCCCCATGCTCACGCCGGACAGATCGGCGCGCTCGCTCAACGGCGCGTAGGACGTCCAACCGGCGGCGGCGTGCCCACCCTCCACGACGAACCCGGCGATCATCATGATCCCCGCTGGCACGGCAATCCAGAACGACGCCATGTTGATCCGCGGAAACGCCATGTCGGGAGCGCCGATCTTGAGCGGAATCAGGTAGTTCCCGAAGACGCCGACGAGCAGCGGCATGATCGCGAAAAAGACCATGAACGTGCCGTGCATCGTCACCAGCGCGTTGTAGAACTCCGGGAGGACGATGCCGTCAGGCGCCATCGTGTCGGGCAGCACGCCGCCACCGGGCATCGCCTGCCCCGGGAATCCCAGCTGCCACCGGATGACCATCGCCAGCACTCCCCCGGCCAGGAGAAAGACCAGGCTCATGATCAGGAACTGGATCCCGATGATCTTGTGATCGGTCGAGAAGATGTACTTGCGCAGAAAGCTCATCTCGTGCGTATGCGCTTCGCCGGTCGCGGACGCGTGCCCCGCAACGGATGATTTGATAGTCGGCATGGGTCAGCTCATCACTGGCCGAGGGCTAACTGCCCGCGATTGACATTCCATCGATCGAACTCCTCTTGCGAGTGAACGGTGACGGCGCCTTTCATCCGATAGTGCCCGAGCCCGCAGAGCTCGGCGCATGCGATCTCGAACTGGCCGGTCTGGGTGGGCTGAAACCAGACCTGGATCCGCATGCCGGGCACGGCGTCCTGCTTGATGCGCCAGGCCGGCACGAAGAACGAATGGATCGCGTCCTCCGCGGTGAGCGTCGCGTTGACGGCACGATCGACCGGAACGTGGAGCTGATTCCGGACCGTGAAATCGTCCGCGGTGCCGAGCTGGAGATCGGGACCGGGATAGGTGATCTGCCACTCGAACTGCTTGGCGTGCACGATGATCGGAATGGCGTCCCCCGGAACGCTGTTACGCCCCTTGATGCGGTCCCACCCTCCCGCGCTCATCAGGCCAAGGACAAGGACGGCGGCCGCCGTCACGCTCGTCCATATCACCTCGGCCTTCACGTTGCCGTGATAATGCGTCGCCCTGACGCCCGGTCGGGCGCGATAGCGTATCAGGAACCACACCAACGCCACTTCTGTTACCACGAACGCGATCCCCGTGACCCAGAGAATCACGTAGTAGAGCCAGTCGATCTCGGTGGCGAAGGTCGATGCGCCCGGAGGCAGGAGCCAGTTCATCGCGCATCCTCCTCAGGATGTCGTGGCAGTAAACGCGAAGTTCGCCGGAACCGACCCGGTCGCCGGCACGGTTACGCTCATCGTCTTGGTGCCGAGCTTCTCGTGTCGAGCTTCGATCTCGTACGTGCCGGCCGGAAGCCCCGATATGGTGAACGAGCCATCGGCGCCGGTGGTTGCGAAGAACGGATGAGAGAGCACCGCGATGTTCGCGTGCATCCATCCGTGTACGTTGCACTCCAGCGGAACCGTAATCTCCTCGGTGGTGAACGACCGCTCCGTGGTCATCCCCGCTCTCGGCTGGCTGATGTTGAAACCCCGGTTCTTGGTCGGCACGGCCTTGATGTTGTGAAGCACGGCGTCGCTGTTCTTGATCTGCAGCGTCTGGCCGACCATAACGGCCAATGCGCGCGGGTGATACAGGCACCCCTCCTGGTCGATGACCGCCGGCGCACTTGGCACCGGGAACGTCTGGCCGGCGGGAAGTCCGCTCTTTACGTGCACGACCACGTTGGCCAGCTTGCCGCTGGTAACCATGACTTCGGGGTCGGCTGGCGTGCTGGCGTACTTACCCTGACACACGGCCTCTTCGCTCATGTCGATCGTCGGGTTGGCTGGCGGCGTGCCGGTGAAGGTGACAGAGCCGGTCACCGATCCACCGCCGGCCGCCGCCGGCGCTGCTCCCCCACCCTGAGCCGTGGTATCCACGGCACCTCCGCCTTCATCCCCTCCGCCGCACGCAACAAGCGAGAGCACCGCGCTGGCAATCAGTATTCGCTTCATGACGTTACCTCCATTGTGGAGCGCCGGGATGTACGTTCGCGGCGCTGGGCCTGCATCACCACCAGGAATCCAAATCCCGCGGTTAGCAGTATCGCGGCCGCCGGCGCAACATACACGCGCGGCGGCGTGGGCACATCGAGATAGATCGCGTACCAGGCGCTGACCGATCCGCGCACGTCGTCCTCGCCGTTTGACCCGTCGGCGGCGAAGAAGGCGATCGGAATTGCGCGGCCGGTCTGGAACACCGGCGCCCTGGTCGTGTCGGGCGGAACCAGCGGGCGCGTGATTTGGAGCCGCCACGCGCCCTGGTCGAACACCGCGGCGTGCGCCAGCGATGGCGAACCGTGGGGGACAAACTTGCCCAGGCCTGTGCCGCGGCCCTCGCGCACGGCGTTGGTGTCGCTCGTCCATCGCCACGCATACACGGCGCGCCGGCTGTCGCCGCCGAGGAAGTAAGGCCACTCTACGACGTCGCCAAGGCGCTCCGGGAACTGCACCACGAAGCGATCGCTCCCCTGCTGCGTGGCGTTCGGTCCGTCGGCGGTGGTCATCGACGCAGCCATGCGTCCCAGCCATTCGTCCCACGCCGGATCGGGGCTGCGCGACGGATCATGCCACGACAGCCGTAGCGTCAGCGCCTGGCCATTGTGCAGCGCCTGCACCCAGACGCCGTTGACGGTTGGCGAAAACCAGCGCGGCTTGATGATGATCTGACCGACCAGCGGAACCCAGAAGCGTTCCACGGCATTCCAGGCCGAATCGTCTGGCGACGCGGGGAGCGGCTCGGTCGTCAACGCCGCCCGCACCACCTCACGCACCCTGGGGGCCTCCCGTGGCGACAGGCTGCGAACGTACTGCGCGACGTGCCAGAGCTGCTCGTCCGTCACCACGTTCGCATCGACCGCATCGCTGAACGACGGCATCGGCGTGCCATCCAGGCCGGTGCGCAGCCGGGTGTAGATGGCCTCCACCGAATTCCCGCCGTTGAAGTTCCAGCCGGTACTGAGATCGGCGGCGCGGATCGGCTGATCGAAGTCGTCCGCCAGCGTCGGCGCCGACTGACCGTCGCCGCGCCCCTGTTCGCCGTGGCACTTCGCGCACTCCAATGTGGTGTACGCCTGGCGGCCGTCGGCAATCGACTCGTCGGAGCCGCCCGGCGCGCGACCGATGGCGATTGCCGTGGGAGCAGCGCCGGAAAAGAAGTGGGAAAAGCTCTTCAGATAGGCCACCAGGTCGTCGCGCTCTTCCCGGTTCAGGAGCGTGGCCCATCCGGGCATCGCTGTTCCCGGCATTCCCTCGTCGATCACACGCCGGATGTCGGCATCGGTGGGGAGCTCACCGCTGGCCGTGGTACGGATCTGATAGACGGCCTTGGTGAAGTCGCGCGGGCGAGGAAGCATGTAGGTGGCGGCCGAGCCGTCGCCCGCGCCGTTCACGCCGTGGCATTCGGCGCACCACTTGTCGTAGACGGCCTTGCCGCGCGGCGCGGCTTGAGCGAACGTCGCCTGAAGCGGGGCGGCGATCGACAGCAGAGTGACCAGGCCGAGAGCGAGTCCGCCCGATGTCGCGCGGCGCGCCGGTCGAAGGGCCGTCACGGCTGCTCCGCTCCGTGCACGATCTCAGCGCGGGGCTGCCAGCCGCTCTGCGCGTACAGAAAGATGATCACCGCCCAGATCTCGTCCTCCGTGAGGAAGTCCTCCCACACCGGCATCGCGCTGTTCCATGGGGCCCCTTCGCGCGGCAGACCGGGACCGCCCTTGGCGATGCGCCAGAAGACGAAGCTCTCGGAGAGCTGCGCGATGGTGCCCTGGTCGGCGAACGAGAGCGGCGTGGGGCTGAACCCGTGACCGAAGTGGCCCGCGCCATCGAGGCGATCGCCATGGCACGCGAGACAGTTCTGGTAGTAGACGCGCCTGCCTTCCGCGATATGCTGGTCCAGGGAGCCGCTCGCGCGCAGCGGGTTCGCCAGACCGGTGAGCGCCATCCGCTTGCCACGGAACGTGATCGCTCCCGGCGGCGCGGGGTGGATCGAGCGAAGCTGAATCGGGGCCTCGACACGCGGCCTCGTCTGCTCGTAGGTCGCGAAGCCGGCCAGGAGGGGGACGAGAATGAGAAGCGTGATGCGCACCGGGCGCCGGTCGCTCCGCACGAGCGTCTCGGACATGGGCTCCTTGAAGCGGCGCCAGCGCCCTTCGTCGCTACTCACGTGGATCAGGATCCCTACGATCGCGATGAACATGAACTGGACCACCACGCTCGACGGAACCGGAGCGCTCTTGACGCCGAGGAGCGGCGGGATGTACGCAATACCGAACTTGATGAGCAGATAGGAGCCGACGACGAGCAGGATCGCCTGCCAGAAGGGATGCCCAAGCGCTTCGCGGATTCGCGTCATCGCCTGCCCGCCAGGTAGCTGACCAGCGCCTCCAGTTGGGCCGCGGTCAGCATCTGTCCGTACGTGAGCGGCATGGTGCCGGCGAACTGCTCGTACCCCTTGGCGGTGTCGGCATTCGGCAGGAGAATCGACCTCCGAATGTAGTCTCTCGTGAGGGTGGCGCCGATGCGGTCGAACGATGGTCCGATCGGTCCGCCCTGGCCGTCCAGAATATGGCACGCGATGCAGCCCTTCTCGCTGATCAGCGCTACGGCATCGAGCGTGGCGGTCATGGCCGGGCCGGCGGC
>Ga0299914_10003224_pt1 | contig 11493 bp, 12 predicted proteins | sample RVTome_10_FD_201361 | JGI IMG/M metagenome (GOLD analysis project Ga0299914, IMG submission 201361) | Soil microbial communities from uranium-contaminated site in the Upper Colorado River Basin, Wyoming, United States - RVT153D57 (version 2) ... | reverse complement strand
CGGATCGCGGCCGCACCGCCGGGCAGCGGGACGGCCTCCAGGTGCCCGACCCGCTCGAACGACACGAGGTCGGCGACCAGCACCTCGCCGCCCCAGATCGTGCCGTCGGTGCCGAAGCCGGTGCCGTCGAACGCGACGCCGATCACCGGATCGGACGTGCCGTTGTCGGCCATGCACGACGCGATGTGCGCATGGTGGTGCTGGACGCCGACGAGGTCGACGGCGTCGAGGTCGACGGCGTGCTTCGTCGACAGGTACTCGGGGTGCAGGTCGTGCGCGACGACCTCCGGGACGATGTCGAACAGCCGCTGCAGATGGGCGATCGCGCCGGTGAACGACCGGTACGTCTCGTAGTTCTCCAGGTCGCCGATGTGGTGGGACAGGTACGCGCGCCGGCCCTTGGTCAGGCACACCGTGCTCTTGAGCTCAGCGCCGACCGCGAGCACGGGCCGGGGCACGGGCGGGCCGAGCAGGACGGGCTGCGGCGCGTAGCCGCGCGAGCGGCGGACGAGCAGCGGCCGGTCTCCGACCATCCGAACGACCGAGTCGTCGACGCGCACGTGGATCGGCCGGTCATGGGTCAGGAACGCGTCGGCGATCCCACCGAGCCGGTCCAGCGCGTCGGCGTCGTCGTAGGCGATCGGCTCGTCGGACAGGTTGCCGCTGGTCAGCACGAACGGGGTCGCCACGGCGTCGGCCAGCAGGTGGTGCAGCGGGGTGTAGGGCAGCATCACCCCGAGGAAGCGGTTGCCGGGCGCGACCGACGGGGCGATGGGCGGCACCTCAGCGGTCCCGGCGGTGTCGGCGCCGGCCGCGTCGGCGCCGGCCACGGGATCCGCGCCACCGGCGTCACGATCCCGACGCCGCAGCAGGACGATCGGCGCCGTCGACCACATCAGCAGGGCCTGCTCGTGCGGACCGATCGCGCACAGCGCCAGCGCAGCGTCGATGTCTGCGACCATGACCGCCAGCGGGCGCTCCTCCCGGTGCTTGCGCACGCGCAGCCGAGCGACCGCGACCTCGTCGGTCGCATCGACCGCCAGGTGGTATCCACCGAGCCCCTTGACGGCGATGATCCTGCCGTCCCGCAGGAGCTCGGCGGTGCGGGTGACCGGGTCGCCGTCGAGCACCGCACCGGTGGCGTCGACGAGCGACAGCCTGGGTCCGCACGCCGGGCAGCACACCGGCTGCGCGTGGAACCGGCGGTCGGACGGGTCGCCATACTCCCGCGCGCAGGCGTCGCACATGGCGAAGCCGGCCATGGTCGTCGTGGGCCGGTCGTACGGGACGTCGCGCACGATCGTGTACCGCGGCCCGCAGTTGGTGCAGTTGATGAACGGATACTGACATCTGCGGTCGTCGGGGTCCCGTAGCTCGCGGAGGCAGTCGGCGCACGTGGCCACGTCCGGCGACACGGGCACGTGCCGCGCACCCGCGGCGTCGCTGATGACGATCTCGAACGTGGCGTCCCCACGGACGCCGACCGGTGATGCGGTGACCTCCTCGATCACAGCCATGGCCGGGGCCTCGTCGGGCAGCCGCGCGAGGAAGGCATCGACAGCGGCGGAGTCCCCCTCGACCTCGGCGAGCACACCCTGCGCATCGTTGCCGACGAACCCGCACAACCCGAGCTGCGTCGCGAGTCCGTGCACGTACGGGCGAAACCCCACGCCCTGCACCACGCCGGTGATCCTGACGCGGATCCGCGTCGGGCCCGCGGCGCGCGACCTCATGTTAAGGCCTCCTCACCTAACGATGTGATGCTGTTGCGCTCCAGCACGGGCGGCCGAAATTCCTTCTCGACAGCGTGCCCCGTGTCGTCTTATGGTGCGTTAGCCGTTCCCAGTTGTCCCGGATGACCAACGGACAAGAGCCCACGGTCGTCGCGGGTCGCCACCGGCCACCTGGGTCGGCGGAGGTCGAGATGAGTGCTGCCTCAACTCCCACCATGCGCGACAAGCCGGACGCGATGGACGCCAAGGTCCACATCCTGTGGATCAACGCGGGCCTGTCCTGCGACGGCGACTCGGTCGCGCTGACCTCGGCCACGCAGCCGAGCATCGAGGACATCGTGCTCGGCGTCCTGCCGGGCCTGCCGGAAGTGGCGGTGCACTGGCCGCTGATCGACTACGAGAACGGACCGGTGGGGGTCCGTGACGACTTCATCCACTGGTTCCACGAGGCGTACAACGACGAGCTCGACGCACCCTTCGTGCTGGTGGTCGAGGGCTCGATCCCCAACGAGAAGATCAAGTCCGAAGGGTACTGGGCGGCGTTCGGCAACGACCCCGACACCGGCGACCCGATCCCCACCTCGGACTGGGTGGAGCGCCTGGCACCCAAGGCGCTCGCGGTGCTCGCGGCGGGCACGTGCGCCACGTACGGCGGCATCCACGCGATGGAGGGCAACCCGACCGGCGCGATGGGCGTCGCCGACCTGCTCGGCTGGGACTTCCGCACGCCGGCCGGCATCCCGATCGTCAACGTTCCGGGCTGTCCGACCCACCCGGACAACCTGTCGGAAACGATCCTGTACCTGCTGTACCAGGCGACCGGCCAGGCGCCGATGATCCCGCTGGACGAGAAGCTGCGGCCGACCTGGCTGTTCGGCGCGACCGTCCACGAGGGCTGCGCTCGCGCCGGCTACTACGAGCAGGGTGAGTTCGCCGAGGACTACAACAGCCAGAAGTGCCTGGTGAAGATCGGCTGCTGGGGTCCGGTCGTGAAGTGCAACGTGCCCAAGCGCGGCTGGATCAACGGCATCGGCGGCTGCCCGAACGTGGGGGGCATCTGCATCGCGTGCACCATGCCCGGCTTCCCCGACAAGTTCATGCCGTTCATGGACGAGCCGCCCGGTGCGACCGTATCGAGCCGGGCGGTCAAGGCCTACGGCGGGATGATCCGGCGGTTGCGGACGATCACCGCGAAGACCGTCGACAAGGAGCCGTCGTGGCGCCGCAAGGGCACCACGCTGACGACGGGCTACCGCCCGCCCTGGCGCTGACCTCGACCTGCACCTGACGCGCCTGTAGACGACAAGGAGCCCGGCAATGGCGCACACAGCGGACGTCACCTCCCCGAGCATGACCAGCGTCCGGGAGGAGGGGCTCGTCGAGATGGCGTGGGACCCCATCACCCGCATCGTCGGGAGCCTGGGGATCTACACGAAGATGGACTTCAGGAACAAGGTCGTGAAGGAGTGCTACTCGAGCTCGCACGTCTTCCGCGGCTACAGCGTGTTCATGAAGGGCAAGGATCCGCGCGACGCACACTTCATCACCAGCCGCATCTGCGGCATCTGCGGTGACAACCACGCGGCGTGCTCGGTGTACACGCAGAACATGGCCTACGGCGTCCGCCCGCCACCCATGGGCGAGTGGATCATGAACCTCGGCGAGGCCGCCGAGTACATGTTCGACCACGCCATCTTCCAGACGAACCTGGTCGACGTCGACTACTGCGAGCGCATGGTCCGCGAGACCAACCCCAGCGTCTGGGAGCGGGCCAAGCAGACCGAGGCCCCCAACGCCCACCTGCACGGGTACCGCACCATCGCCGAGATCATGACGGCGCTCAACCCGTTGGAGGGTGAGCTGTACCTCGAGGCGCTGCAGGTGTCGCGCTACACGCGCGAGATGTTCGTGCTGATGGAGGGACGCCACGTCCACCCGTCGACGCTGTACCCGGGTGGCGTCGGTACCCAGGCCACCGTGCAGCTGTTCACCGACTACTTCGTGCGCCTGATGCGCTACGTGGAGTTCATGAAGAAGAACGTGCCGCTGCACGACGACCTGTTCAACTTCTTCTACGAGGCCATCCCCGGGTACGAGGAGATCGGCAACCGCCGCATCATCATCGGCAACTGGGGCTCCTTCCAGGATCCCGAGCACTGCGACTTCCGCTACGAGACCATGGAGCACTGGGGTCGCAAGATGTTCGTCACCCCGGGCATCGTGGTCGACGGCAAGCTGCTGACCACCAACCTGGTCGACATCAACCTGGGCATCCGCATCCTGCTCGGCTCGTCGTACTACGACGACTGGGACGACGGCGAGACCTTCGTGACCCACGACCCGCTGGGCAACCCGGTCGACCGCCGGCATCCCTGGAACCAGCACACGATCCCCAAGCCCCGCAAACGTGACTTCACCGACCAGTACACGTGGGTCATGTCGCCGCGGTGGTACGACGGCGAGAACCACCTCGTGATGGACACCGGCGGCGGACCGCTGCCGCGGCTCTGGGTGACGGCGCTGGCCAACCTCGTCGACATCGATTACGTGCAGGCAACAGGGTCGAGCGTCAAGATCAACTTCCCGAAGACGGCCACGATGCCGGAGCAGACCCTGGAGTGGCACATCCCGGAGCGGTCGAACACGCTGGAGCGCAACCGCGCGCGCAGCTACTTCCAGGCCTACGCGGCGGGTTGTGCGCTGCACTTCGTCCAGCAGGCGCTCGACGGCGTGCGTGCGGGTGAGACCGACACGTTCGCGCCGTTCAAGGTGCCCGACGAGGCGATCGGCTGCGGGTTCCACGAGGCGGTCCGCGGCGTGCTCAGCCACCACATGGTGATCCGCGACGGCAAGATCGCCAACTACCACCCCTACCCGCCGACACCGTGGAACGCCAGCCCGCGCGACGTGTTCGGCCAGCCCGGGCCGTACGAGGACGCGGTGCAGGGTCAGCCGATCTTCGAGGAGAACGAACCCGACAACTTCAAGGGCATCGACGTCATGCGGACGGTTCGCAGCTTCGACCCGTGCCTGCCGTGCGGGGTGCACCAGTACGTCGGCAACGGCAAGGTGCTCAAGCAGCTGCACTCGCCCGCCGGGGTCCCGGACCAGCTGTGAGCGCGTCAGCGGTCACTGGACAGGCCGGGCTGTGAACGTCGACGCCGTCGGCCGGCGCGTCGAGGACCTGCTGGACCAGATCGGCGCGCGCGACGAGGTCTCCGCCGAGCTCACCGAGGAGCTCGTGCGCGAGCTGATGGCGCTGTACGGCGCCGGGCTGGGGCGGGTGCTGGACCGCTTGGCCGCGGCGGCACCGCAGGCGCTGCACGACCTGACCGCCGATCCACTCGTCGGCGGGTTGCTGGTGCTGCACGACCTGCACCCCGACGACGTGGCCGTCCGCGTCGAGGACGCGCTCGACCAGGTGCGACCGTACCTGGCGTCGCATGGCGGCGGCGTGCAGCTGCTGGACGTCACCGATGACGTGGCCCACCTGCGGCTGGAGGGCAGCTGCGACGGCTGCGGCTCGTCGCAGATCACGCTGCAGCACGCCGTGGAGGGTGCCGTGCTGGACGCCGCACCGGAGATCACGCGGATCGAGGTCGACGGTGCGGTCGGCGCCGGCGCGGGAGGGAACGGAGGCAACGGCCTGATCCCGGCCGAATCGCTGTCGCTGCGACGGCGGGTGGCTGACGCCGGCTGGGAGCCGCTGCCGGATGCCGCAGGCGCCGACGACGGGTCCGTGGCGACGCGCGAGGTCGGCGGTACGAGGGTCGCGGTCGTGCGGCTGGACGGCCAGCTGTTCGCCTACCGCGACGCCTGCGCCGCGTGCGGTGGATCGCTCGCCGGAGGCCGGCTGGGCGGCGAGGACCTCGCGTGCCCGGCGTGCGGCGCGACGTTCGACGTGCGCCACGCCGGTGCCGCGCGCGACGGCGGCACTGGGCTGAACCCCGTCCCGCTGCTCGCAGACGGCGCCGACGTCCGGGTCGCGGTGGGAGCCCTGCAGTGACCCGACAGGGCCTCGCCCGGTTCACGCGGCCCGCGCCGGGCGCCACCGCGGGCCCGGCGACGGCCCCCGCCGTACGAGCTGACGCGGACGCCAACGCCGAGCAGGACCTGCCCGCCCCGCTGGCGCGCTTCGTCAACGCGCGCCCGCGCGCCGCGCCCGGTGAGGCGTGCGAGATGTGCGCCGCCGGGATCCCCGACGACCACCGCCACGTGGTCGACCTCGAACGCCGGTCACTGCTGTGCACGTGTCGCGGCTGCGCCCTGCTGTTCGAACGCACCGGCGACGGCGATCAGGTCCCCGCCCACCGGCTCGCTGATGCTCGCCCGCACAGTCAGATCCCCGCCCACCGGCACCCGGGCGCGCGCTACCGGACGGTGCCCGACCGCTACGTCGCGATCGCACCGTTCACGCTGCCGGGCCACGCCTGGGCGGCGCTGCAGATCCCGGTGGGGATCGCGTTCGTCGTCGCCAACACCCAGCTGGAGCGCACCGTCGCGTTCTACCCCAGCCCCGGCGGCGCGACCGAATCGGAGCTGCCGCTGGACGCCTGGGACGACATCGTCGCGGCGAACCCGGCGCTGGCGGACGTCGAGCCCGACGTCGAGGCCGTGCTGCTGCGCACCGGCGAGGGCGACCCGACCTGCCACGTGGTGCCCGTCGACCGCTGCTACGAGTTGGTCGGCGCCCTGCGCATGCACTGGCGCGGCTTCGATGGCGGCGCCGAGGTGCGCGACCAGATCACGGCGTTCTTCGATGACGTCAGTGCGCGGGCGAGGCCGGCCCGTTCCGGAGCGCCGTCATGAGCGGCCTGGGCTTCGAGGTCGTCGGCGCGCGGGCGGATCCGACGGGCGCGGCGCCGACGATCCGGCTGCGACTGCACATCACGGCCCCACCCGACCAGCGGGTGCAGTCGATCCTGCTGCGCTGCCAGCTGCGGATCGAGCCGGACCGCCGGCGGTACGACACCCAGACGCAGGAGCGGCTGGTGGAGCTGTTCGGTGAGCGGCACCGCTGGGTCGAGACGCTGAAGCCCTTCCAGCTGACCAACGTCACCCTGCCGGTCCGCGGGTTCTCCGGCGTCGCCGAGGTCGACCTGCCGGTCGAGCTCAGCTACGACCTCGAGGTCGCGATCGGCAAGTACCTGCACGCCCTGCGGGATGGTGCCGTCCCGCTGCTCCTGCTGTTCAGCGGCACCGTGTTCCATCAGACGCCCGCCGGCCTGCAGGTCGAGCAGATCCCGTGGGACCGCGAGGCGGCGTACGACCTGCCGGTCGACGTGTGGCGGGCGGCGCTGGACAGCCACCACCCCGGCACCGGGTGGCTGCGGCTGCACCGCGACACCATCGACGCCTTGCACGCCTACAAGACCAGCCGCGGCCTGTCGACGTGGGACGACACCCTGGCCGCGCTGCTGGCCGAGACGACCGCGGCCGCGCCGATCGGGAGCGGCCGGCACGCACCGAACGCCGACACGGGCGGACGCGCATCATGAGCACCGCGACGACCGATGTCCTCGCGCGGGCGCGTCAGATCGCCGACGCCGTGCTCTACGAGGGCTACGTGCTGTTCCCCTACCGGGCATCGGCGCTCAAGAACCGGTACCGCTGGCAGTGGGGCGTCGTGGTCCCCCGCGCACAGGTCGACCTGGGCGCGACCGAGCCGGCGACCGTGTCGTGCGAGACCCTCGTCCGATGCGCGCCGGGCACGCAGATCGACGTGACCGCGCGGTTGCTGCATCTGCGGCTGCGCCAACTGGTGGATGCCGACGGCACGCCCGTCGACGAGCTGGATGTCGACGGTACCCCCGTCCCAACGTGGGAGGAGGGCCTGGAGCACGAGGTCACGGCCACGGTGACCCCCCAGCGTGCCGACCGGCACCCGGATACGGGTCCCAGCGTGCACGCGGTGGAGCGGATCTCGCTGGCAGCCGGCGAGGAGACCGAGCGGCTCGGCGCGGCCGGACACGCGGTGCGCACCACCTGGCGGGTCACCGGCGAGCTGCAGGTCGAGGTCGTCCCCGCGGGCGACGACGTGTGGAAGGTGCGGACCGCCGTGCACAACGACACGGAGTGGTCCCAGCGGCGCGCGGCACGCGACGACGTGCTGCGGCGGTCGCTGATCGGGGTCCACGTGCTGCTGCACGTCGACGACGGTGTGTTCGCATCGGTCATCGACCCACCCGACTGGGCGGCGGACGACCTGCGCCAGCGTGGCCTGCACCCCGTGCTGGTCGGAGAGCGCTCGGATGTCGTCCTCGGCGCGCCGATCATCCTGTACGACCACCCGCAGATCGCGCCCGAGAGCCCCGGGCCATCGTTCGACGCGACCGAGGTCGACGAGCTGCTCGCACTGGCGGTCATGGGCCTGAGCGACGACGAGAAGCGCCGCGCGCGGGCCACCGACCCACGCGCCGCGGCACTGATCGACCGGACCGAGACGCTGCCCGCCGCCGTGCATGAGCGGCTGCACGGCGTGGTCCGCGAGTGGGGCCCCGCGGCCCTGACACCGGAGCCGGCGGCCGGCATCCCCGACGAGGTCCGCGACCTGCTGGGCGTCGGCGAGGAGCCGCTGCAGTCCGTCGCCGTCGACGGTCGCCACGTCGAGGTCGGCGACCGCGTCCGACTGCGCCCGCGCCGACGCGCGGATGCCCACGACCTGTTCGTCGACGGGCGGGTCGCGCTGGTCGAGCGCATCGTGCGCACGGTCGAGGGCGAGACCTACCTGGCCGTCACGGTCGACGACGACCCGGCCGCGGAGCTGCACCGCTGGTACGGCCGCTTCCAGTACTTCGGCGTCGACGAGGTCGAGCCCCTGCCAGCGCCCGACGCGTCGTCTCCACCCACCCGTCCGGCGTCAGCTCCCGGCGCCGGGTCGTCCACACACGAAGGAGGCTAACCGTGGAGAAGTGGATCCTGCGCTTCCTGATCACCGTGATGCTCGCCATCGGCATCTGGGCCGTGGCCGCGTCGGTCGACGACATGAAGCGCTACACCAGGATGCGCCAGATGTGACGAGGAGGACGACCACCATGCCCAACCGTCGTGGCACCACGATCGAACCGCATGAGCTCGAACGGGCCAACCCGTTCCCTGCGGGCCGCTTCGCCGAGGCCGAGTCGCAGGAGCAGCGTGGTCCTGTCGGCAGCCGCGACCGCGGCTCGGTACCGACCCACAACGTCAGCGGCCGGCCCGACTCGTCGCGGAAGGGGCCGGCCTTCTGGAGCGGCGTCAACCCCCTGCCGCCCATCGACCCGTCGATGCCCATGCTCGCGCCCGGCGACCAGGCGGGCTAACGGGTGGGGTCTCAGGGCGAGGGCGAGCGCCAGCGAGCCGGTGGGCGGGGACCTCAGGGCGAGGGCGAGCGCCAGCGAGCCGGTGGGCGGGGACCTCAGGGCGAGGGCGAGCGCCAGCGAGCCGGTGGGCGGGGACGTCACGTCCTGGTCGCCGGCGTCGGCAACATCTTCCTGCGCGACGACGGCTTCGGCTCGGAGGTCGCACGCCGGCTGGCCTCCCGCCCGCTGCCCGAGGGCGTGCAGGTGGTCGACTACGGGATCGGCGGCATCCACCTGGCCTACGACCTGCTGGCAGGTGTCGATCAGCTGATCCTCGTCGACTCGTTCACGCGGGACGTCGCGCCCGGCACCGTGTCGCTACTGCAGGTCGAGGCCGACGACGACCTGCCGCCGACCGTCGACAGCCATGCCATGGACCCTGCAACGGTGTTCGCGAGCCTGCGCGGCCTCGGTGGCGCCCCGCCGCCCACTGTCGTGGTCGGGTGCGAGCCGGCGGACGTCAGCGAGGGGATGGGGCTGTCGCCACAGGTCGCCGACGCCGTGGACCCGACCGTCGAACAGGTCCTGCGACTGGCGGCCGAACATGCCGCCGGCCGGTCCGCCCACGCCACGACGGTCGCGGAGGGGGCCTGACGTGCACGAGATCGGCATCTGCGAGAGCGTGCTGGCCGCCGTCGAGCGCCGCGCCGACGGCCGCGCCGTCGATGGCTTCACCGTGCGCGTCGGCACGCTGCTGCGGGTCGTGCCCGAGGCGTTCGTCCAGTCGTTCGAGCTGGTCGCCACCGGCAGCGTCGCCGACGGCGCCCAGCCCGAGCTGGACTACGTCCCCGTCAGCTGCCGGTGCGAGCAGTGCGGCCGGACCTTCGACTCCGACGACTCCCTGCCGACGTGCCCGGACTGCGACAGCGTCCGGGTGGCACGGTCGGGCGGCGACGACCTCGTGCTGACATCCGTCCGCTACCGGACCACGTGACGAGAGGACCGCTATGTGCCTGGGGATCCCCGGACAGGTCGTCGACTTCCTCGCCGAGACCGACCAGCTCGCCAAGGTCGAGGTCACCGGCGTCAGGCGCAACATCAACATCGGCCTGGTCAAGGACGAGGGCCTGGAGGTCGGCGACTGGGTGCTGATCCACGTCGGCTTCGCGATGTCGATCATCGACGAGGACGAGGCCGCACGCGCGATGGAGGGTCTCAAGCTGCTCGGCGAGCAGTTCGAGACCGAGGTCGAGGAGATCGCGGGATCGAAGATCGAATGACCTCAAGTAGCGAAGCGGTAGGTCACGCAATGACCTCAAGTAGCGAAGCGGTAGGTCACGCAATGACGGCAGAGGGACGGCGGCTGCCGGTGCTCGGGACGCCCCCGCGCACGGTGCCCGACACCGGCGCCGCCTGCGCGATCGACGACGACGGCTGCATCACGTGCGGCGACGTCGCGGTGGCGCTGACGGTGCAGGAGGTCGGCGAGTTCGACGCGGTGTGCCGCGACGACGCGGGCCGCACCGAGACGGTGGCGACCGAGCTCGTCGGCCCGCTGACCCCCGGCGACCGGGTGCTGGTGCACGCCAGGGTCGCCCTCGAGCGCTTCGCACCGGAGGGACGGGACTGATGCGCTTCGTCGACGAGTACCGCGATCCTGACCTGGCCCGCGCGCTGGCGGCGCGCATCGCGTCGCTGGCTGAGCCGGGCCGCCACTACAAGATCATGGAGGTCTGCGGCGGGCACACGCACGCCATCTACCGCTTCGGCGTGCACGACTTTCTGCCGGAGACGATCGAGCTGGTCCATGGGCCCGGCTGCCCCGTCTGTGTGATCCCCATGGGCCGCGTGGACGACGCGATCGCCATCGCCGAGGCCAACGACGACGTGATCATGACGTGCTTCGGCGACATGATGCGCGTGCCCGGCAGCACCGGATCGTTCCTCGACGCCAACGCCCGTGGTGCCGACATCCGCATGGTCTACTCGCCGCTCGACGCGCTGCGCATCGCGCGCGACAACCCCGACCGCCAGGTCATCTTCTACGCGATCGGCTTCGAGACCACCGCTCCGTCGACCGCGCTGACGCTGGTGCGGGCCAAGCGCGAGGGCATCGCCAACTTCTCGGTGTTCTGCAACCACGTGACGATCATCCCGGCGATGAAGGCGATCCTCGACTCACCGGACCTGCGGCTCGACGCGTTCATCGGACCCGGCCACGTGTCGACCGTGATCGGCTGCCGGCCGTACGAGTTCGTCCCCGCACAGCACCGCAAGCCCGTGGTGACCGCAGGGTTCGAGCCGCTCGACGTGCTCGAATCGATCGCGTGGATCATGCAGCAGTTCGCGGACGGGCGCTGCGAGGTCGAGAACCAGTACGCGCGGGTCGTGCCGTGGGACGGCAACACCCAGGCGCTCACGGTCATGGCCGACACCTTCGAGCTCCGCCCGCACTTCGAGTGGCGCGGCCTGGGGTTCATCTC
>Ga0299914_10003221_pt1 | contig 11496 bp, 9 predicted proteins | sample RVTome_10_FD_201361 | JGI IMG/M metagenome (GOLD analysis project Ga0299914, IMG submission 201361) | Soil microbial communities from uranium-contaminated site in the Upper Colorado River Basin, Wyoming, United States - RVT153D57 (version 2) ... | reverse complement strand
TGAAGTACGTGATTGGCTGGATGACGGCCGGCATGTTCTCGATCGGGAAGATGAAGCCCGACAGGTAGATCATCGGCATCAGGAAGAAGAACGTCGCCGTCATCATGGCCTGCTGCTGCGTCTCCGAGATCGTCGAGATGAACAGCCCCAACGCCAGGGTGCAGAGCACGTAGACGACGCTCATCGCGAGGAGCAGCGTGAAGCTGCCGCGGAGTGGAATCTCGAACCAGAGCACCGCGACGGCGACGACGAGCAGGACGTCCACGAGGCCGATGAGGCCGTAGGGCAGCAGCTTGCCGACGATGAGCTCCCAGCGCCTGAGCGGCGTCACGTTCAGCTGCTCGAGCGTGCCCAGCTCCTTCTCGCGCACGATCGCCATGGACGCGAGGTTGGACGTGATCACCAGCAGCACGAGCGCGAGGACGCCCGGGATCATGAAGTGCCGGCTCTCGAGCTGCGGGTTGAACCACACGCGGATCCGGGCGTCGATTCCCCCTTCAGGTGCCGGCGCGTCCCCGGCCTCCTCGACGATCTCGCGGGCGTAGCCCCCGATGAGGCCGGTGGCGTAGCCGAGCGCCACGGTCGTGGAGTTCGAGTCGGTGCCGTCGGCGACGAGCTGGATCGACACCGGCCGGCCGCTTTCGACGTCGGCGCCGTAGCCCGGCGGCACCCCCACGGCCAGCCACGCCTCCCCCCGTTCCAGGTACGGCTCGATCGCCGCCACCGTCGTCACGATGTCGATGACCGTGAAGTTGCGGGAGGCGTCGAAGCGGGCGATCAGGTCGCGGCTGGCGTTCGAGCGGTCCCCGTCGGCCACCACGACGGGCACGTCGCGGACGTCGGTCGTCGCGGCGTAGCCGAGCAGCGTGAGCTGGATGATCGGCGCGACGATGACGAGCCCGAAGAGCCGCGGGTTCTGGCCGAGCTCCAGGAACTCCTTCCAGACGAGGAAGCGCAGGCGCTGCATCAGGCGTGCTCCTTCGCCAGGCGCACGGAGGCGAGCGCGAGCATCGCGGCCGCGTAGGCCGCGAGCGCGAGCAGCTGCGGCAGGTGGTGCCCGAGCGCCGTGCCCTTCAGCACGATCCCCCGGAGCGCGACGAGAAAGTAGCGCGCCGGCACGGCGTAGGTGACGACCTGGAGCGCCTCCGGCATGCTCGAGATCGGGAAGATGAACCCGGAGAGCATCAGCGTCGGCAGCAGCGAGATCAGCAGCGCCATCTGGAAGGCGACCTGCTGCGTGTCGGCCACCGTCGAGATCAGCAGCCCCGTGCCGAGCGCGCCGATGAGAAACAGCGAGAGCGCCACCAGCAGCGCGACCCAGCTCCCCCGCATCGGCAGCTCGAACAGGAGCATGGACGCGACGACGATGAGGGCCGCCGAAGAGAGCGAGATCACGAAGTACGGAATCGTCTTGCCGATGACGAAGGAGAAGGTGTCGATCGGCGCCATCCGCACCTGCTCGATGGTGCCGGCCTCCTTCTCGCGGACGATGGAGAGCGCCGTGGAGGTGACGGCGGTGATCATCGCGATGTAGGCGATGAGCCCGGGGACGAGGAAGAGCGTGCTGCGCAGCTCGGGGTTGTACCAGATGCGCGGCTCCACCTGGAGCGGCGGGGGCGGCGGCGCGCCCGCGCGGACCGAGGCGGGCGACAGCTCGGCGCCCGCGCTCCGGAGGATGTTCGTGGCGTACCCCATCACCGTCGTCGCCGTGTTGGCATTGTCGCCGTTGATGAGCACCTGCACCGGCGCCGGCCGGCCGGCCGCGAGGTCGGTGCTGAAGTTCTCGGGGATCACGAGGACGGCGCGGGCCTGGTTGAGGTTCAGCAGCCGCTCCGTCTCCGCGGGCGAGTACACGGCGGCGACCTGGTCGAAGTAGCCGGAGTTGACGAAGGCGGACACGACGGCGCGGCTTTCCGGCGTCCCGTCGCGATCCTCGACCGCGAGCCGCACGTCGCGGATGTCGAAGTTGAGCGCGTAGCCGTAGAGCAGCAGGAAGAAGGCCGGCACGAAGACGAGGATGAGCAGCGTCCGACGATCGCGGGCGATCTGCCGCAGCTCCTTCCGATAGACCGCCAGCGCCTTGGTCACGCCGCCTGCCCTCCCGCCTTCTCCACCACGTCGAGGAACACGTCCTCGAGCGACGGCAGGACTTCCTCCACCGACTCGACCGGCAGCCCGTGCGCGCCGAGCGCGGCCGCGATCGCCGGCGGGCCGGCCGCGCCGCTCCGCAGGACGGCGTGCACGGCGGTGCCGAAGAGGCTCGTCTTCTCGACGTCGGGCAGCCCGTCGAGCGCGCGCATCAGCTCGACCGGCCGCGGCCCGCGGACTTCCACGATCGGCCGGCCCCGGAAGATCTGCTTCACCTCGTTCGTCGAGCCCAGCGCCGCGAGCCTGCCGGCGTGGATGAGCGCCACGCGATGGCAGCGCTCGGCTTCGTCCAGGTAGTGCGTCGTGACGAGCACCGTGACCCCCTGCTGCGAGAGCGCGTCGATCAGGCGCCAGAACTGCCGGCGCGAGATCGGATCCACGCCGCCCGTCGGCTCGTCCAGGAACAGGATCGAGGGCTCGTGAAGGATGGCGCAGCCGAGCGCGAGCCGCTGCCGCCAGCCGCCGGAGAGGTCCCGCGCGAGCGTCCCCTCCCGCCCCTCGAGCCCCGCCATCTCGAGCACGAACCGCCGGCGCGCCCGGAGCCGCGCGGCATCGAGCCCGTAGATGCCGCCGAAGAATCGGATGTTCTGGTCCACGGTGAGCAGCTCGTAGAGCGAGAACCGCTGCGACATGTAGCCGATGCGGCGCTTCACGCCCTCCGGGTCGGCCCCGACGTCCACGCCGCCCACGCGCGCCGTGCCGGACGTCGGCTGGAGCAGGCCACAGAGCATGCGGATCGTCGTGGACTTCCCCGCGCCGTTGCTCCCGAGGAACCCGAAGATCTCCCCGCGCCGCACGTCGAACGTCAGGTCGTCCACCGCGCGGAACTCGCCGAACCGCCGCGAGAGGTTTCTGACTTCGATCGCGTTGTCCCCAGTGGTCATACTCACACCGCGATTGTGATCGCTGTCGCGGGAGCGAGACGTCCCGCTCCCGATCGCCACGAGCCGACGGCCCTTACGATGCACACGATGGCACGATGAACACGATGAGAAAAGAACCTGAAGCCATCATTCATCGGGTCATCGTGTCATCGTGGCCGTCGTGGTTGTCGTGATCGTCGTGGTACGCATGTACCGTTCGGAAGCGGGGATCACGGGGCCGTACGCGAACGGCCCCTACCGTCCCCGCGCCCGCTCCAGCCGCGCCTCGGCGAGCCGCACGTTCGCCAGCGCGCGCGTCCGCGACAGCTCCGCCTGCATCAGCGCCGTCTCCGCGTCGAGCACGTCCGTGCTCGTCGCCACGCCGGCGTCGAACCGGTCGCCCACCACGCGCCGTGCCTCCGCCGCCGCCCGCACGCCGGCCTCCGCCACCGGGATCGCGGCGAGGCTCGACTCCAGCTCCAGCCGGCGCTCGCTGATCTCGAAGGCCAGCTGCCGGTCGAACTCCGTCACGCGCGCGCGCATGGCGCCCGCCAGCGCGGCCGCTTCGGCGCGCTCGGCGCGGGTGCGGCCGCCGTCCCACAACGACCAGGTGACGTTGACCGACACGTCCCACGAGTCCTGCCACTCCGCGGCCCGCGGAAAGATCCGCGGGTTCGGCCGCGCGTAGTCGTACCCGGCGCCGAGGCCGACCTGCGGCCGGCGTCCCGCCGCGGCCGCGGCGGCCCGCGCCTCGGCCGCCGCCGCGCGCGCCGCGAGCGCCCGGCGTTCCGCGCGCGCCCCGCGCGCCGTCTCCACGAGCGCCTGCGGCGTCTGCCCGGCGCCGGCCGGTCCGCCCTCGGGCGCAAGCGCGGCGCGCGGCTCGATCGGGCGGAAGTCGTCGATGCCCAGCAGCCGCCGGAGGGCGGCCTCCGCGATGCCGCGCGTGTTGGCCGCCTCGATCGCGAGGAGCTGCTCGCGCGCCTGCTGCGCCTCCGCCGAGAGCACGTCGTTCGGCGGAATCAGGCCCTGCTCCAGCCGGTTGCGGAGGTCCAGGACGTGCGCGTCGACGCTGGCGAGCGACCGATCGAGCACGCGCTCCGCCTCCCGCGCGGTCACCAGCGCCCAGAACGCGCGCGCGATCTCGACCCGCAGGTCCGCGCGGGCGGCGGCGAGATCCTCGCCCGCCGCGGTGCGCTCCGCGCGCGCCGCGCGCTCGAGCGCGTCCGTCCGGCCGGCGGTGTAGATCGGCCACTGGAAGTCCAGCCGCGCGCGATAGTTGTCCGGCACGTCCGGATAGAGGAGGCGCGGCGGCGCCCCCGGCTGCGGCACGCTGAACTCCTCGACATGGTTCGTCCGCATGTACCCGCCCTGCAGCGCCACGAGCGGCAGGCGCGCGGCGCCTCGCCCGGCTTCCGCGGCCGCCGCCGCGTCGCGCCGGCCCTCCAGCTCCGCGAGCCGCGCGCTCTCGGCCAGCCCGCGCGCAATCGCCTCGTCGAGCGTCAGCGCGAGCGGCGCCCCCTCGGGCTGCTGCGGGGCCGCCCCGGCAGCCGCCGCCCATCCAAGCAGCAGCACGACGAACCACAACACGCGTCCATGCATCGTTCTCATCCCCGGTCCGTCACTGGTGGTCCGTCTCAGCGATGCCATGGCGGCAGCCTCGATGCCGGGCCCGGATCGGCCGGCCGCGACAACGGAGCGGCCGGGCGAGATTCAGGACGCACGTTCCACCAGATCGATGAACACGTCCTCGAGCGACGCGGCGATCGGCCGCGCACCGAGGATCGGAATCCCGGCGCCGTCGAGCGCGGCGGTCACGCGCGCGATCCCTTCGGCCTGCGACACGCCCGCCAGGCGCACGTGCGCGCGATCCCCGAACGCCTGCACGTCTTCCACGCCGGCGACGCCCGCCAGCAGATCGAGCGGCGGGCGAGCGGCGGCGGTCGTCACCTCGATCAGCCGTTCCGCGAGCGCCGCCTGGAGCGCGTCCGGCGGATCGAGGGCGAGCACGCGCCCTTCGTGGAGCAGCGCCACGCGCGCGCAGCGCTCCGCTTCGTCCAGGTACGGCGTCGCCATCACGATGGTCAGCCCGCTCGACAGGAACTCCGAGAGCAGCTTCCAGAACTCGCGCCGCGACACCGGGTCCACGCCGGTGGTCGGCTCGTCGAGCAGCAGCACCTCGGGCTCGTGCACGAGCGTGCAGGCGAGCGCCAGCTTCTGTTTCATCCCGCCCGACAGCCGGTCGGCCCGCCGCCCGCGGAACGGCGTCAGCTGCGTCATGTCGAGCAGCCGGTCCCGCGCGTCCTGGTAGCGCCGCATCCCGTGGATCTCGGCGAAGAACGCGATGTTCTCGTCGATCGTGAGATCGCCGTAGAGGCTGAAGCGCTGCGACAGGTAGCCGACCGCCTTCGTGATCGCGCGGTGCTCGCGGACGGGATCGTGGCCGAGCACCGAGACACGCCCTTCGTCCGGCTTGATCAACCCGCACGCGGTGCGGATCGCCGTCGTCTTGCCGGCGCCGTCCGGGCCGATGAGCCCGAACATCTCCCCGCGGCGGACGTCGAACGACGTCCGGTCGAGCGCGGCGATGCGCCCGTAGCGCTTCGTGACCGACTCGAACCGGATGGCGTCCCCCGGCGTCACTGGATCCCCGTCAGCTCGGCTTCGACCGGCATGCCGGGCTTGAGAATGCCCTCGCGGTTGTCGGCCGTCACCTTGATGCGATAGACGAGCCGCGACCGCTCGTCGGCCGTCTGCACGTTGCGCGGCGTGAACTCCGCCTTCGGCGAGATGAACGTGATCCGCCCGTCGATGCGCTGGCCGGCATCCGTGAGGATGGCCGCCTCCTGCCCCAGCTTCAGCAGCGGCACGATCGGCTCGTCCACGTAGACGTTCGCCCAGGCGCGATCGAGATCGGTCACGACCACGATCGGCGCGCGGGGCGCGACGATCTCCCCCGGATCGAGCAGTCGTGCCGTGACGATGCCTGCGACGGGCGAGGTGAGCGTGGCGTCGGCGAGGCTCTTCTCGAGCGCGGCAATCTGCGCCTCGATCGTGGACACCCGGGCCCGCGCCGCCGCGAGCTCCTCCGGCCGCGCGCCGGCCCGCAGCCGCGCGAGCGCTTCGGATGCCGCGCGCGCCCGCTCCTGCGCTCCCTGCACCCTCGCCGCCGCCACCTCCCGCCGCGTCGCCGCGTCGTCGCGCTGTTTGCGCGAGCCGGAGCCGCGCTCGAGGAGCGCTTCGAAGCGCTCGAGATCGGCCGTCGCCGACTGCAGCTCGGATTCGGCGGCCCGGATCTCGGCGCGGGCGGAGTCGAGCTGCGCTTCGGCCTGCCGGATGTCCTCGCGGCGGGCGCCGGCCTCGAGCAGCTGGAGCTGCGCGACGGCCTGGTCGCGTTCGGCCCGCGCCCGGCGAATCGCCAGCTCGGTGTCGGCCGTGTCGAGCTTCGCGATGAGGTCGCCGGCCGCCACGCGGTCCCCTTCCTGGACCGGCATCTCGACGATGCGGCCGCCGACTTCGGGGGCGACGCGGACTTCGGTGGCTTCCACGTAGCCGGACGCGCGGAGCGGCGCGTCCGCTCCGTTGCCGGTGCAGGCGGCGAGCGCAGCGGCGGCGAGCGCCGCCAGCGCGCCACGGGCCCGTCGTCGCGCGGTCGTCATCTCCTACTCCTGCCTTCCCGGCGCGCGGCCGGCGGTTCCGGCGACGCCGGCCGTGCGGCCGGCCCGCCGCGCAGCACCTCGAGCGTCACGCGCTGGATGTGCCCGACGACGTCCGCGCGCTCGAAGCGCGCGGCGTCGGCGATCCCGGCCCGGGCGATCCGCTCGCGGAGCGGCCGGCTGGCGAAGAACAGCAGCAGCGGCGCGACGATGCCTCCGTGGACGAGGAGCGGATTGACCGGCTGGAACTCGCCGTCCCGCACGCCGGCCTGGACGATCCCGGCCACGGCCCCGACAACGGCGGCGATCTCGCGGAGCGTCTGCGGGTCGAGGTGGGCGCCGCCGTCGGCGATCTCGCGGAACCAGATCGGGGGGAAGTGCGGCCGGGCCTCGGCCTCGGTGGCGATGGCCTCGACGAAGCGCTGGATCTGCTGGCCGGGCGGGGCGCCGGAGGCGGTGACCTCGCGGACGCGGGCGCCGACGGCGCCGAACATGTCGCGGAGGATCTCGGCATAGAGGCCGGCCTTGCTGCCGAAGTGGTAGTAGATCATGGCCTTGTTGAGGCGGGCGGCGGCGGCGATGCGGTCGACGGTGGTGGCAGCGAAGCCGCGGGCGGCGAACTCGCGGGCGGCGGCGGCGACGATGAGGTGGCGTGAGGATTCGACGTCTCCGCGGGGGCGGCGGGGTCCCTTGGAGGTCCTACGCGCGGGACGAGCCGCGAGGTGGGTCATGGGAGTTTGGGGTTCACGGGTTCACGGGTTCACGGTTCAGGGTTGCGGGGCCGCGAGCGGGACGGCAGCCGCGAACGGTTGACTAAATAGTCGGTTAATTTAACTAACTGGATGTTTAACGTACGGGCCGGCCGGCTGTCAAGCGCCGGGACATGGCGCACAACTCACAACTCAGAACTCTGAACTACACGCGTCAGCTCACAGCAGCTTCGCCAGCCGCGCGTAGCCGGCGCGGCTGACGGGCAGGCGCGTGCCGTCGCGCAGGATCGCCACCCGGCTGTCCTTCGCGTACAGCTCCATCCGCGCCAGCCGCTCCACGTTCAGCACGTACGACCGGTGGATGCGGACGAACAGCGACGAATCGAGCTGCCCTTCCACGGCGGCCAGCGTCTGGTCCTTCAGGAACAGCCGCCCGTCGGCCTTGAAGCCGACGTAATCGTCCTGCGCCTCCACGTAGTCGATCCGATCGACTGGGAGGACGTGCACGCGCGGGCCGTCGCGGATGAGCACGCGCTCGAGCGGCCCCGGCCTCGGCCGCGCCTGCGCCACGAGCGCCTCGACGTCCACCTCCCCGCCCCCCGCCGCGCGCGTGCGCAGCCGTTCGCGCGTCCGCTCGAGGGCCTCGGCGAACCGCTCCTCGCTGAACGGCTTCAGCAGGTAGTCCACCGCGTGCACCTCGAACGCCCGCAGCGCGTACTCGTCGTAGGCCGTGATGAACACCACCGGCACCTCGCGCCCGATGAGTTCCAGCACCTCGAACCCGCTCAGCTTCGGCATCTGCACGTCGAGGAACAGCACGTCAGGCGACAGTTCGGTCACCGCCTTCACCGCGTCGAATCCGTTGCCGCACTCCGCCGCGACCTCGACCTGCGGATGCTTCCCGAGATACTCCCGCACCACCGCCCTCGCCAGCGGCTCGTCGTCCACGATCACCACGCGCAGCGGCTCGGGGGTGTTCATTGCTGATCTCCTGTCTCAGGCTCCTTCTTCCGCCGGCATCGACAGCTCCACGCGCCAGCGTCCGTCCTGTTCGACCGCGTGCATCCACGCGTCCGGCCCGTGCAGCGCGTCCAGGCGGGCGCGGACGTTGGCGAGGCCGACGCCGGCGCCGCGGCCGCGCGGGCGGTCGGCGTCGCAGGGGTTCTCGACGACGAGCGTGAGCCGCCCCGCGGCGCTCGAGGCCGCGATGCGGACCGCGCCGCCCTCGATCACGTGCGCGATCCCGTGCGTCACCGCGTTCTCCACGATCGGCTGCAGCAGCAGCGGCGGCACCAGGAGGCCGTCCGCGCCCTGCGCCGCGATCTCCACGCGCAGCCGCTCCCCGAACCGCACCTGCTCGATCGCCAGGAAGCGCTCGACGAGCCGCAGCTCGCGGTCGATCGGGATGCGCGCCTCGCCGCCGAGCGCGAGGCTCTCGCGCAGGAACTCCGCCAGCATGAGGCACATGCGCCGCGCGCCGGCCGGGTCGGCCGCCGTCAGGGCGCTGATCGACTGCAGGCTGTTGAAGAGGAAGTGCGGATCGATCTGCGCGCGCAGCGCGCGCAGCTCCGCTTCCCGCGCCGACACCTCCACGAGCAGCGCCCGCCGCTCCGCCTCGCGCCGCTCCTCCACGATCGCGAGCAGATAGCTGATCGCGATCGACAGCAGGTAGAGGAGCACGCCGAAGCCGAAGATCAGGATCTGGAGGCCCCGCGCCTCGCCCCCCGCGCTCCGCACCAGCCCGCGCACCGCCAGCGCGTCGATCCAGACGCGCGTCACGAACAGCCACACGAGGCTCGAGAGGGCCGCCGCGCCGAACGCCGTCCCCAGCATGCGGGCCGCGCCCGTCGCCGCGAGCGGGAGGGCGCGCGACACGTACCAGGCCGACAGGCAGACGAACGCGTAGACGGCCGCCGGCGGCAGCCCGGCCAGCAGCGCCTCGGGCGGGTCGAGACCCGCCTGCGCCACGAGGATCGCGCAGAGCTGCAGGCCGACGAGCGCCCAGATGCCGAGATAGAGCGCCAGCCGCCGCCCATGCCCCAGGATCGGATGCATGCCGCGGTCAGTTCTTGATGTCCACGCCGCCCATGATGGCCACCCCGCGCACGATCAGCCGGTGCTCGGAGCCGCCAGGCGGCGGACGCGTCTTGTCCTCCACCCCGCCGAGCAGCGGCACCACGCGCGACTCGACCGTCCAGTCGTCCGGCACGCTGATGTCGATGCCGCCCCACATCGTGAAGACGTCGATCGTGGCCTCGCCGTGGATGGCCGCGCCGCGCAGATCGATCTCGCACGCACCCATGATCGCCGTCAGGTCCGCGCCGCGGAACGCCTGCGATCGGCTGCGGCGCGCGAACGCCCCCAGGATCGCCATCCCGCTGATCGTCGTCACGTTGCCCTCGCGGAGCGCCGGCGAGGCGGCGCGCGTGGACAGCCCCTGCCACACGAGATAGCTGCCGAGGATCACGAGCAGCAGCGGCCAGATGTCCTCGAGGTGCACGCGGAAGTCGGTCAGCGCCTCGAGGAGCAGCCAGATGCCGATGACGAGGAAGAGCAGGCCGCTCAGCACGCCGGCGCCGGTACGCGCCTGCGCGAGACGCAGCGCCCCGAACAGGACCAGCGCCACGGGCCAGTACCGGGTGAACGCCTCCGCCTGGATGATCCCCAGATTGTCGAGCGTGAACAGCACGCCCGCAAGGACGATGACCAGCCCGAAGATCAGCTGGGGCGTGAGCGTGAACTCCGCCCCGCGGTGCGGCGCGTCGCCGGCGTGCATCAGGTCCACCATACGCCGGGACGCGCCTGGCCGGGCGGCATTTCCGGCGAACCTCGCGGGCGCGCCGGTGAACAGCGCCCCCGATGGTACAATCCGGCGCCATGCTGATCCGCCGCATCCCGGCCGTTCTCGTCGCTGCCCTGTTCTGCACCGCCCCGGCCACGGCCGGCCCGCTGCAGGACGACCTCGCCGCCCGCCGCGCGCGCCTCATGGACGCGCTGAGCCCCGGGACGCTGGCCATCTTCTGGAGCGCGCCGACCCGGGTCTACTCTCACGACGTGGACTACGAGTACCGGCAGGACAGCGACCTCTTCTATCTCACCGGCATCGACCAGCCGGAGACGGTACTGGTCCTGATGCCGGGCAACGAGACGCGCCGCGAGATCCTGTTCATCCTCGAGCCCGATCCGCGCCGCGAGCACTGGGAAGGGCACCAGCTCACGCCGGAGGAAGCCACGGCGCAGAGCGGGATCGCGACGGTGATGACGGTGAACCAGTTCGAGCCGTTCGTCGCCGCGATGTTCTCGCGCCGCCCCATGGGCGGCGGCGAGGAGGAGTACGCCCGCTTCTTCACCGCGCTCGCCGGGGACCGCGCGCGGCTCGCGCTCCTCCTCGAACCCCAGCGGGATCTGTCGGCCGATCCCGGCCCCAACCGGCGCTTCGCGCTCCAGCTGCGCGAGCGGTTCGCCGGCTTCGGCGTGGACGACATCAGAACGATCGTCGCCAACCTGCGGCAGATCAAGACGCCGTACGAACAGGACGTGCTGCGGAAATCGGTCCGGATCTCGAGCGAAGCCCACAAGGCGGGCATGCGCGCGGCGGCGCCCGGCAAGTACGAGTACGAGGTCGAAGCCGCGATCGAGGCCGTCTACCTGCGCAGCGGCGCGATGTCCTGGGGCTACCCCTCGATCGTCGGCAGCGGGCCCAACGCGACGATCCTGCACTACACGAAATCCAGCCGCCGCATGGAGGACGGCGACCTGCTGCTCGTCGACGCCGCCGGCAGCTATCAGGGCTACACCGGCGACATCACCCGCACGTATCCCATCAACGGCAGGTTCACGCCCGCGCAGCGGGAGATCTACGAGATCGTGCTGGCCGCGCAGGAGGCGGGGATCAAGGCCGCCGTCGCCGGCGCGCGCACGGGCGCCGTCCAGGAGGCCTGCGACGAGGTCCTCCGCGCGGGGCTCGTCCGCCTCGGCCTCGTGACCGAGCCCGAAGGGCGCCAGTTCAAGATCTGGGCGACGCACGGCGTGATGCACATGATCGGGCTCGACGTCCACGACGTCGGGAGCCGCCGCACGTTCGAGCCCGGCATGACGTTCGTCATCGAGCCCGGCATCTAC
>Ga0299914_10003220_pt1 | contig 11498 bp, 7 predicted proteins | sample RVTome_10_FD_201361 | JGI IMG/M metagenome (GOLD analysis project Ga0299914, IMG submission 201361) | Soil microbial communities from uranium-contaminated site in the Upper Colorado River Basin, Wyoming, United States - RVT153D57 (version 2) ... | reverse complement strand
ACCGGGCGTCGAACATCGCGATGGCGATGGGCGACGCGCCGACCGACGAGCTGTTCGAGGGCTCCGACCGGATCGTGCGCGGCACCGTGCGCCAGCACCGCTACAGCATGGTGCCGATGGAGTGCCGCGGCGTCGTGGCCACCTACGACCCGTTCGACGCCATGCTCGACGTGCACTTCTCCAGCCAGAACCCGCACGAGGCACGCCTCGTGTTCAGCCGCGTCACCGGCGTGCCCATCAACAACGTGCGCGTGCAGATCGGAGACGTCGGCGGCGGCTTCGGCCTCAAGTCGTTCGTGGGCCGCGAGGAGCAGGCGATCGTGCTCGCCGCGTACCTGATGCACCGCACGATCAAGTGGATCGAGGACCGGCGCGAGCACCTCATCGCGTCGGCGCACGCGCGCGAGGAGAAGGTCGACATGACGGTCGGCGTCGACGCCGACGGCCGCTTCGTCGCCTTCCACGCCGACCACTACGACGACTCGGGCGCCTACCCGATCGGTGGAGGCAGCGCCGGCATGCTCGCGGCGCCGCTCATCAGCGGCCCGTACCGCGCCGACCGCCTCGCGTGGCGCGCCACCGTGCTCTACACCAACACCTGCGGCAAGGCCGCCTACCGCGGGCCGTGGATGATGGAGACCACCGCGCGCGAGCAGTTCGTCGATGTGGTCGCGCGCGAGATCGGGCTCGACCCGCTCGAGCTTCGACGCCGCAACGTGATCCACCAGAGCGAGCTCCCCTACACGTCACCCGGCGGGCAGTTCATCGACAAGGTGTCGCCCGAGGAGACGCTGGAGCAGGCGGTCGAGGCCATCGACTACGACGGCTTCCGCGCCGAGCAGCAGGCGGCGACCGCCGAGGGCAGGCTGCTCGGGATCGGCCTCGCGGTCTACGTGGAGCCGCAGGCCGCAGTGGGCCCTTACGCCAACGAGCCGGTGCACCTCCGCATCGCACCCGACGGCCGCGTCGACGTGTACCTCGCGTCCGGCGCGCACGGCCAGGGCCTCGAGACGACCACCGCGCAGCTCACCGCCGAGTTCCTCGGCGTGCACATCGACGACGTCACCGTGCACCAGGGCGACACCGAGTCGACGCCGTACGGCGCCGGCACCGGCGGCAGCCGCAGCGGCCCGATGATCGGCGCCGTGGTGCACGACGCGTCGCAGCTGCTCAAGGAGAAGGTGTTCGCGATCGCGGGGCACCTGCTCGAAGCCGCGCCGGAAGACCTCGAGATCGAGGAGCGCATCATCTCGGTGAAGGGCACGCCCGCCAAGCAGGTGACGATGTCGCAGGTCGCGCAGACCGCGTACATGGGCTCGTCGATGCTCCCGCCCGAGATCGACCCGGTGCTCGAGGTGGTGCACCGCTACGCGGCGCCGCCTGGCATGTGGTCGAACGCGTCGCACGCCTGCACGGTGGAGGTCGATCCCGGCACCGGCCTCGTCGAGATCCTCCGCTACGTGGTGAGCGAGGACTGCGGCCTGATGATCAACCCCAACATCGTGGAGGGCCAGATCGCGGGCGGCGTGGCCCAGGGCATCGGCGGCGTGCTCTACGAGCACAACGTGTACGACGACGACGGCAACCCGCTCTCGTCGACGTTCCTCGACTACCTGATCCCGACGCTGGCGGAGATCCCCGACGTCGAGTGCCTCCACATGGAGACGCCCGCCGTCACCGCAGGGGGGTTCAAGGGCGTGGGCGAGGGCGGCGCGATCGGCGCACCCGCGGCGGTGTTCAACGCGGTGGCCGACGCCCTCGCGCAGGTCGGCGCCACCATCACCGACCAGCCCGCGGGCCCCGACCAGGTGCTCGCCGCCCTGCGCGCCGCGTCCCGGTAGGGTTGGCGAAGCCGAACGTCACTCGGAAACAGATCGGGAAAGCCATGAGCGTGACCACCGCGGCCGAGCCGTACTACGACCCGTACGACTACGACATCGACGCCAACGCGCATGCGGTCTGGAAGCGCCTGCGGGACGAGGCGCCGCTGTACCGCAACGAGCAGTACGACTTCTACGCCGTGAGCCGCTACGACGACGTGCTGCGCGCCATCCTCGACACCGACACCTTCAGCTCGGCGCACATGACCGTGCTCGAGATGATGACCCCCGAGCCGCTCGGCTCGCTCGGCGGGTTGATGATCTTCATGGACCCGCCCCAGCACACCCACCTGCGCAAGCTGGTGAGCCGGGCGTTCACCCCGCGGGCGATCCACGACCTCGAGCAGCGGATCCACCGGCTCTGCGCCGAGTTCCTCGACCCGTTCGTGGGCTCGGACGGCTTCGACTACATCGACGACTTCGCGGCCCGCCTGCCGCCGACGGTGATCCTCGCGCTCATGGGCTTCCCCGAGGGTCACGCCGACGAGTGGCGCAAGGCGCAGGACGCCATGTTCCACATGGAGGAGGGTGAGCAGGGGTTCGTGCGCAGCGGGGGCGGCTACGGGAACCCGGAGGAGCGGCTCGCCGAGGTGGAGTCGTCCGGCGGCAACCTCCTGCAGATGGTCCCCGAGCTCGCCGCCGAGCGGCGTCGCGAGCCGAAGGACGACCTCATCTCCGTGCTCGCCAACTCGGACCTCGAGCAGGACGACGGGAGCACACGCAAGCTGCGCGACGACGAGATCGTCGGCTTCTCGATGCTGCTGTCGAGCGCGGGCACCGAGACCGTGGCGCGCCACCTGTCGTGGGCGGCGCTGCTGCTCGCCCGCCATCCCGACCAACGGCAGATCCTCGTCGACGACCCGGGCGCGATCCCGAACGCGCTCGAGGAGACGATGCGCTACGAAGCGCCGTCGCCGGTGAACGCACGGTGGGTCAACCGCGACGTCGCGTTCCAGGGCCAGACGGTGCCCGCGGGCTCGAAGCTGCTGATGCTCAACGGCAGCGGCAACCGCGACGAGCGGCATTTCCCCGACCCCGACGTCTACGACGTGCGCCGTCGCATCGATCGCCACCTGTCGTTCGGGTACGGCGCGCACTTCTGCGTGGGAGCGGCCCTCGCGCGGCTCGAGAGCCGCATCGCGATGGAGGAGACGCTCGCGCGCTTCCCCACGTGGGACGTCGACGAGTCCGAGCTGGGCTGGGTGCACACCAGCACCGTGCGCGGCTTCGCCAACGTGCCGATCCACCTCCGCTGACGACGAGTCGCATCGACGGACTCGAGGAGCGCGTCGGCGCGCCGTGTCGTCGGATTCGGAGCATCTGGGGAAGGCTTGACCTGTCGGCGTGCGACGGTCGCGAAGACGCCGGCGAGAGCGGCGTGATCACCGGGACGCGGTCGGCGGCCTCTGGGACGAGATCGGGACCTTGCAGTTCGACTTTCTCGTTGCGCGAGGCCTCCAACCGGGGCATCGCCTGCTCGATGTGGGCTGTGGGGCACTGCGCGGTGGGGTGCACTCCGTCCGGTATCTCGACGACGGCCACTACTTCGGTGTCGATGCCGACGCGAAGCTCCTCGATGCGGGACGCGCCGAGCTCGACGCAGCCGGTATGGCCGACCGCCGCGTCAGCCTGCGACACACGGATGCGTTCGACGTCGACTTCGGTGTGGCGTTCGACTTCGTGCTGGCCCAATCGGTGTTCACCCACCTCTCGCTGAACGCGATTCGACTCTGCCTGGCGCGCGTCGCTCCCTCTCTGGCCCCGGGCGGTCAGTTCTACGCGACGTTCTTCCGAGCACCCGACGACCCGTTCGAGACGGTCGAGCGAGAGGTCGCCACTACGAACTACGACCGCGATCCATTCCACTATCCCCGTCGAGCACCTCGAGTGGGTCACAGGAGGCAGCGGACTGATGATGACCGATCTCGGCGACTGGGCCCACCCGCGTGGCCAGGAGATGCTCCTCTTCACGCGATGACCGAGGGCCCCGCGAGCACGCAGCGCAACGTTCCGAGCTCCTCACACCGCACGACCGCTCAGCAGCTCGCTCCGCGCTCGCCACGACTCGGCGGCGAGGTCGTCGCGTTGCTCGGCGTCGAGACCGGCGACGCGCGCGACCCAGTCGAGCTCGGCGTGCAGGTCGGTGCCGAGGATCCCCGGGTCATCCGACGCAACGATCACGCGCATTTCGCGCTCGAGGAAGCGGTGCACCGGGTGGTGGGACTCGTCGATGATCCCACCGATGCGCCGGTTCGACGTCGGGCACACCTCGATCACGGCGCCGGTCGCGCGCACCCGCTCCATCGCGTAGTCCTGCCGACATCGCACCTCGTCGAGGCGCGCGGCGTCATAGGTGATCTCGACCACGTCGTCGGCCGCGCGTGACGCGAGCGCACGCAGCTCGGCGTCGGCCGCGGCGCGGTCGACGTGCACACCGTGCCGCGCCAGGCCGTCGGCGTGCGCGAGGTCGTAGTGGAGCTGGTCGCGGCGCTCATCGACCGACTCGGTGCGCACGTGCGGCCCGAAGGCGGCGGGATCGACGCCGAGCGCGATGGCGTGACCGAGGCGGTCACAGCCCATCTCGGCGATCTCCTGCACCCAACGGATGGCGCTCTCGAGGCCCTTGTCGGTGAAGCTCTCGCCCACGTGGTGGAGGCGCGCGAGCGCGCGGTCGGGGTGCCGCTCGTTGAAGTCGTCGACCGCGGCGTAGAGCTCGGCCTTCGCCTTCGGCGGATCGCCCTCCTCGATGAAGCAGAAGTCGATGGCGGTGAGCACGTGCCCGTGCTCCGACCGGGCGAGGCGCTCGACGATCTCCCACGAGGGCCACGGGTCGTCGCGGGGCAACGACACCGCGAGACGCTCGACGAGGTCGGTGCCGTCGGACGCCGCGTAGGCGGCGAGCATCGACCGCAGCGCGGTCTCGCTCCCCTCGCCTCGCAGCAGCCGGCCGATCATCACCCGCTGCTCCGCGTACCCGACGCCTCGGCGTCGGTGGTCGGCGCGTGACGCGGCCGCGTGGGCGAGCATCTCGTCGACCAGGTGCGGCAGACGACCATGGTCGCCGTCCCTCACGGACGCGAACTCGCTGCCGTCGATGAGCATGTCGTACTTCGCCTGGAATCGCGCGAAGTTGCCGGCGTCGGCGTCGCCGAACACGAACAGGGTCTCGAACTCACGCGCCGCGGCCTCGTCGCCGGCCCGGTGACGCTCGAGGATGTCGCGCAGCGGCGGCCGCACCCCGTAGGCCGCTTCCATCCCCGCCTCGTAGCGGTCCCACGTGAACGGGCGGGACTCGATGTAGCGCAGGAAGTGGTCGTGGCGGACGGTCCCGTAGAGGTGGAGGTGCAACTCGGCGAGCGGCGCCCGTTCACGCACCACCCGAGCCTGCCACCAACCGGGGTCACCGTACGCCGCGATTTCGCTCCGCGCATCGAAGAAGGGGAGGGGTTGCGGCGCCGCGTAGTGTCGGGCGGTGCTGCGCGCGCTCGACATCCCGGAGGAGCTGGCCGACGCCGGCGACCTGCGGCTGCTCACGGGGCTGTTCGCCGACGACGAGGTGGAGCCGGAGATCGCGCGCAAGCTGCGGCTCACGGTGATGCTCACGTTCGAGTGCTACGAGGTGGACGACACCCCGATCTTCACCGACGAGCGCGTGGGCGACTACCTCCGCCTCGCGCACGACGGCATCCCCCACCTGCTCTACTACCTCGCCGCCGACCCGGCCGCGGGCGCGCTGCTCGGCTTCGGGGCCGCCTACGGCGCGCTGATGGAGCTGCCCGACTCCGGGCTGCTCGCGGTCGACATGGGCGGCGACCTCCTGAACCGGCTCGGCTACCACCTCGCCGCCGCGGCGCGGCACGCCCAGCAGCAGGCGGACGAGTGGGAGCCCGTGGTCGACGCGCACCTGGCCGCGTTCGACGAACCGCTCCGCATGCGGCTGCGCGCGGAGATCGATGCACTGGTCCGAGCACGCGACGAGGCACCGTGGAACTGACCGAACTGGACGCCGTTGCGCAGGCCGAGCTCGTCCGCACGGGCGACGCCAGCCCCATCGAGCTGGTCGATGCGGCCATCGCCCGCATCGAGACGCTCGACCCCGCCATCGGCGCGCTCGTCGACACCCGCTTCGAGCGCGCCAGGGAGGAGGCCGCCGGTACGTTGCCCGACGGCCCGTTCCGCGGCGTGCCCATGCTGGTGAAGGACGGCGTGCAGCACTCCGAGGGCGACCGCTACCAGCACGGGATGCGCTACCTGCGCGACCGCGAGTACCGCTCCACCGAGGACTCGGAGCTGGTGCGCCGCTACCGCGCCGCCGGGTTCGTGATCCTCGGGCGCACCAAGGTGCCCGAGCTCACGTCGGCCACCACCACCGAGCCTCTCGCCCACGGCCCCGCGCACAACCCCTGGAACCTCGACCACACCACCGGCGGGTCGAGCGGCGGGTCGGGGGCGGCGGTCGCGGCCCGGATGGTGCCGGTCGCGCACGGCAACGACATGGGCGGGTCGATCCGCATCCCGGCGTCGTGCTGCGGCCTGGTCGGGCTCAAGCCCAGCCGTCATCGCACGAGCATCTTCCCCCACGGCGAGTACTGGGGCCCGCTCACGCACGAGCACGTGCTCACGCGCACGGTGCGCGACAGCGCCGCCGTCCTCGACGCCACCGCCGGAGCGGTGCCGGGTGAGCTGCACGTCGCGCCTCCGCCGGCGCGGCCGTGGCTCGACGAGGTCGGCGCCGAACCCGGATCGCTGCGCGTCGGGCTGGTGGTCGACCGTCCGCTCGGCGCGCCCATCGACGCGGTGTGCGCGGGCGCAGCTCAGGAGGTCGGCGACGTGCTCGCGTCGCTCGGGCACCGGGTCGAGCCCGCCGCGGCCGACCCGATGCACAACGCCGACATGGGATCGTTCGGCGCCATCGTCGCCGCCGGCCTCGCCGCCGAGGTCGCGCGGTGGGAGCGCGAGCACGACGAGCCGATCACCGACCTCGAGCCGATGTCGGTGGGGATGGTCGACCGCGGCCGCGCGATGTCGGCGGTCGAGCTCATCGAGGCCGTCGACCGCCTCGCCACGTGGAGCCACGCGGTCGCGTCCGCGTACGAGCACTACGACCTGCTGGTCACGCCCACGCTCGCCGTCGTCCCACCGCGGCTCGGCGTGATGGCACCCGACGCCGATCCCACGGAGATGTTCGCCGCGTTCGGCGGGATGACCGCGTTCATGACCGCGTTCGACGCCACCGGGCAACCCGCGATCTCGCTGCCCACGCACCAGTCGCCCGACGGGCTCCCCGTGGGCGTGCAGCTGGTGGCCGCGTACGGACGCGAGGACGTCGTGTTCCGCGTGGCCGCGCAGCTGGAGGACGCGCTCCCGTGGGCCGGTCGCGCACCGCGCGACCCCTGAGCCCGCGCCCCCGACGGGGCTCCGACGCGCCTGCGTAGGATGCGCCGGATGTCGCCGCTCGACGCACCGCAGGACCGCTCGGCCGCGCTGTCGCACATACGGATCTGCGACCTCACCGGGCAGCTGGCCGGCGCGGGCGCGACCCGTTTCCTCGCCGCGTTCGGCGCTCAGGTGATCCGGGTCGAGGACCCGGTGCGCCAGGGCACGTGGGACATCCTGCGCGGCGTCCCGCCGTTCGTCGACGACCGCCGCGGCATCGACCTCGGCGGCGCGTTCAACAACCACAACGTCGAGAAGCTCGGCATCACCATCGACCTGCGCCAGGAGCGCGGGCGTGACCTCCTCCGGCGCCTGGTGGCGGTGTCGGACGCGGTCACCGAGAACTTCGCCGCCGGCGTGTTCGCGCGCCTCGGCTTCTCCTACGACGAGCTGCGCACGATCCGCCCCGACGTGGTCTACGTGTCGAATTCGGGCTTCGGTGCCGAGGGCCCCTACACGTCGTTCAAGACGTGGGGGCCGATCGTGCAGGCGGCGAGTGGCCTCACGTTCTCGAGCGGGCTGCCCGACCTCCCGCCCGCGGGCTGGGGCTTCTCGTACATGGACCACATGGGCGCCAACATGATGGCGGTCGCGGTGCTCGCGGCGCTGGTGCACCGCAACCGCACCGGCGAGGGCCAGTGGATCGACATGGCGTGCACCGAGGCCGGCATCGCGCTGGTCGGCCCCGACCTCCTCGACTTCTCGGTGAACGACCGCCCGTTGCGCCGCGAGGGGCAGCCCGACGCCAACCGAAACCGCATGCCGGCGATGGCGCCGCACGGGATCTACCCCGCGCAGGGCGACGACGCGTGGGTCGCGATCGCGTGCCGCGACGACGACGAGTGGACGCGACTCTCCGGGCTGGTCGGCGAGCCGTGGGCGAAGGATCCCGCGCTGGCCACGCTCGACGGCCGGCTCGCCGACGAGGACGCGCTCGACGCACGCATCGCCGCGTGGACGGCCACGCGCGACCGTTTCGCGACCGCGGAGTCGGTACGCGCGCTCGGGGTGCCGGCGTCGGTGGTCGCACGACCGGAGGACCGCATCGACCTCGACCCCGCCACCCGCGAGTGGGGCCTGTGGCCGACCGTGCAGCACACCGCGATGGGCGACGTGCGCGTCGACGGCGTGCCCGTGCACATGAGCGACACCGACTGGCGGATCCAGCGAGGCGCGCCGTGCCTCGGTGAGCACACCGACCAGGTGCTGCGCGACGTGCTGGGGCTGCCCGACGACGAGATCGCGGCGCTGCACGAGGAGGGCGCGGTGTGAGCGCGCCCGGGATGCTCGACGGGTTGCGCGTGGTCGAGCTCGCGAGCGCGCACGCGGCGTACGCCGGCAAGCTCCTCGCCGACATGGGCGCTGACGTGGTGGTGGTCGAACCGCCGGGCGGCCACACCAGCCGCGGGTACGGGCCGTTCGTCGACGACGCGCCAGGGCCGGAGCGCAGCCTCTTCTGGTGGCACTACAACACCTCGAAGCGCGGCGTGGTGCTCGACCTCGACACCGAGGAGGGGCGCGCGCAGTTCACCGGCCTCGCCCGCAGCGCCGACGTCGTGCTCGAGGGTGAGCTGCCGGGCCGGCTCGCCGACCTCGGCGTCGACCACGACCGCCTCCGCGCCGAGCAGCCCGAGCTGATCTGGGTGTCGGTCACCGCGTTCGGACGCGAGTCGTCGCGCGCGCACGAGCCGTTCACCGACCTCACCATCCTCGCCGGGGGCGGGCCGGTGTGGAGCTGCGGGTACGACGACCACACCATCCCTCCCGTGCGGGGCGGCGGCAACCAGTCGTTCCACATCGCGGGCGTCTTCGCGGTGATGGCGGCGCTCACCGCGGTGCTGCACCGCGACGTGGCGGGCACCGGCCAGGTCGTCGAAGTGAGCATGCACGCGGCCGCCAACGTCACGACCGAGAGCGCGACCTTCGACTGGTTGGTCGCGCAGCTCACCGTGCTGCGCCAGACCGGGCGCCACGCGCTCAGCGTGATGACCCAGGAGACGCAGGTGCGCTGCGCCGACGGCCGCTACGTGACCACCGGGTTCCCGCCGCGGCACGTGAAGGATTTCATCTCGCTGCGCGACTGGATCGACGCCGAGGGCCTGCGCGAGCAGTGCGACGAGATCGTGCTGCTCGACCTCGCGGTCGAGCGCGGCGGCGTGTCGCTCGCCGACCTGCGCGAGGACCCGCTCGCCACCGAGATCTACGGCGCCGGGCGCACCGGGCTCGTGTTCCTCGCCGAGCACCTCACCGCCGACCAGTTCTTCCACGGCGCGCAGTCCCGCGGCCTCGCCACCGGCGCAGTGTGGTCACCCGAAGAGGCGTTGCTGAACGAGCACTTCGTCGCCCGCGGGTTCCCGGTGGCGGTCGAGCACGACGACCTCGGGCGCGCCGTCACCTATCCCGGCGCGCCGTTCCGCGCCCCGTCGGCGCCGTACCGCGTCAGCAGGCGCGCGCCACACGTGGGCGAGCACCAGGCCGAGGTGATGGGCGACACCTGACCGCTCGACGTCAACCGGTGAAGCTCGGGCGGGCGACGATCGCCCGCGGCGCCGAGTGCGGGATGTCGACCACCACCCGCGTGGGCGACGCCTCCACGCGCACCTCGGCGGGCACCTCGCCGCCACGGAGCCCGAACGCCCAGTTCATCGTGGCCTCGAAGTCGCCCACGAGCGCGAGGTCGACGAGCGCGGGCAGGTCGGGCTGGATGCGGTCCGGGCCCGGGAAGGTGTCGACGAACGGGTCCATCGACAGGTCGACACCGCTCGCGTTCGACAACGTGAGCGTGAGGCGTGCCTCCCCGGCGAGCGGCGGCTCGAGCGGCTCACCGCTCGGGGTCAGGCTGACCGGCCCGCTGAAGTACGCGGCCTGCAGCACCTCGGGAGGGCCGCCCTCGAACGTGAACGTGACGCGGTCGAACGAGCCCTGGTCGGACACGTCGACGGCGGTGAGCAGGGCGATCGACGGTGCGCTGCCGGCACCGGCCGGGCCCGGCCCGGTCGCGACCACGATCGCGGTGACCACGACCGCGCCCGCCACCAGGCGTCGCACCGACCCGCCACTCCGGAGCCGCATGGCACCTCCCCCCTCCCGTCACGACCGGTGAGGTTCGAGAGGAGGATACGGCGGCCGGAGCGTCGCGTCGACGACTACAGCGGCGGGCCCTCGACCAGGCGGATCGACGCGCTGCGCTGCTCGCCGTCGAGGTCGAGCCAGGTGACCTCGATCTCGTCGTCGGGCTTCAACTGGTTCATGGCCCGGGTCACGTCGTCGGCGGTGACCACGTCGACGCCGTCGACCGAGAGGATGGTGGAGCCCTCCGTGATGCCGGCGTCGGCGGCCCCGCTGTCGGGGTCGACCCCGTTCACCACCACGCCGTCGTCGCCGCCGATCGGCGTGCGGCTGCCCGGGACCTGCAGCTGGGTCTGGATCGTGACGCCCAGCACGCCGCGGGGGCCCACGTGCACGCCGTCGGTCGACTCGCCGCCCTTGATCTCCTCGACCACGTCGAGGGCACGCCCGATCGGGATCGCGTAGGCCTCACCGGCCGCTTCCTCGAACCCGAAGCGGATGCCGCCGTCGCCCGACGCTGCCGTGGTCATGCCGACCACCTCGCCGTCGGCGTTCACCACCGCACCGCCCGACTGGCCGGGCTGCACGGTGGCGGAGATCTGGATCATGCCCGTGAGCGTCTCGGCGTTGGCGCCCCTCTCGTCGCTGGCGGTGATCTGGCGGTCGAGCCCGACCACGGTGCCGGGGCTCACGGTGGGCTCGCCACCACGGCCGAGCGCGTTGCCCATCACGAGCACGTCGTCGCTCGTGACCACGTCGTCGGCGGCGTCGATCGTGGGCAGGCCCGACACGTCGTCGATCTGCAACAGCGCGACGTCGTCGTCGATCGCGTAGCCCACCACGTGGGCGTCGTGCATCTCACCGTTGCCGCCCACCTCGACCTGCAGGTCCTCGGCGGCCGAGATCACGTGGTGGTTGGTGAGCACCAGGCCGTCGCTCGAGACGAGCAGGCCGGTGCCCGAGCCGACCCCGCCGTCGGTGACCGACGTGATGTTGACGATCGCGTCCTCCACCTCGTCGGCCAGGTTGTCGACGTCGATCCCACCGCTCGCCTCGGGGCTCGACGCGGTGCGGGAGTCGGGCGTGACCACGGCCGCCGGCTGCGGGCCGCCG
>Ga0299914_10003219_pt1 | contig 11499 bp, 8 predicted proteins | sample RVTome_10_FD_201361 | JGI IMG/M metagenome (GOLD analysis project Ga0299914, IMG submission 201361) | Soil microbial communities from uranium-contaminated site in the Upper Colorado River Basin, Wyoming, United States - RVT153D57 (version 2) ... | reverse complement strand
ACCCATCCGCGCGTGACGACCACGATCGCGGTCCTCCCACGGCCGCTCGCATGTCTGCCTATGAGAAATGCGCTCCCGCTCTGGCGACGGAGTCGGCACGGCGTGCTCTGGTCGCGGGCGCGGTCGAGCCCGACGAGGTCACGCACGTCGTGACGGTGTCCTGCACGGGATTCGTATCACCCGGGCTCGATCGCGCGCTCGTCGAAGGCCTCGGTCTCCGTCGAACGACCGAACGCACCCACGTGGGCTTCATGGGCTGCCACGGTGCGTTGAACGGCCTGCGGGTGGCGCGTTCGTTCGCCGCGAACACCGCGAGCGCCGTGCCGTTGGTCTGTGCCGTGGAGCTGTGCACGCTCCACTTCGCGTACGGGTGGGATCCGGACATGCTCGTCGCCAACGCGCTCTTCGCCGACGGGGCGGCGTCCGTCGTGGGCCGCGCCGCCGCCGATCGCCATCACGCCGATGCGATCCCTCCCTGGCGGATTGCCGCCGCTGGCACGTTCCTCATGGACCGATCTGAAGAGGCGATGACCTGGCGGATCGGTGATCACGGCTTCCGGATGACGTTGTCGGCGCGGGTCCCCGAGCTCATCGAAGAGAATCTGAGAGCGTGGCTCGCGCCCTGGCTCTGCGAGCAGGGTTACGACCTCGAGGACGTGCGCTCGTGGGCGGTGCATCCCGGCGGCCCCAGGATCCTCGGAGCGGTGGAACGATCGATCGGGCTTCCACGAGACGCGACCGCGGTTTCGAGAGAGGTGCTGTCCGAATGCGGAAACATGTCTTCCGCGACGGTCCTCTTCATACTCGAGCGCTTGCGCAGCCGAGGCGCCGGGACCCCATGCGTGGCCCTCGCGTTCGGGCCGGGCCTCGCGGTGGAGGCGACGCTGTTCGTTTGATGTTGCCGATCCCTCGAAGCCATTGACGTCTTCGCCTTGCCGAGATGGCCGCCCGCCGGCATCCTGAGCCCCTCGATTCATCTTTCGGAGGGAGCGTAGATGGGCTCGACGCGCGACGGGCGCAGAGGTTCGGATGCGGTCGCCGGCTTGGAGCGCCGGGACTTTCTCAAGGCCGCCGCGGCCGCGGTCGCGACCGGAGCGATCACCCCGTCGGCTCTGTCGGCCCGACCCGACGTGAGCGTGGTGGAGCGCGTGCTCGAGCAGACGGGGCAGGAGCGGCCGTCGTTACCGCTCGCGCCTCTCGGCAACGGCGAACACCCTGCGCTCGTGTATCAGGCGTACCCGGGCGGCACGGGCTCGCTCTACGCGCAATGGCACGCGCAGGGCATCGATCCGTTCGCGCGCCACCCCGTGGACGTGGAGCCGTGGACGGGACCGGTACCCGGCAACCCGGTGGACATCGCATTTCTGCCGGTGCACCGCCTCTCCGCGCTCGTTCGCGACCGCCACGTCTCGTCCGAGGACCTCACCGAGATCTACCTGGAGCGCATGAAGCGCCTCGACCCGGTGCTCCTTTGCGCGGTTTCCATCCTCGAGGGTCGGGCGAGGGAGGAGGCACAGCAGGCGGACGCGGATCTTCGCAGCGGCGTGTACCACGGCCCGCTTCACGGCATCCCCTATGGCGTGAAGGATCTCTTCAGCGTCGCGGGGACACGCACCACGTGGGGATCGGCCGACTTTCGGGAACAACGCATCGAGCATGACGCGGACATCGTGGTGCGGCTGCGGTCACGAGGCGCCGTTCTCATCGCGAAGCTCGCTACCGGCGAGTTCGCATCGGGCGATCAATGGTATCGGGGACGCACGCGCAACCCGTGGAACACGGAGGAAGGGTCGAGCGGATCGTCGGCCGGGCCGGGCTCGGCGACGGCGGCCGGCGCGGTCGCGTTCGCCATCGGCACCGAGACGCAGGGCTCGATCGTGTCGCCCGCACGGCGAAACGGACTCTGCGCCCTCCGCCCCACCTTCGGTCGCGTCAGCCGCTACGGCGGCATGGTCCTCTCGTGGAGCATGGACAAGGCGGGTCCGATGTGCCGGACGATCCGAGATTGCGCGCTCGTCTTCGGCGAGATCCACGGCGCGAGCGAAAACGATCCCGCCTCTCTGACCGCCCCGTTTCGCTTCGACCCCGAAGCCGACCTCGGCACGTACAACATCGGCTTCGACGAGACCGCCCCAGAGTCGTTCCTCGAGCAGCTTTCCGCGATGGGTGCGCGGCTGCGGAAGATGAATCCGATCCCGGAGGGTCGCTCCAATGCTCTCGGCGTCGAGTCGTCCGCCGCGTTCGACTTCCATGTCGCGCCCGACGGCGTGGAGCCGGAGCCGGTGCCCGAGGGGCTCGAGCCCCGGGAAGCGCGCAGAAGGGGACGCTTTCGCGGCGGCAGGGACGTATTGGCGTTGGACTACGTACAGAGCCAGCGCCGTCGGCTGCTCCTGATGAAGGAGATGCAGGAGGCAATGGAGGGATTCGACATGTTCGTCTCCGGTAGCGGGCACGTCGCCCTGACGAACCAGACCGGGCATCCGGCCGCGATCGTGCAGTACGGTTTCGGAGTCCGAGATCCTGAGGCCGAGAGCCCGACGACCATGCCGCTCACCACGACGCTCATTGGCGACCTTTTCGCGGACGACAAGGTCTTGAGCGTCGCGCACGCGTTTCAGAAGAGGACGGAGTGGCACCTTCGCCGCCCCGCAATCAACTGATGATCACCCCCCACCGGCCCCTCGACGGATCGAGCCAGCCGGTTATAGTCCTGACAGTAACATCCATTGTGACACGGAGACCGACCATGCGTCGTGCAACACCCCGCTTTCTCGCCCTCACGGCGGCTCTCGCCCTGCTTCCGCAGGCGCTCGTAGCCCAGGCCGACCCTCGTCTGGAATCGTTGAAGGAAGAGGCCGTGGAGATGGTCGAAACACGTTCGAAGCTCGTGCAGGAGATCATCGACCACCTGTTCTCGTTCGCCGAGCTCGGCATGCAGGAGTTCGAGACGCAGCGCTATCTCACGGGCCTGCTCGAGGCCGAAGGCTTCGAGATCGAGCTCGGCGTCGCCGGCATGCCTTCGGCGTGGACTGCGCGCTGGTCCAACGGCTCGGGCGAGCCCGTCATCGCCCTCGGATCGGACGTCGACGGCATTCCCCAGTCGAACCAGAAGCCCGGTGTCGCCTACCGCGACCCGATCCTGGAGATGGCTCCGGGGCACGGTGAAGGCCACAACTCCGGGCAGGCCGTGAACATCGTCGCGGCGATCGCGGTCAAGGAGATCATGGAGCGCGAGAACATCGACGGCTCCCTGCTCCTCTGGCCCGGCGTCGCCGAGGAACAGGTCGCATCGAAGGCTTATTTCGTGCGTGAGGGTGTCTTCGAGGGCGTCGACGTCAACCTCTTCACGCATGTCGGCTCGGGCCTCGGAGTGAACTGGGGCCAGCAGGGCGGCAACGCCCTCTGGTCGGTGCAGTACCGCTTCACGGGTGAGACCGCCCACTCGGCCGGGTCGCCGTGGCGCGGCAGGTCGGCGCTCGACGCCGTCATGCTCATGGCGCAGGCGTGGGAGTTCAAGCGCGAGCATCTGCAGCCCGCCGCACGCTCGCACTACATCATCGTCGACGGCGGAGATCAGCCGAACGTCGTTCCGCAGACGGCGACGATCTGGTTCTACTTCCGCGAGCGCGACTATGAGCTCACGAAGGAGCAGTACGACGCGGCCGCGCTCATGGCCGAGGGTGCCGCGCTCATGACGGGCACCACGGTCGACACGATCATGACCGTCGGCGCAGCGTATAGCCGCCACTTCAGCAGGCCCGTGGCGGAGGCAACCTTCGCCAACATCCAGCACGTTGGGATGCCCGAATGGTCCGAGGACGACGTTCGCTTCGCCGAGGCGTTCCAGAGCGAAATGGGCGTCGAGGTGACCGGCCTCGAGACCGAGGTTCCCGATTCGATGAGTGGTCCCGTCGACCTCTCCCGCTCGCTCGGGGGCGGCTCCGACGACATTGGCGACATCTCGTGGAACATGCCGACCGTGACGCTGAGCTATCCCTCGAACATGCGCGGCGGGCCCGGTCACAACTGGGCGAACGGGATCGCCATGGCGACGCCCGTCGCCCACAAAGGCGGCGTGGCCGGCGCCAAGGTGCAGGCGCGCACGTTGCTGGATCTCTTCCTCGATGGCCAGACGGTCGAGGCCGCATGGGAGTACTTCAACGACGTGCAAACCGCCGAGACAGAGTACATCCCCTTCATCAGCGAGACCGACCAGCCGGCGATATGGCTGAACGAGGGCATCATGAACACGTGGCGTGAGCGTATGCGGCCGTTCTACTACGATGCGTCGCAGTACGACACGTACCTCGAGCAGCTCGGCATCGAGTATCCGACCATTCGGTCCACGCCGGTTTCCGAAGACGGACAGGGCGACCGGGACCATGCGTCCGGCGCAGGTGCATCGGACGACCGGGGGCCGGGTGGCCTCTGATCGACCCGACGCACTGAGGAACGAGGCTCGGCGGTGGGCGCGCGCCGCCCCCGCCGAGCAATCGGGGTCGACATGTCGCTTGGGGCGAAGCGGGCTCGGGCGAGGGATGCTCGGGCGACGCGGGCTCCGGCGGACCGTTCGGACAGCCGGTCTCTGCGCGACGGCGACATTGCTCCTGGCGACGGCGTCGCCGAGCGCCACGGCTCAGGAGATCGACGTCGTCGAGATGACGACACGCGACGTGCTCGCGGCCTACGAGGCGGGTGAGTTCACCGCGGTGGAGCTCACGCGAGCCTTCCTCGACCGGATCCGTCAGTACGAGGATCACTACAACGCCTTCATCTCCATGAATCCCGACGCGCTCCGAACCGCCGAGTCGCTCGACATCGAGTATGCGGGGGCGGGGCCGCGAGGGCCGCTGCACGGGGTGCCGGTCGTGATCAAGGACAACATCGACTATGGCGGCCTCGTGACCACGGCGGGCTGGGAGGGGTTCAGCAGCGCGGCCGGCGGCATCGACATGATTCCCGACGACGACGCCGCGGTCGTGTCACGACTGCGCGCCGCGGGCGCGATCATTCTGGGCAAGACCAACCTGCCGGACTTCGCGGGTCACGGCACGCGAACGAACAGCTCGGTCGCCGGGGCGACGCTGAATCCGTATGCCGTCGACAAGGTGCCCGGGGGCTCGAGCGGCGGCACCGCCACGGCGGTGAACGGCAGCTTCGCCGTGCTCGGGCTGGGCACGGAGACCGGCGGCTCCATCCAGAACCCGGCCTCCGCGCAGGGTCTGGTGGGCGTGAAGCCCACATACGGCTTGGTGCCGATCGAGGGTGTCGTGCCGCTCAGCGGCACCTACGTCGACGTGGTCGGGCCGATCGCGAAATCCGTCTACGACGCGGCTGTGACCCTCGACGTGCTCGCGGGGCCCACCACGGAAGATCTCGCGACATTCGCGGCCCAGGGGCGGATTCCGGAGGGAGGATACGCCGCTGCGCTCGACGTCGAGTCGCTGAGGGGCAGGCGCTTCGGGCTGGTCGGGCTGGGTTGGCGAGACGACTTTCTGCCGCTCGATTCCCTCACCGATCGACACTACCGCGAAGCCGTGACCCTGTTGATCCAGCTGGGCGCCGAGGTGGTGGAGGATCCCTTCGCCGGCACCGGGTTCGTGGAGCTCTACGACGAGCGGGTCGGCGTTCCCTCCCAGGGCGCGCACGACATGCATGTCTACCTGGAGGGTCTGGGCCCGAATGCCCCCTTCAGCTCCATCGAGGAGTGGGAGATGCTGAGCGGGCGGGAATACACGCGCGGGCGGGGCCGGGGAGACGGGCCCGCGCCCGGACCCGCGAGACCGAGCGCGACGGAGGAAGGCGATGCGTATCAGGCGTGGCGCCACCGGATCCGGTCGCACTTCCGTAGGGTTCTGGAGGAGAACGAGCTTGACGGGCTCTTCTTTCCACAGGCGGGTGAGCCCAGCCGGCCGCTCGTCGAAGATCCTGAACGCCCCGACTACGCGCCCAACAATTGGGCGGAGATCCCGAGCAACATCGTCAACGACATCGGCGTGCCCACCGTGACGGTTCCCCTCGGCTACTATGAAGACGGCACTCCGTTCGTGATCGCGCTCATCGGGGATACCTGGACGGAAGCGCAGCTTCTTTCGTACGCGTACGCGCTGGAGCAGGCGACCCGGGCCCGTCGGCCGCCGCATCTTCTTCCGAGGCCGGCGGGCTGAGCGTGCGCGAGCAAACCGTCTTCCTTCGTATCTCTCCGCGCTGAAGCGCGACCTCGCCACCCCCGCGGCATGCCCTTCAAATCGCTCCTGCTCGCCCTCCTCGGGATCCTCCTCGTCGCCATGCCCTCGGCGGGCCAATCGTCCCGCCCGAACGTGTTCTTCGATTGCGATGGAAGAAACTGCAACTCGCAGTACTACCGGACGGAGATCGGCTGGGTGAACTGGGTGAACGACCAGGCGGTTTCGGACGTGCATGTCATCATGGCGAGCTCCGGAACGGGTGCAGGCGGCCGTGAGTATCAGCTCGACTTCATTGGACGCGAAGGCTTCATGGGCTACGCGGATCGCCAGGTGTTTCGTTCCCTGAGCACGGATACCGAACGCGAGGAGCTCGACGGCATCGCGCATGTGCTGGCTCTGGGCATCGCGCGGTTCGCCAACGTGGCGGGGTACCGAGAGCTCGTGAGCGTGGTGGGTCCCGACCCCGAAAGTGTCGGCGTCGGGAGGCTGGTGTCGCCCCAGGACGTCGACGACCCCTGGAACCTGTGGGTCTACCGTCTCAACGGGAACATGAACCTGGAAGGTGAGGCGACGCAGAGCGAGCGTCGCTTCAACGGCAGCGTGAACGCGTCGCGCGTCAGCCCCACCTGGAAGCTCAATCTGAACGCCGACGTCAACTACAATCGGCAGGAGTTCGACCTCTCCGAGGGCACGTTCAGCGACACGCGCATCGACTGGGGCTTCAATCCGCTGGTCGTGTACGCATTGTCGGACCACTGGTCCGTGGGCGTTCAGGGTCAGATTGCACGTATGGTGCGATTCAATCAGTCCTTTCGAGCGGAGATGACCCCGGCGCTCGAGTACAGCGTGTTCCCCTACGAAGAGGCAAACCGTCGCTCCCTCACCCTCTTCTACAAGATCGGTCCGGCGTATCGCGACTACATCGAGGAGACCATCTTCAGCCAGACCGAAGAGCTCCGTTGGGAGCAGTCGGTGGAGGTCGAGCTGGCCCAGCGTCAGACGTGGGGCGACGCGGGGCTCACACTGAGTGGATCACATTTCCTGTACGATCTGGCCCGCTACAACGTCTCGCTCCGCGGCGACATCGACTTCCGCGTCACACGCGGATTCAGCGTCAACGCGCGGGGCAACGTCGGCTGGGTCGAGGATCAGATCTACCTGTCGGCGGCCGGGACCTCGGACCAGGAAACGCTACTCGAGCTGCGTCAGCAGGGCACCGATTTCGACTACAGGTTCTCGGTGGGGTTCTCCGTGCAGTTCGGGTCGATCTTCAATAACGTCGTGAACAACCGCTTCCGCGGCGTCAATTGATCGAGGCCCCTGCGTACCGGTAGCTTACCGACGCGAGCACCCACCTGCAGGCGATACGGAGGATCTGTGGCAGGCCATAACAAATGGTCGAAGATCAAGCGCAAGAAAGGCGTGAACGACGCCAAGCGCGGCGCTCTCTTCACGAAGCTGATTCGCGAGATAACGGTCGCCGCCCGCGAGGGCGGCGGCAGCGTCGATTTCAACGCGCGACTTCGGCTCGCTGTCGACACCGCGAAGGCGGCGTCGATGCCGGCGGAGAACATCGATCGGGCCATCAAGAAGGGCACGGGCGAGCTCGAGGGCGCGAGCTACGAGGAAGTCACGTACGAGGGGTACGGCCCCGGGGGCGTCGCCCTGTTCATCGAGTGTCTGACGGACAATACGAACCGAACGGTCGCCGATGTGAGGCATGCGCTCACCAAGGCGGACGGCAGCTTGGGCACCGACGGCTCGGTCGCGTGGCAGTTCGACCGCAAGGGTCAGGTCGTGATCGACGCGTCCAGGCATACCGAGGAGAAGGTGTTCGAGGCGGCGATCGAGGCAGGCGCCGAAGATGTCACCGGAGACGGCGAGGAGTTCGTCGTGACCTCCGATCCGGCAGACTTCGCCGCCGTTCAGTCCGGGCTGCAGGCGGCGGGCGTCGAGATCTCATCTGCCGAGCTGACGCGGATCTCGAAGAACGAGATCGCCGTCACGGGCAAGGATGCGGAAAAGCTGTTGAGGTTGCTCGATACGCTCGACGATCTCGATGACGTACAGAAGGTCCATACCAACGCCGACATCGACGAGGCCATACTCGCCGAGGCCATGTGAGCGGATCGGGCGTGATCGTGCTCGGGATCGATCCGGGCACGGCCGCCACCGGATACGGCGTGGTCCGACGGGAGGGAGCCACGGCCGTGCGCCTGATCGAGTGCGGCGTCATCCGTACGTCCGCGGGCGAGCCGCTCGCGACGCGCATCCGGGAGATCTATGATGCCGTGGCCGACCTGATCGAGCGGCATCGGCCGTTGGCGATCTCGGTCGAGGACGTTTTCCACGGCAAGAACGCGCAGAGCGCGCTCAAGCTCGGGCATGCCCGCGGCGCGATCCTCCTGGCCGCGGCACACGGCGGACTTATCATTGCCGAATATGCGCCACGGCAGATCAAGAAGGCGGTGGTCGGAACGGGCAACGCCAGCAAAGATCAGGTCGGATTCATGGTTCAGCAGCAGCTCAAGTTGAAGGACGCCCCCACGCCCTCCGACGCCGCCGACGGCGTCGCCGCAGCGCTGTGCCACTGCCTCACCGGCAGCTTTCCGCGGTGAGGCCCCCGTCATGAGACCTCCGTCATGATCTCTCGCCTGCAGGGAGTCCTTCTCACGCGTGGTGTCGACCGCGTGGAGATCGAGACCGGCGGCGGCGTGGTCTACGAGGCCGAGGTACCGGGTACGGTCCTCGCGCGTCTGCCGACGCCCGGGGCCGTGATCGAGCTTCGCACGGCGTACGTGGTCACCGAGACGTCCGCGGCGTTGTACGGCTTTCTCGAGGCCTCCGAGCGCACGCTCTTCCGGCGCCTGCTCACCGCGTCGGGGGTGGGCGCGAAGCTGGCCCTTTCCATGATGTCGGCGTTCACCGTGGAGCGGCTGGCGCGGGCGATCGTCGAGAAAGACGTCGCCGCCCTCACGCAGGTGAGCGGGATCGGTAAGAAGACCGCGGAGCGGATCTCGCTCGAGCTCGCCGACAAGGTGTCCGACTTGGCCATTGGCACCACCATCGGGCGGGCCGAGGGGAACGGGGTCCAGGAGGCCGTCCAGGCGCTCATCGCGCTCGGCTACAGCTTCGGAGATGCCGACAAGGCCGTACGCGGAGTCCTCGAACAGGGCGCACACGACACCGCGGAGGACCTGATCCGCCGTGCGCTCGCGGGCTGAGGGCAGCGATATGACCGACCACATCCACATCACCACGCCGGAATCACTCTCCGAGGACGCGGGTGTCGAGCCCACGCTCCGCCCGACGAGGCTGGATGAGTTCATCGGTCAGAACAAGGTGCGCGAGGCGCTCTCGATCGCGATCCAGGCGGCCCGACAGCGACGTGAGCCGCTCGACCACCTGCTCTTCCACGGGCCTCCGGGTCTCGGCAAGACCACCCTCGCGGCGCTGCTCGCCAGGGAGATGGGCGTGAACATCAAGACCACGTCCGGGCCCGTGCTCGAGAAGCCCGCCGATCTCGTGGGCATCCTCACGAACCAGCGCCAGGGTGACATTCTCTTCATCGACGAGATCCACCGGCTGCGACCGATCATCGAGGAATTCCTCTATCCGGCCATGGAGGATTGGCACGTCGACATCCGCCTTTCGGACGGCCCGAAAGCGCAGACCATGACCATGAAGATCGAGCCCTTCACGCTAGTGGGCGCGACGACGCGGTTCGGAGCGCTCACCGCGCCCATGCGTGCGCGTTTCGGAATCGTCCAGCGCCTGAACTACTATCCGCCGGAAGAGCTCATCACCATCGTCCGCCGTAGCGCCGAGATCCTCGACGTGGAGGCCACGGAGAAGGGCGCTCTGGAGATCGCGACGCGTTCCAGGGGAACGCCGCGGGTGGCGAATCGGCTTCTTCGGCGCGTACGTGACTTCGCCCAGGTACGCGCGGACGGTCGGATCGACGAGACGGTGGCACGCGACGCTCTGGCGCTGCTCGATGTCGACGAGTACGGACTCGACGAGATGGATACCAGGGTGCTGAAGACGCTCATCGAGAAATTCGAGGGCGGTCCCGTGGGCCTGAACTCTCTCGCCGTGGCGATGGGCGAGGACGCCACGACGCTCGAGGAGGTGTACGAGCCTTTTCTCATCATGGAAGGATTTCTCCAGCGTACGCCGCAAGGACGCGTGGCGACCCCGAGGGCGTTCAGGCGCTTCGGCTACACGCTTCCCGACGCGAGCCGGCGGCGCGCCGGGGGCACGCAAGGCTCCCTCTTCATCGAAGAGGAGTGAGGCCCGGGTCCGAGGTGGCCCGAGCGCACGACGGCTCACTCGTCGCGCACTACGACTACGCGCTGCCCGAGGCGCTCGTCGCGCAGTACCCGGCGGACCGCAGGGACGAGAGTCGGCTCCTGACGCTGCCTCCCTCGGGTCCGATCCGGCATGGCCGCTTTCCCGACTTCGTGGATCTCCTCGAGGCAGGGGACGCGCTGGTCGTCAACGACAGCAGGGTCTTCCCGGCTCGACTGCTCGGTCGAAAGCCAACGGGCTCGCCCGCGGAGGTGCTGCTCGTGCGCCCGGCCGGCCTCGAAGGCGAGCACGTCTGGCAAGCGCTGGTCCGGCCGGGCGGCAAGCTCAAGCCGGGCCGCCGGGTCGTCGTCGGCGACGACCTGGAGGTCGAGATCCTTGAAGCGCTACCGTCGGGCGTCCGAATCGTGCGCCTTCTCGCCGACGACCCCGAGGCGGCTTTGGAGCGGCACGGCCGGATTCCGCTTCCGCCCTACATCCATCGGGCGGACGAGCTCCTGGACCGGGAGCGGTATCAGACCGTTTACGCCCGTTCGCGCGGATCCGTCGCGGCCCCCACCGCCGGCCTGCATTTCACGGAACCGCTTCTCGATCGCATCGAGAGGAAGGGCGTCGCGCTCGGTGCGGTCACGCTGCACGTGGGCGTCGGCACCTTCCGGCCCGTGGAAGGCGACGACCCTGCTGACCACGAGATGCACGCCGAGCGCTACTTCGTGTCGACGGATGTGGCGGACATGGTCAACCGCGCCCGAAACGCCGGCGGCCGGGTGTGGGCGGTGGGCACCACCGCCGTTCGGACCCTCGAGACCGCGACCGACCCCGGCGGACGGGTCCGCGCGGGCGAGGGCGAGACGCGACTCTTCATCCGCCCGCCCTACACGTTCCGCGTCGTCGACGGGCTGCTCACCAACTTCCACCTGCCACGTTCGACGCTCCTCATGCTGGTCGCCGCGCTGGCCGGCTACGACCGCACGATGGGGGCGTACGCGGAGGCCGTGCGGGA
>Ga0299914_10003218_pt1 | contig 11499 bp, 17 predicted proteins | sample RVTome_10_FD_201361 | JGI IMG/M metagenome (GOLD analysis project Ga0299914, IMG submission 201361) | Soil microbial communities from uranium-contaminated site in the Upper Colorado River Basin, Wyoming, United States - RVT153D57 (version 2) ... | reverse complement strand
GACAGGAGCATGAGGTTCTGGATGACAAACAACAATCCAAACGAGACGAGGAGGGACCTCCCCTCAAAGTGGTCTTCGTCGAAAGAGGTTCGACGCAGATCGTTGAACAGAGTTCGGTCAAGACCGAACCCAATCGCGAACAGAACGGGAGCGACGAATGTGATCGCCACCAGGGGGTTAATCCCGGCGACGGTGTAGAGGCTGTAGGCGGCGAGGGCGGCGAGGATGATGAACTCGCCGTGCGAAACGTTAAGAACGCGACCGACCCCGTACTGGAGACTGAGGCCCACGGCGATCAGCGCGTACAGTCCTCCAAGGATGAGGCCGGTGATGATGACATCGATGGCGCCCTCGATCATTTCAGGCGATCACGCCGACGTGGGGCGCAGGCACGGTTCGTGCCGGGCGCGAGCCCGGCACGAACCTCTCGATCCGCATTTCGAGTTCCTGGTCTCAGTGACGGAAGACTATCCCTCGGGCCATGGAGGCTTGGGGTAGATGGGTTCTGCGGTGCGGTCATCGGTGTATCCGATAATCTCGAACTCTCCACCCTGCCACTGTCCGATCTGACCGGGATAGACCGGATTCACCTGATTCTCAAAGCTGAAAGTCCCTAGAATCGTGTTGAACTCCGTCGTGTCGAGCGCTTCCTTGACCGCAATCGGGTCGAGTGTTCCCGCCGCCTCGATGGCCTGCTGCATGATCTGTCCTGACGCATAGCAGGCGGCTGAGGCCCACCTGTCGGGCTCGACACCGTGCATCTCGACGTGACGGTCGAAGTAACCCTGGGCATCTTCGGCATCGATGGTCGGGTTCCAGGCACCGGTCCCAATGACTCCCTCGGCGGCCGGCCCGAAGGTATCTCTATATGGCGGGAATGCCACACCGACGGCGGCCATGAAGAGATCGGGATTGAATCCTATCTCCATCGCCTGACCGGTCATGAGGAACGTCTCGGCCGGGTAGGAGAAGGCGAGGAAGGCCTGGGGCTCGGCTGCTTGGACTGCCCGCAGAGTCTGGGAGAGGTCCTCGGGATTGGGAGGATAGGTCTCCTTGATGACGACCTCGATGCCAGCGTCTCCCAGTGCCGGCTCAACAGCCTCGTTGAACTCGAGACCGAATTGATCCGTGTGGTGGATGATCCCGACCGTTTCCACTCCGAGTTCCTGCAGCAGTTCGACAAGTGCCGCCCCCTGATCCGAGGCCTGGTTCAGCACCGTGTAGAAATAGGGAAAGTTCGCGGAGTTCTCGACCAGGTCGCGATGACCCACGGTGCACCCGAGAACCGGAGTCTGGGCATCACTGATGTCCTGCGCGATCGCGAAGTTCGCCGCGGTGCCCCATGGCGGGAGTATGAAGTGGATTTCCTCGTCGGCGATCATCTGCTGTACCAGTTGCACCGCTGTGCCCACGTCGCTTGTGTCATCCACCCGTTCGATGCGAACCGGAATCTGTCGGTCGTACTCCGCGACATAGATGCCTCCGGCGGCATTCACATCCTCGACCCACAGGTCGTAGGATGGGATCTGAGACAGGCTGGCACCGGCGTTGTTGGGCCCGCTGAGTGCGATTGGGTTCCCGAACACGATCTCGGCCGGTCCCTCCATCTCCTCAGCCTCAGTTGTGTCAGTACCTTCTGACTCGGTTGTCTCGGTCGTCTCGGTCGCCGGCTCGGTGGTGTCGGATGGGTCCGCCTCCACGCACGCGGTCAGCGCGAGCGCGAGTACCACCGTCATGACCGAGACGAAACGTAGCTTGACTCTCATTGCTACTGGTCTCCTCTTCGTTGCTGGACGACAGCACGATCCGCCATAGGTATCTCGCGACGGTCCCGATGAGACCTCGCTTCTCCTCCTCGATGTGCGCATAGCGTCCATCCGTACGTTGGGCGTACACACTACACTATGCTCACAATCGCTGTCGGCCAGATCGATGATCGGTCTGGACCCGGGAATGAGGAGGCCGAGGAATGATTGCCAAGAAGCACAAAATGTTCATCGGAGGCAAGTGGATCGAATCCACGTCGGGTGAGACATTCGACGATCTCAACCCCTTCACCGGCGAGGTATACGCCCAAGTGCCTGCCGGCACACGAGAGGATGCTCGTCAGGCGATCGACGCAGCCAAGGCCGCCTTCCCCGGTTGGGCGAGTTCGTCTCCGGCATCTCGGCGACAGATCTTCCTCGCCGCCGCCGACATCATGGAGCGACGCCAGGACGAACTGGTTAAGGCGATGATGGAGGAGGTGGGTGGGACCATCGGCATCTCGATGTTCCAGATGCATTTCGTCCCGGGGCTCTACCGCATGGCCGCCGGGGCCGGCTACGACGTCAAAGGTGAGGTAATCCCGGCGGATCATTCCGATTCGTTCTTCATGGCCATTCGCCAGCCGGCAGGCGTGGTTTCGTGCTTCGCCCCGTTCAACGTGCCATACATATTGGGGAGCCGCTCCTTCGCCTTTCCCATGGCTTACGGGAACACCATCGTTTTGAAGCCTTCGGAAGAAGCGCCGCTCACAGGCGGCTTGCTGCTCGCCGAGATCTTCGAGGAGGCGGGCCTACCCCCGGGTGTGCTCAACGTGATCACCAGCACTCGAGAAGATGCACCGGAAGTGGGCGACGAGATGATCGTCAACCCGGCCGTGAGACGCATCTCGTTCACCGGGTCGACCGAAGTGGGGCGCCTCATCGGTGAAAAGGCGGGACGACATCTGAAGCGAGCAGTCCTCGAGCTGGGGGGAAAGGACCCGCTGATAGTCCTAGGAGACGCGGACCTCGATTACGCCGTCGACGCCGCGGTTTGGGGGGCGTTCCTGCACCAGGGCGAGATCTGCATGTCGACCGAGCGGATCATCGTCGAAAAGACCATCGCCAAGGCCTTCACAGATCGGCTGAAGACACGTGCCCAGGAGATCCCGATGGGGGATCCGACCAACCCGGCAACCGCGATCGGCCCACTGATCAATCAGGCAGCCGTCGACAAGGTGCACGCTCACGTACAAGAGGCCATTGCCGGCGGTGCAAACCTCGTCACGGGAGGCCAATACGACAATCTCGTCTACCACCCGACCGTGGTCGACGACGTCGACCCCGAGATGCGGATCTTCAGAGAACAGACCTTCGGGCCCGTCGCCCCGATCGTCGTGGTCAAAGATCGAGAAGAAGCTCTCGCCGTCGCCAACAACTCGGACTACGGACTGTCTTCGGGGATCATCACCAACGACTTCAACAGCGCCATGGACATGGCTCTCAGGCTGGAGATGGGGATGGTCCACATCAACGATCAGACCGTCAACGACGAACCTCAAGCCCCATTCGGCGGCGTCAAGGGAAGTGGCTACGGCCGATTTGGCGGCCAGTCCGCCCTCGACGAGTTCACCGAGCTCAAGTGGATCAACGTGCAACGGAAGCCTCGAACGTTCCCGTAAAGGCGGTCGGCCCGCCCTGGGCTACAGGTATCCCATTTCCTGGGCCTTGGCGAAAGCCTCGGCACGGTTTCTGGCCCCGAGCTTGACGATGGCAGAAGACAGGTAGTTGCGCACGGTTCCTTCGGCGAGGTGGAGCCTTTGCGCGATCTCCACGTTGGGATGTCCTTCACCGACCTCTCGCAGGACTTCTCGCTCCCGGTCAGGTGAGTGGGTCGCCGGTCCATGCGGACACCGCGAGCTCCGGGGCGATTACGCGGTTGCCTGCTGCCACCCGCCTGAGGGTGTTAGCTAGATCTTCGATCGGTGAGTCTTTGAGGACATATCCAGACACCCCGGCATCGAGCGCCCGCCGCAGATAGCCGCTTCGAGCGAAGATGGTCACGACCACGACTCGAACCCTCGGATTGTCCTTGAGACGAGAAGCCAGCTCGAGTCGCGTCATTCCTGGCATTTCGATCCAGGGTCTTGTGGAGCGGTTGTGGGCGAGCGAAGTGAGACTCCGCGAGACATGGTGAGAGCTGGCACTGACACCGCCTGAGGACGGGCGGAACGATGCTTCCCGGCGCCGATCATCGCTGCCGCCAGGAAGACATGCGTTGTCTCGGCCGGTCTGGCTTCGCCCTGACCCGTACTTTCGCTGGCCAACGCGTTGTGTTCCGATCGGGTTCGGATAAGTCAATGGACGGTGAAATGTTTGACCGTCAATTCACGGTCGATGAGATACCGATCGTCTTCTGGATAAAACACGGCCTGGTCGATGTCATCACCGGCGAACCCCACGATCGACTCGCGGTTGTCCCAAAAGCTGATCGTCAGGAACTCCGTGCGGTCACCATCTGGTCGGCTGACTATGTACGCGCCCCGGTTCCCCGGTGTTCCCTTGTATTCGACGATGCCGGTGGCGAGGATGTAGTCGGCGTAGACGTCGGTATCTTCAGGGCGAGTCCAGCCTCGCCACGTTCGTACGATCACTGACTTCCTCCAGGTGGCTGCTATTTGGCCAACGTTAGTGAGCGGATCAGCGTCGTTTCTCCAACCGCCAACCGCCAACTGCAGCCGTGGACCCGGTCACAGAACCCGATCCGATATGTGCCGTTATCGCGCGGTCACTGAAACGAGCGTTATGCACCCAATACTGGTGATATGCGCTAGCCAGACGGTCACGGGACGGCTCGGGTTAAAGGTCATTTGCCCATTCACGAGGCATGTCCGAGTGCAGTTGCTCCTCGGGCAAGAGAACTCTGCCGCGTCCCAGTCGCGATCGAACTGCTCGGATCCAGAACATGGCCCCTGGAGCCAGCAAACTGGAAGGCGCCGAAGCTGAGACTGGCCTAGCCGTCGCCCAAAACTGTCCAGCCTCAGGCCGAATCGGAACGGTGAAGAAGTCGACGCTCCACGTCTCCTCCAACACGTCATGCGGATCAGTCGACTGAACCGCACCTCTGAAAATCCAGCCTGGGCCTGGAACGCCAAAGCGTTCCGCAACCCTGTCTTCAAACTGGATGTCGACCTGCACACTTGGGGCACGGCTCAGAATCCCTCGAAGTTGCTCCTCGATCTCGACTGGCGAAATATCACTCCAGAACTGGACCTCGGCATTCATGTCGACGATGCGGCCTTGTTCGTAAAGCTGTCTGATCAGCGAGTCGATTGGCTCCCCGTATACCTCCAGACCCCAATCGACAATGTCGGTGGCCGGGTGATCACCCTTTTTGCCGTTCGCCATATGCCCTCCAGTTCAACTCGCATAAGACATTACGAGGCGACAGACCACGGAAGCCAAATCTCGAGCAATCAATATGTGCCGTTCTGCTGGGTTCAAGGACGAATGCGGTATCGCTCGGGATCAGTTGATATCGAGTGGTGGCGGAGTTCAGTTGGGATGTGCTGATCGCCAGGCGATGGAGTTGCACAACTTCTCCATCAGCATGATCATTTCACTGTGTGGAAAGTGTTACGCGGCCTGTTCTATGGGCTCCTAGGGATCCTCGTCGTCCTGGTAGTGGTCGTGAAACTTGGCGTGGACGAGTTCGAGCGGCGATCGGACCCGACGCCCTTCGTGGAACTTCTCGATTCCGTTCCCGTCCCTGCGCAGCTTCATCTCCTGGAGGATGTGGCAATTGACGGCCACCTATTCATGGGACCGTCAGCGCCAGAGGTATATCGGGTGTATGCAGCGCCAGGATCTGTGGCCGAGACCTGCCGGGAGGTCGACGAGTTCTATCAAGACCTCGACATCGAAACGCGAGATGGTGTTCCCTCGGACGAATGCGAAAGAATCCTGGACACCGAGCAGGGCTCTGTCACCGTGTCGGTGCGGCCCTTCGGCGCGTTTAGGGAGATCCCGCCAGGCATGGCTGATCAACCTGAGCTGGTCGAAATTCGGTACCAAGCCCGTCGGTAAAAGCTCCTTCACTCCGTGTTCAACGAGCGCATAACGCGCGCCGGCGAACGCCGAAGTCGAGCGCCCAATGCGTCCGGTATCCGGCAGTTACGAACCGCACGCCGAGGAGCCGTTCTGCTCGATGTCGCGGTACGTGCGTTGTGCCTCCGGATTCCCGATATGCGCTGGTGGCCCGTAGGAGCACCCGAAGGGTGGCGATACGAAGTTGATGAGTGTTCATTGGAGATCGCGCAATAGGACACACCTCCGACATGACGGGTTAGAGAGGCAAGGTCCGTCGCATAGGGACGGAGAGCTCGGGGAATGGCCGATCCTGCTTCCGCCCTTTCGGGTGGCCTGGTGTGACACGTGAGTCGGTGCGACTTCAGGTGATCGGCGTGTTCGCGAGCGCGACGACGGTGCCGATTGCCAGGGCTGCTGCGACCGCGGGCATGAACCATCCCGGACGCACCCGTGCCCGCCAGAGACTCCAGATCGCCACCAAAAACACGAGGATGCCGAACACGATGCTGCCCACATGTCCGAAGTCGGTAAGCGGCGACGCCTCTTCGCACACCGGAGGGCAGTACACGATCGGGAAGCCATTAGTCATAGCTGCCCAGACGGCGCCCAGGATACCGGCACTGGCGACGCCGCTGCCGTCGCCTTGCGCGCCGGCCATGAACGAGATCGCCCACCACACCTGGATCAACGCGATACCGATCAACGTCGCGGCCTCGGTCGACGACAGGGTCCCGCGCAAATCGAACAGGCCAACCCCGAAGTCAATGACGATGTGCATCGCGCTGAAGAACATGGCCGCCAAACCAACAACCAGCCAGAGCGGCATGCGCCACGTCCTGCCGGACCAGCCGAGTTTTTCGCTGCGCATCTGGATCATGCCTTTCTGCGGAGGGGAAGGGCACATGCGAGGGGGAGCGCGGCGACGTAGGGCCAGAAGCTAAGCGCTGCCCAAGCTCCACGGGCGGTCGTTACCTTCAATGCGGTACCCCCAAAGGCGCTGACGGTCAGCATCCAGATAGGTATCGATACCCCGACTGCCATCGTTGTCGCCATGATTCCTCCTAAGGCCGAACCTGCAACTAAGCTCACTTGATAATCAATCTACTTTAGTAAACCTGAGATGTCCACGGAATCTGACTACAAGTCGAATCTGAGCACCGTGACCTTGATCTCGCTGAGCCACGTGATGGTGAGTAGAAAGGTCAGCGACCGGGTCGCAGAAGCCGGCTTTCCAATTACGAATTCTCATTCGGCAGTTTTCGGCCAGATGACTAATGAGGGGGCACGCCTGACCGATCTGGCAAAAGGAGCCAACATGACGCCACAGGCGATGGGTCAGCTCGTGGACGAACTCGAGACTCAGGGATACCTAAAAAGACGGCCAGATCCAACAGACCGAAGAGCCAAGATCATCGAACTGACCGCCCTGGGCCGACAATGTGTACAAGCAGGGATCAAAGTCATCGAGGATATGGAAAAGGAGATCGCCGACATGCTTGGCCCACAACAGCGGCACAGTCTCCGCTCGATCCTCGAAAAGCTACTCGCCGCCGACTCTTGACTGCCAAGAAAAGCCGCCCATAACGCGCGTCCAGCAAACCTCCATCCAGCCTGATGCCCCGCGCGCTATCCGGCAGATATGGATTCGCCTAACCGGCGACGCCCCAGCCCTCTGGTTCTTATCTGGTTGCTCCGGCCAGGTAGGTTGCGACTATGTAGGTGGCGTGACGGTCGAGGGATCCCCGCGCCCGGTCGTAACGCATTGTTGTTCTGGGGTCGGCGTGCGACGCTGCCTCTTGGACGTCGCGGAGTGGGACTCCGGCGTCGAGGGCGGCGGTGATGAACGCATGCCGCAGGGTGTGGGGTGTGACCCGCTTGTCGATCCCCGCCCTCTTAGCAAGCCGGCGGACGATCCGGGCGGCGGCGTGGCGGTCGAGACGAGCGGTTCCGTCGCGGTTCAACAGGATCGGCCCTTCGCTGCTTCTCCGATGCACAGGTCGATGGCCCTGCCGGTGCGGGGTGCGAGCGGAATGGTGACGATAGCCCCTCCCTTCCGGGTGACGGTCACGGTGCGGTGACCCCGTACCACTCCCAGGTGCTCGATATCTGCGCCGAGGGCTTCTGAGATCCGCAGACCGTTCAAAGCCAACAGGCATGCCAGGGCATGGTCCCGACCTCCACTGATACCGGCCTGCACCAAGAACATGCCCACCTCGTTACGGTCCAGCGGCGTCTGGTTCGACTCATATGACACCCTGGGTCGTCTCACATGCGCCGCCGGCGAATGGGTGATCAGCTGTTCTTCGGTGCAGTACCGGTAAAACCCGGTGATCGTTGACAGCCGCCGAGCCACCGTCGACTTCGCCCGGCCGGTCTCTTCCAGCCACCGTGCGAACAGCTCGATGTGGGCACGACGCACCTCGAACAGGTCCAGGTCGTGGTCGAGACACCACTGGGACCACTGGCGCAGATCCAGCCCGTACGCCTCGAACGTCTTACCGGAATACCCCGCCAGGAACCCACCCATCGCCACCCGGGCACGAAACGGATCAAACCCCGCCTCCACAACCTCGGGGACCAACACGTCGTCTGAATTGACCATCGCACACTCCTCCATCCCCATCGGATGAAGATCCAGACCTGCACAGCCAGTGCCCCCCAAGTCAACACCAAACCGCACTCGAGGTGCCGATCACGTGCAGAAGAGGAACTGAGTGTTATCGCTCATACCCGGTGATCTGTGCGTTACATGACCGGTCGTCGGATGCCGATACTTCTCATACGAACCTCGTCTCGACCCCTGTGCAGCCGCAGGTGGTATGAGGCTAAGGCGCCGTGTGTAGGGTGAGCAGCGGTCGACTGGAGTATCATGGATGTCCCGCCTTCGGAGAACGAAACGAGCCAGGGTTCCTTCGTCCATCCATCTGCTGTCGAGGTTCTCAGAATCGGTTTGCACTCGGCACGGACTCATGCGCGGATCTGGTTTACGGCGTTCGGATACATGCTGGTCATCGAGGCAGGCATCGGTATGGTATCTCAGTGGCTCGACATTGGACCAACGGCGCTGCTCCTTCGAACGGCACTCCTGGTCGGCATCATTGGATACCTGCTGCCTTCCGTGTGGGCTTCCCGGCTCGGGGCGTCGGTGAGCAGAACAGAGATGAAGACGTACCTGGAGGAAAGGTTCGACTCTTTAACCAGCTTCGGGTTGGCGGTGGGCGCGTTGGTAGGTCTGGGATCTCTTGGTCTCGGCATTGCGTTGGTACCTGTTGTCGTCGCCTGGGAAGATGGTTGGACGTGGCCGGTTGTTGCGTTTGGTCTCTTGCTCGTCGTGGTTCTGATGCGTGTTGGTATTGCTGTACTGATCGCCACCCCCGCCCGCGTGGTGGAGCGTCTCGAGTGGACATCGGCTTTGAAGCGTGCCTGGGTTCTGTCCCGTCGCTCCAAAGGAGCACTCAGCGTTCTCGTGGTTATGGGAGTGGCGATCGAACTCGGCGGAGTTTTGTATATTGCAGCCTTTCTCAGCGAGGATCTCGTATCGGATTGGGTCTACTTCGCCGTGATCGCCCCCATTGCCTCTTCTGTCCTGAACATGTGGTGGCTAGTCACGAGTGGGCCCGCCTACGCCATAGCTCGCGAGCAAGCAGAGGGCTATCCAAGAACCGAAGCGGAAAGTGATTTCGCACAGCTATTCGAAGAAATCGAAACAGCGACCTGAGTCACAGGTTCGCCGAGGTGTCGGCTCCCCGCAGCTCCCTGTGAAGAGCGTGAGGCTAATGACCAACAACTCCGACAAGGTCCACTCGCTGGAGGCATCGGGTGTCGAAGTGACACAGCGGGTCCCGTTCTGGGTAGGTGACCACGCTCAGAACGAGCAGTACCGCCTCACAAAGATCGCCAAGCTAGGGCACTGGTCATGACCGTTGGCTGAATAAACAGCCAGAGCCTTCATGGGCCAACAGGGAGCGCACGCATAGGTGCCGATCTGCGTGGGTTGGCGTGAGGGGCGTTATCGCTCGGGATCAGGGCGATCTGCGCTAGCTACGGGCCGTTCTGGCCGTTGAGGTAGACGCCTTGGTCGGTGACCATCAGGTAGCTGGTTCCTAAGACTTCGTTGGTCCGTCCGGGTTGACCCCTGATCAGGTTGATCGTTTCGTACCCCCACGAGGCCTCGGAGCACACCGTGTCAAATGCAGGTGCCGCCAAGCTCGGCATCCGAGGGCGAGCTCGACGACGAGGGCGAGATGATCTGGAAGTTGCAGTGGCCCAGGGAGATCATGCCCGACACCTTCGCCTCATTACACCAGCTGAGACCGCTCGATCTCCTGTTGCCGCTCGACGAGGTGATCGACGACGTAGCCGGCGTCTCGACCGATGGCGAATAACGTGTCCGACAGCACCGAGTAGAGGAACTTCAAAGCCGCGAAGTAGAGACCGGGCACCTGGTCGACGACGCCTCGATTGTGGATGACGTCACCTGCGTCGTCGAACACCGGGAGATCGATCCAGGAGAAGCCGGGAGCGAAGCCGGTGCTCCAAACCACGTTGGGCACTTTGAGAACTGTGCCGTCCTCCAGCTGCGGGTATCCGTCGACGACACCCGTTATTCGACCCACTCGCTGCACTCCGGCGGCGACCAGGTCCTTCGGCTTCACTCGAAGCAGGGGCATCGCTTTGTGACGCATCTTGGAGTGGAACCTTCTGCCCATAGGCGTGCTGCTGGTGAGCACGCGGTTGAGGATGACCCCTCCGACGAACGGCATGAGGATTCTCCCGGAGAGACGTTCCGGTCGGAAAGGCTGGACTGCGCTGGGCTTGCCCGAGAGCCAAACCCGTCGCTCCTCGGCCAATTCCTTGGAGATTTCGGCGCCTGAGTTGCCCAGGCCAACGACGAGAACATCACCTTCCTCGAGCTGCCCTGGGTTCTTGTAGTCCTCGACATGGAGCTGGACGATCTGCGAGTCCAGCTCATTGGCGAAGCCAGGTCTCTTCGGTACCTGATATGACGCCATGGCCACGATCACGTTGTCGGCTTCGAAAGATATGTCACCGGAGGTGGCCAAGAAACGATTGCCGTCGTGGGTGAGATGGTCCACCCTCACCCCATGACGGATGGGCAGCTCGAAGCGCTCGGCGTACGACTCGAGGTAGTCGGCGACCTCGTCCTTGGTGGGAAAGCCCCAATCCTCACCCGGGATGGTCATGCCCGGCAGCGAGTTGTATCGGTTGGGGGTGAACAAGCGCATGGAGTCCCATCGGTTTCTCCAGGCGTCACCAGTCCTCTGGTTGGCGTCGACGATGAGGAATGGCACTCCCGCCTGGGTTAGTAGATAACCCACGGTCAAACCGGCCTGACCTCCCCCGATGACCAAGGTGTTCAGTCGCTCTGGTGCTCCGCTCATCTCACAACCTCCATGCCTCGTCGCATGTCTCGAAGGTAAGGACAGATCCCCGGACTGTGAATACGGAATACTCCCCATAGGGAGTGGCTTATCTGGAAACCAACCCGTTCTCGGCGGCGAACAGGGTGGCGGCCGCCCGCGATGACACCCCCATCTTGCGATAGCTGTTCTGGATGTGACGGTCGACTGTCTTCGGGGAGATTTCGAGATGCCGGGCGATCTGCTTGGTCTTGTGGCCCCGGGCCAGCAGACCAAGCACTTCC
>Ga0299914_10003217_pt1 | contig 11499 bp, 11 predicted proteins | sample RVTome_10_FD_201361 | JGI IMG/M metagenome (GOLD analysis project Ga0299914, IMG submission 201361) | Soil microbial communities from uranium-contaminated site in the Upper Colorado River Basin, Wyoming, United States - RVT153D57 (version 2) ... | reverse complement strand
GCGGACCACCGACGTCGATGTCGTGGCTCACTTTCGACGCACCGAACGCTCTCGTGACCCAATGCACTGCGGCGCGCGAGATGGCATGGGGTCGGGACAACCTCGACGGTTGGGGATTCGCGTGGCTCGACGACGGGCGGCCGCGTAGCTACCGCACGGGGCGGTCTCTGACCGACGACGACGAAGGTCGACAGATGCTTCGGGCCGTCACCTCGGATCGCTTCATCGTGCACGTCCGCCAGAAGACCCCCGGATCGGAGACCTCTGAGCGCAACAGCGCGCCGTTCTCGGACCGTGGTCGATTCTTCACCCACAACGGCTACGTCTCCGGATTCCGCGAGGGTGCGCGGGAGCAGTTGCTCGCGAAGATCTCGCCCGAGCGAGCCGCCGGGATCCAGGGCGACACCGACAGCGAAGTGCTGTTCGCTCTGGTTCTCGACCGTCTCGACCAAGGCGCATCCGCGCCCGACGCGGTGCGCGTCGTAGCCGAGGTCGGCGAGGTGTGCGGCGGGCGCTACAACGTCCTGCTGTGGTCCGACTCCGAGATCGTGGCGACACGCTGGGACAACTCTCTCTACACCAACCACTCGATCGGTGGAGTGGTCTCATCCGAGCCGCTCGACGAAGGCCGATGGGACGAGGTGCCCGAACGAACGATGGTGGTCCTGAGCGACCACGGCATTCGACTGGAGGACTGGTGAGCGAGATACGGATCGATGTCCTGCTCGGCCCGCCCGACATCGAGCGCGCCCTGCGCAACGACGTCGCCGAGGGCCTGACCTCAACGCCCAAGGAGCTGCCACCGAAATGGTTCTACGACGATCGCGGCTGTGAGCTGTTCGACGCGATCACTCGGCTGCCCGAGTACTACCCGACCGAGACCGAGCGGGCGATCCTGCGAGCCGAGGCGACCGCCATCGCTCGGGCTGCGGGGGCCGAAACGCTCGTCGAGCTCGGCTCGGGCACCTCGGACAAGACCCGCACGCTCCTCGACGCCATGGCCTCCACCGGCCAACTGCAGCGCTTCGTCCCCTTCGAGGTCAACGAGGCCACCCTGCGAGCAGCGTCAGACACCATCGCCGCGAACTACCGAGGGGTGCAGGTGCACGCCGTGGTCGGCGACTTCGAGCATCACCTCGACGCACTGCCGGCGGGCGGTCGGAGGATGATCGCGTTCCTCGGCAGCACCATCGGGAACTTCGCACCGGCCGCTCGCAAGCAGTTCCTGGCCGACTTGACCGCGGCAATGCAGCCGGGCGACAGCTTGTTGCTCGGAACCGATCTGGTCAAAGACGTCGAGCGGCTGGAACGCGCCTACGACGACAGCCGCGGAATCACGGCCGAGTTCAATCGCAACGTCCTGCGGGTCGTCAACCGAGAGCTCGACGCCGATTTCGAGGTCGGCGCGTTCACACACGTCGCGTTCTTCGATCGTGACGAGGAATGGATCGAAATGCGGTTGCGCTCAGAAGACGCGCAGCGTGTGCACGTCGGCGCCCTCGAACTGACCGTCGACTTCGCCCGCGGCGAGGAGATGCGCACCGAGATCAGCGCCAAGTTCCGACGGGAGGGCGTGGAAGCCGAACTGGCGTCGGCTGGCCTACGACTCGACCGTTGGATGACGGATCCCAACGACGACTTCGCGCTGTCGCTGTCGTTCATGGATTGACCGAGTTGCGGTCGCGTAGCTGGCGCACTTCGAGCTGGGTGAGCAATGGTCCGGCGGCGTAGGTCGTCTGAACACCAGCCATTCCCGGTGTGACGCCGTCGACCGTGAACAGCCCACGGGTCGAGAAGTAGATGTCCGCGCAGTCCAGGCGTGGTCCGTCGACGACGCGGAGTTGGTGCAAGTCCAGGTCGAGCAACTGACGCCGATAGTTGTGGCCCTCGGTCCCGTCGAGGCGCGAGAGCTGATCAATGTCGAGCCACGCCACGAAGACCTCGGTCTGCACGCCCGGCTCGGCGAAGGCGTTGGCGGGCACTGCTCCGTACGTCGTGAGGTGATCGCTGTATCCGATCGCCATGGCGTCGATCCACGCCCGCGACATCGGGACGACGTTGGACTGGTCGGTCGAATCGTACTTGTGCGCCAGCTGCGCCGGGCACGCGTTCGAGCCATACGCGATCACGGCGCGGCGCCGCTCCAGCGGATCGCCACCCAGCTCCCGTAGGGCAACATCGAACTGGTCGTGCTCGACGCGCCGAATGTGGTCGTCGCACAGGAGGTACGAGAACTCGGGACGATGGCCCGGGTAGCGCGACCAGTCTTCGCGAGGTGCCGGACCGAAGTGGTCGACGTGGACCCGCGTCGAGGTCGCCTCGTTGTGGACGGGTCAGCCCTCGAAGATGCGAGCGCTGTCACCGAAACGCATGACGGCTTGCCGCACCGGTACGAGATCGCGCCGGTACTTCTTGTGGGTCCGCTCGACCGCGATTTTCACCTCGTGCTGCACCTGTTGCAGTTGCCGACGCAACGAGTCGAGCTCGGCTTCGAGGTCGAGGACCCGCCTGACGCCCGCCAGGTTCAAGCCCTGCTCGGTGAGGTGTTGGATGCGCTGTAGCAACTCGATGTCGTCATCGCTGTAGCGGCGGCTCCCGCCTTCGGTGCGGGCCGGTTCGAGCAAACCCTTGCGCTCGTAGATGCGCAACGTCTGCGGATGGACTCCTGCGAGTTCGGCCGCGACCGAGATGACGTAGACCGCCCGCGATCTCGGCTGTGGTGCGCTCATGTCGGTGCCTCCAGCGAAACCATCATGGCTCACACCTCGAGGTGCTCGCGCGGAGACTCGGAGGTCGCGGCTGCGAACGCTTCGACGGCTTCACGTTGTTGGCGCGAGAGTTTGCGCGGGACCGTGATCTGCACGGTGACGAGTAGATCACCCGTGGACTTCTTCGTCTTGACCCCGCGACCCTTGACGCGGAAGACCTTGCCCGACGGTGTGCCTTCCGGGATCTTCAACGTGACCTGGTCACCGTCGAGCGTGGGAACCGTGAGTTTGGTGCCGAGCGCGGCCTCGGAGAACAGCACCGGCACGGTCATGGTGAGGTCGCGGCCTTTGCGACCGAACACTGGGTCGGGTTCGACGTGCGTGATGACGTAGAGATCACCCGGAGGACCGCCGTTGCGTCCTGGCCCACCGCGACCCTTGAGCCGGATGCGTTGGCCGTCGTCGACACCGGCCGGGATACGCACCTTGACCTCGCGCGGCCGCCGTTCGGTGCCGCTCCCTCGGCACGTGGGGCAAGGCTCGACGATGACCGCTCCGCGACCGCCGCAGTTCGGGCATGGAGTGCTGAACGAGAACAGACCCTGGTTCTCGTCGAGCACACCGCGACCACCGCATTGCGGACACACCTGCGGCGTGGTGCCGGGACGAGCGCCTGATCCGTGACACGTCGAGCACGGCGCGTCGCTGGTCAGGTGGAGGCTGGTGGTGACGCCCTGTACGGCCTGGCGGAACGGCAGGTGCAGCTCGGCTTCGAGATCGGCGCCGCGTTGTGGGCCCGTGCCCCGGACGCCTCCGGGCGCGCCACCCCGGCCTCGACCGAACAACCCGCCGAGCAGATCACCGAGGTCGCCGGCCTCGAAGTTGAAGCCACCGCCGCCCGCACCGCCGGGGGCGGCGCCGAATCCACCGGCCATCGGACCGAGGCGGCGCACCTCGTCGTACTCCTTGCGCTTGTCGTCGTCTCCGATGACGTCGTAGGCCGCCGAGACCTCTTTGAAGCGCTCCTCGGCCTTCGGATCGTCGGGGTTGGCATCGGGGTGGAACTCGCGCGCCAGCTTTCGGTAGGCGCGCGTGATGTCCTTCGACGAGGCCTGCTCGTCGACGCCGAGAACCTTGTAGTAGTCCTTCTCGAACCATTCGCGCTGCGGTGCCAACGGTTCAACCTCGGACCTTCACCATCGCCGGTCGGAGGACCTGGCCCTTCCACGAGTAGCCGGTGCGCAAGATGTCGGCGACGACTGGCTCGTGCCTATCGCCGCCGTCATGACTGTCACCAGGCTCGTGCATCACGGCCTCGTGCAGGGTCGGATCGAACGGCTCACCCTCGGGTGCCATCCGCTCGAGCCCCTCCTTTTCGAGCACGTCGAGCAATGCCTTGTAGATCGGCTCGACATCGGATGCGCCGTGGCTGATCGCGGCCTCACACGCGTCGATCACCGGCAACAGCCGGTCGGCGAGTTGCGCGTGCGCGCGCTCGGTCAACTCGGATCGTTCGCGGGCCGTGCGCTTCTTGAAGTTGTCGAACTCGGCGTGCACACGCTGCAGGGCCTCGAGATACTCGTCGCGTTCGGCGGCGAGGTCTGACCGGCCGACGGTGCCGTCGACGAACGGCTGCTCGTCGACGACCGGACCGCCCTCGGCGACGGCCTCGGCCTCGAGGATCTCGTCGTCACTGAGTCCTTCGACGTCACTGAGTCCTTCGTCCGAACCGAGCGGCCCCTCGGGGAGGTCGTCGTCTGATCGGTCGGTCATCGTCACTTGGCCTCGTCATCGTCGACGATCTCGGCGTCGACCACCTCGTCGTCATCGGGTGCCGAGGCGCCGGCCGCGCCATCGGTGGCGCCGTCCGGAGCACCCTGCTGTTCGGCCGCGGCCTGCTGGTACAGCTTCTGAGTGAACTCCTGGCTGGCGTTCATCAGACGCTCGGTCGCCGTTCGCATCGCCTCGATGTCACTGCCGCCCAGCGCGGCCTTGAGCTCGGAGAGGCGATCCTCGACTCCCTGGCGCTCTTCGGCCGAGATCTTCTCGCCTTGCTCGCGCAGCAGCTTCTCGGTCTGGTACACGAGCGTGTCGGCCGTGTTGCGAACCTCGGCCTCTTCCTTGCGCTGGCGGTCTTCCTCGGCGTGGGCCTCGGCGTCTTTGACCATCTGGTCGATGCTGTCCTTCGACAAGGACGACTGACCCGTGATGGTCATCGACTGCTCCTTACCTGTGGCGCGGTCCTTGGCCGACACGTGGACGATGCCGTTGGCGTCGATGTCGAACGTGACCTCGATCTGCGGCACGCCACGCGGCGCGGGTGGCAGCTCGACGAGCTGGAACTTCCCGAGCGTCTTGTTGAACTGCGCCATCTCGCGCTCGCCCTGGAGGACGTGGATCTCGACCGAGGGTTGGTTGTCCTCGGCGGTCGTGAACACCTCGGTTCGACGTGTGGGGATGGTCGTGTTGCGCTCGATGAGCTTCGTCATCACACCGCCTTTCGTCTCGATGCCGAGCGAGAGGGGCGTGACGTCGAGCAGAAGGACGTCTTTGACCTCGCCCTTCAGCACGCCGGCTTGGATGGCGGCGCCGACCGCGACGACCTCGTCAGGGTTCACACCCTTGTGGGGATCGTTGCCGGTCATCTCCTTGACCAGGTCGACGACCGCGGGCATGCGCGTCGAGCCACCGACGAGCACCACGTGCTCGATGTCTCCCTTGGTGAGCCCCGCGTCCTTGATCGCTTGCTCGAACGGGCTCTTGCACCGCTCGAGGAGATCGGCAGTGAGCTCCTGGAACTTGGCGCGCGTCAGTTGCTCGTCGAGGTGCAGGGGACCTTCGGCGGTCGCCGTGATGAACGGCAGATTGATCTGCGTCTGCTGTACCTGCGACAGCTCGATCTTGGCCTTCTCGGCGGCTTCCTTGAGCCGCTGCAGCGCCATGTTGTCCTTCGACAAGTCGACGCCGTGCGCCGCCTTGAACTGATCGACGAGCCAGTCGATGACGCGCTGATCCCAGTCGTCACCGCCGAGTTGGGTGTCGCCGTGCGTGGCCTTCACCTCGAAGACACCGTCGCCGATCTCGAGGATCGACACGTCGAAGGTGCCGCCGCCCAAGTCGAACACGAGGATCGTGTGGTCGGTCTCCTTGTCGAGGCCGTACGCCAGGGCGGCCGCGGTCGGCTCGTTGATGATGCGCAACACCTCGAGGCCGGCGATCTGTCCGGCCTCTTTCGTCGCGGTGCGCTGCGCGTCGTCGAAGTAGGCGGGCACGGTGATGACCGCCTGGCTGACCGTCTCGCCGAGATAGGCCTCGGCATCACGCTTCAGCTTCATGAGGACACGCGCGCTGATCTCCTGGGCGGTGTACTGCTTGGCATCGATATCGATGTTCCAGCTGGTTCCCATGTGCCGCTTCACCGACCGGATCGTGCGGTCGGGGTTGGTGATGGCTTGGCGCTTGGCCACCTCGCCGACGAGAACCTCGCCGTTCTTGGCGAAGGCGACGACCGAGGGCGTCGTTCGAGAACCCTCGGCGTTGGGGATGACGACGGGCTCGCCACCCTCGAGGGTGGAGACGACGGAGTTGGTGGTACCGAGGTCGATACCGACGGCCTTGGGCATGTCTGTTTCTCCTGGAGCTGGCTGGTTTCAGATCTGCTAGCGCTCAACGATAAAAGTTGAGCGTGCCGTTATCAACTTGGCGCCGTCCGGGATTCTTCCCGAAGCGACCAGAAAGAGCAGGTAGGTTCCACAGATGACCTACAACCTGGTGCTCCTGCGCCACGGCGAGAGCGACTGGAACCGCCTGAACCTGTTCACGGGGTGGTTCGACAGCGACCTCTCGGAGAAGGGCTGCGAGCAGGCGAGCCAGGCCGGTCGAGACCTGGCCGCCGCGGGGATCGAACCCGACATCCTGCACACCTCACGGCAGGTCCGGGCCATCCGCACGGCCCAGCTGGCCCTCGACGAGCTCGGCCGTCTGTGGGTCCCGGTGCGCCGCAGCTGGCGCCTGAACGAGCGTCACTACGGCGACCTCCAAGGCAAGAACAAGAAGGAGACGGCCGACCAGTACGGCGCAGACCAGGTCAAGATCTGGCGCCGCGCCTACGACATCCCGCCGCCGCCTCTCGGCCTCGACGACGAGCGGCACCCACGGTTCGACCCCGCATACCGCGACCTGCCCTTCGACCTGCTGCCGGCGACGGAGTGTCTGAAAGACGTGGTGCATCGCATGCTGCCGTGGTGGTACGACGGCATCGTTCCGGACCTTCAGCGAGGCGCGACCGTGCTCGTGGCCGCACACGGCAACAGCCTGCGCGCCCTCGTCAAGCACCTCGACCGCATGACCGACGACGCGATAGTCGAGCTCAACCTTCCGACCGGCGTCCCGTTCCTCTACGAGCTCGACCACGACTTCCGCCCCGCCAAGGAAGTTGACGTCCTCGAACGCGTCGTCGGCGACGTCGACGCGGCGCGCGCCGCGGCCGACGCGGTAGCGGGTCAGGCTGGCGGCTCGGACTCGAGCAAGTAGCCGCGTGAGCGCACCGTCTTGATGGCGAGACCGAGCGGGGCGATGCGTCGGCGCAACCTCAACACGTGAACGTCCAAGGCGTTTCGGCCTGGGGCGCCGTCGGGCCAGCCGTTCCGTGCCAGCACATCACGAGTGACCACCGCCCCGAAGCGTGCGATCAGTGAGGCCATCAGACGCGCCTCGACCGGCGGTATTCCGATCCAACTGCCGTTGACCCGCAGGACGCCGTCGACGTCGAGTTGCGGGACCCACGCGCCGGTCAGGCGCTCGGATCGGTGGCGGGCGCGTGCGGCGAGGGTCTCCACCCGGATGCCTATGTCGGCGTCCTCACTGGGCACGCGCACCCAGTCCTCGAGGCAGTCGGTGATGGTGGGAGGGATGGCGCCCGTCTCGACCAGCAACAGGCGCGGGCGGTTCTCGTGCTGCAACCTGCCCCTTCGCTCTTGCTCGCGGGGCCAAGGCACAAGCTCGACGTCCACGTCGAAAAGGTAGGAAAGCAACGTTTCCGGTCTGTTTCGCCGGAGTGACTGCTGTGTGTGATCCGCCGATTCGGGATCGGCGCGTGGCGTATGCTCCGCGACCATGGCTCGGAATTCGTACCTCGACAGTTTGGCGAAGGTGCAGCTGTTCTCGTCGATGTCGAAGCGTGATCTGCAGAAGATCGCCAAGGCATCCGACGAGGTGGACGTACCCGAAGGGAAGGTCCTGGTCGAGCAGGAGTCGCGGGGGCGAGAGGCATTCGTCATCGTCGCGGGTGAGGCCACCGTGAAACGCAACGGCCGCAAGGTGGCCACGTTCGGCCCCGGCGACCACTTCGGTGAGCTCGCCCTACTCGACGGCGGCCCTCGTACCGCGACGGTGATCGCCGCCACGCCCATGACCGTGCTCGTGATCGGGCAACGCGAGTTCGCCGGCGTACTCGACGAGGTTCCCGGCCTGGCCCACAAGGTCATGGGCTCGCTCGCGGCGACGATCCGCCAGCTCGACCAAAAGGCGTATGGCTAGCTGGTGGTTTCCAGTTACCCGGGAGTAACTTCGGAGCTGTCATGAGCGCCGCCACCAGCGACCCCGAGACCTCCGAGAGATCTGGGACCTCCCAGACCTCCGACAACGGCGAGGCCGCCGGCCCGCACAGGCGGTTCACGGCGTCCCAAGCCGCCGTCGCCGTCGGGGTCATCTTGGCCCTGATCACCGTCGGCTCGGGCATCCTGTCGACGCTGACGCAGTGGCACGACGACAACCCCGTGACCCGCGAGGTCTTCGGCGGCATCCCGAGTGTCCTCAAGGCGACCTTCTACATCGTGGTGCCGGTGCTCCTCCTGTACGGGGCCGTGCTGTTCTCTTTCAGGGTCCGCAACTGGGAGCGGGGCCGTCCCGACAACCGGGCCACCACCAAGGCGAACGCCAAGCGCCGTCTGGCCGACTTCCGGGCCGGGGTCTACATGCAGACCCTGCTGCGGGACCCCGCCGCCGGCGTCATGCACTCGCTCATCTATTTCAGCTTCCTGATCCTGCTCGCCGTCACGACGGTGCTCGAGATCAACCACCAGCTCCCCGAGGATGCCAAGTTCCTCAGCGGTCGCGTGTACGAGGGGTACTCGTTCGTCGGTGATGCCGCTGGACTGACTCTGACCGTGGGCGTTCTGTGGGCCCTCGTGCGTCGGTACATACAGCGTCCCTACCGGATCCGGATCAAGACCAAGCCCGAGCATGCGCTCATCCTGGCCACGTTGCTCGCCTTGCCCGTCACCGGGTTCCTCGCCGAGGGCTACCGCATCGCCGAGGACGGCATGCCCGCCTTCGAGAAGTGGTCGTTCATCGGTTATCCGCTCGGCTTGCTCGTCGAGAACACCTCGAACATCGTCGGCTGGCACCAGTTCTGGTGGATCGTTCACGTGCTGACGTTCCTACTCTTCCTGGCGATCCTGCCGGTGACGATGCTTCGTCACATGTTCACGTCGCCTCTGAACATGTACCTGCGTGATCGGGAGCGCCCGAAGGGTGCGATGAAGCCGATGCCGAACCTCATGGAGACCGAGCTCGAATCGTTCGGCGCCTCCACCGTCGAGGACTTCACCTGGAAGCAACTACTCGACACCGACGCCTGCACGATGTGCGGCCGGTGTACGGCGGTGTGCCCCGCCCATGCCACCGGAAAACCGTTGGACCCACGCGAGATCGTGCTCAAGACAGGCGAGGTCATGGCGGCGACAGGTACGCCCGCGGTGTCGCCGCCCATCGGGACCGTGCCCGAGATCACGATCGGCGCCGACTCGGTGTTCGAGCGCATCCAGCCCGACGAGATCTGGGCCTGTACGTCGTGCAAGGCGTGCGACGAGGCGTGTCCTGTCAACATCGAGATCCTCGACAAGATCCTCGACATGCGGCGGTACCTGTCGTTGATGGAGTCGAACTTCCCGACCGAGTTGGGCGCGGCCTACCGGTCGATGGAGAACTCGGGCAACCCGTGGGGCATGAGCCAGGCCGAACGCGGCGACTGGGCATCGAACCTCGAAGGCATCGACATCATCGACGGTTCGAACCCTCTCGAAGCCGAGTACCTGTATTGGGTCGGGTGCGCCGGATCGTTCGACGACAAGAACAAGAAGGTCAGCCAAGCGATGGCTCGGTTGCTCGAACGCGCTGGGGTGTCGTTCGCCATCTTGGGGCCATCCGAGATGTGCACCGGAGACCCCGCCAGACGCTCGGGCAACGAGTACATCTTCCAGATGCTCGCCATGCAGAACATCGAGACGTTCGGGAACATGGGCGTGAAGAAGATCATCACGCAGTGCCCTCACTGCTTCAACACGCTGGCGAACGAGTACCCGCAACTCGGAGGTACCTACGAGGTCGTCCACCACAGCCAGTTCCTCGAGTTCTTGATCGAGACGGGCAAGCTCGACCTATCCGAGGCTCGACTCGACGAGCGGATCGTCTACCACGACTCCTGCTACCTCGGCCGGCACAACGACGTGTACCTGGCACCCCGCAAGGTGATCGGTTCCCTCGGCGGCATCGACATCGTGGAGGCACCGCGGAACGGCACGAAAGGCATGTGCTGCGGAGCGGGCGGGGCCCGAATGTGGATGGAGGAGCACACCGGTAAGCAGGTCAACGTCGAGCGCTCGCAGGAGCTGATCGCCACCGGAGCCTCGAGAATCGCCACTGCGTGCCCGTTTTGTTACATCATGATCGACGACGGAGTGAAGGGTGAGGGCCTCGACGACGATCAGGTGAAGGTGGCCGACATCGCCATGCATCTCCTCGAGGCGCTCGAGCGAGGTGAATCGAGCGACGATGTAGTCACCGTTGGAGCTGGGACGGAGGAGCAAGGTGGCGCGACGCCGGTCGAAGAGTGAGGAGCCAACCGGGCCGACCCGGGTCCTCGTCGTCGACGACAACGCCGACGCGTGCGAGCTGATCGCCCGGATCGTCGAGTCCGCGGGATGGACGGCGACCCGCTGTTACTCCCAAGACGACGCACTCAACAAACTCGAGACCGGCGACCCCCCGTTCAAGGCGCTCGTGGTCGACTTCCAGAGCGGTGGCACCAGTGCCAGCATCGAGCTACTCGACGCCGTGCGCCGCAACCGCGAGCTGGCCGAGGTGCCGGTGCTCTTGCTCACGCACAACGAGACGAACCGGCTCTACGCGTGGGAGTCCGGCGCCGATGCCTTCCTCGTTCGCCCGTTCCACGCCGACGACCTGATCAACGAGATCTACGCCGTGCTCACGCGCTCGACTGACGAGCGCGAAGCACACCGCGACGAGCAACTCGCGACCGGCTGACCGCGGACCACCGAGGTCGAGTCACTTCCGAGGCTCGAGGTACATCACCCACGGCTCGGCCCGGTCGTAGGGCCAGATGAGCAATGGGTCACCGTTCGTGTCGTACTGCTCGACCTCAGCGGCCCAGTCAGGACACCCGCGACATCGCAGGGACGCGGACTGCAAGGTCCAGAATTGGGACAGTCCGACGATCAACGCGGCACCCAGCACCATCGCACCCGCCCACGCGAACCGATCGAGCGGCGAGGTGGTCACGCCGTAGATGAGCATCAGCGTGAGAATGCCGATCGGCACCACGGTGTACCGGCTTATCGTCTCGCCGCCGAGCCCGCCTATCTGTACGAGCACTTCGGTGAGCGCCATTGCTCCGACCAGGAGTAGTGGCACGCGCCGATTCGGCGCGCGCCACAACAGGAGTGCGACGAGCGCCAACACCGTCAGCGCGAGCAGTGCCATCAGGGTCGTC
>Ga0299914_10003216_pt1 | contig 11499 bp, 8 predicted proteins | sample RVTome_10_FD_201361 | JGI IMG/M metagenome (GOLD analysis project Ga0299914, IMG submission 201361) | Soil microbial communities from uranium-contaminated site in the Upper Colorado River Basin, Wyoming, United States - RVT153D57 (version 2) ... | reverse complement strand
GTCGACGCCGACGAGATCGGCGAGTCGGGCGGCGTCGAAGTATGAGCCCGGAAGTGGTGGGGCTGTTGGGGATGCTGGCCCTGGTGGTCTTGTTGTTCATGCGAGTCCCGGTGTCGATAGCCATGATCGGCGTGGGACTGGCCGGCTATGCGTTGATCACCAACTGGAACGCAGCGTTGGCCCGGCTCGGCTCCGACGCTTTCTTCGCCGCCTCGTTGTATTCGCTTTCTGTGATCCCCTTATTCGTGTTCATGGGGCTGATCCTCGCCGCCTCCGCGTTGGGCGAGGATGTGTACAAAGCGATCGACGCCTTCCTGTGGCGGCTCCGTGGCGGTCTGGGAGTTGCCACCATCGGCGCTTCCGCCCTGTTCGGAGCGGTTTCCGGCTCCGCGGTCGCATCGGCCACCACCATGTCGGTGGTCGCCGTCCCCGAGATGCGCCGCTTCGACTATGACGATGGGTTCGCCGCCGCCACCACCGCAGTCGGCGGCACCCTCGGCATCCTCATCCCGCCCTCTGCCATCCTCGTCCTCTACGGAGTCTTGACCGAAGAGCCCATCGGCCAGGTCCTCATCGGCGGGATCATCCCCGGGATCATCACCACCGTCCTCTTGATGATCACCGCCTACCTCGTCGTCCGTGCCCGACCCCACTACGCCCCCCGCCCCGCCGAAGCGCCGGACCTCACCAAGTGGAAGGCAATCCGGCTGATCTGGGCCGTCCCCGTCATCTTCGGCATCTCCATGGGCGGCATCTACTACGGGATCTTCACCCCCACCGAAGCCGGCGCCGCCGGCGCATTCCTGTCCCTCGCCTACGCCGTCATCACCCGACGCATGACCTGGCGAGGTTTCAAAGCCGCCACCAGCCGCACGATCCGCACCACCGCCTTTATCTTCATGCTCGTCATCGGCGGACAGATCTTCGGGTTCTTCCTCTCCCTCTCCCGCATCCCCATCGAACTGGGCCTGTGGATCAACACCCTCGAGATCGCCCCCTGGATCATCGTCACTCTCATCTTCGTCGTGTATTTCATCCTCGGCGCCCTCATGGACGAGATCGCAATCCTCGTCATCATGACCCCCATCATGTATCCGGTGATCATCGGGCTCGGATACTCCGGAGTCTGGTTCGGAGTCCTCACCATCATGATGCTCCTGACCGGTCTCCTCATGCCCCCCGTCGGACTCCTCTGCTTCGTCGTCTCCGGAGTCACCAAGATCCCCCTCCAGGACGTCTACCGCGGCATCTTCCCCTTCGTCGCCGCACTCGCCGTCGCCATCATGTTGGTGATCTTCATCCCCGACATCATCCTCTGGCTCCCCGAACTGATGACCCGTTAGGAACCGCGGTCAGGGGCGGGCGGGAGACCAGGCCACCCAGCTGCCGTCGCTGACCATGGTCGGCGTCTCCTCGGCCAGGGACTGGATCCAGATCCCGCTCTGGCCCCCGACGGCACCGGCCAGCGCGAACGCGGACGAGTCGGGTGACCAGAAGGTGACCGACTGCGCGTACTGAGGGAAGAAAGGCAACGTGTCGCGTAACAGCGCCGGGCTCGGCTGAATCGCGCCGAATTCACGCTCGGAGCCGTCGAGGCTCCACACCTTGGGCACGATGCGGTCCTGAGACGTGGTGAGGACCAGAAGGGATCGACCATCCGGGCTCCAGAAGAAGCCCACGACCAACGCCTCCTCGACGGTCTCGAGGCGACCGGTGCCCACGTCGACGACGACGAGCCTGTCGGACAGCACCGACGGGAGCTCCTCTGTCGACGCCGTTATCGGTGACCCGTCTCCGGTCGTCTGCACAGCGACGTGGGTCCCGGGCGGGTTGGCCACGAACATGGTGAGACCGGAGACGTCTGCGACCGGTGTCCGGTCTCCCCCGTCGTCTTCGAGCATCAGCCGGTCGTCGACGACGTGAAAGACACCTTGCGGTGTCCACTGTGGTGCCAGATAGGTCCCTGAGGTGGGGTCGAGGTCGACACGTTCCCCGGTGGGGGTGAGAGTCTGGGTTCGGCTCACACCGGCGTGGGTCACCACCCGATCACCTGAGGGGCTCCACGAGAAGTAGAAGGGTGCATCCTCATCGAGCAGCTCGGTGGTCTCGGCCACGGTGTCGACTATCTGGAACTGCACCCCCGAGTCACCGTTGTGGAGAGCGCCAAGGTACCGGCCGTCGGGTGACCAGTAGGTATAGAAGGGTAGGTTCGGTGTGGTCAGCGTCTTGGTCTCGTCGCTGCCCGGCCCGCCGAAACCGATGCCATAGCCGGTTCCGGAACGTTGCCCCCACGCCAGCCGGGCACCGTCCGGGGACCACACAGGCTGCATGTAGAGGACCGGGTTGTCACCCCGATCCGTGATCGCCTGACGGTTGGTGCCGTCCGGATCCATGACCACGATGTTCCCCGAGGAGTCCACGACGGCGAGACGCCCCACATCGGTCACGACCTGTGCCCCCAGGCTGGTCGACGTCGTCCCCGGTGTGGTGGTCGTGGTAGTGGGTTCGGACTCGGCCGTGCATGCTCCGACGATGGCCACTGAGGCAAGGGCCGCGAACATACGTCTGCCCATGGCACGAGCCTAGAGCCGCATCCCCTCTATCGGCCGGTGACTTCCTTGAGCGCGGCTCGCGCTCGCAGCCACGCCGGGTGTTCCCCACCCTGGACGATGTGCCGGCCACCGACGAAGACTTCGGTGACATCGGCCGAAGTCGCCGCGAAGACCACCGTGTCGAGTGAGGTCTTCTCATCCAGTCCGGCCAGACGAGGGGAGTCGGGGTCGAGGACGATGAAGTCGGCGGGGGAGCCGACACTCAGGCCGCCGCGGGGGAAGCCGAGAGACGCGGACCCATTCACCGTTGCCGCCGCGAGCAGTCCCGCCGGCGAGAAGACGCCGCGACGCCCCGTGGCGAGCCGGGCATGATGTTCGACGCCTCGAGCCTCCTCGAAGAGGTCGATGACGGCATGCGAGTCCGACCCGACGGACAACGGGGTGCGGACCCTCTCGAACTCATGGGCCGGGCCCACCCCGTCGCCGAGATCGCGCTCGGTGGTGGCGCAATAGCAGACACCTGACCCCGATCGCCCGATCGTCTCGACATCATCCGGGGTCACGTGGGTGGCATGGACCAGCGTCGTGTCGGGCCCGAGCAGTCCGACCCTGTCGAGCAGGCCGGTCGGAGTCAGGGTGGTGGCGGCGAGGCACTCTCGATTCTCGGCCGGTTGCTCCGACATGTGGATGTGGATGGGTGTGCCGCTCTGGTGGCGGTTCGCCAAGGCAACGAGCGCTGACTCCGGCACGGCTCGCACCGAATGGGGGGCGTACCCGACCACCACATCGGCATCGCCATCGTGGTGGGCTCGTAGGGCGTCGACACGGTCGAGCCAGTGCTGGGCCGAGCGGTCGCGAAACCGGGTCTGCACCTCGCTGAGAGGGCGGTCGTCGAATCCTGCGGTGAAGTAGCCCGCATCCAGCAGGGCGATCCGGACTCCCGTCTCCCTGGCGGCGCGTACCAGGGAGTTGCCCATCTCGTTGGGATCGTCGTATGGGACCCCCTCCTCCTGATGGTGGAGGTAGTGGAACTCTCCGACCGTGGTGATTCCGGCCATCGCCATCTCCACGAAGACCGCTCTGGCCAATTTCTCGTAGCTCTCGGGAGTCAGCGTCCCCGCGATCTCATACATGCGTTCCCGCCACAGCCAGAAGTCACCGCCCTGGCGGTGGGTCCGGCCGCGGAGAAGACGATGGAAGGCATGGGAGTGGGCATTGACCAAGCCGGGGAGGACGATCCCGCCGAGTCGTCGTCCTCGCCGACCCGGTTTCGACGAGACCGATGTGATCTCGCCCCCGGTCACTTCGAGGCTGACATCGGCCACGAGGCTGTCGCCACCCAGCCACGCCAGGTCGGCAATCCAGGTCTCTCCACCACGATCGTTGGTACGTGTCGTGTCCTGCTGTGACTCACCTGGCATGCCGGGGATCGATCCTACGAGCGCCCGACACGCGCAGGGTGGCGGGGTTAGGGTTGTCCCCGCGGCGGGTGCAGATGCGCCCGGCTATTAGGACGAGGCAGGAAGGCCCCCATGGACAGAGCCAAGAGACGCGCACAGATGGAGCAGGTCGACTACATCAGGAGACGGTCCAATCCAGTACAGAACCATGTGATCGACGAGGTCCAGTACGGGAAGATCACGAGACGAGAGTTTCTCAGGAGAGGATCGTTGCTCGGGCTCTCCTTCCCGGTGATGGGCGTGATCCTCTCGGCATGCGGCGACGAGACCGCCGGGACCACGACGACGGCCGCCGGCGGGGCCACGACCACGAGTGCGGCACCCGGAACCACCGCAGCCCCAGGCACGACCGCGGCGGCGGGCCCGATGACGGTGCGGACGGCCCTTCCGGCACCCGCGGTCGGAGTCGACCCGGTCTTGATCAACGACGAAGGTGGGCTCGCCGTGTTCGGCCAGGCTGCCGAATACCTCATCTTCTCAGACGACGAGTTGAACCCGGTCCCCGTTCTCGCCGACAGCTGGGAGCCCAGCGGCGATGGCGACGTTTGGACGTTCCATCTCAATCCAAACGCCACGTTCCACGATGGCTCGCCGGTGACCGCCGAGGATGTGGTGGCAACGGTGCAGGGCATCGCCGAGGGCAACGCCGGCCCGGCGTTCCAGACCTTCGGGGTGGACCCCGGCCAGGTGGTCGCCGTCGATCCCCAGACGGTGGAGTTCACCCTGACCCAGCCCAACGGGGCGTTCCCGTTCTTCATGAGCTCTGACAACTACAACGCGGCCATCCTCCCCGCCTCCTTCTGGGCGGAGTACACGGAGGGCAGCTACGAGCAGAGCTTCATCGGGTCCGGGCCCTGGATCAACGAGAGCTACGAGCCCGGAGTCTCCGCGGTGTATGTCAGGAACGAGGACTACTGGCGCGACAACAGCGGTCAGCCCGACCGCTTGGAGATCACCTTCTTCGCCGACGAGGCCGCCGCGGTCACCGGGTTCCAGGAGGGACGGTTCGACACCATCCCCCATATCTCCTACTCGGGAGCGACGGCACTCATCGGCAGCCCCGACGCCTCGGTGACGAGCATCTCCACGGCGCAGCATCGACAGGTGTACTTCGACACGTCGGCTCCACCGTTCGACGATCCACGGGTGCGTCAGGCAATTGCCCTCACGCTCAACCGCCCCAACCTCATCGAGGGTCTGTTGGGCGGGTACGGCGTGGTCGGCAACGACCATCCCATTTGGGAGAACTTCCCGATGTACAACCCGGATGCCGTGGGACAGCGTGAGGAGGATCTGGCCACCGCCCAGCAGTTGTTGGAGGCTGCGGGCTACGCCGACGGGATCGAGGCGCCGTTGGACACCTTGGTGTTCTTCGAGGTCGAGGATCTGGCGCAGCTCATCGCCGGCTCGGCAGCGCAGATCGGGGTCAACCTCACCGTCGGCGTGTATGACTCCGGCACTTACTACACCGACTACTGGCTGGCCGCGGCCAACTCGATGGGCATCGTCAACTACGGGCATCGTGGTGTTCCCAATGTCTATCTGGGGGCGCCACTATTGAGCCCGGAGCGAACCGGTGACGCCTCGTGGAACGCGTCGCATTGGTCCAACGAGGACTACGACGCGTTGTTCGACCAGTTCGTCACGTCAGGTGACCTGGACACCCAACGGGAGATCGCGGGACAGATCCAGACCCTGCTCAACGAGGAAGTGCCCTTCATCGTCCCCTACTACGTCGATCACATCTCGGTGTCGAGCCCCAGCTTCAGCGGCCTCGAGGTAACCGGCATGGGACACTTCAGCGTGGTCGAGGGCAGCCTCAGCGGCTGAGTCTGATGAGATACGCATGTGGGCTCCTCTCGGCGGAGGGGCCCACATGCCTACGGAGGGGCTAGACGACATCTGATGGGCAAGTTCATACTCCGTCGGCTCGGTCTGGCCCTGATCACGCTCTTCTTGCTGAGCGTGTTGGTCTTCATAGGGACCCAGCTTCTCCCGGGAGACGTGGGGCGTCGGATCCTGGGCCCTTTCGCCACCCAGGAGGCGGTGGACGTCCTCAACGCACGTCTCGGCACCGATCGTCCCCTCCTCGTCCAATATTGGGACTGGATCACCAGTGCCCTGACCGGGGATCTCGGATTCTCGATCTCCTTCTCCCGCCCGGTCACCGAACTGCTCGGTCGGGCTCTGCTGAATTCGCTCAAGCTGGCCGCTCTCGCCTTCGTGATCGTCGTCCCGTTGTCTCTGCTCGGTGGGATCGTCGCGGCGCTGAAACGGGGCAAGCTCGTCGACCGCATCATCACCGTCGGAGGCCTGTCGGCCACCGTTATCCCCGAATTCGTCTCCGGGGTCGTGCTCATCGTGATATTCGCCGTCTTCCTCGGTTGGCTGCCCGGGTTCGCCACCGCACCCGCGGGATCGGGCCTCCTGACCCAGCTGAAACATCTCATCCTCCCTGCGATCCCGCTCGTGCTGGTGCTCTTCGGGTATATCGCCCGGATCACCCGGGCTGGTGTGATCGAGGCCCTGGATGCCGACTACACCCGCACCGCTATCCTCAAAGGTCTGCCCCGCTCCAGGGTCATCCGTCGTGACGTGCTCCGCAACGCCCTGTTGCCCACGATCGCCGTGATTGCCTCCCAGGTCGGGTATCTGGTCGGGGGGCTCGTCGTGGTCGAGGTCCTGTTCCAATACCAAGGGGTGGGCAAGCTCCTCTTCGACGCGGCTCGTAACGCCGATTTCCCGCTACTCGCCGGCGGTGTCCTCGTGGTGGGAGCCGCCTTCCAGGTGTCGATGTTGCTCGCTGATCTCGCCTACTCATGGCTCAACCCCCGGATCAGGCTCTCCTGATGGTGGCTACCGCCATCGCTCGGTCCCAACGCTGGCGGGTCCTGCGTCGCTTCCCGACCTTCTGGGTGGGCTCGTTCCTGGTCCTCATGTGGGTCGTGTTCGCCATCTTCGGGGACTTCGTCACGCCATACGATCCGTTGGGCACACCCCAGGACATCCTCAACCGTCTCCAACCCCCTTCCTCGGAGCACTGGTTCGGAACCGACGAATTGGGCCGCGACGTCCTCTCCAGGGTCATTGCCGGCGCCCGTCAGGTACTGACCGTGGCGGTGGCGTCGACGGTGCTCGGGACCATCGCCGGTACTGCGATCGGCCTGCTGATCGGGTACTTCGGTGGCTTCATCGACGACGCGGTGAGCCGGGTCCTCGATGCCTTCTTGTCGATTCCGCTCGTGATCACTGCGATGCTCGCACTGGCTGCTCTGGGCCCGAACACCCTCGGCGTAATCATCGTCATCGGTCTGGTGTTCACCCCGATAATCGCCAAAACGGTGCGCGCCGCGGTTCTCGGCGAGCGCCAGCTGGACTATGTCACCGCCGCCCAGCTGCGCAAAGAGAACTCCTTGTACATCATGTTCGTGGAGATCCTTCCCAACGTCCTCAGCGTGGTCATCGTCGAGTTCACGGTTCGCTTGGGCTATGCAATCTTCACGGTGCTCGCCCTGTCTTTCCTCGGTTTCGGGATCGAGCCACAGACACCCGATTGGGGCGTCGCCATCTTTCAGCATTACAGCCTGCTGACTGCCAACATCTGGTGGCCGGTGCTGTTCCCGGCGTTGGCGATCGCCACTCTCGTGGTGGGAGTGAATCTGCTGGCCGACGCCATCAGCCAGGCGTTCGAATGATGAAGGGCACCCAGTGAGCAACGAACCAGTACTCGAAGTCGAGAATCTCGGTATCGAGTACAAGATCGGCACCGAGTGGAAGCCAGCCGTACGCGATATCAGTTTCACCATCGCCCCCGGTGAGTCCTACGGGTTGGTCGGTGAGTCGGGTTGCGGCAAGACAACGATCGCCATGGCGATCATGCACTATCTCTCCCGAAACGGCAGGATCAGCGAGGGCTCGATCCGGCTCAATGGTCAGGAGTTCACCCAGCTCGGCCAGCGCGAGTTGCGTCAGGCGCGGATCAACGACATCTCGATGGTCTATCAGGACCCGGGCACTTCGTTGAACCCCTCCATCCGGATCGGAACGCAGGTAAGCGACGTCTTCGAGCTCATGGGTGTCCCCCATTCCGAGCATCGGCGACGAGTCATCGAAATCCTGAGAAAGGTGCAGATCGCCGACCCGGAGCGGGTGGTGGAGCGGTATCCGCACCAGCTGTCGGGTGGCATGTTGCAGCGGGTGGTGATCGCCATGGCCATCGCCTCCGAGCCTGCCCTGTTGGTCCTGGACGAGCCAACGACCGGTCTCGACGCCACCGTGGAGGCCGAGGTGCTCGACCTGGTGGCGGGTCTACGTGACGAGATCGGGACCTCGGTGCTGTTCATCAGCCACAGCCTCGCGGTGATTCGCAAGATGTGTGACCGGACCTGTGTTCTCTACGCGGGGCGGATGATGGTGGAGGGCCCCACCGAGGACATCTTCACCGAGCCCCGTCACCCCTACACGGTGGGCCTGCTCCGTTGTCTCCCCAACCCCGATGGAGGCAGTCGCGACGATATGAGCCTCGACACCATCCCCGGTTTCCTCCCACCCCTGGGTGCGGAGATCCAGGGGTGTGTCTATGCCGACCGTTGCGCCATGTCCGAGGACATCTGTCTCGAGGTCGAGCCCGGTCTCAACGACGTCGGTGGCGGCCGGGTGAGCCGATGCCACTTCCCCGACGAGGCGCCCAACCTCCCCCGGACCGTTGCCCCCGACCCGGTGCGTCGCGAGAGGAGCGACAAGACCCTGATCGAGATCAAGGGCGCCTCCAAGACGTTCATGCAGGAGGGGCATCCCGTCTACGCCCTCTCCAACATCGATCTCGAGATCAAGGTGGGTGAGACCGTGGGGCTGGTGGGAGAGTCGGGGTCGGGCAAGTCGACCCTGGCCAAGGTCCTCCTCGGGATCCATGCCCCGGACGAGGGAGCCGTGATCACTTTGAGCGGGGAGGAGCTCGCAGCCGAGTTGGAGCGACGTGGGCAGGAGGAGATCGGTGCGGTGCAGATGGTGTTCCAGAACCCGGACAGCGCTCTCAACCGTCGTCACAGCGTTCACCGGATCATCGGGCGGGCCGTACAACTACTACGTGGCGGGAAACGCAGCGAGCGCGAGGAGCGTATCAAGAGCCTGCTCCGCGAGGTCCGCATGGGGATGCAGCACTACAACGCCAAACCCCGTCATCTCTCCGGGGGCCTGAAACAGCGTGTTGCCATCGCCCGCGCCTTTGCCGGGTCACCCGCCCTCGTGGTGTGTGACGAGCCGACGTCCGCCCTCGACGTCTCGGTCCAGGCGGCGATCATCAACCTCTTGTCCGAGCTCCAGGTAGAGGAGAACGTCGCCTACCTCTTCATCTCCCACGACCTCAACGTGGTGCGCTACATCGCCGATCGCGTGGCCGTGATGTATCTGGGGAGGCTGATGGAGGTGGGGACCTCCGATCGCGTGTTCTCCGGCCCCAACCACCCCTACACCGAGGCGTTGCTCTCGGCATCCCCCGAGCTCGCCGACGACAGGAGAATCCGTCTCGAAGGTGAGATACCCGAGCCCTCCAATCCCCCCTCAGGATGTGTTTTCCAGACTCGTTGCCCCCGGAAGATCGGCGAGATCTGCGAGACAGTCGAACCGGAGCTCGAGGAGGCCGAGCCCGGGTGGTTCAAGCGATGTCACATACCCGTCGAGGAGCTCCGCGAGATCCAGATCAGCGTGCCCGCTTGACGAAATGCCCGACTTCGGATGGCATAGTCGGAGGGGATGTGGCTAGGGTTTCGTGGAGGGGTCGGAAGACTCCGGGTTCTCTACGTCGGCCATATCGGTGCGTACGCAGGCAGGAAGAAGCTGTCTGAGAATCCCTGGTGACGGGGGTTCGAGAGGGTGGGCGGCGCACAAGCCCCCATCCTTGACTACGTCTCTTCGGTCGTTCGGAAAGGCCTGGCGGTGAGCCGCCGGCGCTCGGGAACCGACAACGCAAACGCAACCCAAGGAACACTCACAATGCAGAGAACGCAGAAGCGACATTGGTCGCGTCTGGTCGCCGTGTTCGCCGTGCTTGCCATGATCGTCGCCGCCTGTGGCGACGACGGATCGGACGATCCCGGTGCCGGCGGCGGCGAGGCTGTCCTGGACGACTACGACTTCTCGGGGATGACCATCTCGGTCGGCTCCAAAGACTTCGACGAGCAACTCTTTCTCGGTCACATGACCAAGGAAGCCTTCGAGTACATGGGGGCGACCGTCGAGGACAACATCGACCTCGGTGGCACGGTCCCAGCCCGGGAAGCCCTGCTCGCTGGTGACATCGACACCTACATGGAGTACAACGGAACCGGGTACGCCGTCCATCTGGCGATCACCGAGGCGATCCCGAACGATCCCGACGAATTGACGAGCATCGTTCGTGAGCGCGACCTGGAGGAGAACGACATCCACTGGCTCAGCCGTGCGCCGTTCAACAACACCTATGGGTTCGTCTCCTCACCCGATCTCACCGAAGAGAACGGGGGGCCGTTCGACTTGCAGGGGATGGCCGACTATCTGGAGGCAAATCCCGACTCCGTCGTCTGCATGGAGTCGGAGTATCCCAACCGTGATGACGGTCTGATCCTCTTCGAGGAGGGGACCGGGTACACGATTCCCGAGTCACAGCAGACCGTCCTCGACACCGGCCTCATCTACACAGAGACCCGTGACAACAACTGCGACTTCGGGGAGGTCTTCACGACCGATGGCCGGATACCCGAGCTGGGGTTGACCTTGGTCGAGGATCCAGGGATCCACATCCTCTACAACATCTCGATGAATCTTCGGGACGACAAGTACCAGGAGAACACCGAGGGCTTCGACGCGGTCGCCGAGGCGCTCCTGAGCCCGCTCACCCAGGAGCGGATGACCGAGTTGAACGCCCGCATCTCGGGTCAGGGCGAGGAGCCGGCGGCGGTTGCCCGTGACTATCTGATCGAGGAAGGCCTCATCGAAGGCTGAATAGGACGCAAGCCGATCTGGTGAGCGGACACCGCTCACCAGATCGTCCCAATCAGGAGCACCATGGAGGGGATCAGCAGTTTCATCGACTTCGTGATCAGCCGCACGGACGCGATCACAGAGGCCACGCTGGAGCACCTGGGTTATGTCGTGTCAGTCTTCATCGTGGGTACGGCTATCGCGGTATCGATCGGGATCCTGGTCCGTAATCGTCCCTTCGCCCGGGAGGTGGCACTAGGGGTTGCGAGCGTGATGCTCACCATTCCTTCACTCGGGCTCTTCGTGATGCTGATCCCGGTCGTGGGGATCGGCTTTTGGCCCCCCTTCATCGGTCTCACGATCTACTCACTCCTTCCCATCATGAGGAACACGGTGGCCGGCCTCAACAGTGTCGACCAAGCCGTGCTCGAGTCGGCACGGGGCATGGGCCTCAGTGGCCGGCAACGTCTCTTGAAGATCGAGCTGCCGATGGCATGGCCTGTGATCATCACCGGTGTGCGCATCTCGGT
>Ga0299914_10003215_pt1 | contig 11500 bp, 10 predicted proteins | sample RVTome_10_FD_201361 | JGI IMG/M metagenome (GOLD analysis project Ga0299914, IMG submission 201361) | Soil microbial communities from uranium-contaminated site in the Upper Colorado River Basin, Wyoming, United States - RVT153D57 (version 2) ... | reverse complement strand
CATCCCCGCGAACATCACCCTCGACAGTCTCGAGGCGGCGACGGCGGGCGACGGCGAGGAGGCGGTCTCCAGCGGATCGGGTTCGCCGAGCCTCCACTTCACCGGGTGCGCGCCCAACCACGACGCCGTCGCGACCTTCGTCGCTGCACTCGAGGACATCGACGGCGTGACGCGGGTGGGTCTCGAGGAGTCGGTCCGCGGCGACGAGGAGGCCGGCTCGGCCGCCGCCGAGGATGCCGGATGCGAGCCGGGCTCGGTCAGCTTCGCGATCGCCGCCGTGTTTGACGGCGTCCAGCTCGCCGCCGCCGACGCCGCGCCGGTCCCGACCGCTCCCGCGCCGGCGGACACGGCGGAGGCGACCGAGACGAACTCGCCGCAGGAGCAGGTCGAAGAGGGGCAGAACGCCGCCAACCTCGTTCCGGGGGCCGCGCGATGAAGTCGTCGGACCGAAGCATCCTGATGGGGCTCGTCGTGCTCGGACTCCTGGCCGCGTTCTGGTTCCTGCTGCTCTCGCCCAAGCGCGAGGACGCTGCGGCGCTCGAGCAGCAGGCCTCCGCGCTCCAGACCGAGGTGACGCAGCAGGAGCAGCTGGCCGCTGCCGCCGAGCAGGCGCAGGCCGACTACGACTCGAACTACGAGCGGCTGATCGTCCTTGGCAAGGCCGCTCCCGCCGACGGGGACACCCCGTCCCTGCTGACGCAGCTCTCCGCCGCTTCCGAGCAGGCGGACGCCCAGTTCGACTCGCTCACAGCGAGCTCGGAGGGTGCGGCTCCCGAGTCCGGGCCCGCGCAGACGACCACGGATCAGAACGCCGAGGCCGCGGCGCCCGCGACCGAGACCGCGACTGCGGCGACCCCGGCGCCCGCGACCGAGACCAGCGCCGCCCTGTTGCCATTGGGCGCCACCGTCGGACCCGCCGGGCTCGGAGTCCTGCCCTACACGCTCACGTTCAACGGCGACTTCTTCGCGATGGCGGATCTACTGGCGGATCTCGACCAGCAGGTTTCCGGGAAGCGCGAGCTCGAGGTGAACGGGCGGCTCCTGACCGTCAACGGGTTCACGATGACCCCCGACGAGGACACCGGCGACCTCGCGGTTGAGCTTTCGATCACCAGCTACGTCCTGCCCGAGTCCCAGGGCCTGACCGCGGGCGCCACGCCGGCTTCGCCGCCGGCGGAGGTCCCGGCGGCGGGCACGGTTCCAACCTCGACCACGCCGACGCCATGAAGCGCCCCGACCTCTCCAAGCTGAAGCCCGCAAAGCGCGCCAAGGCCGCGAAGAAGCCCGCCAAGGCGGCGAAGCCGCGCCCGTCGATCAAGGCGCCGGCGTTCGTCGAGGACCTCTACCGCGACATGCGCGACCGGCGGCTGCTCGTGCCCGCCCTCCTCCTGGTGGTCGCGATCATCGCCGTGCCGGTCGCGCTCAGCAAGGACAAGGAGCCGGCTCCCGCCACCGTGCAGGCGGCGCCGCCCGAGGGCGCCGAGGCGGTCGCGCCCGCCGTTCTGACCGAGGAGCCGGCAGGCGTCCGCGACTACCGCGAGCGCCTCGACGAGCTGAAGAGCAAGAACCCGTTCGCGCGCTCGGCCGATCCGGCCGCGGGCGCCACGGAGACCTCGACCGAGCCCGCCGACATCATCGTGACCCCGACCGACGACGGGCCGACCCAGACGACGTCGCCCGCCCCGTCGGGCACCGAGAGCTCGCCGACGCCCGCAACGGCTCCGGCCGAGCCGGCGGTCGAGGAGGAGCTGGTGCTCTTCGTCCCGATCATCGACGTCGTCGCCGGGCCCGCGGGCAAGACGCGGGAGATCGACAAGGTCGAGACCGGCGACCTGGTCCCGACCAAGCGCCAGGCGCCGATCGCGATGTTCCTCGGTGCGAGCACGAACCTGAAGTACGCGCACTTCGCCGTCTCCGAGAAGGTCACGGAGACCCGCGGCGACGGCCACTGCCGCCCGCGCGCGAACGACTGCGAGTTCCTGAAGCTCCGCGACGGCGAGAAGCGGGTCTTCCTCTACGGCCCGAACGAGAAGCGCTACTCGATCAAGGTCACGGACATTCGCGAGGAGATCGTCGAGCGCCGCAAGGCGCCGAGCAAGTAGCGCCGCGCTGCGGTCCGCACGAGACCGCACCAAATAGCCTCTCCGGCGATGGCTGACCTGCGCTTCACCACGGCGGGCGAGTCGCACGGGCCGGGGCTCGTGGCGATCGTCGAGGGCCTGCCCGCGGGCCTCGAGCTCGACCGCGAGCGGATCGACGCCGACATGGCGCGCCGGCAGCTCGGCCACGGGCGCGGGGGGCGGATGAAGATCGAGCGCGACGCCGTCGAGGTCCGCTCGGGCATCCGCCACGGCCGCACGCTGGGGAGCCCGGTCGCGATCCTCGTCGCAAACCGCGACTACCCGAACTGGGAGGAGCGGATGAACCCCTGGCCGGTCGACGCGGAGGTGGAGGAGTCGCACCTGCCGCGGCCCGGCCACGCCGACCTCGCCGGCCTGCACAAGTTCGGGTTCAGCGACGTCCGCAACGTGCTCGAGCGCGCCAGCGCTCGGGAGACCGCCGCCCGCGTCGCCGCCGGGGCGCTCGCCAAGGAGTTCCTCAGGGCGGTGGGCGTCAGCGTCCGCAGCCACGTGCTGCGGATCGCGTCGGTCGAGGCTCCGGCCCGCGACGATCTCGGGCCCGAGGACTTCGCCGACGTCGACTCGTCGCCGGTCCGCTGCCTCGATGCCGAGGCGGAGGCGGCGATGGTGGAGGAGATCGACCGCCTTCGCAAGGAGAACGAGAGCCTGGGCGGCGTCTTCGAGGTGCGAGCCTTCGGGCTCACGCCCGGCGTCGGCTCGCACGTGAGCTGGGAGCAGCGGCTCGATTCCCGCCTGGCTCAGGCGATCGTCTCGATCCAGGCCGTCAAGGGCGTCTCGGTCGGCGAGGCGTGGGACGTGGCCGCGCTCCCCGGCTCCGAGTCGCACGACGAGATCTTCTACTCGGACGAGCGCGGCTGGTACCGGGAGACGAACCGCGCCGGCGGTGTGGAGGGCGGCATGACCAACGGCCAGCCGCTGGTGGTGAAGGGCGCGATCAAGCCGATCTCGACGCTGACCAAGCCGCTCCGCTCGGTCGACACGGAGACCAAGGAGCCGGCCCAGGCGATGCGCGAGCGCACCGACTCGACGGTCGTGCCGGCCGCCGGCGTCGTCGCCGAGGCGATGGTGGCGCTGGTGCTGGCGCGCTGCTATCGGGAGAAGTTCGGCGGGGACCACATCGACGACGTAACGGCCGCCCTTCGCGCGTATGAGGAGCGGATCGGGTGGCGGCGCTAGCGCGGACCGGCCGGGGCGGCGCCCAGCGGACGATCGCCCTCGTCGGCTTCATGGGGGCCGGCAAGACCCGCGCCGCCAAGGGCGCCGCCGCGGTGCTCGGCGAGCAGGCTGTCGACCTCGACGCCGAGATCGAGCGCGAGCTCGGCGGGCTGGCCGCCGACGTCTTCGAGCGGGCCGGCGAGGCGCGCTTTCGCGAGGTCGAGGAGCGCCTGGCGCTCGAGGCGCTTGGGCGCGGCGGGTTCGTCGCGCTCGGCGGCGGGGCGGTGGAGTCGGAGCGGATCCGCGAAGCGCTGGCCGACTGCTTCACGGTCTGGTGCCGGATCTCCGAGGAGGCCGCCTGGAGCCGCTGCGAGGGCACGCCGCGACCCCTCGCGCAGGACCGCGGCGAGTTCTCGCGGCGGTTCGAGGCGCGCCGGCCGCTCTACGAGCAGGTCGCCGACGCGGTGCTTACCGACGGCGGCGAGCGGGTCGGCAGGCTCGCGGCACGCTGGCTGCGCGGGGCGGCGGAGATCGACGGCGCCCGGCTGGCCTGGGCCGCGTCGGCTTCCGGCGAGTATCCGGCGATCGTCGCCCGCGGGGCGCTCGGGGTGCTCGATGCCCTGGCCGCGCGGCGGGCGGAGCTGAACGGCGCGGCCTCGGCCGATCCGAACCGGTGGTTCGCGGTCGCCGACGCGCTCGCCCTCGAGCGCCACCGCGAGCGCCTGCCGGAGGTGGCGACGGTGATCGAGGTGGCGGGCGGCGAGGAGGCGAAGACGCTCGCCGAGGCCGAGCGGGTGCTGCGCGAGCTGGCTCGCGCCGGCGCCCGGCGCGACGACGGCGTCCTCGCCTTCGGCGGCGGCGTCGTGGGCGACCTCGCTGGGTTTTGCGCGGCGACCTACCAGCGCGGCGTCGCGGTCGTCCAGGCGCCGACGACGCTCGTCGCCCAGGTCGACTCCGCCTACGGCGGGAAGACCGGGGTGGACCTGCCGGAGGCCAAGAACTACGCGGGCGCCTATCACCTGCCGAGCGCGGTGCTCGCCGACCCGGCCATGCTCGCGACGCTGCCGCGCGAGGAGCTCGCGGCGGGGTTCGCCGAGGTCGTGAAGACGGGCCTGATCGCCGGCGGCTCGCTGTGGGATCGCGTCCGCCGGCTCGACTCGCTCGATCCCGAGGGCCTCGACGACGTGATCTTCGCCTGCGCGCGGACCAAGATCGACGTCGTCGCGGCGGACGAGCGCGACTCCGGCCGGCGCCAGGCGCTGAACCTGGGCCATACCGTCGGTCACGCGATCGAGACCGCGACCGGCTACGGCCACTACCGCCACGGCGAGGCGGTCGGTCTTGGGTTGCTTGCAGCGCTGCGGCTCTCCGGCGCCGCCGAGCTCCGCGACGAGGTCGCGGAGCTGCTCGCCCGGCATGGCCTGCCGACCGCTCTCGACCCGGCGGTGGGCACCGACGAGGTCCTCGCCGCCGTCGAGCGGGACAAGAAGGCCGGGGCCGGGGGAGTGGGGTTCGTCACCCTGGAGCGGCCCGGCGAGGTCCGGACCGGCGTGGCGCTCGACGGCGCTATCGTCCGCGCGGCCGTGGACGAGCTGCGAGACGCCCGATGAGCCCGACGTCCCGCAACCGCGTGGAGGTCATGCACGGAGCGAACCTCGACGTCCTCGGGCGCCGCGACCCCGATCACTACGGGAGCTTCACGCTGGCCGAGCTCGAGCACCGGATCCGGCGCTGGGCACGCGAGCTCGACCTCGACGTCCGGTTCTTCCAGACCAACCACGAGGGCGAGTTCATCGAGCACCTCCATCGGCTGCCGGAGATGGCCGACGCGGCGGTGATCAACGCCGGCTCGTGGACGCACTACAGCTGGGCAATCCGCGACGCGCTCGAGCTGGCGAAGCTGCCCGCGGTGGAGGTGCACATCTCCGACGTCATGGCGCGCGAGGAGTGGCGCCACTTCTCCGTGTTCGACGGGCTGGTCCTCGGCGCGATCTCGGGCAAGGGGCCCGACGGATACCACGAGGCGCTCCAGCGGATCGCCCGCGAGCTCGGGGTCACCGCCGCCGATGCCTGAGGAGCGCGTCCAGCGGCTCGAGGCGCTGGTCGCCGAGGCCGAGCTCGACCTGCTGATCGTCGGCGACCTCGTCCGTCCCGGCGACTCGGGGCCGGACGCGATCGCCAACATCCGCTGGCTCACCGGCTTCACCGGCACCAGCGGGTTTGCGCTCGTGGGCCCCGGCCGGCGCGAGTTCCTGACCGACTTCCGCTACACCGAGCGCGCCGCGACCGAGGTGGCCGGGGCGTTCGAGCGGGTCACCCTCGAGGGCCGGCTCGTTGCGGAGCTCGCCAAGCGCCTCGCCGGCAGGGTCGGCTACGACGACGCCGCGACCAGCGTCCAGTCGCTGGCGAAGCTGACCGACGCGCTGGCCGAGGGCGTCGACTTGGTGCCGGCCTCGGGGCTGGTCGAGCGTCTGCGGCGCAGCAAGGACGAGGGGGAGATCGCGGCGATCGCCGAGGCGGCGCGCCTCGCCGACGAGGTCTTCGAGTGGATCGCCGAACGCGGGCTCGCCGGGCGGACCGAGCGCGATGTGGCGCGGGCGGCGCAGGCGCAGATGCGCGAGCTCGGCGCCGAGCCGTCGTTCCCGGCGATCGTCGCCGCGGGCCCGAACGGGGCGCTGCCGCACGCCGAGCCGACCGACCGCGAGATCGGCGCCGGCGACTTGGTCGTGGTCGACATGGGCGCGAAGCTGGACGGGTACTGCTCGGACGGCACCCGGACCTTCGCGGCGGGGGAGCCCGGCGCGGAGGAGCGCGAGGTCTACGAGCTCGTGCGAGGCGCCCAGGCGACGGCGCTGGCGGCGGTCAGGGCCGGCGTCGCAGCGACCGAGGCCGACGCCGCCTCACGCGAGCCGATCGACGCCGCCGGGCACGCCGAGCACTACGGCCACGGCCTGGGCCACGGGGTGGGGCTCGAGGTCCACGAGGCGCCGCGGCTCGGCAAGAAGTCTGAGGACGTGCTCGTCGCCGGCGACGTCGTCACGGTCGAGCCCGGCATCTACGTCCCGGGGCGCTTCGGCGTGCGGATCGAGGACCTGGTGGCGGTGACCGGCGACGGGTTTCGGAACCTCAGCGGCACCCCGAAGGAGCTCCGCGCGGTCGGCTGAGCGCCGCGGTTGCATCAAGCAACCCAGACGAGGTACGCTGACGCCGGTGGCCGCGGCGAGCGAGACCCACTTCCGTACGTGCCCGTTCTGCGAAGCGACGTGCGGGCTGCGGGTCGAGGTCGCGGGCGGCGAGGTCGTGTCGATCCGGGGCGACGAGGACGACGTCCTCAGCCAGGGATTCATCTGCCCGAAGGCGTTCGGTCTGAAGGAGCTTCGCGCCGACTCCGATCGGCTCCGCGCGCCGCTGGTGCGCCGCGACGGCGAGCTCCGCGAGGCGACCTGGGAGGAGGCGTTCGCCGAGATCGACTCGCGCGTCGGGCCGATCCTCGAGCGGGACGGGCGCGACGCGGTCGCCGTCTACGCCGGCAACCCGACCGCCCACAACCTCGCGGCGATGATCTACCTGCGCGTGTTCCTGCGGGCGCTTGGGTCGAGGAACATCTACACGGCGTCGTCGGTCGACCAAATGCCGAAGCACTTCTCGGCCGGCCACATGTTCGGCCACTGGACCTCGATCCCGATCCCGGACATCGACCGAACCGACCATCTGTTGATCTGGGGCGCGAACCCGCTGGTCTCGAACGGGAGCCTGCTGACCGCGCCCGACATGCGCGGCCGGATCCGGCGGATCCGCGAGCGCGGCGGCAAGGTCGTGGTGATCGACCCGCGCCGCACCCGGACGGCCGAGCACGCCTCCGAGCACCACTTCATCCGCCCCGGGACCGACGCTCTGGCGCTGTTCGCGCTGGTCGCGACCCTGTTCGAGGAGGGCCTCGCCGACCCCGGGCCGATGGCCGACCTCTGCGCCGGCATCGACGACGTCGAGCGGCTCGCCGCCGAGTTCGCTCCGGAGCGGGTCGCCGACGCGTGCGGCATCCCGGCGCCGGGGCTGCGGCGGATGGCGCGCGAGCTGGCGACCGCGGAGCGGGCCGCGGTCTACGGCCGGATCGGCACCACTGTGCAGGAGTTCGGGACGCTCGCGAGCTGGCTCGTCGATGTCCTCAACGTGCTCTCCGGCGGCCTCGACCGGCCGGGCGGAGCGGTGTTCACCAAGGCGGCGGCCGGTCAGTCGAACTCGACCGGCGTGATGGGCAGGGGCCGGGGCGCGGCCGCGGGGCGCTGGGCGAGCCGGGTCCGCGGGCTGCCCGAGGTGCTGGGCGAGCTGCCGGTGTCGGCCCTGGCCGAGGAGATCGAGACCCCGGGCGAGGGGCAGGTCCGCGCGCTGGTCACGATCGCCGGCAACCCGCTGGTCTCGACCCCGAACGCGGGCCGCCTGGAGCGCGCGGTGGCGGGGCTCGATTTCATGGTCAGCTTCGACATCTACGTGAACGAGACCAGCCGGCACGCCGACGTGATCCTGCCCGCGCCGGACCCGCTGGCCCGCTCCCACTACGACCTCGCGCTCTACCAGTTCGCCGCGCGCAACGTGGCGAACTACTCGCCGCCCGTGTTCGAGCTCGAGGAGACGCTGCTCTCCGAGGAGGAGGTGCTCCTGCGCCTGACCGGGATCGTGACCGGCCAGGGGCCGGACGCGGACACCGACGCGATCGATGACGCCGTGGCCGGCGCCCTGATCGCCCGCGAGGTGGGCGCGGCGGGGTCGGCCATCGAGGGCCGCGACCCGGCCGAGATCGCGGCGGAGCTCGAGCCGCGGCGAGGCCCCGAGCGCGTACTCGACCTGATGCTCCGCGTCGGCGCCCACGGCGACGGGTTCGGCGCCCGGCCGGGGGGCCTGACGCTGGAGCGCCTCGAGGCGAGCCCGCACGGGATCGACCTTGGAGCGCACGAGCCACGGCTGCCCGACGTGCTGCGCACGCCCTCGGGCAAGATCGAGCTGGCGCCGGAGCCGATCACCCGGGACGTCGATCGGCTGCGAGCGCGGCTCGACGCGGGCGCCTGGAACGGCGCCGGGCCCGAGATGGTTCTCGTCGGCCGCCGCCAGCTGCGCTCCAACAACTCCTGGATGCACAACCTGAACGCGCTGGTCAAGGGCAAGGACCGCTGCACGGCGCTCGTCAACCCGCTCGACGCCGAGCGCCTCGGACTGGCCGACGGCGGCCGCGTGCGGCTGCGCTCGGCCGCCGGCGCGTTCGAGGCGCCGGTCGAGGTCAGCGACGAGATGATGCCGGGCGTGGTCAGCGTCCCGCACGGCTGGGGCCACGACGCCGACGGCGTGAAGCTCCGGGTCGCCGCGGCACACGCGGGCGTCAACTCGAACCTGGCGACGGACGAGACCGCGGTCGATGCGCCCAGCGGCAACGCGGTCCTGAACGGGATCCCGGTCGAGCTCGAGCCGGTCCCGGCCGAGGTCGTCGCCTAGGCGGTGACGACCGGGGTGCGCCGCCGCGCGCGCTAGCGGCTGAGGTCGACGCCGGCTTCGAGCGACTCCGCGAACGCGACCAGCAGGGCGACGGTCGCCTCGACGTCGCCGAGGTCGACCATCTCCACCGGCGAGTGCATGTAGCGGAGGGGAATCGAGACCAGCCCGGCCGGGATGCCGCTGCGCGAGATCTGGATCGCGTCGGCGTCGGTCCCGGTGCGGTTGCCCGAGCCCGAGAGGGTGTGCTCGATCCCCTCGCGCTCGGCCGTCTCGGCGAGCAGCTCGAAGACCTTGGGGGAGAGCGTCGAGCCGCGGCCGATCACCGGCCCCGAGCCCAGCGCGTGACTGCCCTCCTGGTTCTCGTCGACGCCCGGCGCGTCGGTCGCGTGGGTGACGTCGACGGCGACGGCCAGCGTCGGGCGCAGCTCGAACGACGACGTGCGCGCGCCGTAGAGGCCGATCTCCTCCTGGGCGTTGGCCACGCCGGCCACCCGGCCCTTGAGCCTGCCGTTCTCGTCGCAGCGGCGGGCGACCTCGAGCGCGACGTACGAGCCGAGGCGGTTGTCCATCGACCGCGAGATCAGCCGCTCGCCCTGGACCCGCACCGGCTCGCCCGCGATCACCACCGGGTCGCCGATCCGGACCAGCTCCTTGGCCGCGTCGCCGTCCTCGGCGCCGATGTCGATGTGAAGGCCCTTGAGCTCGACGACCTTCTTGCGCTGCTCGTCCTCGAGCAGGTGGACCGGCTTGCGCCCGGCGACCCCGTAGACGGGCCCGTCCTTGGTCGTGACCTCGACCCGCTGGCCGACCAGGATCTGCGGGTCCCAGCCGCCGATCGGACGGAACCAGATGAAGCCCTTGTCGTCGATGTGGGTGACCACCAGGCCGATCTCGTCGAGATGACCCGCGATCGCCAGCACCGGCTCGCCGTCCTCGGGCCCGACCAGCGCCATCGACGAGCCGAGGCCGTCGGTGCGAATCTCGGCGAACGACGCGGCGTCGCGCCAGACCTCGCTGGCGGGGGCCTCGTATCCGGACGGCGCGGCGACACGCAGCAGCGCGTCGAGTAGGGCTGGGGTATCAGGCATCCGGGAAGTATCGCGTTTGTCACGCCCGCGGCACTCCCTACGCGCGACGCGCGACGCGGGGCGCGGGATGCTGGTGCCGTGCTGCGCCGCCGCCGAAAGCGCGAACCGCGACTTAGGGACGCCAAGCGACCGAAACGCGCGACTCGGCGAGGCGGCGTCGACGCGCGGGCGGCCGATGTCGCCACAGACCAGTGGGGAGTGGCCTCGCTGGAGGAGCTTCGTGGCTGCGGTTTGAGCGACGGCGGTGTGAAGCGTCGCGCGCGGGCCGGCCGGCTGCACCGGCTCCATCGCAGCGTCTATGCAGTCGGGCACCGCTCGATTCCGCGAGAGGGAATGTGGCTCGCGGCAGTGAAGGCGTGCGGCCCGACCGCCATTCTCAGCCACTACTCGGCGGCGGCGCACTGGGGCTTCGTCGAGTGGGACGAGCGGCCGATCGAGGTCACGGTGACCACCAGGAGCGTCCCGCGTCACGCTTCGCTCCGCGTTCACCAGTCGAAGACTCTGGGGCGTCGGGACGTGATGATCCGCGACGGAATCGCCGTGACCTCGCCCGCCCGGACGCTGATCGACCTTGCTGCCGTCGTCTCGTACATGCCGCTGCGCCGCGCCGTTCGCGAGGCGATGGCGCAGCGGCGGGTTTCGGTCCGCACGCTCGTCGACGCCCTGGCGCGCGCGGGACCGCGTCGCGGCACGCGCAACCTGTCCCGGGTCATCGCCGACGGATACACGCCGACTCAGAGCGTGCTGGCGGACATCGTTCTCGACCTGATCGTCGCCGGCGGCTTCGAGCGTCCCGAGGTGGAAGTACCCCTGATCGTGGCCGGTCGGCGCTTCGTGCCGGACTTTCGCTGGCCGGAGAAGCGGCTGATCGTGGAGGCGGACGGCGCCCAGTGGCACGACCACAAGCTGGCCCGGGAGGACGACGCCGAGCGTCAAGCCCACCTCGAGGCGCACGGCGAGCACCTGATCCGCATCACCTGGGACCAGGCGGTAAACAAACAGCAGCAGACGTGGGAACGTCTGGCCGCGGCGGGAGCCCCGCCGCGAAGCCGAACCGCGACCTAGGGCCGCCAGCCGACCCCAAGTCGCGACTCGCGGGTTGGGACCGCGCCGGGCGTTTCAGTCGCTCCGAACGCGGTATCCGCACACGGCAGCCGAGGAAAGGAGGCGCCATGGGCGACAACGAGCGAATTCACGGTGACGAGAACTACGTGGCCGAGCAGGAGCGGGCGGCGGCCGAAGAGGCCGTTGAGGCCGGTGGCGGCCCCGCGAGCGACGAGGTCGAGGAGTCGGAGCGCGCGCTCTCGGAAGCGGGCCAGGGTGAGTCGGAGGGCTTCGAGCTGGCCGAGGAGGAGCTGATCGAGAACGCCAGCCACGAGGAGCTCTCGAGCCCGGACCCGATCCACCTCGCGGGCGAGCCCGAGGAAGCCGGGATCGACCCGGTGTACGGCGAGGCGGACACCGAGGAGAGCGAGGACGCCTAGCCGCCCGGGCCGGGCGCCGCGGCGCTCGTCCCGAGCTCGTGGCGGACGCGGTCGCGCGCGTCCGCGTAGCGGATCGCCTCGTAGGCGATCAGCGCGCACGCGATCCCGGTGAGGATCGCGAGCGTCGCAAGCGACGCGATCTCCAGCG
>Ga0299914_10003213_pt1 | contig 11502 bp, 10 predicted proteins | sample RVTome_10_FD_201361 | JGI IMG/M metagenome (GOLD analysis project Ga0299914, IMG submission 201361) | Soil microbial communities from uranium-contaminated site in the Upper Colorado River Basin, Wyoming, United States - RVT153D57 (version 2) ... | reverse complement strand
GCGGAACATGATCTATGCCGATCCCGACCGTCTCGGCGACGTGGCGACCGTGATTCTCGACGAGGCGCACTATCTCCAGGACCGCTCCCGAGGCGCCGCCTGGGAAGAGGTGATCATCCACTGCCCGTCCCACGTCCGCTTCGTCTGCCTCTCGGCGACGATTTCGAACAATCAGCAGTTCGCCGACTGGATCGAGACCCGGCGCGGCCCGACAGAGTTGATCGCCAGCAACGAGCGCCCCGTGCCGCTCGAGTCGATGTACATGGTCAAGGAGCGCTCCGGGGCGCGGAACCTGCACCTGCTGCCGACGTTCGTCGTGCGCGAGGGTCGGCGTCGTCCCAATCCGAGACTCGAGCACATGTTGAGCCTCGAACGGGGAGGTCGCAAGCGTTTCCAGACCCCGAACCGCTTCGACGTGGTCGAGGAGCTGGAACGCTCGAAGATGCTCCCGGCGATCTATTTCATCTTCTCCAGGGCGGGCTGTGACGCCGCCGCCCATCGTCTCGCAGACTCCGGGGTGAGGCTCACCAACTCCGAGGACCGCGAAGCCATCAGGAGACTCGTCGAAGAGCGCACCGCCCATCTCGGAGACGACGATCTCGGGGTCCTCGGCTACGACCGATGGTTGAGCACGCTCGAGTGCGGCGTGGCGGCGCATCATGCCGGGCTCGTTCCCGCCTTCAAGGAGACCGTCGAGGAGCTGTTCAAGCAGGGCCTCATACGAGTCGTGTTCGCCACGGAGACTCTTGCTCTGGGGATCAACATGCCGGCGCGCTCGGTGGTGATCGAGAACCTGAGCAAGTTCAACGGCGAGTCCCACGAGCTCTTGCAGCCGGGGGACTACACCCAGCTCACCGGTCGCGCCGGGCGGAGGGGAATCGACATCGAAGGCTTCGGAGTGGTGCTCCATTCGCCGTTCGTCAAGTTTCGCCAGGTCACAGAGATCGCTTCCGTGGGAGCACATGAGCTGAGGTCGAGTTTCCGCCCGACCTACAACATGACTGCGAACCTCGTCGCCAATTACAGCGAGGAAAGAGCGATGGAGTTGCTCCGTGCTTCGTTCGCGGCGTTCCAACGTGAGGATCGGAGGGCGGAGACCGGCGAGCAGATCGAGGCGTTGGAGCACCAGTTGGAGAAGGAGGAGCTCCAGGCCGTCTGTGAGCGCGGGGATGTGGAGCAGTACCTGGCCATGGTCGAAGCGGCTCCCGAGACGCATCGGCGCGATGGCATCGCATCGCTGTTGGGCCCCGGAGTGGTGGTCGACGTCCAGGGCGGGCCCAGGGACGGCCGATACGTGGTGTTGAAGCGGCTGTCCTCGAAGAACGGTGGCACGCGCTACCTGGTCCTGTCCACGTCGGGCAGAGTGTCCACGATCGGGTACAAGCAGATTCCCGACCGCAGCGAAAAGATCGGGTTTCTAGAGCTCCCCAAACCCTTCCGTCCCCGAGATCGAGGGTTCATCCAGGACACCGTCCGGATGTTGCGCAAGGTGCCGCCACGGAAGAGCGATCGGTCGCCACGCGAGCACCTCACCGTCGACCACCCGGTGGCCGAGTGTCCTGACGCGGCCCACCACGTCTCGGCCCTGCGACGAGCGCGCCGTATCCGCCAGCGTCTGGAGCAGCAACGGAGCATGCGGCGGGCCTCGGGCTTCGGCCTGGTCGAGGAGTTCACATCGATCCAAGGGCTCCTCGGCTATCTCGATTACATGGAAGGCTGGAGCCTGACCCCGAGAGGCACCCGGCTTCGCCGTGTATACAACGAAGTCGACCTCCTCGTGACGGAGACGGTCGAGCGGGGCCTCCTCTACGGGTTGGAGATGCCTGAGCTGGTGGCGATCGTGTCGGTGTTCGTCTACGAGCCCCGATCGGACAACGTATCGGCCCCGGACTGGCCCACACAGGTCCTGGAGGAGCGCTGGGAGGGCATCGAGCGTCTCTGGAAGGAGCTCAACGATCTGGAGACCCAGCACAGGCTGTCGCCGATGAGGCGGCCCGACCCGGGATTCGGGAGGGTGGCCTACCAATGGGCCGACGGGGCCTCGTTCGACGACCTCACCGCAGCGACGATGGCGCCCGGGGACTTCGTGCGGGTCAGCCGCCAGCTCGCCGACCTCCTGCGGCAGCTTCGTGACGCCGCGCCGGAGATGCGTGACGACTCCGATGCGGCTCTGCGAGCCGTGGATCGCGGTGTCGTGGCCGCCCAGGGTGTGGGCTGATGGCGAAATGGCGGGTGGTCGTCAACCAGGCCGCGGGCAGGTCGCCGCTCGCAGTGACCGCGGTGCGTGAGGCACTCGATGCTGCCGGTGTCGACGCCGTCATCGAGGCGCCGCGGACCCGAGCCGAGGCGGAGGATGCGATCCGGGACGCCGTGAACGCCGGGACGACGCACCTGGCCGTCGCTGGTGGCGACGGCTCGGTGAACCTCGCGGCGAACGTGATCCTCGGCATCGAGGGAGTCGAGCCACCGGTCATCGGTGTCCTCCCGACAGGGACGGGGTGTGACCTGCTGCGCACCTTCGGCATCCCTCAGGACCTCGGGGGCGCGGCCCGTCACCTCGTCACGGACGAGGTCTACCCGATCGACGTCGCCACCGTGGAGGGATCGTGGGGCACCCGGCACTTCGTGAACGTCGCCCAGGTGGGCGTGGGAGCGGCAGCCGCTCAGACCGCCCAGAGATTGAGCCGGGGGCTCGGAGCCATCCGCTACCCGGTTGCCTTCGCTCTCCGGCTGCCCCGCTTCCCGGCGGCTCGGGTGACGGTGCAGACAGAGCGCAGGACCTACGAGTCCGAGGCCCTCGCCGTCATAATGGCCAACGCCCAGTTCTTCGCCGGAGGATGGAACGTCGCCCCGAAGGCGACTCTGGTCGACGGTGTCCTCGACATGCAGGTGATCAACTGCGCCAAGCGGAGGGCCCCCGCCTTGGTTCCGAAGATCATCAAGGGGACCCATCTCACCGACCGGGCGGTACGACGCTTCTCGGCGGCGACTTTCGCCATCGAGACCGATGTCCCATGGCCCGTCGAGGTCGACGGCGACTATGTCGGGAATACGCCGGTTGCGGGCCGGGTTGTGCCCGCGGCGCTACGTCTCAAAATCTGAGGAATGTGGCATACTCCCGCGCCGCGAGGGGCGGACGACCTGAAATGACTGACAAAGACGTGACAATCGAAGAAGAGGAAATCGAGGACCTGGACCTCGATGCCGTCGACGACATCGACGAGGAAGTCCTTGAAGACGACATCGAGGACGAGGAGCTCGCACCCGGTCTGGACGACGACTTCGTCGAGGACGAGCTGGTGGAAGAAATCGCCGATGTCGACGACGAGGACGAGGACGACGACGAGGACGACGACGAGGACGACGACGACGACGACGATCACGACGACGAGACCGCCGAAGCGCTCGAAGAGCTCGAGAACCAGGAGCTGCAACTGCTCGACGAGGAAGCCAACGAGGCGATGCTCGTCGACGAGGTGGCCGAGCTCAGGGCGATGAGACGCGAAGAGCTGACAATGAATGTCGACGCCCAGAGTCAGAAGGACGACGAGTTCGTGTGCCAGTCGTGCTTCATGGTGAAACGCACCAGCCAGCTGGCCAACAAGCGCAAGATGATCTGCTTCGACTGTGTCGACTGAGCGGGTCACGGTCGCGCTTCCGACGTACAACGAGTTACTCAATCTCCCACTGATCGCACCGGAGATAGTCGCCCATGGCTATCGCCTCTTGGTCATCGACGACAACTCTCCTGATGGGACCGGGCGGCTGGCGGACAGTCTGGCCGCGGACGTCCCCGAGATCGCGGTCCTGCATCGCGCCCGGAAGGATGGTCTCGGACCCGCCTACGGCGCCGGGTTCGACCGCGCTCTGGATGAAGGCGCCGAGATCGTGATCGAGATGGACGCCGACTTCTCACATGACCCGGCCGACCTCCCCCGTCTCGTGGCCGCCCTGGAAGAGGGCGCCGATGTCGCCATCGGGTCGAGGTACGTGCCCGGGGGCTCCACACCCGACTGGCCGGTACATCGCCGGTTCCTCTCGCGAGGGGGGAATCTCTACGCTCGCAAGATGCTGGGGATCCCGATACGCGATGCGACCGCGGGCTTTCGCGCCTTCACCGCCAACTCCCTGCGTCGTCTTCCCTACCGCGAGGCCGAGGCTTCCGGATACGGATTTCAGGTCGAGATGGCCTGGCGGGCGCACCAGGCCGGAATGCGCATAACCGAGGTACCGATCACATTCCGGGATCGGGCGCGCGGGACCTCGAAGATGGGGCTTCGGATCGTTCTCGAAGCCATGCGCCTGGTCACCGTGTGGGGATTCGGCCGTCTCCTCGGCTCGTCGCGATGAAGCTCACCGCCCGACGCGCCGAGTCGGATGACATCGCTGCGCTCGAGACCCTGTACCGCTCCTTGGAAGACGAGATGAAGGCTCTGCACAAGATGTGGCCGGTGGCGGACGGGCTCGACGAGCCGGTGGCCGCCGCTTTCGAGGACGCGATCGCCAATCCGGACACGGTCCTGCTGATCGGCGAGATCGACGGCTATCCGTTCGGTTTTCTCATGGCGCGGGTCGAGCGTCTCCTGGCCCAGGCGGACGGAGAGCTGGTGGGGGCGATACGCCTCATATATGTGGATCAGGAGGCTAGAGAGGTGGCATTGGGCGAGACGATGAGGGAGATGGCCCTCGAGATCCTCAGAGAGCGCGGTATCACCAAGTTCGATGCCCACGTCCTGCCCGGGCATCGTCTCGCCAAGAACTTCTTCGAGGCCGGGGGGTTCTCGGCTCGGTCGATCATCATGCACCACGATGACGAGCGGGTGTGATCCCCGCGTCGGGGTCGGCGTGGCAATCGTCGACCGTGGGAGCCTGCTCCTCGTCAAACGGGGCCGGGAGCCCGGCCGCGGGCTCTGGGCGGTCCCGGGTGGGAAGGTGAGGGCCGGTGAGAGGCTTGCCGACGCGGCGCGTCGGGAGGTTCTCGAGGAAACCGGTCTCGAGGTCGACATCGGCGAGGTCGTGTGGGTTGGCGAGCACATCGACGACGATCATCACCTGGTCCTCGTGGACTTCGTTGGGATCCTCCTCGGGGGCGAGTTGACTGCGGCCGACGACGCCGACGACGCTCGATGGGTGCCGCTCGATGAGGCGTCGGACTATCCCCTCACAGAGACGATGTACGAATTGGTCGATACCCTGCGCGCCAATGAGTACTGAGGCAGTAGCGCTGCTCCGGGAGCTGATCCGGAATGCCTGTGTCAACGACGGGACGCCGGAGAGTGGCAACGAGCACCGATCCGTGGCGACCCTGCGTGAGTTCTTCGGTGCGGAGGGCGAGGTATTCGAGCCATCGCCGGGAAGGCAGACCCTTGTCTACCGGGTGGCAGGATCCGACCCGGAGGCGCCGTCGCTGGGGTTGTCGCCCCATCTCGACGTGGTGCCCGTCGAGGCCTCCGGCTGGTCACAGGACCCCTTCGGGGCGGAGATCGTCGATGGGTTCATCTACGGCAGGGGAGCGGTGGACATGCTCAACGTGACCTCCTCCATGGCTGTGGCGGCCCGCCCCTACATAATCGGCGACATTGCTCCGAGAGGAGATCTTCTCTTCGTGGCGCTGGCCGACGAGGAGGCGGGTGGCCGTCTCGGCGCCATGCCCTACACCGAGCAACGTTGGGATCAGGCGCAGGTCGATTACATGCTCACCGAGGTCGCATATCCGCCGGTCTCCTATGCAAGCGAGCAAGTCATCCCCGTAGCCACCGGCGAGAAGGGCGCCTTCTGGTCCCTCCTGCGCGCCACCGGGACACCTGGCCACGGATCGGCGCCATACGGTGCGGACAACGCCCTTCGCAAGATGGTGGACGCCGTGCACGGGATCTTCGCCGAGTCGATGCCCGTGGCGATCACCCACGAATGGGAGGAGTTCGTCGCTTCCCTCGCCCTCGACGAGGACGTCAAGGAGGCTCTGGTCGACCCCGATCGCATCGACGAGGCAATCGACAGCTTCGCTGTCGAGGACCCTCTGTTCGCCCGCTATGCGCACGCCGTCACCCACCTGACGATCTCGCCGAACATGCTCCAAGGCGGAGTGAAATCCAATGTCATCGCGAGCCAGGCCAGCTCCAACATCGACATCCGTGCCCTCCCCGGGATCGACCGCTCCTATGTCGACTCGTTTCTGTTCAAGGCGATGGGGAACGCCCGTGATGACATCGATATCGAGCCGATCCAGGACTTCGAATCGACCCTGAGCCCTTCCGGCAACTTCTTGTGGGAGGTGATCGCCGACAGTGTCGAGGAGATGGAAGGCCACCGGCGTCTGCTCCCGATGATGATGAACGTCGCCACCGACGCCAGGTTCTGGAGAAAGAGGGGGACCATCGCCTACGGCGTCGGCCTGTACGACGACCGCATGGACTTCTCCGAGATGCTCGCCCTGTTCCACGGTCACGACGAGCGGGTCTCTGTCGAGTCGGTGCACCGGACGACCAGGCTCTATCAAGAGATCTTCAGCCGCTTCCTCGGGCCTTGACGACCCTTCTCTGCGATCTCGACGGAGTCGTCTATCGGGGGGCACAGGCCCTCCCTGGGGTGCCCGAGGCGCTCGAACGCCTCCGAGCGTCGACGATCTCCGTCTACTTCATCACCAACAACTCCACGCGCACGCCCGAGGCCACGGCTGACAAGATCACCGGGCTCACCGGAGTGGAGATCGACGCCGATCAGGTGCTGACCTCCGCCCAGGCCGCCATGACGATGCTCGGGCCAACCGATGGGCCGGTCCTCGTGGTGGGCGAGGAGGGGGTGCGCTCTGCCGTGGTCGAGGCCGGGCTTGCTCTCACCGATGACCCTGGTGAGGCGGGATCGGTCGTGGTCGGTCTCACCCGATCGCTCACCTACGCGATGATCGCCGGCGCCATGGAGGCCATCCGACTGGGCGCCCGTTTCATCGCCACCAACAACGACACCACGTTCCCCACCGAAGATGGCCTCGCCCCGGGGTGCGGCGCCATCGTGGCCGCCATCGCTGCCGCTTCGGGGGCCACACCGGAGGTGGCGGGCAAGCCAAATCAGCCGATGCGGGACCTCATCAAAGCGAAGGTGGATGGAGACGTCTGGGTGATCGGCGACCGTCTCGACACCGACATCGCCTTGGCGAGCAGCGATTCGGGCTGGAGATCGGTGCTGGTCCTCACCGGGATCACCGACCGAGTAAACGCGAGCGTCGCCGACGTCGACTTCGTGGTCGACGGCTTCCCCGAAGCCATAGATCTGGTTCTCGGGCACCGCCAGGAGTCATAATCGGAGACGACATGGATCTCTCCCCCGAACACATCGAGGAAATCGAGCGGGCCCTGGAGAAGCTGGAGGGCCTGGACCCTGCCGATCTGCCCGAGCCGGCGTCGGAGCTGGTGACGCTGCTGAGCCGGATCCTCGAGGAGACGGAGGAGGAGTGAGGTTCTCACTCCACATTCGGGGTGGCAGACCGGCGACGAGTCAATTCGCAGACCGTCTCGCCGACGAGATCGCGGCCACCGGCGGTTCTCTCGCCGAAGACCCAGGTGAGCCCCCGGACATGGTGCTCGCCGTCGGCGGCGACGGCACGATGCTCGGCGCGGTCCAGCAGGCCGTGGAACTCGATGTGCCGGTGCTGGGGTTCAACCTCGGCACGCTGGGCTTTCTCACCGAGGCAGAGCCCGACGATCTGTCCGATGTGATCAAACGGCTGACTACCGGTGACTTCGAGGTTGTGGAGCGGCTCACGGTCGCAGCCTCCATAGACGGTGTCAGCGGCGTCGGGATCAACGACGTGGTCGTCGAGAAGATCGACAGCACGCGGTTGGTGAGTCTCACGGTGGTCATCGACGGCACCGAGTTCGCCACCTACCGCGCCGACGGGTTGATCGTCGCCACGCCCACTGGATCGACCGCCTACTCGTTCTCGGCAGGAGGGCCGGTGGTCGACCCCCACGTCGAAGCGCTCGTGCTCACGCCGGTGGCCAGCCACTCGCTGTTCGACCGACCGCTGGTCCTTCCCGCAGACTCGGACATCGCGGTGACCGTGCGCCGCGACCGCCAGGTGCGGGTCAACGTCGACAAGACCGACCTCGGCCAATTGAGAGAAGGCCAGACCGTTCGCATCGGGAAGGGTGAGCGCCCCGCCCGGTTCGTGACGTTTGGTTCCAGGACATTCGCGGGGCTGGTGCGCGAGAAGTTTGGGCTCGACTGATGCTCGAACACCTCCGGGTCGCCAACCTCGGAGTCCTGGAGGACGCCGCCATCGACCCGTCAGCCGGCTTCACCGTGATCACAGGTGAGACCGGTGCCGGCAAGACACTGCTCCTCGGGGGCCTCCGTCTCGTCTTGGGGGGAAAGGCCGACGCCGGCTCGGTTGGGCCATTCGGTGACAGCGCCCAGGTGGACGGTCTCTTCTCGGTCGACCACGAGGAGATCGGGGCTAGCCGGGTCGTGCCCCGGGAGGGCCGCAGCCGGGCGCATCTCGAGGGGACAATCGTCTCCGCGGCGACGCTCGAGGGCCGCCTGGGGAGCATGATCGAGATCGTCGGCCAACACGATCAGCTGTCGTTGACCAGGCCGTCGCACCTGCTCGAGTTGCTCGACGGCACCTTGGACGAGGAGGGCACCCGAGCAAGAGACGACTATCGCCGCGCCTGGGAGGGCCTCCAGGGAGCCCTGGCTCGTCAACAGGAGCTGGGTGGTGATCAGATCGCACTCGCTCGCGAGCTGGACCTCATCCGATATCAGGCAAACGAGATCGCCGGCGCCGGGCTGAGACCCGGTCTCGACGAGGCGATCGAGGCCGACGTCTCGAGGCTGCGCAACGTCGAGGAGATAAGGGAGCACCTCTTCGAGACACTCCGTCTCACCGAGTCCATGGCAGAGATGGCAGGCGAGCTGGTGTCTCGTCTCCGCAAAGCATCCGGGCTCGACCCGAGTCTCGCCGACCTCGCCAACGAGGCGGACGGCGTGGCGGCCTCGATCTCGGACTTGAGCCGCGAGGCGCGGTCGTCCGAGGAGGCACTCGACGCCGACCCGTCCCGGCTCGAGGAGTTGGAAGCAAGCCTCACGGCCATTGGAGACTTGAAGCGAAAGTACGGGCGCACCCTCGAAGACGTGATCGCTTTCGGCCAGGAATCGGCGGCGCGCGTTTCCGACATGGAAGCCCTCCTCGACGACGCGGACCGCATCGAAGCGGTGATCGCCACCGCGCGCCGGGACGTGCGGAGACGGGCTGAGGCCCTCACCAAGATGCGAATGGCCGCGGCCGAGGCCATCGGCGCCGAGGTCCAGGTGCACCTGGCCGATCTCGGCCTGGCGTCGGCCCGGGTCGTCATCGAGGTCCGGGAGGCCGAACCAGGGCCGTCGGGGGGCGATCGGATCAGCATGCAGTTCGCCTCCGACGCTCGTCTCGACCCTGGCGAGGTGGGGTCGGTGGCGTCGGGGGGAGAGCTGTCCCGCCTCGTGCTCGCACTCCGTCTGGCCACCCGCTCCACCGGAGCCACCACGTTGGTCTTCGACGAGGTGGACACCGGCATCGGTGGTAAGACCGCCCTGGCCATGGGAGCCAAGCTGGGCGAGCTCGCCGCCGACAGCCAGGTTCTCTGTGTGACCCACCTGCCTCAGGTCGCAGCGCACGCCGACACCCACTATGTCGTCGAGCGGGAGGGCGACGCTTCGGCACGGGTGCGGCTGGTCGGAGAGGAAGATCGCGTAGGCGAGATCACACGCATGCTCGCCGGTCTCCCCCAGAGCGAGGCGGGGCGGATCGCCGCGGCAGAGCTCCTCGCCGGCGCCCGCAAAGAATGGTGATTCGACCGAGGGGTGCTACTGTGGCATCCCGTCATGGACGGGCCACTTTTCTCCCCAGAAGCACCCCCAGAGGACCGGGCCCCGTCGACTGACCCCACCAAGTATGTCTTCGTGACGGGTGGAGTCGTCTCCAGTCTCGGCAAGGGAATCGCCGCCGCCTCCCTCGGCCGGCTCCTCAAGTCTCGGGGTCTTCGGGTGGTCAACCAGAAGCTCGACCCCTACATCAACGTCGATCCCGGGACGATGAACCCCTTCCAGCACGGAGAGGTCTTCGTCACCGACGACGGAGGGGAGACCGACCTCGACCTCGGCCACTACGAGCGATTCACCGGTGAGAACCTCCGCCGCACGTCCAATGTCACGTCGGGCTCGGTCTATCTGTCGGTCATCCAGAAGGAACGCAGGGGGGACTACCTCGGGGACACCGTCCAGGTGATCCCGCACGTGACCAACGAGATCAAGGAGCGCATTCGCCGGGTCGGCGACCAAGACGTCGACGTGGTCATAACCGAAGTCGGGGGCACGGTCGGCGACATCGAGAGCCTGCCTTTCCTCGAGGCCATCCGGCAGTTCGGCAACGACATCGGCCGCGCCAACGTGATGTTCGTGCATGTGACCCTGGTCCCGTACATCGCCACGTCGGAGGAGTTGAAGACGAAGCCGACTCAGCACTCGGTCGCCGAGCTCAGGTCGAAGGGCATGCACCCCGACGTCATCATCGTCCGCTCCGATCGCGACATCGACGAGTCGGTGCGCAAGAAGATCAGCCTCTTCTGCGACGTCGAGCCGCGAGCGGTCATCGCCGCCCCGGACGCCAGTGACATCTACGAAGTGCCCTTGACCCTCCACGCCGGTGGTCTCGACGACGTCGTTTGCGACCGTCTCGGGCTAATCACCGGCCCACCGAACCTCGAGACATGGAGGGCAATGGTGGACAAGGCCAGGTCGGCCACCGATGAGGTCACCATCGGGATCGTCGGCAAGTACGTCGACCTGCCGGACGCCTATCTGTCGGTCGCCGAATCGCTGCGTCACGGCGCCGCCGCCCTCGGGCTGAAGCTCGACCTCCGCTGGGTCCCCTCGGACGAGTTGACCGGGTTGCTGGCCGACTCCTATCTCGAAGACCTCGATGGGATCGTCATCCCCGGGGGGTTCGGATATCGCGGCGTCGAGGGGAAGATCCAGGCAATCCGTCATGCCCGGGAGAACGACGTCCCGCTGCTGGGTCTGTGTCTGGGTCTCCAATGCGCGGTCATCGAGCTCGCCCGGTCCGTGCTCGGGATGCCGGAGGCGAACAGCACCGAGTTCGACCCGTCGACGCCCGATCCAGTGATCGACCTCATGGCCAGCCAGGAGGACGTGGAGGACATGGGCGGAACGATGAGACTCGGTCTTTACGCAGCGAAGCTGGCCGAAGGCTCCAAGGTGCGCGCCATGTACGGCAAGGAGCTGGTCTACGAGCGGCACCGGCATCGCTGGGAGGTGAACAACCGCTATCGGAAGGACCTCGAGGGAGCCGGCATGAGGCTTTCCGGTCTCTCCCCGGACGACAATCTGGTGGAATACATCGAATTGATCGACCATCCTTTCTTCGTGGCCACCCAGGCACATCCTGAGTTCCGCTCCCGTCCGGACGACCCGCACCCACTCTTCGTCGGTCTCATCGAGGCCGCG
>Ga0299914_10003212_pt1 | contig 11502 bp, 10 predicted proteins | sample RVTome_10_FD_201361 | JGI IMG/M metagenome (GOLD analysis project Ga0299914, IMG submission 201361) | Soil microbial communities from uranium-contaminated site in the Upper Colorado River Basin, Wyoming, United States - RVT153D57 (version 2) ... | reverse complement strand
GCCGCTGCCCACCGCCACCCGGTCGTCTCGTCTCCTGACGAGGCGAGCCCAAAGGCGATCGGCGTCAGGAGGCACACCGCCGCTCCCAGATAGGCCGGCGAGCCCAGCGTCGAGCCGAGGCGGGTGGTAGTGGTGGTCAGATCCACCGGCGAGATCCCCGTCGCCTCCAGCAAGCCGTAGACACTCATTGTCCCCAAGGCGACCACCACCCATCGCCCGAGGGTGCGACGCCCTGTCGCGTCGTCGATGTCCTGGCCGGCCAAGAAGGCCACCGCCATCGTCGACAGTGCCACCATCCCGAAGCGACGATCGGGTGTTCCCAGCCAGGCAGCCAGCGGGTCGAGGGCTGTCAGGGAGGTGACGGCGGCCCACGCCAGGAACGCCGACCAGGCCAGCGCCGACCCTCGATGCAGTTCGACGCTCCGGGACACGGCGAGGCCCGCCGCCAGCCAGGCCACACCCGTGACGACCAGCCACTTGACCGGGCCGAAGATTTGCCAGCCCGCTGGGTCGAAGGAGACCAAGCCGCCTGCGACGAGCAATCCCACCGGCCAGCCGTTACCGGCCCCGTGCCCGGCGGCGGGGACGCGTTGATGTGGCTGGGGAGCGGAGGAGGTCGCCGGATGGGGCATGACCACGAGCACGGTACCGGCCCGAACCGGTCTTGATGTAGGGCCGAGCGATCCTCTCGTCCCCCTAGGCTGGCACGATGGCGGTATCTGAGCGGCTGCAGCCTTTCGGGGTGACGATTTTCACTGAGATGACGTCTCTGGCCGCCCAACACGGTGCCATCAACCTGGGTCAGGGCTTTCCCGACTGGGACGGCCCTGACTTCGTGAAGGAGACCGCCGCCAGATCGCTGGCCGAGGGCGGCGCCGACCAGTATCCGCCCAGCGCCGGGATTCCTCAGCTCAGGGCGGCCGTGGCCGCCCGCTACGGCCCGCAACTGGGCCGGGAACTGGATCCGGACACCGAGGTGACCGTCACCTCGGGCTGTACGGAAGGGCTCGCCGCCACGTTCCTGGGTCTGATCGACCCCGGCGACGAGGTGGTCATCGTGGAGCCCTTCTACGACTCCTACCCGGTGTGTGTGGCGCTGGCCGCCGCCATTCCCCGGTTCGTCCGTTTGCGCCCGCCCGGTTTCGCCCTCGACCCCGACGAACTGCGAGCGGTGATGTCACCGCGGACGAAGGCGGTCCTGATCAACACTCCCCACAACCCAACGGGCAGGGTCCTCACCCGCCAGGAACTGGGCGTGGTCGCAGATCTCTGCGTGGAATTCGATGCTCTGGCCATATGCGATGAGGTATACGAGGAGATGGTGTACGACGCCCAACACCATCGGCTGGCGACCTGGCCGGAGATGGCCGAACGGACGGTGACTCTCTCCTCGGTTGGCAAGACCTACTCGCTGACGGGATGGAAGGTCGGTTGGGCTATCGCTCCGCCCCATCTGACGGCGGGAATTCGGGCTGCCCACCAGTACCTCACCTTCACCACGCCCACCCCCGTCCAGCACGGAAGCGCCGCCGCCCTGGGCGCCCCCCACAGCTTCTACTCCGAGTTGCGCCGCAGCTACCGCCAACGGCGTGACCTGCTAGCCGCCGGGCTGGAGCAGGCCGGCTTCGACGTCTACGTCCCGGAAGGGACCTACTTCCTCATGGCGGGGTACTCACGCCTGTCGTCGCTGAGCGACCGGGAATTCGCCCGGTACCTCATCGAGGAGGCGGGTGTGGCAGTGGTGCCGCCTAGCGTCTTCTACCACTCGGCGCCGTCCGACAGCCCGACCGTGCGCTTCGCATTTTGCAAGAGCGAGGCAACGCTGACCGAGGCGGTCGAGCGCCTCCGCGGGCTCACCGGGTCGTAAGGAACCCCGAGGCGCCGTCGGAGCCGGTGGTTTCGGCCGAAGCCACCTCCGTGGAGGGAAGTGTCAGGCGGAAGATGCTGTCCCAACCGTCGTGGTCGTAGACGAGGTCTCCGCCCATCAAGCGGGCCAACCGCCGGGACACCGACAGGCCGAGTCCCACCGAGACGGTAACTCCGGGTCGGTCGTGAGCGCGTGTGTAGGGCTCGAAGATTCGGTCCCGGTCCTCCTGGTCGAGCGGCAACCCGTTATCGCGCACCTCGACGACCACCGACTCGTCCGACTCGGTGACGACGATCCGCCGCCTGGGTCCCCCGTAGCGCTCGGCATTGACGGCCAGGTTTCGAACTATCTGGCGGGTCCGGATCGGGTCGCCCAAGGCGGAAGGAAGGTCGTCAGGGCACTCCACGGGCACGGTCGAGCTCAGGGCCGCCACCACCGTCGAAACCTCCTCGGCGATATCCACGGCCTCCGACGCAATGGAGATTGTGCCGATCTCCGCCCGTGCCCCAACCAGCAGGTCTTCCACGAGGTGCGAGATCTCGTTCGCCTGCGCGACCACCAACTCGAGTAGTTCGCGGCGTTCCCCGGCGCTCAGATCGTGGGCGTTCAGGACTTCGTCGGCGAGCCCCACCACCGCGGTCAGAGGGGTCCGGACCTCGTGGCTCACGGTCGCGATGAACTCGTCCTTTTCCTTGACCAGGTCGGCGAGGGCGCGGCTCTGCTGGCGAGCCTGGGTTACGTCCGTCACCGATAGGAGCACACGGAACGGCAGCGTGGTGCCGACGCTGATGGTGCGGACCTCCAGCCAAAGGCCCTGGTTCCCCTGGTAGTCCGTGGTCTCGTACTCAACGGCGTCGAACGGGCGTCCGATCCACATTCCGGTGATTTGTCGGATCCAGACGTCTCGATTGGTGTCCTCGACCCGGCCGCCCATGTTCCTGCCCTCCAGTTTGCGGAGGGGGATCCTGAGCGTCTCGGCCGCCGCGTCGTTGGCCCGGACGAGCCTGACGCGTCCCACGATCGACTCGACCAGGCTGTCGTCGTCAATCAGCATCGACTCGAGTTCCGTCACCGAAGACGGGCCCAGGGAGGCGACGTAGTCGATGGCCTCGGTCCAGTCCTGTTCGACGAGGCCCACGGGAGCCCGCTCGAAGAGCCACCTGAACTGCTGATCCGAGCTGACTGTCTGCCGACGGATGAGGATGAACGCGGTCGCCCCGATCAGGAACGACACCGCCATGATCAACCCTGCGCTCAGACCGTTGGAGACGCTGTCTGCCCACAGCATCGGAAGGCCGATCATGATCAAGGCGCCGATCGTGAGGTAAACGCCGGGCCGTCCCGGGGCGAACAGGGAACCCACCGTCGCCATCACCACGATCGCCAGCGATGCACCCAATGTCGCCTCGGGCCCGGTGATGAGCGGCAGCGTCAGAGCGATGACGAAGATGCCGAAGGCCATGCTCCCCAGTGCATTGACCCGCCTGGTAAGAATCTGGAGTACGAACGCCAGTCCCGCCAGCCCGGCCACCCCAGCCTGAAGCAGGGTGATCCGATCCCCGGTCACGAGCGACACCGATGTCAGCGCGAGGGCGACCAGCCATGCGGTTATGGCCGAGAAGCGGACGATCAGCGCATGGAGCCGGGCGTCCGCCGGTTCCATGCGGGACTGTGGTCGGGTCACTCACGATAGATCGGGTGGTCAGCTGTGATTCTGTAGGAGATCGACGTGACCGAAAACTGTCTGTGAACTCGCCCTGAACTCCTGGTGGGCGCCAGCCGGTTTGTGCGATGATCGACGGATGAGGAGTGGGAGGCGATCCCGGCCGGTTGGCAGATGGCGGTGGAGTTTCCTCTTGGCGGCGGCCGCGATGACGGCGGCCTGCTCAGACGCCCCGTCACCCGTCGGATCCGGCCCCGTGTCATCCGTTCCCGTGTCATCCGTTCCCGGGTCGTCCGCGGCCGTTGAATCCCGTTTCGGGACTGCTCCCGAGTATCGGAATGGTCCTCTGTCCGCCCCGGTCCAGGAGACACTCGATCGCGCCTGGGACGCTTACCCGCGTCCTGACCCCGCCGACATCGCGGCTCTCGGAGAGTCGGGTGACGCCCGGCTTGCCTGGCTGCTCTCCGACTATCTCCGTTTCAACGTGGTGGGAGAAGCGGTGGACGCGGCCACGGCAGCTTTCAACGAGGTGACGGGATTGGAGATGGAGGGTCCCGTCGGCTGGGTCGATGCGGTCGACCATCTCATGGGCTGGGACATCCCTGTCTTCTCTGGCTATGTGGACTACAAGCGGGTGGTATTTGCCGCTGCCGATCCGCGGTGGGAGCCGTTCTTCACCGCCTACAGCGACATCGACTACCGATGGTGGACCTGGGGAGGGGTCCTCATCGACGACAGCCCGCCGGGTCGCTCCGGTGTGTGCGAAGGCTGTATCCCCGGTGTCGACGATCCCCGGGTCACCGAAGCCGATGACGGCGATTGGTACCCCGACGAGCGGCCCGTCTTGGGAGTGGTGATCAATGGCGAGGCCCGAGCGTACCCCCGCAACATCATGGAGATCCACGAGATGATGAATGACACCCTGGGGGGCCGGTCGTTCGCACTTCCCTATTGCACCCTGTGCGGGTCGGCCCAGCTCTACTTCACCGACACCCTGGGAGATGACTTCGAGATGCCGGTACTGCGAACCTCGGGCCTGCTCTCTCGGTCGAACAAGGTGATGTACGACGTGGTGAGTGAGTCCGTCTTCGACACGTTCACCGGAGCGGCGGTGGCGGGCTCGCTGTGGGAGACCGGCATCGTCCTGGAGCAGGGCACAGTGATTACGGCCTCCTGGGAAGACTGGAAGGCGGAGCACCCCGCGACGACGATCGTAGAACTGGACGAGGGTGCCGGTCGGGACTACCCCCTGGAACCTCTGGGAGGTCGTGACGCCGCGGGTCCGATCTTCCCGATTGGCGAGATCGACGACCGTCTCGGGGTCCACGAGAGCGTGCTGGGCGTCGTGCTCGATGATGGAACCGCCGTGGCGTTCCCGGTCGAAGCGGCCAGGTCGGCCCTGGAACGAGGAGATCAGGTAGAGAAGGGAGGTGTCGCGGTCGAGCTCGTCGGCGGCGGTCTCCGGGCCCATCTGGGAGACGAGGCGGCTGCCTCGCACGAGGCGTTCTGGTTTGCCTGGTCCCAGTTCCACCCCGACACCCTTCTCTGGGCCGAGTAGGAACCCGTCCCGCCTGGTTCACGCAGCCGGCCGTGCCCTCGCTTTGTGCCGGTCGATGTAGGCCATGGCGGGGGTGGCCGAAATGCCGTGCACCACGACGGAGATGAGCACTACGAGCCCGGTGACCGCCCACACCTGTTCCACCTGCAGGAACTCGACCTGGTTGGAGGCGTAGGAAAGGTAGAAGAAGGAGCCGACCCCCCGGATGCCGAAGAAGCTGATGGCGGCCTTCTCCCGACGGGGGACATCCAGGCCGGTGAGGCCGACGAGTCCCGTCACGGGCCGCACCAGGAGGACTATCGCAGCGGCCACTACCACGCCTCTCCAGTCGAGATAGCTCAGGAGGCCCTGGGCGACAGCCCCACCGAAGAGAATCAGGACGATGGCGCTCAGTAGACGTTCTATCTGGCTGGAGAACTGGTGCATCACCTCCAGATAGGAGTGCTTTCGTTCACGGTTGCGGATGACCGTGGCGCTCACGAAGACGGCCAGGAAGCCGTAGCCACCCACCGACTCGGTGCCGGCGTAAGCGAGGAGGGTGGCGGCGAATGCCACCATCCCGTCGCTGATCCGCGTCACGGGCGATCTGCGGTCGAAAATGGCCCAGCCCATCACCCGCCCCACGATCACACCTCCTGCCAAGCCGACGCCGAGCTTGAAGGCGACCTCCATGGCGAGGAACTCACCAATCCAACCGGAAGGGGAGGCTCCTTCGATGGCTATGAGCATGGCCAGGTTGGTGAAGGGAAAGGCCAGCCCATCATTGAGGCCTGCTTCGGAGGTGAGAGCGAATCGAACCTCGTCCACATCGTCCTCCCTCTCGTCGTTGGGACCGGGAAGCTGAACGTCGCTGGCCAGGACGGGATCGGTGGGGGCCAGGCAGGCACCGAGCAGAACGGCCGCTGCCGGCGTCAGCCCGAGTGCCCACAAACCCAGGCCAGCGACGGCCAGGATCGTGAGCGGCATGGTGATCGCCAGCAACCTCCAGGTAGATCGCCACGCCTTCCAGCCGGGGGCCCGGCTGATGGCCAAACCGGAGCCCATCAGGGCAGTGATCACGCCGATCTCGGTGAGGGTCTCCGTCGTGTGGGAGTAAGTGATCGGATCGGGTTGGGTGAGGCCGAGCGGAAGCGAGAACAGGAGCGCACCGCCCGCTACGAAGAGGATCGGATAGGACAGGGGTCGCTCCCCCAGGACATGAGGGAGGCCTGCCACCCCGAACGCTGCCAGCCCGAGGACCAGCAGCACCAGGTCGTAGTCGTCGAATAGCTCTAGCAAAGGTGGCCCCAGCCACCGATCATAAGGAGAGTCTCGCTACCTCGGGGATGGGGCCGCTCCGTGGATACGCGTCGAGGGTGAAGACGCCGGGCGCCCCCGACTTTCGGTCGGGGGCGCCAACCGGTCACCAGTCCCTGTAGCCGCGTCCTTCGCGTCCGTAGTAGGTCCCGAGCTCACTGTGATAGTCGGGCTCGCGGTAGGTCGATTCCTCGAACGGTGGAGCTTCTTTGATCTGGTCTTTGGTGCGGTTCACATACACCGCTTCGTTCTCGTAGTCCACGCTCGAGATCACTCCCGCCGGTAGGACGACCTTCTCGCCGAAGATCCAGGGTCCCGTATCCACGACGATGTAGCTCGAGCCCGCCTCGTAGGTGGCTTCGTCGATCTTGCCGATGGAACCGTCCGTTGCCTCCACACTGAATCCCACCAGGTCGTTGTCGTCCACGTCCGACTCCAGCCCCGACTCTTGTCGGTAGGTCCAGATGTCTCCGTAGCTCATATGCCCCTCCTTCTCTGTTGACAGGGGGCAGTTGTTTACCACCGAGGCGGGGAAGGGAAACCTCAACTTGTCGGGCACGAGCAATGTGTGACTGAGATGTGTGGTTTGGCGGGTGTAGGCCTGGGTAGAAACCCCGATGCCCTTTTCCCATTGGAACCTAGAGCTGCAGCGTGCCCAGATCGCCACAGCCGTCCACAACGGACACGATCTGCGTCCCGAGGTGACAGAGGCGATGGGTCTCGATGAGTCTACGCGTCTGCGCGAGGAGGACCCCCATACCGGCCTGCTCGCCTCGTACCTGGGGTCGTACGTGGTGGTAAACCGGTCTCGGTTCGAGATCGACTTGAACCGCCCTCCATCCGAAGCGGTCTACACACATCCTGACGACAGTTGGGGCCTTCAGATCTGGAAGGAGATCCCGGATCCCGAACTCATCGATCGGTCCCGCCGGGAGCACGACGATTTCTATCACGAGCTGGGCGAGGTGTTGGAGCAGTTGGTGGACCGCCACGGAGGCTTCGTGCTCTACGACGTCCACTCATACAACCACCGTCGCGGCGGGCCGGACGTGGCTCCCGAGGACCCTGCCGACAACCCGACGGTGAACCTGGGCACCGGTTCCCTGCCCCCGAAGTGGAGGCCGGTGGCCGATGCGTTCCTCTCCTCGCTCCGCCAGGTGACCGTGGGGGGACAGCCCATCGACGCCCGCGAGAACGTGCGGTTCCGCGGCCGCTACGTGGCCCAGTTCGTACACGACAACTTCGGCGATGTCGGCTGCGCCCTGGCGATCGAGTTCAAGAAGGTGTTCATGGACGAATGGACCCACGAGTTGGACGAGATTCGATTGGCGGAGCTCGGAGTTGCCCTCGCGAAGACCGCGGATCCGGTCCACCGAGCCTGGGAGATGGCATGCCGGTAGGAGACCGCGACATCGCCGTCGATCGAGAGCTGTCGGAGATCTCCGGACAGATGCCGCTCCTCCGATATGTGACCCCCGTCAACGTGACAGAGGCTCGCGCCGAGTTCCTGCGGGACGAATCAGACGAGCCCGAGTTCGCGTACCGGCGGCTGCCTGACCTGGGCGAGATATCGGCCCGACTGGAGAAAGTGAATCCGGAGGAGGCAGAAGATCCGGCCGTGCGCCATCTCGCCTCGAACCTGAAGGACGAACTCGTGACGCGGCTGGATCTTCTGGCCGCCCGGGGAACACCACGGTTCTTCCCGGCCGCGGTGCAGCTGTTCGGACACGTCGAAGAGCCTCTCTACGACCTGGCTCAGGAGCTGCTCTCACTCGACCCGCTGTCGCCGCCCGATTCGCTAGTCGATGCCCACGAGTTCGCCGAGGCGGCCCGAGCCGAGATCGCCCACTACCGGGAGGCATACCCGGAGATGAAAGCGAAAGTCTTCGTCAAAGACGACACGCCCGGAGTCATGGTGGAGAACGGCGATCTCTACGTCGGGGCCGATATCCGGGTCGGGGTCGAACACGTGCCCAGCCTCCTCGCTCACGAGGTGGGAGTCCATGTCCTCACCTTCGCCAACGGATCGGCCCAGCCGCTCCACATGCTGGCGACCGGTGTTGCCCGCTACGACCAGACTCAGGAAGCTCTGGGTGTCCTGGCCGAGCATCTGGCGGGAGGGCTGCGGCGCAAGCGGCTACGCGTCCTTGCCTTTCGGGTGGTCGCCGGCCGCCTGCGAAGCGATCAAGCCGGCTTCGTCGATACCTACCAGCGGCTGATCCGCTTGGGTGCCCGCCGCCGGGAAGCCTTCACCACCACGATGCGTGCCTACCGCGCCGGTGGGATGACCAAAGACGCCATCTACCTGCGCGGTCTGGTTCGGCTCGCCCAGCATCTGGCGGCGGGAGGCGATCTCCAGAGACTCTTCATCGGCAAAGTCGCCCTCGCCGAAGAACCGCTCATCTCCGAACTGCGGGAGCGGGAAGTGCTCATCGCCCCGCCGCTCCGTCCCCGTTTCCTCGACATGCCTTCCGCCTCTCGTCGTCTGGACGAGATCCGGGCGGGATTGACCATCCCTCAACTAGGAGAAATGACCTCATGAAGATCGCATTCGTCGTCAATGACGTGACCACCGAACACGCCCAGTACACGACCACCCGGCTGGCGATGGCCGCCCATAACCGAGAGCACGAAGTGTGGCTCATCGGGGTGGGTGACCTGGCCCAGGACCCGGACGGGGCGGTGCGCGGGCACGCCCGGGGTGCGGTGGCGGACAAGTCGTACCGGTCTCTGACCACCTTCCTCTCCCACGTACAGGAGTCGGAGGGGCGAGAGGAACGCATCGAGGTCAGCGATCTCGATGTCCTGATGCTCCGCAACGATCCTGCCGACGACGCCATGGACCGGCCCTGGGCGCAGACTTCGGGTGTGTTGTTCGGTCAGTTGGCCGCGGCCAGCGGGGTGATCGTCGTCAACGACCCCGTCCACCTGGCCGATGCCATCAACAAGACGTACTTCCAGCATTTCCCTGAAGAAGTGCGGCCCCAGACCCTCATCTCACGGGACGAAGACGACATCAAGAAGTTCATTGCCGACCAGGGCGGCAGAGCGGTGCTCAAGCCCCTCCAGGGCTCGGGCGGTCAGGGCGTCTTCGTGCTGGGCGGGGATGACTCGATGAACGTCAACCAGATCATCGAGACCATCACCCGGGACGGCTTCGTCGTCGCCCAGGAGTATCTCGAGGAGGCCTCCGAAGGTGACATACGGGTTTTCGTGATGAACGGGGTCCCGCTTCAGGTAGACGGCAAGTACGCCGCCTTCCGGCGCGTGAACGACAGCGGCGACCCCCGCTCCAACATGCACGCCGGAGGTAAAGCGAAACCCGTCAAGGTCGACGACACCATGCTGCGACTGGTAGACGCCGTGCGGCCCAAGCTGATCAAAGACGGGATGTTCCTAGTCGGCCTGGACGTGGTGGGGTCGAAGCTCATGGAGGTGAACGTCTTCAGCCCCGGAGGGATCGGCAGCGTCGGCAATCTCCACGAGGTGGACTTCGCACCTCCCATCATCGATGCTCTGGAGCGGAAGGTGGCTCTGCAGCAGAGCTACGGACGAACCCTGACCAACGTGGCTTTGGCGACGTTGTGACCGGTCGTGGGTCTCGACGCCGCGGGAGCCGCAAACATCGGGTGGGTCCTAGGTTCGGATGCTTCGAGTTGTTGTCGCCTGGGTCACCCCGGCTTCGGTGTCGGGTTGCCCCTCGGCGAGGAGTTGGGCGAGCGTCTCGCGGAGCACCTGGTGTCCCGCTTTTCCGAGGATCTCTGTGATGCGCTGTTCGAGCCCAACAATGGCCTGCTTGCCAGCTTCTACGGCGGCCCGGCCTTGGTCGGTGAGAACTATGAGCTTGGCTCGCCGATCCGTGGGATCGGGTTGTCGTATGACATAGCCGAGGTCCTCCAGGTCATCGACCAACTCACCCATGGCCTGGGGGGTGATGTGGGCGCGGTGGGCTAGTTCGGTGAGTCTCGAGCCGCTCGGGTCGATCTGGGCGAACACCGCCGAATGCTTGGGTTTTTGGGGAAAGCCCGCTCCTACCACGCCGTCGACTATCTGAAAACCGAGAAGGCTGTAGGCCTGTCCCAGCATCGAGATCGTGTCGAGGTGGGCGGGCTCGGAGCTTCCGTGATCGGTTGGCACCTGGCCATCCTAATTAGTAAGGTGCCCTGAAAGACAAGCTGCTTTAAGAAGTCGAGGGGAAGAGGAACCCGATGAACCCGGTGGCCAGCAAGGTGATGGCGGCGGGCAACAAGGCCGCTGCTTGGGTGTACCGCAGAACCAGGGGCCGTGTCGGCGGCAGCGCCAAAGGACTACCCGTTCTGTTGCTGACCGTTCCGGGACGTAAGACGGGAAAGCCGCACACGGTCCCGGTCGCATACTTCGAACACGGAACCGGCTACCTGGTGGCAGCGTCGGCTGGGGGTGGAAAAGCCAACCCTCAGTGGATCCACAACCTCGGGGCGGCGGGGAAGGCACACGTCTCTGTCTACGGCGATGACCACGATGTTGAGGCCCGGATCGTGGACAGTCCCGAGCGAGACGAATTGTGGCGGGAGGTCGTATTGGCCAAGGCGCCCTTCTTCGCAAAATATGAAGAGAAGTCGGGCCGGACGATCCCGATCGCTGTGTTGGCCAGATCCTCGCCACCCGTCGGAGATGATCGACCATGACCACTCACCTTGAACCCCAACCCGGCCCATCGGATTCATCGGTCAACTAACCAGCCTTCGGGGGCCGATGGTCCTTGTGGGGCGGACTGCAACGTCCATACTGTCCCCACATGAATCTCAGCCCCAACCGTGTCCTGATGGTCATCCTGGGAACCGTCGGGGTCCTGGTGGTCGTGGCGGTGGTGGTCATAGCTCTGCGCCCTCCGGCGACGTTCGATCCCGCCACGCCGGAGGGTGCCGTCCAGGGCTATCTCGAGGCCGTCTTCGATGACGATGAAACCGCCGCCCTCGGGTATCTCGAACCAAAGAGCCCATGCGATGAGCATGACATCTCTGACGCCTCCGTAGATAGCTCCGCCCGGGTGGTGCTCGTCGAAACCGAGGTCGACGATGACACAGCGCGGGTGGAGGTCGAGATGACGTTCTCTCGGGGTCAGGGGTTGTTCGACAG
>Ga0299914_10003211_pt1 | contig 11502 bp, 9 predicted proteins | sample RVTome_10_FD_201361 | JGI IMG/M metagenome (GOLD analysis project Ga0299914, IMG submission 201361) | Soil microbial communities from uranium-contaminated site in the Upper Colorado River Basin, Wyoming, United States - RVT153D57 (version 2) ... | reverse complement strand
TTCGCGCTCCGCCAGCCGGCATGCGGCCTGAAGAGCCGGCAGGGCTGCCGATCGGCGATCGCGCGAATCCGTTCGGCCGCCTGGCCGAGGCGTTCGGCCAGCTCGTCCGGCGGCAGGATCATCAGCCGCCGCGAGCCGCTGTGCAGACCGATCGCGTGCCCGTCGCGCGCCATCCGGCGGACCAGCGGCGCGGTCGCCTCCGTGATGTGGTCGTCGATGAGGAAGAACGTCGCGCGGACGCCCTCGTCTGCGAGTGCATCGAGCACTGCCGCCGTCCACTCAGCATTGGGACCGTCGTCGAACGTCAGGTGGAGCGCCGGCGGGCCCGTCTGCTGAGGCACGCGCCACAGCGACTTCTTCGGGCGGAACGCCTCGAACAGAAACGGGGCCGGCGCCGTATGCGACAGCACCGCAGCGCCGCCGATGAGGATGGCGAGGATGATGAGCACGGGTGGATCGTGTAGTTTTGAGTTCTGAGTTCTGAGTCTTGAGTTTTCAGTTTTGGTCTTCAGTCTTGAGTCTTGAGTCTCGAGTCTTGAGTGCTCAGCTTTCTGCGGCCAGGATAACCCGAGACTCGGGACTCGGGACTCGGGACTCTAAACTCAAAACTCAAGACTCAAAACTCAAGACTACACGCGTTTCGCCGCGCCGTAGCGCTGCGTGGCGTAGCCGACAATCATCCCGACGACGCTGCCGGGGAGCATGATCTCGAGGTAGTAGTTCTTCTCCGGCTGCATGGCGGCGACGAGGAACGCGAAGAACGCCCCGAGCAGCAGCCCGACCACCACCCCGGCCGGCAGCGATCGCACCCTGTTGGCGAACCACCCCGCGAGCACGCCGACGAGGACGCCCTTGAACGTCGAGCCGATGACGATCCCGACAATCTCCGGCGCCACCTCAGGCGCCGAGATCAGCGCGGACAACCCGTCGAACACTCCGAGAATCCCGCCGAGAATCATGCCCAGCATCGGCTTTTTCACGTCCCCCTCCTTCCACCCGGCCGTCGCGAGTTCGGGCATCCGCCGCCCGCGCGACGTTCACGAATCCGCCGCCGTCGGCAGCGTGACGACCATGACGACGATCACGGCGCGGCCAACGCCGCGCGATCCTCGGCGATGAACCCGTGAACCCCCGGAACCCTATGAACCCTATGAACCCGCAAAGATCGCGACGAGCGTGCGCATGACGATGTAGGCGAGGACGAGAAGGATTGCCGCGCGATAGGTGCGCGCGAAGCGCAGCGTCCGCTCGACGAACGTCTCCGCGTGCGCCGCGACAGCGGCTCCGGCCCGGAAGCGCGCCACATCCGCGGCCAGCTCGATCACCGCCGGATAGCGGCCGCCCGGATCCGCGGCCAGCGCCCGCGCGCAGATCGAGCGGAGCGGACGCGGCACGCCGGCGTGCCGGGCGATCGCCGCGGACGGATCGGCGTCGCCGTCCGGCGCCCTGCCGGTCAGCAGCAGGTAGAGGATCGCGCCGAGGCTGTACACGTCCGCGCGCTCGTCGATGCCGTCCGACCCGCCCCGCGCCTGTTCGGGGGCCATGAACCCGGCGGTCCCGACCACGGTGCCGTGGAGTGTGCCGCCGGCGACGGCCGGACCGCACGCCGGCTCCGAGGCCGGTCCGTCGCCCGCGACGCGGGCCACGCCCCAGTCCATCACCATGACCTCGCCGAACGCGCCCACCATGATGTTGTCCGGCTTCAAATCCCGGTGAATGCACCCGTGCGCGTGCGCGAAGGCCACGGGCTCGCAGATCCGTTCGAACACGCGGAGGCGCTCGTTGAGCCCGTTCAGCTCGCCGAGGTACTCGCGCAGCGTGCGGCCGCGCACCCGCTTCATGACGTAGAAAATCCGGCCGTCGTCGAGCCGGCCGGCGTCGTGGATCGGCACGATGCCGGGGTGCTCCAGCCGGGCGAGGACCCGCGCCTCGATCCGCAGGCGTCGTTCGAACTCCGGCCCGCGCGCCTCGCGGGGGATCTTGATGGCGACCTCGCGGCCCAGCTCGTTGTCGAGCGCACGGTGCACGACGCCCATGCCGCCGCGTCCGATCTCCTCGAGCAGGTGGTATCGCCCGCCGGACGCCCCGGTGGAGGCGGCCGCGGCCTTCAGGCGCGTCACGGCGGCGTCGGAGAGGCCGCTCATCGCACTTCCACCCCGAAGATCTCGCGGGCCTCGCGGTGGAACTCGGCGTCGCTGCCGCAGAGGCCTGCCAGCGCGTCGAGCGCGCGCGCCCGGAACGCGCGGCGGGCCTGCGCGAGGTAGTTGGTCACCTGGGTCGTGCTGAGGCCGAACTCGGCGGCGAGCTGCGCGTAGCTGACGTCCTCCCCCGGCGCCACGTCGTACCGCTCGAAGAGCGTGAAGTGCAGCGAGCGGCCCGACGCCTCGCACTCCGTGCGGAGCGCCTGAAGCGCCCGCTCGAAGAGCGCGCGGACGAACTCCTGATGAAAGTACTCCTCGGGCCCGGACGGCGCGGCCTGCGACTGGAGCAGCTCGCGGTCGGCGCCGACGAAGTCCAGGACCACCGTCTGCGTGCCGCCGCCGCGCTTGAGCCGCGAGCGCGACTGCCGGGCGTTCATCACGAAGCGGTCGGCGCACACCCGTACGAAGGTGCGGAACCTCGCCTTCCCCGGCTCGTAGCGCTCGAGCCACGCCTTCTGGAACGCGTCGGCGAAGAAGGCCTGGGTGAGATCGCGCGCCTCGTCGGCGTCGAGCCGCCACGTCACCCGCAGGTGCTTGTAGACCGGCTTCCAGTAGCCTTCCACGAGGTCGCCGTACGCCGCGCGCCGCGCATCGGGATTGCCGTCGCGAATCCGTTCGATGACGGAATGGCGGGTCGCCGGGAATCCACCAGGGCTCTGCACGTCATCGGTACCCATTACGCGTGGCCCTCGGGATCTATCGGGTGTCAGCGGGCGGAATCGGGGCCGGTTGGGGCGGCCCGTTCATTCTAGTGGGCTCAGGTCTCGAATCGCCGGATTTTCACGACCTGGCACGATTGAGACGTGACGGGGGCAGGCCGTGAAATGTTCCTGCGATTCACGGCCCGACCCCTACTCCCGCAGCACGCTGACCGGCTCGGTCCGGCCCGCCCGCCAGGCGGGGATGCCGCAGGCGGCCGCGCCCACGAGCCCCAGCAGCACCGCGACCAGCGTGTAGGTCGCCGGATCGCCGGGGCCGACGCCGTAGAGCAGGCCGCCGATGAGGCGGGAGGCGACGAAGGCGAGCGCGGCACCGGCGAGAATGCCTGCGGCGACCAGCCGCAGGCCGCCGCGAAGCACCAGGCGAAGGATGTCGCGCGGGCGCGCCCCGAGCGCCAGCCGCACGCCGAACTCCCGGCGCTGCTGGCTCACGCCGTAGGCGATGACGCCGTAGACGCCGACAGCCGCAAGCGCCAGCGCGAGCGCGCTGAAGAGCGACATCATCGCCGCGGCCGCAATCTGGAGGAACAGCGATTCGCCCACGAGCGTCTCCGCCGACTTGACGTGGAAGACCGGCTGCGCGGGATCGATCTCCTGAATCTCGGTCCGCACCGCGGCCGCGTACCCTTCCGGATCGCCGGCCGTCCGCGCCGCGAGCATCATCATCGGCGTCGGCGACTGCGCCATGGGGACGTAGATCTCGGGCTCGGCACCCGCCGTCAGCGCCTCGTGGCGGACGTCGCCCACGACGCCGACTATGGTACGGCCGGCGGCCGGCGAACGGGCGCCACCGAGCCGGATGCGCGCGCCGAGCGGATCGCGCCCCGCGACATGCGCGCGGACGAACGCCTCGTTGACGATCGCGACCGGGGCGCCCCGCGCGCCGTCGCGCGCCTCGAACGCCCGGCCGGCGCGGAGCGGGATCCGCATGGCGGTGAAGTAGCCGGTCGTCGCGCTTCGGAAGCCCGCGACCGGTTCGCGGCCGGGCTCGGCCGGCTGCCCCTCGATCGTGAAGCCCCCGGCGCGGTTGTAGGTGCTGAACGGGAGCACGTTGACGAAGCCGGCCGATTCGATGCCGCCGAGCGACGCGACGCGCGCGGCGGCCGTCTCGAAGAACTGCGCGCGCGACTCCGGCGTGGCGTATCGGTCCTCCGGGAGCGAGATCGCGAGCGTGAGCACCCGGTGCGCGTCGAATCCGGGGTCGATGCGCTGGTGCTGCTGATACGTGCGGACGAACAGTCCCCCGAGGATCAGCAGCGCGGTGGCGAGTGTCACCTCGCCAATCACGAGGGCGGAGCGCAGGCGGCGCGTCGCGCGGCTCCCGCCCGCGCCGGCGCCTTCGCGCAGCCCGGCCTGGGTGGACGGACCCGCCGCCCGGCACGCCGGGACGAGCCCGAAGACGACGGCGGCGGCCACCGACACCGCCAGCGTGAAGCCCAGCGTCACGGGGTTCAGGCCGAGCGCGTCCAGGTTCGGCTGCGTCGTCTGTACGACCTCCGGCAGCGCGGTGCGCAGCGCGTTCAGGGCGACGTACGCGACCGCGGCGCCGGCGGCCCCGCCGACGAGCGACAGCAGGAGGCTCTCGGCGAGGAGCTGCCGCACGATGCGCGCGCGGCCGGCGCCGAGCGCCGCGCGCACGGCAATCTCGCGGCCGCGCGCGACGCCGCGGGCCAGCAGCAGGTTCGCGACGTTCGCGCACGCGAGGATCAGCACCACGCCCACGGCCAGCATCACCACCATCATCGCCGGCCCCGCGATCTCGTCGTCCACGGATCCGATCTCCGCCAGACGCGCGCCGCGGCCGCGGTTGGTCTCGGGATGCTGGTCCTCCAGCCGCCGCATCACGGCGTCGACCTGCGCCTGGGCGGCCTCGTAGCCGACGCCCGCGCGGACGCGCGCGACGACCGTCGCGGAGGAGGACGGCGCCCGGCCCGAGACGATCGCGTCCTCGTCGAGCGGCAGCGGCATCCACAGCTCCCCCTTGAAGTTGAAGACCGGGAACTCGAACTCGGGCGGCATGACGCCGACGATCGTGATGCGCCGCCCGTCCACCTGGACATCGCGCCCGACGACCGATGGATCCGCGGCGAAACGGCGCCGCCAGAGCCCATGGCTCAGGACGGCGGCGTCGCCCCCGCCCGGACGCCCTTCGCTCTCGACGAACGTCCGGCCGTGCAGCGGCGGCACGCCGAGCAGGTCGAACAGGTTCGCCGTCACGCGGTACGCCTGCACGCGCTCCGGCCTGTCGCCGCCGGTGAGGTTCGCGCTCCGGTACTGATAGGCCGCGACGTCCTCGAGCGCGGGCGCCTGGCGGCGGAGCGCGATCGCTTCGCGCGTCGAGAGGTTGAACCGGAGCGTCCCCGTCTCGTGCAGCCACGCGCGCACGAACGCGACGTTCTTCGGATCGCGGAAGTCGAGCGGCTCGATCAGCAGCGCGTGGACCATGCCGAAGATGGCCGTGTTCGCGCCGATGCCGAGGGCGAGCGTGATCACGGCGGCGGCCGTGAACACCGGGTTGCGCCGCATCAGCCGCGCGCCGTACACGAGATCCTGCATCAGGGTGCGCATGCCACCATCTCCTGTGCGCGGACGTTCGCCGCCGGGGCCTCGCGCGAGGCGGGCGGCGGCAAGCGACGCGATCGACGCGAGCGCGAGGCGCCAGTAGCGGGCGCGCGACAGCGTCCCGGCGTGCCAGGCCTCGTCCAGATCGCCGGCGACCGGCTCGTAGGCGGCCGCGGGGAGCAGCGCGCGCATGAGCGCGGACGCGACCGCCGGCGGCCGCCTCATGAGATCCCCGTACGCGGCTTCAGGCCGCGCGCCATCCGCGCGAGCGCCTCCTGCGACCCGTGCAGGAGGGCCTCCCCGGCCGGCAGGACCTGGTAGTGCCGCTTGCGCTTGCCGCCGCGCTGGGGCGTCGGATCGCCGAGCCGGGATCGGACGAGCCCGCGCCGCTCCAGCCGGTCGAGCGCGGTGTAGATCGCGCCGGGCGCGGCAAGGCGGCCCGTGCGCCGCTCGATCTCGGTACGGATGCGCGCGCCGTAGGCCTCGTCGCCATCCACCTGGAGGATCGCCAGCAGGAGGAGCTGTTCGAACTCGCCGAGATAGGTCCTCATAGTCGTACTGTAGTTAATATCAGTCCCGGCCGACTGTCAAGGGCCGTGCGTATACACTGCGATCGATGAGCCCGTCGAGCCCCCCGTCGAGCATGGACTCCCGCATCGACGCGCTGTATCAGCTGCCGCTGGACGAATTCACCGCGGCGCGGAACACCCTCGCCAGGGAAGCCGGCGCGGACGGACGCGACGTCAAGGCGCTCCAGAAGCCGCCGATCGCCGCGTGGGCGGTGAACCAGGTCTACTGGACGCGCCGCGCCGACTACGAGGCGCTCGTCGAAGCGGCGACCACCCTGCGCGCCGCGCACGAGGCGGTGCTGTCGGGAAAGCAGGCGGACCTGCGCGCCGCCGGAAAGGATCACGAGGAGGCCATCGAACGGGTGCTGACCGCCGCGCTCGCCGTGCTCCGCGACGCGGGGCAGCCCGCGACCGACGCCACGAAGGGGGCGATTCAGACGACGCTGCGGGCGCTGCCGACCGGGGATCCGCCCGGACGCCTGTCGCGCGTACTCCAGCCGGGCGGCTTCGAAATGCTCTCCGGCATTTCCCTCCGTACCGCCCCGTCGTCGAAGGCCGCGGCGCCGGCTCGCGGGACGAAGGCGGCCGCGTCGAAGGCCGCGCGCGGAACGGAGCCGGAGGCGGAGGCCGGGGCGCTCGCGCGCGCCCGGGAAGGCGTCACCGCCGCGGCGCGAGACGTGAAGATCGCCGAGCAGGCGGCCCGGCGCGAGGAGTTCGAGGCGGCGCGCGCCGCGCGCGAGGAGGACAAGGCCGTGCGAGCGCTCGAGACCGCGCGCGAGGAGCTCGAAGCCGCCGAGCGCGCGGCGCGCGAGGCCCAGGACGAGGCGAAGGCCGCCGCGGCACGGCGCGAGGCGGCGCGGACGCGTGCACGCGAGTCCGACGACGCGCTGTCGGCCGCGCGCGCGCGGCTGGCCGACGCCGAGAAAGCCGTGGCTGCGCTGACGCGGAAGAAGTAATCGCTGGTCCGCAGCGGTCCGGCCGGGCACGCTCAGGGATCGATCGGGAGGTGCACCGCGAACGACGCGCCGCGCCCCGGCCCCTCGCTCGCCACGTGCACGCGGCCGTCGTGCAGCTCCACGATGTGCCGGACGATCGAGAGGCCCAGCCCCAGCCCGCGGTGCGGGCGCGTCGGCGACGTGTCGGCGTGTCGGAAGCGCTCGAACACGAAGGGCAGGAACGCCTGATCGATCCCTTCGCCCGTATCCGCCACGACGAGCATCGCCTCGCCGCCCGCCTGCGTGAGGGAGACCCGGATGCGGCCTCCCTCCGGCGTGAACTTGATGCCGTTGCCGAGCAGGTTGCGGACGACCTGCTCGAGGCGCGCGGGGTCGGCGCGCACGCGGCCGCCCAACCTGACGTCGGTCTCGAGCGTGATGCTCTTGGCGTCCGCATCGGATCGCATCCCATCGACCACCGCCGTGACGATCCCGGCGAGCCACGTGGGCTGGAGGTCGAGCTCGAGCTGCCCGGTCACGATGCGTGAGGCGTCCAGGATGTCGGCAATCAGGCACGCCTGGGCACGGGCGTTCCGCTCGAGCGCGTCGAGGGCCCGCGCGGCGCCCGCCTCGTCCAGGCGTCCCAGCCGCAGCAGCCGGGCCCAGCCGAGCATCGCGTTGAGCGGCGTGCGCAGCTCGTGCGACAGCGTCGACAGGAAATCCTCGGTCGCGCGGTTCGCGGCGGCCAGCTCTTCGGCGCGGCGGTTCAGCGCCTCCTCCATCTTTCGACAGCGGGCCTGAACGTCTTCCAGACGGCCGGCCCGCTCGGCGAGATCGCCGTACAGCCCGGCGATGTGCCGGTCGGCCTCGTCCATCGCCGCCGCGAGATCGGCGGCGGACGGCTCGGCTGCGACCGGGGCTGTCGGGGAGGCGGCTGCGGCCACGGCCGCGCCCAACTCGCGGCCGCCGGGCAGGGTCGAGACCCGGACGGGAAGGACCGGCAGAGGCGCGGCGGGATCGGCCGTGATCGGGACCCGCGCGCGGATCGTGGCGCCTCCGTCCGCCGACGCGATGCTCAGCGCGCCTGCCATCGCGCGAATCGGCGCGAGGCTCTCCTCGATCTCCTGGACGATCTCCGCCGAACCCTTCGCGCGGAACTCGATCTGGAGGCACGGACCGTCGCAGACGCCGAGCTCGACATCGCCGCGCGCGCCAGCCGCCGCGAGGCGTCGCGCCGTCTCGCCGATGAGCGCCGCGAGCCCGCGTGCGTCGCGCTCCCCAACCCCGAGCCGCGGCGCGAGGGCGCGAGTGAGCCGGCAGAGCGCGGCGACGTCGCGCTCCGCGGTGAAGGGACCCGTGGCGAGCGGCATCCCGCGAGCCGGCGTGCAGGGTTGATCGAAGTCCACTTGTGAAACCGGCGGTTCTCAGTCGCGTGGCTGGCGTCACGCACACGAACCTCCGGACCCCTGTGCTTGCAACCCGCAAGCCACCGGCCATCAAATGTGTCAGGCCGGATGCAGGCCTGTGTCGGATGGCGACGCTGGCGCGCCCGCCCGCTGTCGCGCGCTCGGGAGGACGACAATTCTGTCGACCGTCCCCAGCGGGCGGCGCTCGCGACGGCGCAGGGCGATCCGCTCCGGGAGGCGTCGACAGGCCCCGCCTCAGCTTCGGGCCTGATGCTTGCTTACGTCACGGGTGCGGCTGCGCGATTCTCCATCCGCCATGCGCCGGATGGCCGCTCCCGCCGCACGAGCGGAAAGCCGACTGTTGTGTTCCGAGGTTCCGCAGCCCGCCCCTCCGACGACCCGGAGGGCGTGCCGCCGGCCCCATCATTTTCATGGCTCAGACGACCTCCGACAAGGCCGGGGTGCCGGACTCGAAGTCCGCGCTGCCCCGCACCGCCGATGAGCTCAAATCGTGGGTGCGTACGCAGCTGGGGCTCGGCGGTCACCGCGAGACCCGGCTGCTCCAGGCGATCGATCACGTGATGGCGCGCCAGCGCCAGCTCGTCGAGGAATCGAAGCACGAGGCCATGCGCGCGCTCACCGAGGGCTTCGCCGCGAAAATGGAACAGCTCCAGGCGCAGATCACGGAGAAGGACGTCACGGTGAGCAACATCGCCCGCTACTTCGAGGAAGTCGTCGCGGACCTGACCGAGAAGTCGCATCGCGATCCGAAGACGAAGCTGCTCAACTTCGACTGGTTCATGGAGCGCGTCGAGTCGTTCCTCGCCGTCGAGCAGCGGGTGCGATGGTGCGGCGTCGGCGTGGTGGACATCACGAACTTCAAGTCGTACAACGACACGCTCGGGCACGCCGTAGGCGATCGGATCATCGAGCGCGTGGCGGCGATCCTCTCGGATCAGATCCGATCCGAGGACTTCCTCGCGCTCGAGCGCTCGGGCGAAGCGCGCGACCTCCACGCGCGGTTCGGCGGCGACGAGTTCTGTTTCCTCATTCCGGATCTGCCCGGATGCGTGGAGGCGGCCGAGATCGCGGGACGATTCAAGGACTCGGTCGAGCGCTACGACTGGAGCCGCGAGGACGAGCGGCTCGCCAGCAACCCCGTGCGCGTGGACGTCGGCGTCGTGTGCCTGCGGCTCGGCCGGATCGCCGAGCGCCGCGGCATGGCGCGCAAGCTGGCGACCGAGCTGATTCACCGGGCCGACACGCTGATGTACGGCGCGAAGGAGAGCCGCGCGACGAGCGTACACTCGACCACCGTGCGCGTGGAGCGCGGGACGCTCGTGGAGATCCGGCCGGACGAAAAGCGACGGAAGGGCGACGCGGGGGGGTGACGCGGGTCGACGGGTCGATGCTTGGGTGCCAGCGTGCCTTGGGTGCCTGGGTGCCAGCGTGCCCGGGTGCGAGCAATGGCAAATGGTAAATGGAACAGCGGGCTGCGTGCGGGTGAATGGGGTGGATGACGGGGTTCGAACCCGCGACTTCCGGAGCCACAGTCCGGCGCTCTACCGCTGAGCTACACCCACCATCGATGACACTGCGTGCCGGGCGTCGAAGGCGTTCGACGCCGGTGCCCGGCCTGGCGCAAGGGACCCGCAGGTCCACGGCGGCCGGTGCTCGTCCGGATCCAAAAGACGATCTTATCAGAACAGCCGGTGGGCCCGCAGCAGGGGCGCGCGCTCAGGCGCCTTTCGCGCGGCGTTTCGGGGCGGCCGCCCGCGCGGGCTTCTCGATCTCGGCCTTCACCGCCTTCTTCTTCGTCGTGCTCACGCGATCGAGACTCTGGCGCAGCGCGTCCATCAGGTTCACCACCTTCGGCGGCGCCTCTTCCGCCGTCGCCACGACCTCCTCGCCGGCGATCTTCGCGTCGATGATCCGGCGCAGCTCCTCCTGGTACTCGTCGCGGTACTCGCGAAGATCCAGCGCCCCCTCGAAGTTGCCGATCACCTGGCGCGCCAGCTTGATTTCCTCGGGCTTCACCTTCGACGGCACCTTGTCCAGCTCCTCGATCTGCTCCATGCTGCGCACTTCGGCCGCGTGGCGCATCGTGTACATCACCAGCCCCTTGTCGCGCGGCTGGATCGCCACGAGGTACTCGCGCCCGTAGAGCGCGAGCTTGCCGATGCCCGCCTTGCCCTTCATCCCCTCGCGCATGACCGCGAACGCCTCGAGCGCCATGTTGCCGTCAGGCGCGAGGTAGTACGGCCGCTCGACGTAGATCGGATCGATCGCCGCCGCGTCGGTGAACTGCACCAGATCGATGACGCGCGTGGACTCGGGGCGCACCTTCGAGATGTCATCCTCGTTCATCACGACGTAGCGCCCCTTCTCGAACTCGTAGCCCTTGACGATCTCCGTGTTGGGCACCTCACGCTCGCACTTCGGGCACCAGCGCTTCTGCTGGATGCGCGTCTGACACTCGGCGTGCAGCTGGTTGAAGCTGACCGTCGCGGCCGAATCCGTCGCCGGGAACACCCGGATCGGGATGTTGACCAGGCTGATCTTGAGGAACCCCTTCCAGGTCGGGCGGGCAGCCATGCGTCTCTCCTGTTCCTTTCCTGACGGGACTCGGGGCTCGGGGCTCGGGGCTCGGGACTCCCCCCTGGACCGCCGCTCCCGCCCGTGTCCGCGCTCACGTGATTATCGGTCGAATCTCCCTATTCCGTTGCGATCCGGGGCGAGTGCCGCCGGCCCGGGCCCAAGGCCACTCTTCCATTTTCCATTTCTATTTGCCATCCGCGCGAAGCGCGGTGCTACGCCCCCTGGTAGTAGGTCGTCGACACGCCTATTCTGTCCTGCTCGGACTCATGGACACGCGACCGCCTCCAACCCGACGACTCGTGCGGCTGGCGCTGGCGGCGGCTCTGCTCCTGCCCGGGACCGCGGCGACCGCCGGCCCCGGCAACACCTTCGAAGCCCGCGTCCTCGACAAGCGCACCGGGCGTCCCGTCCCCAACGCCGAGGTCACCATTCTCGGGCACCCCGGCGAGCGCTTCTCAGACGCCGACGGCCGGGTCGTCTGGAGCCCGGCGCCTCCCCCGCCCTTCGAGGTG
>Ga0299914_10003210_pt1 | contig 11503 bp, 9 predicted proteins | sample RVTome_10_FD_201361 | JGI IMG/M metagenome (GOLD analysis project Ga0299914, IMG submission 201361) | Soil microbial communities from uranium-contaminated site in the Upper Colorado River Basin, Wyoming, United States - RVT153D57 (version 2) ... | reverse complement strand
ATATGCGGTGCAGAAGGGCCGCCGCTTTTTCTCCCTGGCGCTTCCAGGACCACTCCCTCGCGACGAACCTCCTCGCGGCGACCGCACGATCCCTGCGTGCTTCGGCCGGCAGCGAGGCGACCTGCCCAATCAAATCGGCCAGCGCCTCCGGCCGCTCATCCACGAGAGGGTAGACGAACGGCTCCCAGGTCGACCGCGTATGCTGGTTCAATGTACTGATCGCTGGAACGCCCGAAGCGAGGTACTCGATCAGCTTGGATGGGAAGAAGTACTCGGTCCGGACGGATTCCGTCAGGCGGATATTGAGCAGCACGTCGGCGTCCGCCTGGAGCTCCAGACAGGCTGCGCGATCCAGGTATCCAAAATATTCAATCCGTGGATCGACAGCGGCCGCGGCGCGCACGTCGGCAGCCATCGGGCCCTCCCCAGCCAGCCGCAGCCGATAAGTTTTGCCGCATAGACGCGCGAAGGCATCGAGAATCAGGCGAATCCCGTTGATGTAGTTCAGCGTTCCCGTGGCAACAAGCGTGAATGGCCGGTGACCTCTGGCTTTCGGCTCCACCGCCAGCTGATCGGCCGTCACGCCGCCCTCGATGCAGACGGAGGGCACTCGCGGAGCCAGGTCGTCTCTTGTGCGCTCGCTCGCCACGAACAACGCATCGAACCGGGGCAGGAGCGCCCGGTGCAGTGTGTAATCCGCACGGTAGCGCCACGTGTCGGGTGCGGACTCTCCTGGCAGCCAGATATCCTGGACCGACGCGACCGCTTTCGAGCCCGTGAGGCGCGCCGCAGCCAGAACCGCAGCCCCCGGAGGTTCTGTCAGGTTGTATACGAGCATGACCCGGCGAACGGAGCGATGCCGCCATGCCCAGAGCAGAAGTTGGGGAAGCAGTCCGGCTCCAACAGTCGCAATCCGGATGAGCGGAACGTTCACAAACGGCACCAGCCGTGCGTCCAGGCCCGGCGCGACGCCGACTCGCATTGCTCGCTGCAGGAAAACGTTCGACCTCGGCGCCGCACGTCGAGGCATCTGTGAAAGCACCAGCGAAACCTCGCAGCCGGCTTCGCGAAGCGCCGAAATGAGCTGCACCTGAAAATGGTTCCCAGCCCGGTTGAACGCTGTCGTACGAAATTCGGGAACATCGGGCACGACCGCGCCTACGAACGCGATGTGCAACGGCCGGGGCGTCACGGCGGTGTGGGTCTCGTCGCGCGGTGTAAGCCTGGACCCATTCGTCGCCGCACCAGCAGCCACGCTGCCAATATCCCCCAGGTGGCGGTCCACCCTTCCCCGAACTGCAACATCTGATTGTTCGCCGGCAGGTACAGGATAACCACGAGAAAACACCCGAAGGCAGCGACGGCAAAGGGAGACGCTCCGTTCAGCGTGTCTCTCCAGCTCACACCCGTGCCCAGTCCGATCATGAACATCAAGACGAGCGTCCCGGCAAAACTCAGATCCGACGCGACCCAGGGGTAGAACGACGACCAGCTGCGGTAGGCGTCCCAGCCGAACGCTTCGATCCGCATCGGATAAGGCCGGCTGAGTACAGCCGGAAACCACCGGGCGGCATTGTCGATGGTAAAGAAGGAATGTCCTACTCCCCAGGTCGGCTGCCACGGAAGTTCGAGCGCGAGTCCCAGCGCATAGTAGCCCTGGGTCAGGTAGAGAGCACCCCTTTCGAGGAATACCACGACGGGCAGCGGCAGCGATTCGACAAGTGGAAAGTCGCGGCGCGCCTGGATCACCTGCGACCGAGTCCGGGCCCGCCCTTCGGGAGCGCTCGGGTCGGCTGTGTTCTTCGGCCGCACGTACTTATCGGGCACAGGGCTGCCGATTGTATATGCTGTCCGACCCTTCGTCTCCCCTAGTCTTTCGGTTTGCGATCGATAGAACGACAGCCCGAATGCGGCAGTGACAGCCGCGGCGATCAACATATAATTAATCCGCCCGCGGGCGGGTCGCGGGCTCAGTGTTGAAAGCCGACGGGCAACTCCGAAGACCAGGACCATGCCTGCGAGCTCCGCAATCGGCTTATTGATACCCATCGCGAATCCGAGCGCAACAGTCCACACAACCGTGAACGCGCCCAGCGCACGCATGGGCCTGGACATGTCGTGCCAGTAGAAAACGACCAGTGGAACAAGCGGGATGATCAGATATCCGATCAGGATCCTGACGTACTCCACAACGTGCGTGCGGGAAGCCCTGAGCGCGAGCGACGCGACGTACACCTCACCGTAATCGCGCCATGCGCGGACAAGATCCGGCACCAACTCACCGGTGCGCGAGACCGTCGTCGGAACGAGTAGGAACAGATTCACCACGATGACCGCCCAAAGCACACGATTTGTGACAAGGTCCCCCGTGGGCTGACCGGGCGCAATACCAGCCGCGAAGACAAAGCCGCCGAGCAGGCACATATGCGCCGCAATGAGATACGACACCACTGGCATCCAGTTCTGGAGAGGCCAGGGCCAGAAACCGGACACGAACACGATCAGGGTGGCGTTGAGATAGATCTGGAACGCCAGAATCGGCGCGAGGAACACCAGTCGACTCGGTCGGTCCATCCTGATCAGGCCATCAACAAAGATGGACACGGGATGAGGCAGCCTCACTGGCGAATCTCCATGCCAGCCAGCAGCGCATCAACGAACTGATCGGGAGTGAGAATGGGCCGCCGTGTTTCGGCGCGTCCAAGAAAGCGCTTCACGGCGCGCGCAATCGAGACTGGCGACTCCGGGTCGAAGGTCTCGACGGGATCGGCGAGGTCCCTCACGTAGTCCAGCTCCGCGGCGACAATCGGCAAGCCGCGAGATCGCGCCTCGAGGAGCGGCAGCCCAAACGATTCGAACTCCGATGGATAGATGAGGGCCGAGCAACGCCCATACAGCTCCTTTACAGTTGAGTGCTGCACCGGCCCTACGTTGTTGATCATCAGGCCGTACTTCGACTTCTCCTCCTCGATCTGCGCGCAGAGCACCGGGTGCTCGACGCGGGATATCGTGAGACAGAGTGACGGGTGGATGTCCTGCTGCGCGAGCAGCTTCCACGCCGAGAGCAGATTCCTGTGATTCTTGTGAGCCTCGCCGGATGCGACATACAGAAATACAGCATTGTCACGAGCCTCGAATCGCTCCTCAGCGCGCTGCGGCGCACACGCCTGTGCTGCGGCCACATACGGCAGAACAACAGGCTCGAGCCGCAATTCCTCCTGCACCTCACGCGCCATCGATTCGGACTGCACGACGACTCGGTCGACGTCGACGAGGCGAGCCCTCAGCCACATGCGCTCGATTTCGATCCGTAGCCTGGCTCGAGGAGGCAAATCCGGTACGCTCCGGCGACGCACCAGATAGCGGTTCTGCAGGAACAGAACGATACGTCCGGAAGCGCCGAAGAGCGGCGGCAGATTGCCGAAGCACAGGAGAACATCGCTCTGCGTCAGACGCGATCGCAATCGCCATTCAGCCGCGAGACGCGCGCGGACCGTCGGCGCCACCCGCGCCACGATACGAGATTCCGCCAGGTCGGGTGGGATCTGCAGGCGGGCATCGATCACAGCCGAGATGTCCGCTCGCTCCCTCCCCGCCGTAAGTAAAGCCAGCAGTAGCGTCCTGCCCCCGCCCTGGTGCACGTTGGGTGCATGAATGAGCAGCTTCATCCCGTAGCCAGGGGGCGCGCGAGGATGATCAACGTCTCGCCGCCCAGCACCCTGACACCGAAATCCTTGTTAGCGGCATAGACGAGCATCCGTGCGGCACTCGCCAGGCGTGTTTTCAAGGTGCGCTGAGGGGCGTTGAACGCCGCGCCCGTGTACTTCCAGTCAACGACCGCATATCCGCATTCCTCGAGCAAGGTGAGTGCGAGACCCTTTGTGAAGAAGTGCAGGTGACCGACCTTGTTGCGGACGTGCAGGAGCGGCCACTCGCGCGCGACGGTCGATGCCGAGAGATCCAGCGGCACGTGAAAGACAAAGTGGTCAGCGTGCGTGCGCACGCGTGCCAGGAAATCAAACGGATTGGCGAGGTGCTCGAGCACATCCAACAGGAGAATGACGTCGTAGTGCCTGCGGCTGACCGCGAGAAAATCGCCCAGCTCGAAATCGATGCGTGCGTCGGCGTGTTGGTTCCAGTATTCCACCAGCGCTGGTGCGATGTCGAATCCGTAGAGGGCGGCATCCGGCAGCGAACGACGAAGCTCGGCCAGCACGCCACCTGCACCACAGCCGATTTCGGCAACGGTGCGGGACGAAACTCCGTGCGCGACCAGCATGGCGTGAATGCGGGCAGCTTTCCATGGAGAGTCCACGGCGTCCCACGTGGGATTGCGCTCGTGATAGTCCCGCCCGGTGTACCGCCTGGTAATGAAATCGTCGGGCACGTCTGTATCTATTCTAGGCCTCCGCCCATCCTAGTGCAGGGGGCGCTGGTTTCAGAGTTCAACGGTACGCGCCGAACGAGCCTCAGCTGCTCTCCTTCGCCAGAATATCGAAGACACGTGAAGTACCGCGCTCGGACTCATCCTGGTCGCCTGCGAAAAGGTGTCTTGCGCCGTCACGAGCAGCCGGCTCGATCTCGAGGGCTTCGCGGGAGTGCGGAGTTGCGAGTAGCGATTACCTCGACACGGCCGATCCAAAGTCCGGCATGAGCCGCACCACGACCCTGCCGTTCTCTTTGGAGTCAATGGCAACGGTGGGATCGTCTGGGCCCAGGTCTGCCCCCGGCCTGCTAAAGTATTCGGCAGTCAGGCGCTGGACGGACGTCTTCCGTGAGTCGTAGCCAGGTTTCACTTTCGGGCTGCGGATGGCATAAAGGGCCGAGTAGTTGTCGATCATGTCGCGGGCGGAAACGTTCTCCACGTATTGGCCCGCGGAGATACGCGGACCATGGTCCCCATGGATGACAATGGTCGCGTCCTCGAATTGTGGCGCTGTCTCGAGCCGCGTAAGCAACCGTTCGAGTCTGCTCACCAGACATCGGTATTGCTCTTGGTAATCCCGGTGCCCATCCTTCCGTACTTCGTCGAGCGCCGCGCCGGTGAGCTTGCGATCCTCGGTAAGGAAATAGGCAACGACCGCCGTCCTGGTCTCCTGGCATGCCCCGTCGAAGACGTACGGCGCGTGGGGCATGAGTAGATGTGCGAAGTACGCGTGTCCGCCCGAAGCCGCCGCCACGTCGCGCTCGAAGCGATCAAACCATCGCGGAAAAGCATAGGCGTCAATGCCAGCAAAGGGCGATGGGCGACCACCGCCGGTGAAAGAGAAAAGAAAAGCAGAGGACCGATAAAGTAGATAGCTTCTGCCAAAAGCAATCCACACGAGTTGGAACAGCGCCCTCGTTTTCAGCTGGTCGTTGTCGATGTACGGGCTGAAGGGATTGAACGACGGCAGAACCTCGCATCGCGTCGCTACCGGAAAACACAAATCGATGTGCTCGGTTCCATAGCTCACGACGTCGTAGCCGTCGCTCGCGAGTCCCTCGAAGAGCGCCGACCTGACCTTGAGTTCTGTATGATGACGCAGGATCGGCCCCCAGGTGTTGTCTCGAAAATCGAAGTTCAAGACGTTCGGAATTGACCGGCCCGAGACGAAATGGCGGCTGAACGCTCCGCCATGGAGGCGGAAACCGTGCCGTTCGAAAAGCCGACGGAGTTCGCCTGCAAGCGCCTTTCCCCCCGGAGCGACCTCCAAGCCTTCCACACCCATTGCTCCATCGGCAACAATGTAGATGAAGGGAGGCTTATCAGTCACTCGTCGCGACGGTGCGGGGATCGGTGCTGCTTCGGATCCGGTTGCAAAGACAGGAAGGTTCAGAACCACCGTAGACCCGAAGAATGCCGCGGCCGCAACGAAGAGCAGCGGCGCTGCGCGTCTGCGGAACATCCAGAGCGGTGCAAACAGTAACCCGCAAAGTAGAACGAGTGCACCGAGCCGCCCGAGGCGGCTGCCGGCAATCGCGCTCAGAAGTCGGTGTCCCCCCACCGCGACATCAAGTATCACGAGCGCGGTGGCAACGAGCGTCCCGACGAACAAGATATGTCGGGGAATTCGGCTCTGCCCATCAGGCAGCAGTAGCGCTGCCGCGCCCCCCAGCAGGAGGCCCAGTGCTGCGAGGCTGCCGGTCAGCAATAATGAGGGCAGGGTGAACAGCGGGATCGACAGCGTGCCGAATGACTCCAATACGGGAGAGACTAGCGCCAATGCTGGAAACAAGACAAGCATCAAGCGGTCACGTCGCATCAATCGAATCCTACGCCCGTGAGTAGAACAGCAGGCGAGTCTCGTCCTGCCCCGCTGCAGCGTTGAAGACTATGGCAGGCAACGATCGGTACACGGGCAACTGCGCCGCGAAACCTGACGAGCAATCCCCCGGTCAGATCCGGCGGTCCTTGGGTTCAACGGAGGACTCAGCATCCCGACGGCCGAACATCATACGGATTCTTCCCCAGTAGGAACGCAGTACGTAGGCGGCAGCCGCCAGGGCGGCCACGACGGTCTGGAATATCAGGCTGCCTGTCCCGGGATCCAGGTAGGCGTAGACGTCGCGGGTGAATACAAGAGCGAGGAGAATCAGAACCAGGCAGACGTGCCGGAGCGTGTTTCGATCTTTCACAACCATCCTTCAGCCGCTTGCCCGGAAGGAGTCCAGCAGGTAACCCGGTGAACGGCCTTCCGCTCACTTGCGGCCACGAGCGGCGGACTTCTCGAGCCTCATCGCCGCTTTGATCAGAACGGGAGAATCTTATAGAATTCGCTGGTCCCAGACAAGTCGAGCCACGTTGTTGGATCCCACCGAACGCTGGCCCGGTCGCGCCCCGCTCATGAAGTACGACGCTTAGTGCATCCTGATTCGACTCGCGTTCTCGTTCTCGGCGCCGGGGGCATGCTCGGGCACAAGCTGGTGGAGCGCCTGAGAGGCCGGTTCGAGTGCTGGGGCACCGTGCGAAGCCGCGCAGCCGACTACGCACATTTCGGTATCGTCGACCCATCGCGCCTTCTCGAGGCCGTGGACGCCACGAACTTCGAAACCGTCCTCGCTGCCGTGGGACGCGTGCGACCTGACGTCGTCGTCAACTGCGTCGGCATCCTCAAGCAACTGCCTGCCGCGAAGGATCCCATCGCGACCCTGCAGGTGAACGCCTTGTTTCCGCAGCGGCTCGCCCTGCTCTGCGAAGCGGCCGGCGCCTGGCTCGTGCACATCAGCACGGACTGCGTGTTCTCGGGCAGGAAGGGGGATTATTCGGAGGCCGATATCCCGGATGCCGAGGACGTGTACGGACGGACGAAGCTGCTCGGCGAGCCGGGGGGCGCCTCGACCCTTGTGCTCAGGACGTCGATGATCGGGCGCGAGCTGCACTCCAGGGTTGGCCTGGTGGAATGGCTCGTGGGGTGCCGCGGGCAGCGCGTGAAGGGTTACCGAAAGGCACGCTTTTCCGGCCTGACGACGACGGCGATTGCCGAACTCGCAGGGGACCTGATTGCACGACGGGAACGGCTCACGGGGCTGTTCCATCTCGGAACCGATGGCATCGACAAGTACGATCTGCTGTGCCGATTGAACGAAGCACTTCGGCTTGGCGCAACAGTTGAGGTGGATGATTCGGTTGCCATCGATCGGACATTGAACAGCGACCGCTTCTGGCAGCGTGCAGGGCTGTCCCGCCCACGGTGGCCTGACATGATTGACGCGATGGCGGCCGAGGCGGCAACCTACGACCAGTGGAGGCGCAAGTGACGATCGAAGGTTTGAGAGTCCTTGTAACCGGCGGCACCGGTTCTCTCGGACACCGCATCGTGCGGAGAATGCTGACCGGTGAACTGGGTCGACCCGCGAAGGTCGTGGTGCTCTCGCGCGACGAGGCCAAGCAGCATCACATGCGCCTGAGCTATCTGCATCGAACGGCCGCGACCGATGAAGTGATCTACGAGAACTCCCGGGATCTGCTGTCCTTCCGAATCGGCGACGTCCGGGACTATGCGACGCTGGCCGCGGCCGTGCGCAACGTGGATCTTGTCGTCCACGCAGCTGCGCTGAAACAGGTACCCACCTGCGAGTATTTCCCGAACGAAGCCGTTCAGACCAACGTCCTCGGGGCCATCAACCTTGTGAGGGCGATCCGCGAGACCGGCTCCGCAGTGCAGACCGTGGTCTGCATCTCCACCGACAAGGCGTGCAAGCCGATCAACGTCATGGGGATGACCAAGGCTTTGATGGAACGCGTCATGGTCGAAGCGAATCTGGAACGCTCGGAAACACGCTTCATCGGCGTGCGCTACGGGAACGTAGTCGCGTCACGGGGCTCCGTCGTCCCGCTCTTTCTCGACCAGATTGCCGCGGGGGGGCCGATTACCATCACGCTGAAGGAGATGACCAGGTTTCTTCTCAGTCTCGATGGCGCGGTGGATACCGTATTCGACGCGCTTGCACATGCAGCCCCCGGAGAAATCTACGTGCCGCGGCTGCCCGCTGCACGCGTCGTAGACGTCGCTCGCGTGCTGGCGAACGGTCGCGACATACCGATCGTCTTCACCGGGATCAGACCCGGCGAGAAGATCCACGAGATCATGGTGTCGGAGGAGGAATGCCACCGCACGACGGCCAGGGAGCGCTACTTCGTCATCGCGCCGAGCCTTCCGGAGCTGCGCAAGCTCGCGACCGCTCCGCCGCTCACGGCAGAATACTCCTCCAGCGATGTCACGCTCGATGAGGCCGGGCTGCGTGACCTGCTCGCGCCCTACATGGCCGGCTACACGTTCGAGGACGTGCCTGCGTGAAGATCGCGACGGTTTTCGGCACCCGGCCAGAAATCATCCGGTTGAGCGAGGTCATCCGCCTCCTCGATGCCCACGCCGAACATCTCCTGATTCACACGGGCCAGAACTACGATCCCCTGCTGAGCGACATCTTCTTCGCCGAGCTGAACGTGCGGACACCGGACATACACCTCGGCGTCAAGGCTGCCGGATTTGCGGAACAGGCCGGTCAGATTCTCGCCCGCGCCGATGCGGAACTGGCCCGCCTGGCGCCGGACCGCGTGCTGATCCTCGGGGATACCAACAGCGGCCTGGTCGCGCTGGCCGCGGCACGGCGGCAGATCCCCGTCTTTCACATGGAAGCCGGAAACCGCTGCTACGACGACCGTGTCCCCGAAGAGGTGAACCGGCGGGTGATCGATCACTGCAGCACCGTCCTGATGCCATACACCCACCGGAGCAAGGAGAATCTGGTTCGGGAGGGCGTCGAGCGAGATCGAATCTTCGTGACCGGCAACCCGATTCACGAGGTCTTGCAGCGCAACGAAGGCCGCATCGCACGCAGCGACGTCCTGTCGCGACTGAAGCTCTCTCCGAAACGTTACGTGGCCGTCACGATGCACCGCGCGGAGAACGTCGACGAGGAAGCCCGTCTGACGGCACTCGTGCGGGGTCTGGAACTCGTCGCCTGGAAGCTCGCTGAACCCGTTGTCGTCAGCGTGCATCCGCGCACGAGAGAGCGCATTCGCAGCTTCGGCCTGCGAGCGGAGCGGCTCGTTCTTGTCGATCCGCTCGGGTTCGCGGACTTCGTGAGGCTGGAGCGGGATGCACGTCTCGTGATTTCCGACAGCGGCACCGTCCAGGAGGAATGCGCGATTCTCCGGGTGCCGAACGTGACGATCCGCGACGTCACCGAGCGGCCGGAAACGATCGAATGCGGCAGCAACATCCTGAGCGGTGCGGATCCAGCCGACCTGCTCCGGGCGGTCGGCGTCGCCCTCGAGACCGGAGTGGACTGGACGCCGCCGGCCGAGTATCTGGCAGTCAGCGTTTCACGAACCGTCCTGAAGATTCTCCTCGGGTATGCAAGTCAGCGTCGCCAGACGGCGCTCTAGGTTCGATCGGCGCGGAATCGCGGACGCGTCATGCGGATTTTGATCCTCACCATCTATCACGATCCTGAACCGATTCCGAAGACAGGCGAGCTCGCCCGCGAACTGCAGCGACGCGGGCACGACGTAACGGTGGTGACGAGCTTCCCGCATTATCCGAGTGGCCGGCTCTACGCTGGCTATCGCCTTCGCCCCTGGGCATGGGAAACGCGCAACGGCGTTCGAGTCCTCCGCACGTTCATCTTTCCTTACCATGGCACCCGCGCGAGCCTGCGGATGGTGAACTACGCAAGCTGGATGATCTCGGCGATGGCGGCCGCGTGGCTGGCCCCCCGATGCGATGTCATCTACGTGTGGCATCCGCCGCTGACCGTCGGCGTCACCGCATGGGTGCTCAGCCGATTCAAGAGAGCGCCATTCGTCTACGACGTTCAGGATCTGTGGCCGGAGAGCGCGCTGGCGTCAGGGCTGTTGCGGCCCGGGCGACTCGTGAGTTTCCTGCACCGACTTGCTGACTGGGTCTATGCGCGAGCCGACCGGCTGCTGGTCGTCAGCGCTGCAACTGCTGCATACCTCCGCGAACGGGGCGTGAACAGCGACAAGATCCGCATCGCGAGACACTGGATAGACGACTCCATCTTCCCCGCAGGAGAGGTCACACGTGAGCCGCGGGCAGAACTAGAGCTTCAGGAACGCTTCGTCGTGATGTTTGCGGGAAACCTGGGGCTCGTCCAGGGACTCGAGACCGTTATTCAAGCAGCCACGCACCTCCGGGAGTCTCCGATCACCGTGGTACTGGTCGGGGATGGCGCGGCCCGCCCCGACCTCGAACGCCAGTCGCAGAGTCTGGATCTCTCGAACGTCGTGTTTACGGGCCGGCACGCGGCCTCCACGATGCCAGACTTCTTTCGTGCGGCCGACGCGCTGCTCGTCCACTTGCGTCCATCGGCGATCGCAGATCACGCGATCCCTACCAAAATTCTTGCTTATATGGCGGCGGGCAAGCCGATCATCTGCGCGATGCCGGGCGCGGCGGCGGATCTGATCCGCGAAGCTCAAGCCGGCGTTGTGCTCGCACCGGGCGATCCAGTTGCTCTGGCCGACGCAATTCGGCGTCTTGCGGCGATGGCCCCCTCTGAACGAGAGGCCCTCGGAACAAACGGCCGTCGATATCTCGACCGGAATCTCCGGAAGGAGCGCGTGATCAACGAGTACGAGGAGATCCTCTGCGAAGTGGCCGCGAGAGCCGGCAGCGGGCAGCCAGCCGCGCCTGGGTGAAAGGAGCGCTGCAGCCGCGCGGCAGGTACTCAGCGAGCGTCAACCCGCGCCATCGAACCCGCCGCCCGCGACAACCTGTCGAGATCCGCGTCCACCATCATCCTGACGAGCCCGTCGAAATGGACTTCCGGCCGCCAGTCGAGCTGCGCGCGTGCCTTGGCCGAATCACCAATCAGGTGCTCCACTTCCGCGGGGCGCAGCAGCTTCTGATCGACACGCACGTACTTCTGCCAGTCCAGGCCGGCGTGGCCAAACGCAACCTCGACCAGCTCGCGCACGGAATGGCTCTCCCCCGTCGCGATCACGTAGTCGTCCGCGCGCTCCTGCTGCAGCATCAGCCACATCGCCCGCACG
>Ga0299914_10003209_pt1 | contig 11503 bp, 12 predicted proteins | sample RVTome_10_FD_201361 | JGI IMG/M metagenome (GOLD analysis project Ga0299914, IMG submission 201361) | Soil microbial communities from uranium-contaminated site in the Upper Colorado River Basin, Wyoming, United States - RVT153D57 (version 2) ... | reverse complement strand
CTCCAGCTCGTGGTGCCGGCCGACAGCGTCGACAGGATCCGCGGCGCCCGTCTCGACTTCACGCCGACCGGGATGGTCGTCAACAATCCGAACCACCCGCATGTCGAAGCCGAGCCGGCGCTGCCCGAGTCCGCGACGCTCGACAGTGACGTCGCCCGCGCTGCGCTCACCGTGCTCGAGGAGCAGATCAACCCCGCGATCGCGAGCCACGGCGGTGCCGCCGAGCTCGTTGGTGTCGATGCGTCGATCGCCTACATCCGGCTGTCAGGTGGTTGCCAGGGGTGCGCGATGTCGACCGCGACGCTCCGCGAGGGCATCGAGGTCGCGCTCATCGAGAACGTCGAGGGCATCGCCGAGGTCGTCGACGTCACCGACCACATGTCGGGCGCCAACCCCTACTACGCCTCGGCCTGACGACCTTCTGCGTCACCCCCAACGGGCGATCGCGGCATCGAGGTCGAGGGGGTCGACGACGGCGTCACGTTCGTAGGCTCCCCACTCGTCGCGCGGGACGAGCCACATGATCTCGAACTCGTTGCCGTCGGGGTCGCGTCCGTAGATGGATTTCGTCGCGCCGTGGTCGCTCTCGCCGACGTACGCGCCGTGTTCCCGGAGCGCCTTACGAGCGGTCGTGAGATCTCGTACCGAGGAGACCTCCCACGCGAGGTGGTAGAGCCCGACGGCCCCTTGCACTGGTCCCGGCGCGTCGGCGCCGACCGAGAACAGTCCCAGGTCGTGATGGTTGTCGGAACCTGCGGCGCGCAGGAACGCGGCGCGACCTTGCATCTCGGTCACGATCTCGAAACCGAACACGTCCTGGTAGAAGGTCGCCGCGCGCGCCGCGTCGCGCACGTAGAGCACCGCGTGGTTGAGGCGCTGTACAGGGATCATGACGGATCCTCCCGGGAAGGCCACTGGTACGCTCGCCGCTCTTGCACGACAACACTCGCTGGCGCCGTCACCTTCCCACGTCCGGCCGGTCAACGCCTCCTCGGCTCCGCTCGGTCGCGATCGTGGTCCTGCTCACGGCGCTGGTCGCGTGCAGCCGCGACGACGGCTCGGTGCAGCCGCCGCGGACCCAGCCCGACGGCCCGCAAGTCGTTCGGATCGGAGCCCTCATTCCGGAGACCGGACCCGCCGCGGCCACCGGCGTCGCGGCACGATGGTTGTTGGAACAGCGTCTCGACCAGCTCAATGCCGAGTACGTCGACCAAGAGCTGTCGTACACGTTCGAGCTCGACGTCGTCGACACCGAGTCCGATTCGACGGTCGCGCAGGAAGCGTTCAGCACGCTCGCAGACGACGGCGTGAAGGTCGTCGTCGGGCCGTTCTCCGATGCCGAGGTCAAGGCGGTGCGAGACCTCGCCAACGAGCGGGGCGTTCTCGTGGGCAGTCCCGGCAGTTCGGCCATCTCGCTCGCGTTGCACGACAACGTGCTGCGCTTCGTTCCCGACGATCGAGTTCAGGCCGCCGCGATCGTCGACCTCATGCGCCGCGACGACATCCGCACGATCTCCCAGATCGGTCGCGACGATCCCACGAACGACGAGCTCCAGGCTGCCATCGCCACCGACTTCGTCACGCTGGGGGGCGGTGCGACCGAGCCCGTCGCGTACGCGCCGGACGCGACCAGCTTCGCATCGCCCGTCAGCGCGTTGTCCGAGGGCGTTGCGGGCGCGTTGGACGTGGTCGGCTCGGATCACAGCGCGACCGTCGGTGTCGTGGTCGCAGGAGAGGATGAGGTCCCACAGCTTCTGACGCTCGCAGCTGCGGCTCCGCTGCTCGCAGATGTGCGCTGGTTCGGCAGCAACGGCTTCGCCCGGAGCCCGGCAATCGTCGCGAACCCGTCGGCCGCCGCGTTCGCCCAAGAGGTCGGTCTGCCGTCGGCCACGTTCGGGCTCGATCCGGCCGCCGAGGATCGATGGGGTCCGCTGGTGCGCGAAGGTCGGGAGCAGACGGGCGTCACCCCAGACGCAATGGCGCTCGCTGCGTACGACACGCTCGGGGTGCTGGTCGCGGCGATCGTCGAGTCGGTCTTCCCGGCGGTCGACGCGACGACTGCAGACGTCCGCGACCTTCGCACAGCCGCGATCAGCCAGTCGCTCACGATCGATGGCGTGACGGGCCCCCTCAAGCTGAACGAGTTCGGGGACCGCACCACCGGCGTGTTCGACTTCTGGTCGGTGTGCGCAGGTCCGACCGCGTACGACTGGCGTCGCAGCGCAGTGTGGACCCCCGGTCCCGACGGTCTCGCCGGTGGGACGATCACGGGTACCGCGACCTGCTGAGCCCCGCTCGCCCGACGTGTGCAGGATCTGGGTCGGGGCCCGCGAGGAATCCTTGCAACCGTACGGAGAGCTCAGGCGCGCAGTGCGCGCAACGACGCGACCGCGTCGGGGAACGCCTCGGTGAACGCGTCGACGTCCGCATCGGTGGTACTCCAGCCAACGCTCACACGCAGCGAATGATCCGCGTCGGCGCCCATGGCCTCCAGCACCGGTGATGGCTCGAGCGTCTCGCTCGAGCAGGCCGAACCCGAGTGCACGGCGATGCCGCGCTGGTCCAGCGCGAGCAGGATCGGCTCTGCTTCGATGCCCTCGACGCCGAAGCAGATGAGGTGGGGGACCCGATCGGTCGGATCCCCGTAGCGGACGACGCCGTCGACGCCGAGAGCTCCGGTCGCGATGGCTTCGGTTCGACGGCGCGCGTCGTCCGCTTCGTGTTCGAGTCCGCCGTCGGCGAGTTCGGAGGCCGCAACGCCGAAGGCCACGATCTCGGCGACGGCCTCGAGGCCACCGCGGCGCGCCCGTTCCTGCGCACCGCCCACGAGGAGCGGGTCCAGGCGCAACCCCCGTCGCACCAACAACGCGCCTGCGCCTTTCGGACCCCCGAGCTTGTGCGCGCTGAGCGAGCAGAGGTCGGCACCGAGCGAGGCGAAGTCGAGCGCGACATGCCCGTTCGCCATGCACGCGTCGACATGGAGAAGGACCCGTCGCTCGCGACATTCGGCGGCGACGCCGGCCACCGCGTGCACGGTACCGACCTCGTGATTCGCAAGCTGTACCGAGACAAGCGACGTCTGCGGTCCGATCGCGTCGACGACCTCTTCGGGATCGAAGTGCCCGAGCTCGTCGACCCCGACGACCGTCACCTCCACCGGGACTCGACCGATCGCGTCCAGGACAGCGGAGTGCTCCACTGCGGTCGTCACGACGTCCGAGCCAGGCGCGTGGGTGAGCGCGCCCCACACGGCGGTGTTGATCGCCTCGGTACCGCTTGAGGTGAACACGACCTCACGCGGCCGCGCGCCGAACAACGCCGCGACCTGCTCCCGTGCTTGCTCGATCGCCACCCGAGTCGTGCGACCTTCCTGATGGAGACGCCCAGGATCGGCGTGGTGTTCTGTCAGGAACGGACGCATCGCTTCGAACGCGGCGGGACGGAGCGGGCTCGACGACGCGTGATCGAGGTACGCGCGCTCCACGTCGTCAGACGCGGGCGACGCAGTGTTCGTCGCCGTCCGGACGACGTTCCTCGAAATGGGGCTCGGTCTCGCCGTAGAGGTTGGCGAGCATGCCTCGGATCATCCCTCGGTCGACGGCGCACACGACGTGTGGGTAGCGGTGCGCGGCAGCACCGAAGGGACAGCATTCCGACACGATCGTGAGGGCACCGTCGTTCGCCTCGGCGTGGGCAGCGAAGCCGTGCGCGGTGAGCGCATCGGCCACCGTCGCGAGCGCGCTGCGAACCGAGCGGTGGCCGTCAGCGGCTCCCATCCTGACGGCAAGCGCACGGCCGTACTCGAACCCGACCTCGTCGGCCAAGCGTTCGGCTTCATCGGGGCCGAGGCGATCGAGCGCACGAGCGAGGAGTGACGCGAGGATGTCGTCACGTCGTGGCGGGAACGCGAGCCCCGCGTCGAGGTCTGTGGCGCAGTATCGCTTCGACGGTCGACCGGCGGCGCGCGTCCCGGCGGCGGGTGAGCTGTCGACGTCGAGGTACCCGCCGGAAGTCAGCTTCTCGAGGTGGTGGCGCGCCACGTTGGCATGGAGCTCGAAGTGCTCGGCGACATCGGAGGCGGTGACGCCGTGGTCCACCTCGCGGGCGAACAGGTAGATGTCGCGGCGGGTGGGATCGCCGAAGGCGTTGGTCACGGCACTCACCATGGCGGTGAACTCGTCAGCGTCGATCGCCTCGGCGACGCCGATCGCCGTTCGTGCGCTCGCCGTGTCGTCCCGACCGGAAGCTCCAGAATCCATGGAGGTATTCTACCTACGCTCGTAGTGGAAATTCTCCGCCGGTGGACGACCGCGGACAGAGGAGCAACGTGGCGCACGAATCCGAGACACGAGATGCCGTCGCGGCCGTCGTCGATCCGGTGCTGCGGCGCCCGATCGGCGCGCTGGGGATGGTCGTCGAGGTCACGAACTCCGGTGCCCTCCCGAGGGTCCTGATCGCCGACCCGCTCGAGCGTCCTCGCGAAGCACTCGTCACCGCGGTGACCGACGCGCTCGACGGTGACGTCGAGGTCGAGGTGCGCGCCATGACCGACGACGAGGCGAACGCCACCGCGGCGATCCTGAAGGGCGAGCATCCCGATCCCCTGAAGCCGGTGGATGCTGCGGCCGCGGCGCACGGCCACGATCACGAGCATGGTCGGACGAACCCCTTCACCGACGCGCGAACGCGCGTCCTCGCGGTGGCGTCCGGCAAGGGCGGTGTCGGGAAGTCCTCGGTCACGACCAACCTCGCGATCGCACTCGCCGAGCGTGGGCACCGGGTCGCAGCGGTCGACGCCGACGTGTGGGGGTTCTCGATGCCCCGGATGCTCGGCATCGACCATCCGCCCTCGCTGATCGGTGAGTTGATCGTCCCCCCGGAGGCACACGGTGTGCGTCTCATCTCGATGGGCTTCTTCGCTCGCGAGGATCAGCCCGTGGTCTGGCGGGGTCCGATGCTGCACAAGGCGTTGGAGCAGTTCCTCACCGACGTCTACTGGGACGAGCCCGACTACCTCGTTGTCGACATGCCGCCCGGCACCGGAGACGTGTCGCTCTCGATGGCACAGTTCCTCCCCGGCGCAGAGTTCGTGATCGTCACGACGCCACAGCCCGCCGCACAGCGTGTGGCACAGCGCGCGGCGTTCATGGCACAGAAGGTCAATCTCGAGGTGCTCGGCGTGATCGAGAACATGTCGTGGTTCCATGGTGACGACGGCACGACGTACGAGCTCTTCGGCTCCGGGGGCGGTGCCGCGCTCGCAACGCTGCTCGACGCGCCGCTGCTCGGTCAGGTGCCGCTCGTGCCGGCGCTGCGCGAGGGTGGGGACGTCGGGAGTCCGATCGTCGTGGTCGACCCCGACGACGAGGCCTCGCAGGTGTTCCGGTCGATTGCCGAGCGCGTCGATGAGCTCGCGCCGCGCAAGATCCGTCACCCCGAGCTCAAGGTCACCTAGGTAGCGGCGGGCCATTCAGCGCGCGAGATCGACAGGACGAGCAGCTCTCGCTCGAAGCGCGGATCCACGACGCGCTTCCACTCGCGCAGGCCGAGCTTGTCCATGACACGTCGCGACCGCACGTTGGCGGGGTCATACATGCTGATCACCCGCTCGAGGGCAAGGTCGCGAAAACCCCAGTCAACGCTTGCCCTCGCGCCCTCGGTGGCGAAGCCCTGATCCCAGTGCTCCGGGAACAGTCGCCATCCGACTTCGAGCTCGCCTGCGAGCTCGGGGATGTGGGTCGGAGCGTTGAGGCCGATCCAGCCGATGAACGCGCCCGTGTCGAGCCGTTGGGTCGCGAGCACCGTGACACCGCCTTCCTCGAGGAGCTGCATCCGCTGCTCGAGCCACTCCCCGGACTGCTCTCGCGTCAGCAACCCGCTCCACATGAACTCCATCACGCGCTCTTCGGCGTTGAGGCGCGCGAGGTCGTCGAGGTCGTCGGGGCGCCAGGGGCGGAGTCGTAGGCGCTCTGTTCGCAGCTCCATCCCCGGGCACGTTAGAGCCACCGATACGATGCTCACCGAAACCCACTCGAGGAGCGGACAGCGTATGGAAGTCAGGATCGGCGTCGTCGACACGCCCAAGGAGCTCACGGTGGACATCGACGCGAAGAAGGCCGACGAGCTGGTCGCGAACGTCGAGAGCGCCGTGTCCGGGAAGGCACCGGTGCTGTGGCTCACCGATGAAGACGGCAAGCGCGTCGGTGTTCCCGCCGACAAGGTCGCCTACGTCGAGTTCATCGTGGAGGACGAGAACCGCCGGGTCGGTTTCGGCAAGGCCTGAGATGGGGGCCGCGCCCGATCTCTTCGCGCGGCGACTCCTCTTCGTCACCGGCAAGGGTGGCGTCGGCAAGAGCACGATCGCGGCGGCCATGGCGATCCTCGCTGCCGAGCGTGGCCAACGTGTCCTGCTCGTCGACGTCGACGCGAAGGGCACGATTGCCGACCTCTTCGAGGTCCCACGCGTCGGCTTCGAGCCTCGAGAAGTGTTCCCGGGCGTGTCCGCGCTCGCGATGAGCACCGAGGCGTCGTTGCGCGAGTACCTGAAGCTCAATCTGCGCATCCCCGTGCTCGGGCGACTCGGACCGCTCGCGAAGGTCCTGGACTTCGTCGCGACCGCGGCGCCCGGCGTCAAAGAGATCCTCACGGTCGGCAAGGTCTGCTGGGAGGTGCGTGCGGCGATCGACGGCGGCGCCGATTGGGACCTCGTGATCGTCGATGCCGCGGCGACGGGCCACATCATCGGTCAGCTCGACGCGCCGCGTGCGATCCAAGAGCTCGTCCAGGTCGGCATGGTGCGCGAGCAGACCGATTGGATGGTCGAGCTGCTGTCCGATCCGTCGATCACCGCGCTGAACGTCGTCGTTACGCCCGAGGAGATGCCGGTGATCGAGACCATCGAGCTGGTCGCTTCCGTGCGTGAGCGATTGCATGTCCCGCTCGGGGTCGCGATCGTCAACCGGGTCCTTCCCGAGCTGTTCACCCATGCCGACGAAGAGACCTTCGAGGCGCTGCGAGAGCCCGAGCCGAGCAGAGTGCTCGTCGAGCATGCGGGGGAAGGAGCGACGGCGGTCCTCGACGCGGCACGTCTTGCGGTCTCGTTGCGCCGGACTCGCGCTGCTCATCTTGCTCGCCTGCGCGAGGCGGTCGCGATGCCGACGCTGTACGTGCCGTATCTCTTCGTGCGCGATCACGGGCTTCGGGTCACACGCATGGTCGCCGAGGGGCTCGGGCAGGAGATGGCATGACGACGAGCTCGAGTCTCGAACGTCTCCTCGCGGCACGCGAGATCGTCGTGTTCTGCGGCTCCGGTGGGGTGGGGAAGACCTCGCTCGCGGCAGCGAGCGGACTCGGCGCAGCCCAGCGTGTCGGCGGGAAGGTTCTCGTGCTCACGATCGACCCGGCGCGACGGCTCGCGAGCGCGCTGGGCCTCGAGGGGATCGGCAATGTCGAGCGTCGCGTGCCGGACGACGCACTGAAGGCAGCGGGCATCGAACTGCGCGGCGAGCTCTTCGTCGCGATGCTGGACACGAAGCAGTCCTGGGACGAGCTCGTGCTCCGCCACGCGCCCGACGAGGAGACCGCGCACCGCATCCTCGAGAACCGTCTGTACCAGAACATCACCGGGCGGTTCGTACAGAGCCACGACTACATCGCGATGGAACGTCTCTTCGATCTGCACGCGACCGGAACGTACGACCTCATCATCATCGACACGCCGCCGACCCGCAACGCGCTCGACTTTCTCGAGGCGCCGGCGCGGATGGCGGAGTTCTTCGGCGGGCGGCTCGTGCGGTGGCTCACGATGCCATATCGAGTCGGCGGCGGCCGTGGAGCGCGCGTCATCAACTTCGCGAGCCGTCCCTTCTACCAGCTCGCGGATCGCATCCTCGGGAGCCAGTTCCTCCAGGACATTGCCGAGTTCTTCCTCAATTTCCAGTCGATGCACGACGGGTTCGTGTCACGCGCCCGCTCCGTCGAGGCACTGCTCCACGACCGGCGGACGTCATTCGCGGTCGTGACGACGCTGGAAGGCGCGCCGCTGCGGGAGGCCGAGGTGTTCTGCCGCGAGTTGGTCGCGCGCGACTTCCACCTCGGTGCACTCGTCCTGAACAAGACGCTGCCGCCCTACCTGCTCGAACCGGGAGCGACCGCCGCCGCCGACGTGCTCCGGGCCGAGGCACCTGCGATCGCTGCGCGACTCGGCGCGCTCGACGTCCGAGCACTCGCCGACGACGAGAGAAGCGTGCGTGTCCTGCGCACGATTGCCGAGTCCTTCGCCAACTTCGCAGTCGTCGCGACCCGCGAGGCCGAGCTCCGCACCGAGCTGGGCCGCGACCCGGAGGTCGTCGCGGACGTGCCGTTCGAGGATCGCGACATCGCCGATCTCGCCGGCCTCGCCCGACTCGCCACGCACCTCTTCTGACGATGTTCCCGCGATCGCTTCGCAGGTGGTCCGCTCGCCGGTTCCGCCAGCCCCAATAGCATCCGGTTCGTGCTGACCCCGGCCGACCTCGCCCGAGCGAAGACGACGCTCGAGGGGGAGGCCTACGCGCACACCCAACGCCTCGTCGCCTCCTGGCAGGCCCTCGCAGATCTCTCGTTCTCGGATCTCCTGCTTCTCGCGCCGATGCAGGACGGTGACGGCCACCAGTTCGTCGTCCTCGCACAGGTCCGACCGACGACCGGGCAAACGCTGTACCCGGTCGATCTCGTCGGCACCGTGGTGGACGAGGTCGAACGTCCATTGGTGAGCAGGGCGTGGCGACTCGGCGAGATCATCGACGGCGACTCCAACTTGCTCGGCGCGAAGGAGCGGGCACGCGTCCAGGTGATCCCGGTGCGCTTCGACGAGGAGCTCGTGGCCGTGCTCATGCGGGAGACGCCGATCTCGTCGGCACGCCGACCGGGGGAGCTCGAGGGTCACTATCTCGACGTGTTCGACCGGCTCGCCGCGATGGTCACCGAGGGCAGCTTCCCGTTCGGCCAGGACGAGATCGAGTTCGAGGACGCGCCGCGGGTCGGAGACGGTGTCATCGTCCTCGACCGAGATGTGCGCGTCGAGTTCGCCAGTCCGAACGCCGTCAGCTCGCTTCATCGAATGGGCATCCACGGATACACCGCGGGCGCGCACCTCGGTGAGCTCGGCTTCGAGCAGGATGCGGTACAAGCGGCATTGCGTGCTCGGGTGCCGGTGACCGAAGAGCTCGAGCGCGGGGACACCGAGGTGCTCCTCCGAGCGATTCCACTGCTCGAGAAGCGCGTCCCGGTCGGGGCAGTTGTGCTCGTGCGCGACGTGTCCGATATCCGCCGCCGCGACCGCATGCTCGTGTCGAAGGACGCGACGATCCGCGAGATCCATCATCGTGTCAAGAACAACCTTCAGACGATCGCGTCGCTCTTGCGCCTCCAAGGACGGAGGCTCTCGTCGCGTGAAGCACGACAAGCGATCGGGGAGTCGGAGCGACGGATACGCTCGATAGCGCTCGTGCACGAGACGCTGTCGCGCGACGCCAGCGACGTGGTGCCGTTCGGAGACATCGTTCGGCCACTGTTGCGCGTTGTCGACGAGACCGTCTCGTCGAGCGACGCGAAGATTCGATTCGACATCGAGGGAGATCTCGGCGATCTGCCGGGTCAGGTCGCGACGCCGCTCGCGGTGGTACTCAACGAGCTCCTCCAGAACGCGGTCGACCACGCGTTCCCTGCTTCGGACGGCGAAGTCGGCGAGGGCAACGTACGCGTATTCCTCGGACGCGACGAGGGGGAGTTGGCTGTCGACGTCGTGGACGACGGCGTCGGGTTGTTCGACGGCTTCTCGCTCGAGGAGTCGAAGGGCCTCGGGCTCTCGATCGTTCAGGCGCTCGTCACGGGTGAGCTCGGTGGGTCGATCGAGCTCGTCTCGAACGGCGATGGCACGCGTGCGTCGCTTCGTGTGCCGCTGGCGCCGGTCGCTCCCGTGGAGGTGTGATCGGCATGTCGGCGAGGGTGGCCGGACCGACCCTCACCGGTTGGTCGTCTAGCCGGCGACGGCGCGTTGGTTCGCCGACCAGGTCTTGCGGAGCTTGCGGCGCTCCTCCTCGGTCGTCGCACCCCAGATGCCCGCCTCTTGGTTCGTCGCGAGGGCGAACTCGAGACATTCGTCACGTACCTGGCACGCCGTACAGATGCGTTTGGCAGTGTCGATGTGCTCGAGGGCTGGTCCTGTCGTGCCGACCGGGAAGAAGATGTCGGGGCTCGAATCGCGGCATGCGGAGCGGGCACGCCACTGCTGATCGTCCCATTCGTGGGTCCGGATCCACGTCAGCGCCACAAAAGCCCCTCCGGTCGTGATCTCGTTCACAAGTGTCCTCGGGCGAACCTCGAGGCACGTTCGACCTTACGGCCCGTCAGGTCCGTGCCGCAAGGGGTCTGACCTGCGCTTCCTCGCGACTCTCCTACGATGCCGAGATGCCCCTCGTGCTCGCGCACCGCGGAGCTCGACGTCGGGCCCCCGAGAACACGGTCGAGGCGTTCACCGCGGCTCGCCGGCTCGGCGCCGATGGGGTGGAGCTCGACATCCATCGGTGCGCCGACGGGCATCTCGTCATCCACCACGATCCGATCGCGCCTGGCCTCGGTGTGCTGGCGGAGTACGAGCTGGCCGCGATCCGCGCGCACTCGCCGACGGTCCCGACGCTCCCCGAGGCGCTCGACGCGCTCGAGGGGTTGCTGGTGAACGTCGAGATCAAGAACCTGCCGCCCGAACCCGGCTACGACGCCGAGCACCGCGCCGCCCCGACCCTCCTCGAGCTCCTGGCGTCCAGGGGTCGTCGCGACCGCGTACTCGTCACGAGCTTCAACATCGAGACGGTCGACCGCGTCCGTGCTCTCGACCCGCACGTCTCGACCGGATTCCTCACCTTCGCGATGGAACCCGCCGCCGCGATCGGCATCGCCGTCGAGCACGGGCACGGCGCGTGGCACCCGGATCGGGGAACGGTCGCCGAGGATCCCGTCGACATCATCGCTGCCGCGCACGGGGCCTCGCTGGAGGTCAACGTTTGGACGGTCAACGAACCGTCGGAGCTCGCCTCATTCGCCGAGGCGGGTGCCGACGGCCTCATCACCGACGTGCCCGACGTCGCGGTCAGCGTGCTCGCGGCACCACCAGCGTGAGCGCGTCCGGCTGGTAGCGGACCTCGAGCCTGTCCGCCTCACCGAGGTAGTCGCCGTCCGCTTGCCATCCGAACGGCGTGTCGTCGGTGACGGAGATCGAATCGACATCGCCTCGATGGGTGACCGAGCGGTGGTTGCGCATCATTCGGCCGGTCATGAGCCCGGAACCGGCAAGCTGGAGGACGAGCGGCAGGTCGATGGATGAGAAGACGGCGAGGGCCAACGGCGAGTACAGCGTCGCCTCCCGCGAGACGATGAGGCCGCGTGACCCGAGGAACGTGTACGGCGACGCCTTCGAAACGATGCCGAAGGGCCCCCGTGCGATCTCGTCGTCGTGGTCGTCGGC
>Ga0299914_10003208_pt1 | contig 11504 bp, 12 predicted proteins | sample RVTome_10_FD_201361 | JGI IMG/M metagenome (GOLD analysis project Ga0299914, IMG submission 201361) | Soil microbial communities from uranium-contaminated site in the Upper Colorado River Basin, Wyoming, United States - RVT153D57 (version 2) ... | reverse complement strand
CGGCCAGTGGGATGCGGACGCGGATCGACGGCTCGCCCGTGACGAGTTCGACGGCTGGTCTCGCGACCGCACCCTCTTCACCGGCTGGAACGCTGACATGGAGGATGGGCTCACCAGCGACGAGTTCGCCGAAGGCGTCTTCGGCCTGTGGGACACCGACCAGGACGATCAGCTGACGGAGAACGAGTGGAACGAAGGTACCAGCCGCTGGTTCAACAGTGACGCCGACACCGGCGTGTACGGCGAATGGGATGCCGACGCTGACGGCGCGTTGACGCGTGACGAGTTCCGCACCGCCTTCGCCGATCGCGGCGGATTCGCGGAGTGGGACGCCAGCGAGGACGGGCTGATCGATGAGACCGAGTTCGGCGACGGTCTGTTCGGCATCCTCGACGACAACGACGATGGCTTCCTCGACGAGGACGAGTGGAACACCTGGTCCGAGGTGATGGACCGGTAGACCCACATTCCGGGACGGGTGGACGGGGAGTCGCCGCGATCGGCGCCTCCCCGTTCTCATCTTTGCGGCGAAGGCGTGACTGCCGGGCAGCACGATAGGCTCCGGCGGCAGTGGACGTGCCGGCGAATCCGGCTCAGTAACCGTGTGTCTTGTCGACCACGTTGCGCAGCGGTCGGTCCTCGAGGTAGCGCGCGACGTTGTCGACGATGAGCTCGGTCTCTCGCTCCCAGAATCGGGCTGTCGTGGCGCTCACGTGCGGCGTGATCAGCACGTTCGGCAACGACCAGAGAGGCGAGCTCCGCGGCAGAGGCTCGTTGCGGAATACGTCGAGCGCCGCGCCGCGCAGCCGGTTGCCGCGGAGTGCCGCGACGAGCGCGTCCTCATCGATGATCTCGCCCCGCGCCACGTTCACGATCACTGCATCAGGCTTCATGCGCGCGAGCTCGGCCGCGCCGATCATGCTCCGCGTCTGCGCGGTCCCCGGTACCGTAACGACCAGGTAGTCGCTCTGGTGGAGAAGCGTGTCGAAGCCGCCATCACCGTGCAGCACGCGCACGCCGGGTGGTCCGGGCGCGTCCGTTCTGCGCACGGCCGTGACGGTCATGCCCAGCGCGTGTGCTCGCCGTGCCAGCTCACTGCCGATTCCGCCGAGTCCGAGCAGTCCCAGCGTTGCACCGGCCAGCTCGCGCGCCACGGTCCGGCTCGCCTCGAACGGGCCGGGCTGCCATTCACCGCGCGCCTGGCTTCGCACCGCGTGGTCGAGTCCACGGGCGAAGTGAAGCATCATCGCGAGCGCGGTTTCGGCGATGGCGGGTGCGTGGATGCCGGCGGAGTTGGTGAGGATGATGTCGCTCGAGCGAAGCTCGGGATAGAGCAGCGAACCCACACCGGCCGTACCCGTGTGCGCCCAGCGCAGACGGGCGCCGCCGCTAGCCGTCATGGCGATGAACAGTTCGCGGGGCAGGCCGAAACCGAGATAGACCTCTGACCCGCGAGCGGCGAGCATTGCCTCCTTCGTGACGCCGGAGCCGTCACCGCGCCCGTCCACTGCCGCAGCCACGATCGTGACTTCCCAGTCGGCCGGGAAGGCAGCGACGATGGCATCGGCTGCGTCCGGCGGGATCGCCCAGATGGGCCGGACGTCGCGCAGATTCAGGACCGCCCTCCGCGACCGCGAGCTCACCGGTAGTTGCCGAACGCCAGCTCGATGCCGAAGTCCTCGCCGCGCAGGAACTGGATCACCGTCTGAAGGTCGTCCCTCGAGTTGCTCGAGACGCGCAGCTCGTCGCCCTGGATCGCGACCTGGACCTTCTTGAAACCCTGCGCCTTCACCTTCTTCACGATCTCGCGTGCCGTGTCGGTGGGAATGCCCTGTTGAAGCGCGACGTGCTGTCGGACACGGCCGCCGGAGGCGGGCTCGACTTCGCCGTACTTCAGGTTCTTGAGCGGGACGCTGCGGCGGACGAGCTTCGTCTGGAGCACGTCGACCATTGCCTTCATCTTGTAGTCGTCATCGGCGTCCAGCACGAGCTCGGACTTTGTGCGATCGAACGCGATCGTACAGTTCGAGCCCTTGAAGTCGTACCGCGTCTGGATCTCCTTCATCGCCTGGTTCACGGCGTTGTCGACCTCCTGGAGGTCGGCGCCCGTCGACACGTCGAATGAATGCTGGGGCATGAGGACCGCGGTTGAAGGCTGTATCGAGCCGGCGGAACGCCGTTCATCCCGTTGACGAACCCTGGCGACTTCGTGGCCGGTGAACCGCGCCGGGCCACGCCGGTGCCGGGATATGTGGGCGCCGAACGCGTCCGGGGCAAGGTCGACGCGTCGGTTCCGGCGCCTTCGAGCGCTCTGCACTCGCGCGGGCAAGGACGGCCGGGGCGAGCCCCGGCCGTCCCGTACGCCTATTCCTTCATGTCGGTGGAGCTGCGCGAAGTCGTCACGCCCGGTGGCAGCATCACGAACGTGCCGTCACACCGATGACGTTGAGCGTGCCCCCGCAGATCCGGCTCGAATCGCCCTCGAACGTCAGCGACCAGCGGCCGGCCGTGGCGGACTGCGTCTCGAGTGCCACGGTACGGGCTTCGCTGTCGAGCCTGCCGACGACGAGCCCGCTGCCGTCCTCCGCAGCGACGGTCACGATCGTACCGATCGAGTCGGGTACGAGATAGCCGATCACGACGGGTTCGGTCTGGATCCTCGCCGTGTCCGGGCTCAACGCAGCGATGCACTGGGGCGGCCCGGGTCCAGCGAGATCGTGCGGTAAGTCGGGCGCCATTGCCCATGCCAGGAGCGCCACCGGCAGCGCGAACAGGGTGAGGAATCGATGGTCACTCCTCTGAGTCGACTTCATGGCGGACTCCTTTGAACGTGGAACGAGGCCACCGGATCGACGCACCGACTCCGCCGACCGGCACACCCTCGCGCGGCGAGGACGATGCACCGATCTTGCCAGCGTACCCTCGCCGATCGGTCCGGTTCGCGCGCACGAGCCGGACCGCTCCGGCGCTGCGCCGGTCAGCAACCGGCGACCACTCTTCGACCGCCATCGATGGACTTCGAATCGAGCCGCATATTTCTCCTGTCCCCGGCGAGCTGTACGGGCAAAAGAGCCGGCGTCCTGATGCGGGAGGGCGCGCCATTCGAGCTCGCACGCCGCGTCCGCAATGGCGGTGCGCCGCTCGGCGAGGTCTTCTCGTTCCTCAGCGGGCTGTACTTCCGGGGCAAGCTCGAGTACGCGGCGGCGTTCGCGCGGCCGCCCGCCAGGGTCGCGGGCATCCACGTGATCACGCCGAGCCGGGGGCTCGTAGGGCCGGACACGACACTCGGTCTGCCTGACCTGCGCGAATTCGCGGACGTCGATATCAACAACGACAACCCGGCATACCGCACGCCGCTCGATCGAACCGCACGTGCCCTTGCCGCAGCGATCCCGGAGAGCACCACCATCGTTTTGCTGGGCAGCATCGCTACCGGCAAGTACACGGACGGTCTCGGCGCCGTATTCGGTGAACGGCTTCAGTTTCCCGAAGAATTTGCCGGCCGCGGCGATATGAGCCGGGGCGGGTTGATGTTGCGCTGTGTCGATGAGGCCCGGGAGCTCCGCTACGTGCCCATCGCGGGCGCCGTTCGGCGGGGCCCCCGCCCGCCCAGGCTCTCACCCCGCCGCGGCCGTTCCACGCGATGACCTCGCCGAAGCGGACGGGCCGCGCCAAGCGGACGACCGGAGAAGCGAAGGGTTCGACAGATGCGCAGCAATCGATCCTCGAGATCCCGACCGACAGGAATACCGTCAGGATCATGATGGACGGCGGCAGGGAGGTCCGGCTCAGCAACCTCCACAAGCCGTTCTGGCCCGAGCTCGGCATCACGAAGGGCGGGTTGATCCAGTACTACGCCGCCATCGCGCCCGTGCTGCTGCCACACATCCACGAGCGCGCGATGGTGATGAAGCGCTACCCGCACGGCTGGCAGGGCGAATACTTCTTCATGAAGCGAGCACCCGCGCACCGTCCGGACTGGGTCGAGACCTGCGCGATCGAGCATGGCTCCGGGAGCGTCATCGAGTTCCCCATCATTCAGGACCTCGCCGCGCTGCTCTGGGTGATCAACCTGGGCTGCATCGACCTGAACCCGTGGTACGCGCGGTGCGACGACGTCGACCGGCCCGACTACCTGCACTTCGATCTCGATCCGGTGCCCGGCGCGGAGTGGGACGACGTGCGCGAGACCGCGCTGCGTGTCCACGAGGCGCTCGAGGCACTGGACATGCCCGCGTACGCGAAGACGACGGGCTCGCGCGGGATCCATGTTTACGTGCCGATCGAACGCGGTCCCACACAGAAGATGGTGTGGACGTTCGCGAAGGAGTTCGCGCGCGCCGTCGAATCGCAGTGGCCGAAGCTGATCACGGCGGAGTACCGCATCGCGAAACGGCCGGAAGGCCGCGTGCTCGTCGACTACAACCAGAACGCGTGGGGCCGGACCCTCGCCTCGATCTACTCCGTTCGGCCGCGGGCGGAGGCGACCGTCTCGACGCCGGTCACGTGGGACGAGATCGAGGCCGGCACAGCCATCGCCGACTTCCACGTCTTCAATGTGCCGGACAGGGTCGCCGCGATCGGCGACCTGTGGGCACCGCTGAACGACGAGTCGGGTCGCTTCGATCTGGGGCGGTTCTTCTGACGTCCGGACGTTCGCGCGGCGGGCACGCCGTCCGCCGCCGTAGCACTTCTCGACGGAGGAAGCGCTGATGCTCGATGAGTTCAAGGAGTTCGCGGTCAAGGGCAGCGTCGTCGACATGGCCGTAGGCATCATCATCGGCACGGCGTTCGGCGCCATCGCACGTTCGCTCGTCGACGATGTCATCATGCCGCCCATCGGCGTGTTGCTCGGCGGCGTCGACTTCGAGGATTTTTTCCTCGTCCTGTCGCAGGGAGCGCCCATCGGACCGTACGAGACGCTGGCCGCCGCGCAGGAAGCCGGCGCCGTCACGTTGAACTACGGCCTCTTCGTCAACACCCTGCTGACCTTCCTCGTGGTCGCGTTCGCGGTGTTCCTGCTCGTCAAGCAGGTGAACCGGCTGCGTCGCAGGGAGCAGGTTGCGCCCGAGGCGCCCACCGACAAGTCGTGCAGCTTCTGCTTCATGACGATCCCCGTGAACGCCGTGCGGTGCCCGCACTGCACGTCCGAGCTGAAGCCGGCAGGAGCGTAGTCGCTTCCACGGTGAAGATGCCGATGGACAGGCCGCGCTGCGGACGCAGGGTGCACGGACGTCGCGGGTGGAGCCGATGCGCCCGGTGCGCTAGACTGTAGAGAGCGGCCGTCGCGACACCGGCCCGCGTTCTGCCCAGCCGGGAGATCCAGGTGCCCGCGCCCAGCACTGCCGTCATCGTTCTGCTCGCCGCCGCGCTGGCCGCAAGCTGTCAGCCCGCCGATGAGTTTCCCGGCACCCGGGCAGACAGCATCGCTGTGGGTGCGGCGAGGCCGGTGGGGCCGCCGCCGCCTCCGCTGCCCGAAGAAGTCGCGGGGCCCGCACCCGCAGCCACGGACACCGGCCGGGTGGTTGCCGGTCGCACCGGTGAGCGAGCCGAGCCGGAACCGGTGCTCGCGCCCGACACCTCGCCGCCACGACGAGAGCCGGCGGCCACGGCAATCGAGCCGCGACCCTCGCCCGACACCGCATTGCCCGACCGACCCGTTCGAGCGGAGCCGCGGCCGACGCCACCCCCGCCTCCGCCGATCCCTGCGGGCGACTGCGATCTGCCGCAGCTCGGGCCGGAGCCCGGCACCCGGATCGTCACCGTGTACTTCACGTGTGCGGAGCAGGTGCGGCCGGTCCGGCGCCAGGTCACCGAAACACAGGCCGTGCTGCGCGCGGCACTCGAGCAGCTCCTCGGCGGTCCCACGGATGAGGAGCTGCTGGCCGGGTTCCACTCCTTCTTCTCGCCCGTGACCGCCGGAAAGCTGAACCGTGTCGCCGTCGGTACGGACGGTGTCGCACGGATCGACTTCGAAGACTTCTCGAGCCTCATCCCGAACGCCTCGTCCAGCACGGGCAGCGAGCAGCTTCTCGGCCAGCTGCGCGCCACCATCTTCCAATTCCCGACGGTGCGGGCGGCGACCCTCACGTTCGATGGCGACTGTGACGCGTTCTGGAACTGGCTCCAGAGAGGGTGCGAGCAGATCACGCGCGAACCATGACTCGAAGATCCACGGAACGGCATGGCCCCATCGGTCTGCTGCGAGGTAGCCCTGCGTCGCTGCGCGCGTGTGCGGTCGCACCCTCCGGGCCCTGGCCCTATGCACCGCTCCGCCAATAGATTGCGGTCGTTTACCCGAAACGGAAGGAGGCGCCCGTGGCAGGGCATAGCAAGTGGGCGCAGATCAAGCGTAAGAAGGCTGTCAACGACACCAAGCGCGGGCAGCATTTCACCAAGCTGATCCGCGAGATCACCGTCGCTGCCCGGTACGGCGGCGGCGACCCCAACTTCAACCCGCGACTCCGCCTCGCCGTCGACACGGCGAAGGCGGCGAACATGCCGGCCGAGAACATCGATCGCGCCATCAAGAAGGGCACGGGCGAGCTCGAGGGCGTGGACTACCAGGAAGTCACGTACGAAGGATACGGTCCTGGCGGCGTCGCCCTGTACATCGAAACCCTGACCGACAATGCGAACCGCACCGTTGCCGACATCCGTCACGTACTCAACCGCAACGGCGGCAGCCTGGGCACCTCCGGCTCGGTGGCATGGCAGTTCGATCGGCTGGGTCAGGTCTACATCGACGCCAGGCGCTACGACGAGGATGCAGCGCTGATGGCCGCACTCGAGGCCGGCGCATCAGACCTCCGGCGCGAGGACGAGACCTACGTCGTGACGTCCGAGATGCAGTCCTTCGCTGCCGTCCAGGACGGCCTGCAACGACAGGGCATCCAGTGGGAGGAAGCGGAGCTGGCGATGGTGCCGAAGGCCACCGTCGAGATCGCAGGCGCAGAGGCGCAGAAGCTGCTTCGCCTGCTGGACGCGCTGGACGACCTCGACGATGTCCAGAAGGTGTACAGCAACGCCGACGTCGACGAGGCCGCGTTCGCAGAGGTCGAAGCGTGATCGTACTGGGCGTCGATCCGGGCATCAGCACGACCGGATACGGTGTCGTCGCGCAGGCCGACGACCGCCGGTCGTCGCTGCTCGAGTGCGGCGTCATCCGGACCAGCCCCGATTCGCCGCTGCCCGAACGGCTGCGCGAGATCTTCGAGGGTGTGCGTGAAGTCGTGGTCCGGCACCAGCCGGTCGTGGCCGCCGTCGAAGGTGTCTTCTACGGCCGGAACGTGAGGACCACCGTCGTGCTCGGCCACGCGCGAGCGGCCGTCCTGCTGGCCGCTTCGTTGGGCGATGTGCCTATCGCGGAATATGCGCCGGCCGAGATCAAGAACGCCGTGGCCGGTACTGGCCGCGCAACGAAGGATCAGATGCAGTACATGGTGCAGCAGCTGCTCCGGCTTCGCACGCCGCCCCGCCCGGCCGACGCCGCCGATGGCGTGGCCGTCGCGCTCTGCCATCTGAGCGCGTTCCGCGTCCCGAAGCGATCCGCGCTCGCTCCCTCCCGATGATCAGCAGGGTCCGCGGTACGCTCCTGAGCCGCGAGCTGGGCGTCGTAGAAGTGATGACGCCGGGCGGTGTGGGCTACCAGCTGGAGATCCCGTTGACGGTCTACGAACGGCTGCCGGCCGAAGGTGCGGAGGTCGAGCTGCGCGTGTATCACGTGGTTCGTGAGGACGCCGTGACGCTCTACGGTTTCGTCGAGGCCGCCGAACGAACGCTCTTCAGCCGGCTGCTGACCGCCTCGGGCGTAGGCCCCCGGCTCGCGCTCAACATGCTCTCGACGCTGTCGCCCGATCGGCTCGTCCGGGCGGTGCGCGAGAAGGACATCCCGGTGCTCCGCCAGATCCCTGGGCTCGGCACGAAGAAGGCCGAGCGCCTCGTGCTCGAGCTGGCGGACCGGCTCGACGACCTCGCCATCACAACAGCCGGGCCGCGCCCCGAGGGCCGGAAGGCCGATGACGCGATCGGCGCGCTCGTCGCACTGGGCTACTCGGCGCCGGAAGCCGGCGTCGCCGTCCGGAAGGCTCTGGATTCCGCCGGAGGTCTCGAGGGTATTCCATTGATCAAGGCGGCGCTCGCCGAGCTGGGCGGGAAGTCGTAGCCGGGCCAACGTTCGTAGGGGCTGGCGCGTCAATTCGAGACGCAACTGGCCAGTTTCAGGGATTGAGCCGAATGAACTCGAGATTCGCGGTCCGACCGGCCGCGCTGGCGACCGCTGCGCTGCTTGCAGCGGTGAACCTCGCCGCGGCGCAGCAGACCGCTGCGCCGCGCAGTGTCACGCTGCGCGAAGCGATCGTGCTCGCGCACCGGAACAATCCGGTCACGGTGGGCGCGGAAGGTGCCGTGGAAGTCGCCGAGGCGGACCGACTCCAGTCCATGGGCGCGTTTCTGCCCTCGCTCTCGGTCTCATCGTCGTACAGCAACTCGAGCAACGAGCGGTTCGACCAGTCGACCGGTCGTCTGGTCTCGACCAGCTATACGGCCCAGACGCAGGCGACGTACGACCTGTTCACGGCCGGCCGGCGCTTCGTCTCGTACCGGAGTGCGCGGGCGGCGGTGGACGCTGCGGACGCATCGCTTCGTGAAGCGCAGTACCGGACGGCGCTCGAGACGACGACGGTCTTCTTTTCCGCCGCCGCTGCATCGGAGGTGGTGGTCGTGGCGAACCAGCGGCTCGAGCGGGCGAGGCAGCAGCTCGATTTTGCGAGCACCCGGCTCGAAGTGGGCACCGCCACGCGGTCCGACGTGTTGCGAGCGGAGCTCGAGCTCGGCAACGCCGAGATGGCCGTGATCGACGCGGAGTCGGCGCTGCGCAGCTCTCGACTCTCGCTGGGTCGACAGATCGGTGTGGGTGGCGAGGTCCAGCCGGCAGGCCCGGCACTCCCCGACTCGCCGCCGCCGCTCCCCGGCGCCGACAGCCTGGCCGTGCTCGCGCAGCAGACCTCACCGCTGGTTGCGAGCGCGAGGGCGGCACACACGGAGGCGAAGGCGGAGCGACTCTCCGCGTACACCTTCTATCTGCCAACGCTCAGACTCGTGGGCGGCTACGATTGGTTCTCGCCGACGTACCCCCCATCGAACCAGAGCTGGAGCCTGCGGCTCACGGCGTCGCTGCCCGTGTTCAACGGGTTCCAGCGTGAAGCGACGCTGTCACGGACGGCGGCAGCGGAGCGGACGGCGGAAGCACGTGCGCGGGATGCGGCGCTGAATGCGGCAGCGAGCGCGATCGATGCGGCCCAGCAGGTCGAGTCGGCCGGGCGTCGGGTCGCAATTGCGCGGCGCGCCGTCGAGCTGGCGCAGGAGGATCTGCGCGTGCAGGAGGAGCGGTACCAGATCGGCGTCGCCACGATCCTCGAGCTGCAGACCTCGCAAGTCGCGCTCGCGGAGGCGGAAGCCGGGTTCGTCAATGCGAGACAGCAGCTGGGTGTGGCCCTGGCGACGCTCGAGGCCGTGCTGGGCGAGAGCATCACAACGGACTGAAGCGGCGCGATGGCGCGCCGGATCGAGGTGAATTGAGCATGTCCTGGAATCGTATCGGGGCCTTCGCGGCGCTGGCTCTTGCATCGGCGTTGGCCGCCTGCGGCGGTGGCAACGAGGGCAGTGGCGCGGCCGCGCAACAGGGTCAGCCCGGCGCCGGGCCCGGCGGGCCGAGTGACGTCGCTCAGATCGTACCGGTCGAGACGCGGACGGTCGAGGCAGGTCACATCGCCCGTAGTGTCACGGTGTCGGGTGCGGTCGAGCCGATCCGCACGGTGGGTGTGAACGCACAGATCGGTGGCGCACTGCGAACCGTGGTCGCGGAAGAGGGCACGTACGTCGAGCAGGGTGCCGTCATCGCGACCGTGGACGACCGCGAGATCACGGCGCAGCTCGCGAGCAGCGAAGCGAGCTTCGAGCTGGCGAAGGCGACGTTCGACCGATCGGAACGGTTGCGTGAACGACAGGTGGTCACGGCTGCCGAGTACGAGCGCGATCGAGCAGCCCTCGCGGCCGCCGCTGCACAGCTCGACCAGCTCCGTGCCAGGCTCGGCTACGCGACCGTGCGCGCGCCGCTGACGGGGATCGTCACGGAGAAGCTGGTCGAAGCGGGTGACGTCGTGGGTCAGCAGACGCGACTCTTCGCGATCGCCGACGTCACGACCATGGTGGTACGCGTCCGCCTTTCGGAGCTGGACGTCGTCCAGGTCTCGGCGGGCGATCGCGTCGAGGTCATGCTCGATGCGTTCCCGGGCCGCCTGCTCACCGGCCGCATCCGGCGGATCTTTCCGTCCGCCGACCCGGCGACCCGGCTCGTTCCCGTTGAGGTCGCGCTCACCGGGCCCGACGCGCAGCTCGCGCGCCCCGGCTTCCTGGCCCGCGCGACCTTCGCGCTCGGCACGAAAGAGAACGTGCTGCTCGTGCCGGCCTCCGCGATCGTGAACGAGGGCGGCAGCGAAGCGGTCTACGTCGTAGAGAACGACCGCGCCGCGCGCCGGACCGTCCGCACCGGCATGACCTCGAGTGGCAGCGTGGAGATCCTGGCTGGTGTCGCCAGCGGCGATGTGGTCGTGGTCGCCGGCACCAACAACCTGCGGGACGGCGCGTCGGTCCGCGTCGTCAACCCCGCCGCCGCATCCGAGGACTCGCCGGAGACCCGGCGTCCGTCTACCTGAGGGTTCCGTCATGAGCGCCAGGAAAACGTCACACAGACGGGGGCTCCCGAGCTTCTCCATCGCGCGGCCGATCGGCACGATCATGCTGACGTCGGTCGTGATCGTGCTCGGCGTCTTCTTCCTGTCTGGCCTCTCGCTCGACCTGCTGCCGAGCATCGTCTATCCGCAGGTGCGGGCCGGCGTCAACAACAGCGGTGTCGCGCCGGAAGTCCTCGAGGAGACCGTGGCGAAGCCGCTCGAGACGGCGCTTGCTACCACCGAGGGCCTGATCCGCATCGAGAGCGAGATCCAGGAAGGTCGCGTCGGCGTCAACCTGCACTTCCGCTACGGCACGAACATCGATTTTGCGCTCCAGGATGCATCCAAGAACCTGGAGCGCGCGCGCGGCCGATTGCCGGAGGAGGCCGATCCGCCCACGATCTTCAAGTTCGATCCGTCGCAGATGCCGATCTACGAAGCGGCATTTTCATCCTCGATCGTCGATCTCGTCGCGCTGCGCGACTGGGTCGAGTACCGGCTCCGGCCGCAGCTGTTGACCGTCGAGGGCGTGGCATCCATCGACATCTCCGGCGGCCTGCAGCGCGAGGTGCAGGTCGTGCTCGACCAGGAGCGGCTCCGCTCCTACGGCCTCACGATCTCCGACGTCATCGCGGCGCTCCGCGGCGGCAACCAGGACGTGGCCGCCGGGCTGGTCGCCTCGCCCGAGCGCGAGGTGATCGGCAAGACGTCGGGCAAGTTCCGGAGCGTGCGCGAGATCCGGGAGCTCGCCCTGGAGCTGCCGGAGGGCCG
>Ga0299914_10003207_pt1 | contig 11505 bp, 12 predicted proteins | sample RVTome_10_FD_201361 | JGI IMG/M metagenome (GOLD analysis project Ga0299914, IMG submission 201361) | Soil microbial communities from uranium-contaminated site in the Upper Colorado River Basin, Wyoming, United States - RVT153D57 (version 2) ... | reverse complement strand
AGCCGGCAGGGATCGTCGAGGATGACGCCGGGACCGCTCAAGTCAAAGAAGGCATACCGGACGATCGGCATCCCCACCTTCTTGGCTGAGGATCTCGCCGCGCATCTGTCGGCATTTCCATCGTCCACCGACTTCGTCTTCTCACACGAGTCGGGTGGTCCGCTCGACTATGGGCGATTTCGCCGTCGTCATTGGCACCCTGCAGTGGAGGTCTCGATAGGTGAGCCCTGCACCCCACACGACCTTCGACACACTCATGTCGCCATGCTGATCGCCGACGGTCAGTCGCCGCGATACATCGCTGATCGCCTCGGACACAAGAGCACGCGCACGGTTCTCGACGTCTACGGACACCTCTACGAGGACGCTGACGAGGCTGTGATGGAAGGCCTGGAACGGCTACGTGGCGCTGCTCAGACGGACACCAGACGGACACCAGGTGATCTCACTCGACCGCGATGCGGCCAGAAATCAGGTCTGACCAGGGCTCTTACCTTGTGGGCGTTGACGGACTCGAACCGCCGACCCCTGCCTTGTAAGGGCAGTGCTCTAGCCAACTGAGCTAAACGCCCGATCACCCAATTCTACGGCGAGGGTCTTCCCGAGCCCACATCAGCTGTAATCAGATCGGCGATCCGTTCGGCCTCCAACCCGATCGCACGAAGGCGACCCGTCGGGGGTTCAACGAAGCCACAAAAAAAGAGCCCGGGCTCAGCAGTTGGTCCTCCCGATACCAAAGGACGTCCCCGACCGTCGAGCAGGGTCTCGGTTGACTCCAGGATTCGATCCACACCTGGCTCGAATCCGGTTGCGAAGATGACAGCGTCGAACGGCTCCGAATTCCCCCCGGTGAAGATCACACCCTTCTCGGTGAATCGGTCGATGCCGGGTCGCACCTTGATGGCTCCGACTCGCATGGCATTCAAGGTCCCAACGTCGAGCATCGGGATTTTGTGCTGTACGGCAATCTGTTGGAGGGGGCCCCAAGGCGCCTTGGGGATGCCTAATTTGGAGATATCGCCGATGGTGATACGGAGAAGCGGCTTCGACAGCCAATCCCCCACCTTGGGCGGAAACACCGAAAGCCAGCGGGAAATGGTGAGTGCCGGAATTCCGGCGATGTCCCGGGGCACTACCACGGAGGGGCCTCTCACACTCATGAACGCATGGGCCCCGTGTTCGGTCAGATCCAGGGCGATCTCACCACCCGAGTTGCCGAACCCAACAACCAGGACGTACCTTTCGGCGTAGGGCCGCCCGTTGCGGTATTCGGCGGAATGGAGGATGGTCCCTTCGTACAACTCCTGTTTGGGATAGCGAGGCATGTTCGGAATCTGGTCGAGGCCGGTGGCGATCACCAGATTCAATGACTCGATTGTCTCTCCCTTGGTAGTGACGGTCTCCCAGAAGCCGTCCGTGCGGTGACAACTGACGACATCGGTGTTGAGACGCACATGAACGTCCTCCGCCGCCGTATACTCCTCGAAGTACTCGGCGACCTGATCACGGGACGGATACTTCGGGTAACGGGGCGGCATGGGGCGGCCGGGAAGGTGGGAAGCGCCCTTGTTGGTGTGGAGGTGGAGACGGTCGTAATGACTCCGCCATACGGGGGCCACGGTTCCACCTCGTTCGAGGACGATCGGATCTAATCCTCGCCGTTTGAGGCCGGCCGCGGTAGCGATCCCAGCGGGACCGCCCCCGACGATCACCGTGTTCACCCTCTCCAATCGCGTGGAGAGTACTCACCGGTTTGGGTCGTTGAACCTATTAAGCCCGTTGGGGATAAATGCCGATGGGATATCGACAAATGCCAGATAGAGCGCATCCGTGTTCCTACTCTGGCCGAGGCGGTATGAGGGCATGAATAAACGGTCAATCGAACGAGAGGTCAGCGACGAAGCGATTCGTCAGTACCTCGACGGAATCGGCACCTACGACCTGTTGACGGCTGAAGACGAGGTCCGCCTCGCCAAGGCGATCGAGACGGGTCGCAAGGCAGGGTCGGCGCTGGAGAACGAGAAAGACCCCACGAACCGGCGTCAACTACGGCAGATGGTGAGGGCCGGCGAAGAAGCCCGCCAAACCTTCATTCGCGCCAATCTCAGACTGGTCGTGTCGATTGCCAAACGCTACAACCGTTCCCGGCTCCCCTTCCTCGACCTCGTACAGGAAGGAAACCTGGGTCTCATCCGCGCTGTTGAGAAGTTCGAATACCGCAAAGGCTTCAAGTTCTCCACCTATGCCACCTGGTGGATCCGTCAGGCCATCACCAGGGCGATAGCCGACAAGAGCCGGACGATCCGTGTCCCGGTTCACATGATGGACACCATCAACCAGATGCAGACCGCTGAGTCCAACCTCAACAAGAAGCTCGGACGCAAGCCCACCGATGCCGAGCTCGCCGAGGAGTCGGGACTCACCGTCGAAAAGATCCTCGCCGCCCGCAAGGTCGCCCCCGAACCGGTCTCGATCTTCGAACCTGTCGGTGAGGACAACACGATGCTCGGAGATTTCATTGAAGACGTCGACGCCGCCGCCCCATTTGAGCTGATCGCATCGAAACTGAACATCGAACAGCTCCGTCACGTGCTGGAGCGACTCAACGAGCGTGAGCGCACGATCATCGAGATGCGCTACGGGCTCGGTGAGCGCGACCCGGCCACCCTGGACGAAGTGGGACGTCATTTCAACGTCACCCGCGAGCGCATCCGTCAGATCGAGGCCAAGGCACTGGCGAAGATGCGTCACCCGTCCACCCCGGACGGTCTCCGGGAGCTGGCGGTCGGCTAGTGGGCGTGGTTGCTTAGGCCGAGGCAACCAGCTCCATCAACTCGCCCCGGTCCGCCTCCAACGGGAGATGGGCGTCGTCATGACGGGGACGGCCACGGCCGCGACGGCGGTGGTAGGGCTGGCCATCCCAGAAGATGACGCCACCCCAGACACCCCACTCCAGGTTCTCCTGGAGGGCGATCTCCAGACATCGAACCCGAACGACACATTGGGCACAGATTTCTTGGGCCTTGGCCAATTCGGCCGGTTTCTCGGAGAAGAACAGCTCATGGCTGCCCTCCTGGGTACATCGGCCTTCTTGTTGTAACTCTCTCAGTTGATCATTCATGTGAAACCTCGTCAGTGCTTGCGTGATGCGGCAAACAAAAAGCCGCCGGGATCCGGCGGCCACAAAACGGATGATTTGTCGTCAATCACATGACGAAGGGCCGCCGTCTTTCAGAATTCGGCACGAGGGGGAAGCCGGTGAGGGCGCACGTGCAGAATTCCGCTTTTGCGGTCTGTGTTGCGGTGGTACGCATCTGGATCACGGCGCTCCTCTCTTCGACTCCGCCATAATGCCTGATCCCTGTGGCGGCCGTCAAGGCAATTAGCCCGATTTGTCCTGAAGAGAGCCGGTTTCGATCACCGAGCAGGCACCGTAGAGTACGAGCCCATGTTCAGATTCGTCTTCAGACTCCTTCGTCTCGTGGTGGTCGCCGTCCTCGGAACCGCGGTCGCGGCCAAACTGCTTCTCGAGTCGAACGCCGAACCCACTACGGAAGAGATCGACCTCGTTTCCATCTTCGAGGGCCAGCAGCTCTCGTCGGAGGCATCTCCCTTCTACGGAGGAAAGGTGATGACCATGTTTGGTGGGGTGGTGCTCGACCTTCGCAAGGCCACGCCGGCGCCCACGGGGATCTACCTCGACCTGGCGGTGGTGTTTGGCGGTGTGAGTCTTGTTGTGCCCGAAGGCTGGCGGGTCAAATTCGAGGGGAATCTGATGGCCGCCGGGTTCTCCGACGCGACACGAACCACCGCCGACGAGGACGTGCCGACCGTGAGCGTCACCGGTTTCGTGGCCTTCGGTGGGGTTCAGGCTACGTCCAAGTCACCGATTCAGGCCACGTCCTGATGACTGTACGAGTCGAGGCAACGCGACTCGTCCCGGGTCGTGGCGACGTGATCACCAATGGTGTAGTCGTCTTCGACGTTTCGGGGATTGTCTTTGCGGGAGACGCTTCGAGTGCGCCAGACACCCCTGACGCCGAGGTCGTGAAGACCGAGACGGTGATGCCTGGAATGTGGGAGTGCCACGGCCATTTCATCGGTATCTACACCGCCAACATCGATGAGGCCTTCATCACCCGTCCCCAGCTCTCTTCGATGAGAGTTACCGCCGACGCCAAGCGTGTGCTCGAGGCGGGGTTCACCTCGGTTCGTGAGATGGGCGGGCTGGGCACCTTCCTGGGCAGGTCCATCGAAGAGGGCGCTGTCGTAGGCCCTACCGTCTATGGCTCCGGGTCGATGCTGTCGATGACGGCCGGTCACGGTGATAGCCACAGCATGGACATTGGAGTCGCCCGCCAGCTTCATGCCCACATTTGGGGTGAGGACAACATCGTCGACGGACCAGACGAGTGTCGTGCCGGAGTCCGCCGGATGCTTCGCCTCGGCGCCAAGGTGATCAAAGTACACGCCTCCGGTGGAGTCCTGAGCGAACTCGACGATCCTCAACTCCCCCAGTTCACCAAGTCCGAGCTCGAGGCGATCGTTGACGAGGCGGCTCGCATGGAGAGGGTCGTCGGCGCCCATTGTCACGGCAAGCGGGGGATCATGAACGCCCTCGAAGCCGGGGTGAGGACCATCGAGCACGGCACCTTCACAGACGACGAGGCAGCGGACGCCATGGTGGAGACCGGTGCCGTCCTCGTCCCGACCCGGTTCATCGTCGACCTTCTCATCAGGGAAGGCGAGGAGCGGGGGATGCCGGAGTACGCCAAGAAGAAGATCGAGATGACCGCCGAGGCCCACGCCGACGGCATCGCCCTCGCCATCGAGAAGGGGGTGAAGATCGCTCTGGGGACCGACATCTGGGCGACTGGGATCTGGGGTCGCAACGGCGAGGAGCTACCCCTGCTCGTGGACTGCGGGATGAGCACCCTCCAGGCCATCGAAGCCGCTACCGCCAACGGACCAGCCACCCTCGGGCCGCAGGCACCCAATGCCGGACAGCTGAAAGAGGGCATGGACGCCGATGTCATCTGCATCTCAGGCGACCCGATCTCAGATATCTCGATTCTGGCGGACCCGGACAACGTGACCCACGTATTCAAGGGTGGAGTGCGCTACAAAGGTTGAAACGGCGTTGCTATAGCGTGAGGTCTCGGAAACCGCCACCTGATGCTATAGCAACGCCTTTCGCGTGGGCCGTGCGGGACTTGAACCTGCGACCTCTCGCGTGTGAGGCGAGCGCTCTAGCCGGACTGAGCTAACGGCCCGATGGGACGGCACAGGATACCGATCAGCGTCTTCCTAGTCGATACCCACCGTCATACCTGGTGCCACAATTGGCGACGATGAACGTGACCAGTCTCGGACCGTTTCCCGATGCCCCCGGATACGACGACGCATTGACACTTGACCGCGCCGACCCACTACGCCACCACCGGGAGCGCTATGTCCACGCCGACCGCGAATTGATCTACCTCGACGGCAACTCGCTGGGACGACTACCGATCGATGCCATCCAGACCGTCGAGACCACCGTCCGCGATCAATGGGGTGGACGTCTTATCCGCGCCTGGAACGATGGCTGGTGGGATCTCCAGATCAAACTCGGCGACAAGCTCGCTCCACTGCTGGGGGCCAGACCCGGTGAGGTCATCATCTCCGACTCCACGTCTATCAACCTCTACAAACTCGCCCTCGCCGCGGTCAACGCCGCTCCGAAGTCGCGGGACAAGATCGTCACCGACGACCTCAACTTCCCCTCCGACGTCTACATCCTCGAATCGGTCGCCAAACTGAGCGGCAAGAAGATCGAGGTGGTGCGATCCGATGCCGTGAACGGCCCAATAGAGGGCCTCACAAAGGTGATCGATGAGCGCACCGCCCTGGTCTCGCTATCACACACCGTGTTCCAATCGGGGTATACGTATGACCTGGCCGAGGTGACCCGGTTGGCTCACGATGCGGGTGCGTTGATCCTCTGGGACTGCAGTCACAGTGTTGGTGCCATCCCAACCGACTTCGGCAGTGCGGACGTGGACCTCGCCGTCGGCTGCACCTACAAACATCTCAGCGGTGGCCCCGGGTCGCCGGCGTTTCTGTATGTGCGGAGCGACCTGCAAGTCGAGCTCGAGAATCCCATCGCGGGTTGGTGGGGCCACGCCGAGCCATTCGCCCTGGACCTCGACTACAGGCCAGTATCGGGAATCCGCAGATTCCATACCGGAACCATGCCGATCCTCTCCCTCGCCGCCGTCGAGTGCGGCATAGATGATGTGCTCGAGGCCTCGATCGGGACGATCCGGTCCAAGGCAACGGCCCTGGCGTCATTTCTGGTCGAGGAGTTCGAACGCTCGCTCCAACCTCTGGGATTCCAGCTTGCCAGCCCCAATGAGCCCGAGAGACGAGGCTCACACATCTCGGTCCGTCACGAAAACGCGTGGCCTATCAACGTGGCCCTGATCGAGGTCGGCAAGGTCGTCCCCGACTTCAGAGCGCCGGACACCGTCCGGTTCGGGCTTTCTCCGCTGTACACGCGTTTTGTCGATGTTCACACCGCAATGCAGAGAACCGCGGCGATCGTCGAGAGCGGTGTCTACGAGGATTTCGTTGGGGCGGTGTCTACGGTGACATGAGACGTCACCAGTTCGAACGTGAAGTCGACCTTGTCATCGAGGCGCTACCGCTGTGGGTACTGGACGAAGTCGACAACCTGGTCGTCGTGGTCGAGGACACTCCGACTTCGGAACAGGGTGACGTGCTTGGGATATACGAAGGGGTGTCGCTGGCGGAGAGAGGCGATTACTGGGGCTCACTACCCGACCGCATAGTCATCTTCTATCAACCGCATGTCGAGATGGGGTTGAGCGAGTCAGAGCTCAAAGCTGAGATCCGCAAGACCGTGCTCCATGAACTCGGACATCATCTCGGTATTGACGACGACCGCCTGACCGAGTTGGGCTGGGACTAAGAAGACGTAATTACCGTCGCCGGGTCTCCTTGATGCCGGCCTTTCTCAATACCGTCGCCGGAACCCCAAACTCCCGCCACGCCGTGTAACCAATGCCTTTCCGCTGAGAGTACGAGGCGACATTGCCGATGAATCCTGCCTCCAACGAGTCCACATCCTGGGTGTTCTCCAGCTCTGACAGTGTCCTTTCGATGTCGAGTTTGCTTTGAATCAGATCGACTGTCTCGAGGGGATTGTCCGTGGCTGCGAGCTTTTCGCTCACCTTCTCCAACCTCGTGTGGAGACCTTCTTTTGACACGGGGCGGCCAGGTTTTCTCGAATCCAATGCGCTGAGATAGGCCTTGATCGCCCGAGCTTCTTTACGTCCTTGTGCAAGGGCTTCTTTGTGTTCGTCTGACATCGCCATGCGGTCCATATTGCCAGAAGAGTCAATCAACCGAAACCCAAACCGCTAGGTGTGGCTGCAATGGCGACGATGGCCAACAAGCGGGCTGGGACTCCACGAACGTGGGGTAAAGGGAGGCGCCGAGAAGCCCCATTTATGCCCGCTCTTGCAACCCGAACTCGGTTCACTCGTGAGCAAACCAGGTCCGGCTCTGTGCGTAATCTAGAGCGAATCCTCCCCGGGACAAGCCCCTACTACTCGCCGTGACGGAGTTTCACCGTGGGAGAACGAGCACAATTCGCCCACTCTCGGCGCGCATCGGCCTGGCCGAGGGATGGTGGGCCCTGCAGGACTTGAACGTGATCGGAGCGGACGACGATTGTCCCCGGACCTGTCGCGGGCGTGGATGCACCAACGTAAATGCTGCCGGAAAGGAACGACGTCCCGAACTCGTCCAAATACCTAGCCGGGGCCCTGTGCACATCACCGTGGTGCGGACTCATCGAGCCGCTCGATCGCGCCTCAGCCGAACTATGGAGAGGTTGCCCTAGTCGTACGTGTCCGTCCACGAGGCGATGTCCACCCCATGATTGTCGGGCGAGGCAAGAGACCACCACGCCGGAGCATGCGAGTCGTCCACCAGCCGGCCACCGGCGGCGAGCGCAGCCTTGACGCGCCGCCGGGCGTGATCGGCGGGAACGAACACGTCGAAATGCGAGCGTCCTCGACCGGAGACGTCACGGCGGATGGGATTGAAAGCGAGCTGCGGGCCTCGGTGGAGGGGATCGACGGCATCGGTGTCCCCAAACGCCTCGTACCCGAGCGCCGCCATGAAGAACGGACGAGCATCCGCACCGGAGTGCTGGGCGACGTAGACATCGACCGACTGCACGGCGGACGGATCGGCGACAAGCCCGAGGTCTGCCGCGGCAGAGGAGACCGCAGCCGCGAAGGCGGGGGCGGTCCGGGGGATGCCGTCAGTGTCGGGATACGGGACCCGGACCACCACGGCCACCGTCCGCACGTCCACGTCTGGTCGAACACCCGTGCGGTCGGCCGCCTCCACGATGGGCGACAGCAGCTGCGCCGCCTGTGCGAGGGATGCCGCGCGGAACACGGCTTGCGGACCCGTCGCCGTCACACGCCAATCCGTCACACCCGGCTGCCGATGAAACTCGGCAGCGGACACCGAGCTCGATTCACCTTGAGGCTCCGGCATCGTGCACACCATAGCCCCCGGGGCCAGGGCAATGCAGTGGGCTGATCGGGGGCGGGATCCCGCCTACCGACTCGCCCCGCTTCCTGCCCGCGGACCCGCGTCCGCCGGCGGGTTGAGGAGCATTCTGAGCTCGTAGGCTCCCCGACCACGCTCGACGATCTCACTCGAGCGATGCTCATCTCGGCTCATCGGTGACACCCGTTGTGGCTAAAACTCGGTGCGAATTGGACTGATCGATCCCGGTCCGCATAGTTTTGTGAGAATTCGCCTCGTTGGCAGGAGCGCATGAGCCAGAACTTCTACGACGTGTTGGAGGTGCCCAGAACCGCATCCCAGGGCGAGATCCTCGACGCCTATTTCGCGGGACTGCGAGAAGCGCATCCCGACGTCACGGTCAACAGCGACCACCACAAGGTGAGAGACCGGTACGAAGCGTTCGCGGTCTTGTCCGACTCTGCCGAGCGGGCGAAGTATGACGTGGCCCTTGCCGGGGCCGAGTTGTGTCCCTGGTGTGGCCATCGCCTTGCCGCCTACGGCCTCGAACACCATGTGGCCGACCATGTCGCCAAGAATGCAAACGACGGCTGCATCGTCTGTGGTCGTCTCCCCTCACTGTGTTTCACGTTCAGGGCGAACTCCGGACGTGTCCTCTGGCGAAAGGTCGACAGGATCGAGGGGCAGCTGTGCAAGACATGTGCCACAGGCGTGTACCGGGCAATGCAGACGAGGAACTTGACTCGAGGGCCTTGGAGCGTCGTCTCCATCTTCACGACTCCTTTCGACCTGGTCCGGAACTGGCTTTCTCGTCGGAAGATCTCGTCGATGCCGGGACCGAGGCCACACGACGACGCCTACGACCGCGGGAACGGTCCGGGTAAGCCTGTCTTCCGATCGGCAGGCGTCTGGACCTCATTACTGGCGGTCTCGGCACTCTTCGTGGTCGGGGCGTTCGTGTTCTCGAGGGATGGGTCGCTGCCAGAGCCAGAGGCGGAATTGAATCAGATAACAACAACCACCATCGACCCAAACGATGGATGGGCCATTGGGGGTTGCGCCCGATTCGACACGGCGGGGCGGGTCTTACCAACGGAGTGTGGCGACCACTTCGCGACTGTCGTTGCGCTGGTCGCGACGGCCTCTGAATGCCCGGACAGCTCTGACTTCTCAATTCCGCTGACCGAAGGCGTCGCCTGTTTCGAGAAGATTTGAGGTCGGGGCTTCTCGCTCGTTGAAGAACGACCATGCCCGGAGGTGGCTTGCCGACCCGATCCTTCAATATGCGGAAACGAGCAGCAGATCGGCTGCACGCACGTATCCGTCGAAAGCTCCTGCTGACAGCACATCTTGGCCGCGAGCCACCACCGGATCGTCGACAAGAAACGACTTGGCCTCCCCAACCAGGGCGTCAATCACAGGAATGGCGATCCCTCGGACGTCCTGTTCCGGATCCTTATCAACCAACCCGCTCAACTGCTGGCGCAACCCCGACAGCCCCACCCAGACTCGATAATGTGTGTCGTCCTTACTCATCGAACAGGTCTCTAGGGTAGTTAGGCATCCGGATCCGGATAGCAGGCAGACGATTGCTGTGAGTATGCGGGGGTCGCTGGTGAGACCGGCCAGACTGGCCTGGTGGTTCTCGTGACTCCAGACGGTTGCGACCCCGATTGGGTGTCTTTGGTGTGATGTGTCCGGGGGCCACTGGTGCCGGTCTGGCTTTCCGTGGCTGGCTTGATTAGGAGCTTGTCCGTCGTTTCTGACGTGACTCGTCACAGTACTGCCGCAGCGGGTCTTGCAGACCGACACCAGTACGTGTTGCCCATCCGGGTTAGGAGGAGCAGGAGTCATGTTGGCAGATCTGGTTGATCATGTGATTGGTGTCGATCCGGACCGTGATCGGATCACGGCGGTGGTTATCGACGCGTCGACGAAGGGGGAGGTGGATCGGATCGAGGTGGCGGCGTCGCCCGCCGGCTATGAGACGGTGGTGGAGTGGGCTGATGGGTTTTCGGAGGCGACGTCGCGGGTGTGGTCGATCGAGGGGGCAGGCAGTTATGGGGCGGGTCTGTGTACCACTTTGCAGGCTGAGGGTGAGTGGGTGGTGGAGTTCGACCATCCGGACAGCCGGTCGGACAAGGACGGTTCCAAATCCGACGGTCTGGACGCGGCTCGGGCAGGTAGGGAGATCTTGGGACGTTCCCGCCTGGCCATTCCGAGGAGTCGTGGACCAAGAGAGGGATTACGGACGTTGATGGTGGCCCGGCGAGGAGCCGAACGAGCGCGGGTGGCAGCCGTCAACACACTGAAAGCACTGGTGGTGACCGCACCTGTGGCGCTACGAGAACAGCTCAGAGGGTTGACAGCCAACAACCTGGTCGACAAGTGCAGCCGGCTACGGCCCGGCTCGGACACCGACGTAGAGGTGGCTGCCACCAAGCAGGCGATGCGACTGGTCGCCCGGCGGATCATCAGCTTGGCTGAAGAGATCAAGACCATCGACGACCAACTGGAATCCATTGTCGAAGAGATGGCACCAGCGGTGCTCGATGAGTTCGGTGTGGGTCCGGTCAGCGCCGCCCAGACCATCATCTCCTGGTCACATCCAGGACGATGCCGCAGCGAAGCAGCGTTTGCTCGGCTTGCTGGAGCGGCGCCGATCGAGGCCAACTCCGGTCAAACCCAGGACCGGCACCGACTCAGCCGGGGTGGGGACCGTCATCTCAACCGGGCGTTGCACACCATCGTGTTGACCCGGGCTCGAAGCCATCCCGAAACCCGCGCATACATCAGTCGGAAAGTCAGCGAAGGGAAAACCCCTCGAGAGGCGCGACGGGTCCTCAAACGCTACGTAGCCAGACACCTTTTCCGGCTTCTCGAAAACCCGGCCCAGCCACTTGACAATACATAGGAGCATCACACCTGCGGATC
>Ga0299914_10003206_pt1 | contig 11509 bp, 11 predicted proteins | sample RVTome_10_FD_201361 | JGI IMG/M metagenome (GOLD analysis project Ga0299914, IMG submission 201361) | Soil microbial communities from uranium-contaminated site in the Upper Colorado River Basin, Wyoming, United States - RVT153D57 (version 2) ... | reverse complement strand
GCCCGGCGTGCGCATGGTCGAGTCGAGCTCCAAGTACGACCCGGGCGCCGACGGCCCCTACCGCGACAGCCAGCTCTACCACCGCGACCTCCACGACGATCCGCTCGTGTACGTGATCGTCCTCGTACGCGACGTGACCGCTGCGAACGGCCCGTTCACCTTCCTTCCGGAGTCAGTGTCGGATCGGGTCGCCCGGGCGACCGGGTACGGCAGGCGCGGCAGGCCGTACCGCTTCACCGACGAGGAGGTCTACCGCCATGCCAGCCCCAGCGAGGCGGTCTCGATGGCGCTGCCCCGGGGCACCGTGCTGTTCATCGACTCGAGCCGCTGCTTCCACTATGGGAGCCGCGACTGCGCCGTCCCGCGGTATCAGGTGATGTACGCGCTGACCACGGCCTGCCGGACCGACCTCAGCGAGCAGTTCATGGAGGCCAAGCGCTACCCGGTCCGCGACAGCGACCCGACCCTGAGGAAGCTCGCCCTCGATCGCGCGCATCCGCGGTTTCGCTGAGCCTGCGGATCGCGTGGCCGAGCCAATGCCCGACCTGGGCCCGGAGCTTGAGCGGATCGCACGGGCAGCGCCCGATCGCCTGGCGATCTCGGATCCCGACGAGAGCCTCACGTACGGTGAGCTCTTCTCGGCCGCCCGCAGGCTGGCGGACACGTTGCGGGCGGCGCCCGCGCACTCGCCGAGACCGGTCGCCCTGCTCATGCCCCATCGCGCCACCGCCGTCGCCGCGATCATCGGGGCGCTGCTCGCGGGCCGCCCGTTCTGCGTGCTCGATCCGAGCCAGCCGCGCCGCCGGATCGAGCGCCTGGTGGCCTCGATCGACCCAGGGATTCTCTGGGTCGCGGACGAGGGCCTGCGTGACCGCTTGCGCGCGGTGGATCTGAAGCCCTCCTCGCCGGGCCGGTCGCCGGAGCGCGAACGGCGGCAGCCACCCGGGTCGGCGGCGGAGTCCCCCGACGGGGTCTGCGCTCTCTACGTCACCTCGGGCAGCACCGGGGCGCCGAAGCTGGTCCGCTACCGGCATCGCGCCACCCACCACCGCGCGACCCACTACGCCACGGCGATCGGGGCCACCAGCGGCGATCGCTTCTCGCTGGCCTCGCCGCTTTGGACCGCCGCCGCAGCGTCCCACCTGTTCGCGGCATTGCTCAGCGGAGCCTCCCTTCATCTGCTCGAGCCCGCGGCCCTGGCGCCCGCCGCGCTCACGCGCCGCATCTTCTCGACACGGATCTCCGTGTGGCACTCGACCCCTTCGTTGTTTCGCCGGCTGGCGGGCGCAGGGCTCCTCGACGGGAACAGCTTCCGCGTCGTGCGCCTGGGTGGGGAGGCCATGCTCGCCGGCGACGTCGCCCTCGCTCGCGAGGTCTGCTCCCGCGAGACCCTGCTGGTGACCGGCTACAGCCTCACGGAGGCGAACGGCGCCGTGACACACAAGGCGGTCCGGTTGAGTGAGGCCACGCCCGAGTTCGCGCTCGACGCCGGCCCGCCGATCGACGGGATCGCCGTCGCTGTCCGCGAGCGCAACGGCGGGCCGCCCGGCGAGGAGGGTGAGATAGTCGTCGTCGGCGACCTTCTCTCGGGTGGATACGCAGGCCCGGAGCACTCGCAGCGGAGCATGCGATTCACGACCACGGACCACGGGGTCGCCCTCCACACCGGCGACCGCGGGCTGCTGCGAGGCGATGGATCGCTGGAGGTCCGGGACCGCGATGACGGCCGCCTCAAGATCCGCGGACACCGAGTCGACGCGAGAGAGGTCGAGGCGGCTGCGATCAGCCACCCCGGCGTGGTCGATGCGGCCGTGATCCCCTTCGAGGCCAGGGCCGGCGCGACGGCGATCGCCCTGTTCGTTCAGGGGGGCGGACGCGGAGGCTCGGTGTCCGCAGAGGCGCTGGTAGCCCACCTCGAGGGCCGAGTTCCCGCCGAGGCCATCCCGTCATCCGTGCACGTCCACGACCGGCTACCCGTCACCACCTCCGAAAAGATCGACCGGGGACGGCTCGCCCGACTTACGGACGGCCGCGAAACCGCGCGGCGCACCGCGACCAAGCGCGCTGATCCACTCGTCGATCACCTGGCCGGGCTGCTGGCCCAGGCGCTCGAGCTGGATGGGCTCGACCCCGACGAGGACTTCTTCGCACTCGGCGGTGACTCGCTCGCCGCCGTGGAGGTGTGCGCGGGAGTCGAGGCGGTGTACGGGATCTCTTTGGAGCCTGCGGCCCTGCTGCGCCACCGCACAGCGGACGCCCTGGGCGAGCACGTTCGCGCCGTTCTCCGCGGCGAGGCGCAGGTCCCGAGCAAGGTGCTACCGCTCAATCCCGGGGGCGACGAGGTGCCGCTGTTCGTGATCCCGGGTGCGGGATCCGACGCAACCGCCCTCGTCCATTTCGCCGAGGCGATCGGACCGCGGCAACCCGTCTTCGTGATCCAGCTCCCCGGGGCCGACGGCCCCGCCCGGCCCCTCACGCGAATGGATCGGATCACGGCCCACTGCCTGGAGGCGATGCGGGCGACGGGGGTGGGGCCCCCGTACCGGATCGCCGGCACGTCGTTCGGCGGAGTCATCGCCTACGCGATCGCCGCTGAGCTGAGCAGCGACGAGCTGGCGATCGAGTACCTCGGCCTCTTCGACGCGCCTGCCCCGACGACGCGCCGCCGCGGTCCGCTGGGCGAGCCGCTGCGCCAGTTTCGCCGCTCGTCCGGCCTCTCGGCGCGCCGCGTGTGGCGCGATCCCCGAACGGAGCTCCGGCGCATCCGGACGCCGCTTCGCAACCTGGTGCTCGGCTACGGGATGACGCTCTCGTTGCTGCTCGGCCTTCGCTGGCGGCCTTCGCTCGAGCTGCGCTTTCGCTACCTGCGGACGGGCTGCGCGATCGCCGCGGGGGGCTGGACGCCGCCACCCCTCCCCCTTCCGGTGCACCTCTATCGATGCGACTCGCAGCCGGCCCGTCTGGCCGATTCACCGCTCCTGGGCTGGGACCGCCACGCCCACCGGATCGCGGTGCGGCCGTTGCCGTCCAGGCATGGCCGGCACATCCGCCCTCCCGCCGTGAGCCACCTCGCCGCCGCCGTCGCCGACGACCTGCGAGCGAGTCGGGCGAAAGCGGAGGGGCGCCTCAGCCCATCCGGCGAAGGCGCTGGGCCTCCGGCAGCTGCTTGAGCTTGCGCAGGGTGTTGTTCTCGATCTGGCGGATCCGCTCGCGCGTGACGCCGAACGCGCGCCCGACCTCCTCCAGCGTCAGCGGCTCATGCCCCCGCAGGCCGTACCGCAGCTCGATCACCTGGCGCTCGCGCTCGGGGAGCGCGTCCAGGGCTTTCTGGATGTCCTCGCGCTGGAGGTTCTCGATCGCAGCCTCGAAGGGCTCCTCCACCGCGTCGTCGGCGACGAAGTCGCCGAGCTCCGACTCGTCCTCGTCGCCGATCGGCTTCTCCAGGGAGACCGGCATCTGGGCCACGCGGAGGATGTCGCGCACCTCCCGCACGGTGATCTCGAGCTCCGCCGCGATCTCGCCCGGTTCGGGCTCGCGCCCCAGGCGCTGCACGAGCTGGCGCTCGACGTGGGTAACCCGGTTGAGCTTCTCCACCATGTGCACCGGGATGCGAATCGTGCGCGCCTTGTCGGCGATGGCGCGGGTGACGGCCTGGCGGATCCACCAGGTGGCATAGGTCGAGAACTTGTAGCCCCGGCGGTAGTCGAACTTCTCCACGGCCCGGATCAGGCCGAGCGATCCCTCCTGGATCAGGTCGAGGAAGCCGAGCCCCCGGCCGAGATAGCCCTTCGCGATCGAGACGACGAGGCGCAGGTTCGCCTCGACCATATGCCGCTTGGCCCGCATGTCGCCGCGCTCGATCCGCTTCGCGAGGTCGATCTCCTGATCCGCCGTGAGCAGGTCCACCCGGCCAATCGAGCGCAGGTAGAGACGCAGCGAGTCAAGGCTCGGCTCAACGGTGAGATCGAGCTCCTGCTTCTTGCCCGGCTCGGCCTGGCCCTCGCCCTTCGCCTCCTTGTAGGCGGGAAGGCCGTCCTGGCCGATCACGTCGACACCCTGCTCGACCAGATGGGCGTGGAGTGCCTGCACCTGCTCCTTGGTGACCTCGACCTCCTCGAGGGTTCCGGCGATCTGCTCGAACGTCAGGTAGCCGCGGTCCTGCCCCTGTGCGATCAGCGTCCGCAGCTCCTCGGAGTCCTGGACCAGCCCGGCGGCGTCGCCGACCCCGCCGGCTTCGGCCTCGCCCTCGCCATGCGGGCGCCCCGTCCCGTCGGCAAGTAGAACCTCTCCCTTATCAGCCACCCCGCCGTCCTCCTCCAGGCTCGTGGAGCGGCGCGAAGTATACGGCTGATCCAGGCGGCCCGGGAGCCGGACGCGCTCGGCCCACGGTACCCTCGCGTCATGGCCCAGCCAGGTCCGATCGCACCATCCCGCTCCACCGACGTTCAGGCGTCGCGGCCCGCGACCGAGGTCAGCCTTACACGTGTCGGCGTCCGCGACGTGGAAAAGGTGATCCGGGTGAACGGGGCCCCCGCGGCCGCGGGGAAGGAGGCGGGGCCGCCGCGCGAGTCCCTTCCCGCCAACCATTTCTTCGCCGAGCTCGAGTGCTTCGTGGACCTGAATCCACGGCAGGCGGGGGTGCACATGTCGCGCTTCGAGGAGGTCGTGAACGAGGCGATCGACGCCGTGGTCCTGCAAGAGACCCTGCGCGCCGAGGAGCTCGCGGCGCACATCGCCGAGCGCGTCCGGGAGCGCCAGAGCGGATTGCGGGCCGAGGTCACGATCACCGCCCGCTACCCGGAGACGGTCCCAACGCCCGCATCCAACCTGCCGACGCAGGAGATCTACACCCTGTCCGGGACGGCGGTGGCCTCCGAGCGGGGGACCCGGACCCTCACCGGCGTCCAGGCGCACGGCATGACGGCCTGTCCGTGCGCGCAGGGCCTGCTGGCCGACCGGGCTCGCGATCGGCTGGAGGCCGACGGGTTCACCGACGACGAGATCCAGCGGATCTTCGGCCACGTTCCGGTGGCGACCCACAACCAGCGCGGGATCGGGTCCCTTCACATCGGCCGTCCCGAGAGCTCGGAGCTGGAGATCGACGCGCGCGACCTCCTGCATATCGTCGAGCAGTCGATGAGCTCGGAGATCTACGAGCTGATGAAGCGCTCGGACGAGGCGGCGGTGGTCGAGAAGGCGCATATGCAGCCGCGCTTCGTCGAGGACTGCGTGCGCGAGATGATACGCCGGGTCGCCGAGGCCTTCCCCGAGCTCGGTGAGGGGGGGTTCATCCTCGCCCGCCAGGAGAACCTGGAGACGATCCACCGCCACTCCGTGGTCGCCGAGCGCTCCGGGGCTCTGGCGGAGATCCTGAACGAGCTCGCATCCGGCGAGCACTCACGCCGCCACGTGACGACGCGCGAGTGGCTCGAGGAGCCCTGCGCGTCCGAAGCCCGAGCCTAGGCAGCGTCCTCGAGCGGATCGGCGCCGTGCTCCTGCAGGCGCCGGCGCAGCCCGAAGAAGTAGTCCGCGCCGCTGACCACCGTGGCCACGACCGCGGCGTAGACCAGCAGGTCAACGGCCAGCGGCGTCGGATCCCAGACGATCAGGGCGACGATCGCGGCGATCTGCAGCGCGGTCTTCACCTTTCCCATCCAGGTCGCCGAGATCACGACCCCTCGCTCGGCCGCAACCGCCCGCAACCCGGTCACCGCCAGCTCGCGGGCGATGATGACCATCGCGACCCAGGCGGCGAGACGGTCCAGCGACACCAGGGCGATCAGGGCCGCGACCACGAGCAGCTTGTCGGCGAGCGGATCCATGAGCTTGCCGAAGGTCGTCACCTGCAGCCGGCGCCGCGCGATGTAGCCGTCGAGGCCGTCGGTGAGCGCGGCAAGCGTGAACACGGCCGCGGCGAGAGCGTCGCCGTTGGGGGTCTCGTCCAGCAGCGCGACCACGATCACGGGAACGGCCACGATGCGCAGCATCGTCAGGGCGTTTGGGATGTTGACGGGAACCATCGGGCCGCTCATTCTGCCTCGGCGAGCTCGAGGGCGCGAGCGAAGACCGCGTCGAGCATCGGCTCGGTCAGCCGCCCGGTGAAAGTGTTCTGCTGCGAGACGTGATAGCTGCCGACGAGCGCGAGCCCGTCCAGCCCGCTCTCGGCTCCGTGGCCGAACGGAGGCCGCGGGCGCGGGATCGCAACGCCGAGGGCGGCGACGGCCCGCAGCGCCCCATCCCATGCGTACGCTCCGAGGGCAACGATCGTCCTGGAGCGCGCCAGCAGGCGCAGCTCCTCCGCGAGGTAGGGAAGGCAGTTGTCGCGCTCGGTCGTGGTGGGCCGATTGGCCGGAGGCGCGCAGCGATTCACCGCCGTCACCCAGGCGTCGCGCAACACGAGCCCGTCTCCCGGTCCCTCGGAGCGCGGCTGGCTGGCCAGGCCGGCGCGGTGCATCGCCGCGAACAGCCAGTCGCCCGAACGGTCGCCGGTGAACACGCGACCCGTGCGGTTTCCGCCGTGGGCCGCCGGCGCGAGCCCGACGACGACGATGCGGGCATCCGGATCCCCGAAGCCCGGGACCGGGCGCGCCCAGTAGGACTGCCCGCGATAGCGCCTGGGCGGGTCGGCCGCGACCTCCTCGCGCCACTCCACCAGGCGCGGACACGCACGACAGCCGGTGATGCGTTGCTCGAGGCGCTCGAGCTCCTCAGTGTGGGCCACAGCCCGTACCATCGCCGAATGGAAGGCAAGCCCGCGTCCGCGTCGTCCTCGTCGCTGGTCAGGTGGATGACGATCTCGGACGCCAACTCCGCCGGCTTCGTCCACGGCGGGATGGTGATGAAGCTCTGCGACGAGGCGGCCGGGGTGGCGGCGGTGCGTCACTGCGGCCTGCGGGTGGTGACGGCGGCGATGGACCGGATGACCTTCCTCGAGCCGGTCCACGTGGGCGAACTGCTCACCTGCTCGGCGACGGTGAATGCGGCTTGGACCACGTCGATGGAGGTGGGCGTCCGCGTGGTGGCGGAGGTCCCGCGCACCGGGGAGACGCGGCACACCTCGACGGCCTATCTGACGATGGTCGCCCTGGGCGACGACGGCCGGCCGGTCCCCGTGTCGCCGGTTATCGCCGAGACCGACGACGAGCTGCGCAGGGGCCGCGAGGCCGAGGTGCGGCGGCGCAACCGGCTCGCGGAACGCGAGGAGATCGTGCGCCACCGCGACTGAGCGCGCGCGGGACCGCGCGCCCGCTTTACCCTGACTCGTCAATGACCGCCGCCGACGGACTACGCAAGCTCGCGATCGTTCCCGCCTACAACGAGGAGGGGATGGTCGGCAGGGTCGTCCGTGAGATCCACCGCTCCGCCTCGGGGTTCGACGTGCTCGTGGTCGACGACGGCTCGACCGACGCCACCGCCGCCGAGGCGCAGGCGGTAGGCGCGACGGTGATCACGCACCCCTTCAACCTCGGGATCGGCGGCGCCATGCAATCGGGCTACAAGTACGCGCTGCGCCACGACTACGACCTCGCCGTGCAGGTCGACGGCGACGGTCAGCACAAACCCTCCTACCTGGACGACATGGTCGCGGCGCTGCAGGTCGACGGCCAGGCGGACATGGTCTACGGCAGTCGCTTTCGCGGCGACCCCGGCTACAAGGTCCCGCTCGGGCGCCGCGTCGGCAACCTGATCTTCTCGGTCGTGCTCACCGCGATCACCCGCCAGAAGATCACCGACCCGACCTCGGGCTTCCGGATGACCAACCGTCATGGCATCGAGCTGTTCGCTCGCGATTACCCCCACGACTATCCCGAGGTCGAGGCGATCCTGATGCTGCACGCCCACCACCTGCGGATCCACGAGGTGCCGGTGCGCATGAACGCCCGCGGGTTCGGCCGCAGCTCGATCGACTATCCCCGCAGCGCCTACTACATGGCGAAGGTCCTGCTCGCCCTCTTCGTGGGCCTGTTTCGCCGCCGGCCCACGCCGATGGACCGCGGGCCCGAGCACCCGGAGGGCGAGTCGACGGCAACGGGCGCCGCCGTCGCGGGCGTCACCGAGACCAGCGAGGCTCAGAACCCATGAGCCCCGTCCCGCACGCCGCCGCCGGCATCGACGGCCGCCTTCAGGTGGTCGCCGTCGTCGTCACCGCGCTGATCTTCCTGTTCGTCCTCGAGCTTGTCCGGCGGCGCCGGCTGGCCGAGCGCTATGCGCTCACCTGGATGCTGGTCACCGGCGCCCTGCTGGTGCTGGCGATCTGGACGGACCTCCTCTCCTGGGGCACCGAGCTCCTCAACATCGAGGTGCCGGCCAACGGACTCTTCCTCGCGGCCTTCGCCGTCGCCTTCCTGCTCCTGCTGCACTTCTCCGTGGCCACGTCGCGCCTCTCGGAACAGGCGAAGATCCTGGCGCAGGAGGTTGCCCGCCTCGACGGCGAGCTGCGCGAGGCCCGGGCAAACGGGCTTGCCTCAGACCGCCGGCCGGGCGCCCCCGAGCAGCCCCAGGACGATCCGCCAGTACCCGCCGAGGAGAGCTCGCAGCAGCCCGGAGCGGCCGGCGGCGCCGAGGTAGGCTGAGCTCAGCTCGGGAGTCAGCCGCGAGGCGAACTCCCCGGCGCCGACCGCGCGGCGCGCCTGGACGCCCCGCCTCTCCCGCAGGAGTCGCGGCAGCGCCCGCGCGAGGTCGCCCCACGCGGCGAGCTTCTGCGGGGCCCAGCCGCCCGCGATCGCGATCGCCACGAGCGCGAGCTCCGTCGCCAGGAGCGCGGGCGCGAGGCAGGCCAGGAGGCCCGCGGGGTAGGTGCGGATGATGGTCGCCCAGCGGTTGCGCTCCAGATGACGCCACTTCTCCGGCCCCTTCTCGAACTCGTAGATGTGGTCCACCCGCGCGGCGTCGGCAACCCCCAGGCGCCCGCCCTCGAGGCGCAGGCGCAGCGACAGGTCGACGTCCTCGTGGTAGAGGAAGAACTCCTCCGGAAAGCCTCCCGCAGCCAGGAACCGCTGCCTCGGGATCGCGAGGCACGCACCCGAGACGAAGCCGGGCTCCTCGCGTGTCCCGGCTTCCGCGCCCTCGACCGGCTCGCCCGCCCGCCCGGCCCAGGCGATCCCGGTGAAGTGGACCTCGCCACCCGAGGTGTTGATCACGGTCCCACTCCGGGCCGTGATCAGGGCCTGCCACGCGGCCCATCCGCGCCCGTCGTCCAGCGGCGCCACCATCGCGTCGCGCCAGCCCGGCTGGGGGATGGCGTCGGGGTTGAGGAAGCACAGCAGCTCGCCCCGTGCCTCGGTCGCCCCCAGGTTGCAGCCGGCGGCGAACCCCAGGTTTGCGCCCGGCTCGAGCACCGTCGCCGCCGGGGCCAGGCTCCGTGCCGCCTCGGGTGTCCCGTCGGCAGAGTCGTTGTCCACGACGACCAGCTCGTCGTCGGGGCCGAGCTCGCCCGCCAATGCGGGCAGCGCCGTGGCCACCACCTCGCGGTGGTCGTGGGTGACGATCACCACCGAGAGCTTCAGGATCGCGGCTTGGAGCTCATGGCCTTCAGCAGGGCCGCGGTGTCCGCGAAGGTCTCCGCGTTCACCACCTGCCCGCCACGGAGCTTGTAGATCCAAACGGTGCGATGCTCGATCGGGTTGCCGCCCTTCGTGCGCCCACGCACCCGGGCCGTGACGATCACGTGGTCATCGTCGGCGCCCAGGACCTTCTCGGGAACCGCCTTCAAGTCCTTGAAGTGCTTCAGCATGCCGGCCAGGAAATCCCGGAATCCCTCCGGCCCGATGAAGGTCCCGCCCCAGGGAAGGGAGGAAGGCGCCACGATCTCGCCCTCCGACGCAACAACGTTGGTCGCCCCCTCGAGGTCGCCGGCGGCCCAGGCATCCCAGGCCCCCTGCACGACGTCGACGTTGTCCTGCGCCATCAGCTCACCTCCGTCATCGGTCGTGCAGCCTATGGCCGCCGGGGCCGACGGTCAAACGCCGTGCTCGAGAGGGCCTCAAGAGCCGACGGCCGGACTCGAACCGGCGACCCCTTCATTACGAGTGAAGTGCTCTACCAGCTGAGCTACGTCGGCGCCCGGGCCAGTCTATTGGGCACGTGGCCGACTCACGGGCCCAGAAGCTGGAAGCGGAAGATGTCCTCGACCGAGTCGTTCCCCGGTCCGGTGAGGTTGGTGGCGTCCGAGCTGTAGGTGACGTGGCGGCCCGAGGCGGAGATCTCGGGGAATCGGGAGGACGCATTGGATGCGACCCCCGCCGAGGAGCGGCTCACGAGCGTGATCCTCCCGCGCCGGAGGTTGAAGGCGTGGATGTCCTGGATGTCCTCGTCGGCGTTGCTGAGGTTGGTGGCCCGCGAGATGAAGACCACGTGGCGGCCGTCGTCGGAGATCGCCGGGCTCAGTGAGTCGTCGTTGCCGCCGTCACCCGAGTTCGAGCGCGAGGCGAGCCGGATCTTGCCCCCGGCCAGCCTGCTCACGAAGATGTCCTGGGTGGCGTCCTCGTCAGCCCCGCTGAAGTTGGTGGCATCGGACTCGAACGCGACGAATCTGCCTGTCGCGCTGATCGCGGGATCCTGCGAATCGTCGTCGCCCGCGGGACCGCCGCCGGGCAGGCGCGAGACGAGGCGCAGCTTCTTGCGCTTCCGATCCATGACGAAGACATCGTCGGCGGCATCGAGGTCTACGTTGGAGAGGTTCGTCGCCTCGGACTCGAAGGCGACGTAGCGCCCGTCCGACGAGAGCGAAAGGTCGTCCCCGGAATCGTCATTGCCGCCGGGTCCCCCGTTCGACCGGCGCGAGACCAGCTCGGTTCTGCCCTTCTTGCGATCGTGGAGGAAGACGTCACCAACATCCCCGGTGGGGTCGTCGGCGCCGCTGAGGTTGGTCGCGTCCGAACCGAACGCGACGAAGCGGCCGTTGGCGGAGATGTGGGACTCGCGCGAGGACGCGTTCCCACCGTCGCCGCCGTTGCTGCGTCGCGAGATAAGAGTGGTCTTGTCGGTCTTGCGATCGCGAACGAACACGTCGGTGACGAGGTCGTCCGCGTCGTCGGCCCCGCTCAGGTTGGTGGCCTCGGAGGTGAACGAGACGAAGCGCCCCCCGGCCGAGATCGACGGCGAGAACGATCCCCCGTTGGCCGCCCCTCCGTTCGATCGCACGGACACGAGCTCGGTCCGCTTGCGCTTGCGATCGTGGACGAAGATGTCCTCGAAGGCGTCGGCGTCGCGGTTGCTGAGGTTGGTTGCCCCGGAGCGGAAGGCGATGAACCGCCCGTTCGCGGATATCGAGGCCTGGAACGAGTCGTCGTCGGCAACGTCTCCGTTGGAGGCGCGGCTGACGAGGATCGTGTCCCCCTTCGCCGCGATGGCCAGCCCGCAGAGCCCGCTCAACGTCGCGATTGCGACGGTCGCCGCCAGCGCCCGACGCCAGGCCTCCCCGAGCTTCATCGGGGTAACGCTACACCCGGTGAGTCTCAGCCCGCCTCCGCCAGCCGGTAGCCGATCCCGCGCACGGTGAGCACGAGCT
>Ga0299914_10003205_pt1 | contig 11509 bp, 8 predicted proteins | sample RVTome_10_FD_201361 | JGI IMG/M metagenome (GOLD analysis project Ga0299914, IMG submission 201361) | Soil microbial communities from uranium-contaminated site in the Upper Colorado River Basin, Wyoming, United States - RVT153D57 (version 2) ... | reverse complement strand
GGCGACGAGGAGGCCGAGCGGATCGTCGGCGACATCGAGGAGGCGGTCGAACGCGAGACCGGCCAGACGCTCGACGAGCCGGGCCAGGCGATCACCGTCCGCCAGCGCAAGACGATCTCGTTCCGGACGATCGCCTCGACCGCGTTCAAGCGCTACCCGCGCCGCACCGCGCTCGGCCTCGCGCTGTTCGTCGGTCAGGCGTTCATCTACAACTCCGTCACGTTCGGCCTCGGCACGTTCCTCGCCGAGTTCTACGACATCGACTCTGGCCGCGTCCCGCTCTACATCGCGCTGTTCGCGTTCAGCAACTTCCTCGGCCCCTTGGTGCTCGGGCGGCTGTTCGACACGGTCGGGCGCAAGCCGATGATCGCCGGCACCTACCTCGGCTCGGCCGCGGTGCTGTGCGTGCTGACGATCCTGTTCGCCGGCGGCTCGCTCGGGCTGACGGGGTTCATGGCCCTGCTGCTCGCCACGTTCTTCCTCGCCTCGGCCGGGGCCAGCTCCGCGTACCTCACCGTGTCGGAGATCTTCCCGATGGAGACGCGCGCGCTGGCGATCGCGTTCTTCTACGCGATCGGCACCGCGGTCGGCGGCATCACCGGGCCGTTCCTGTTCGGCAAGATGATCGAGTCAGGCCAGGAGTCGCAGGTCGCCATCGCCTTCTTCATCGGCGCCGGCGTGATGGCACTCGGCGGGATCACCGAGCTCGTCCTCGGCGTCAAGGCCGAGAAGCAGGATCTCGAGAGCATCGCCAAGCCGCTGACCGCCGAGGAGGCGGAGCCGGCCGAGGAGGCTGAGCCGGCCGAGGAGCGCGAGCCGCCCGAGGAGCCCTGGCGGCCGCGGCGCGCCTACTCGTCGCCGGGGATGGCGGTCGCCGCGCCGGTACGTCCGGTCGGGCTCGACCGCGAGGTCGATGCGATCGAGCGGGTGCTGTCCGAGCGCGGCGCGACCGAGCGGCGCGAGCTGGCGCTCGCCGTCGGCGCGCGGTTCTGGGGCCCGGGCCGGTTCGCCTCTGCGCTTCATGCCGCGGTGCGGGCCGGCAGGGCCAGGCGCGTCTCGCGGACGCGCTACGGGCCGGCGGGCTGAGCGCCCGGCCGTCGCGGCCGATCAGCACGGCGCGAGTCTCGTAGACGGCCGCGGCGGCCCTTACCGAGGCACGGCTCGGCCCGCCACGTCGGTGGGCGGCTCGCCGTTGAGCACCCACCCGCGCCCGTTGCGCCGCAGCCGGCCCTGCCCGGCGAGCTTGGTCAGCGCCCCCGACACCGACGGGCGGCGGGCGGCGACGAGGTGGCTGAGGACCTCGTGGGTCAGCGGCAGGTCGACGTGGACGCCGTCGGCGTGCACGCGGCCGTGCCGGTCGGCCAGCTCCCAGAACAGCATCCACAGCCGGTCGTCGAGCCGCGGCTGCTGGGCGATCGCCATCATCGCCGCCAGCCGCCGCGAGCGGGCCAGGGCGCGACCGGCGAGCGCCGGCCCCACCCGCGGGAACTGGCCCATCCGCTCTGCCCACCCGAGGTCGAGCACCGCCATGCGCGCCGGGACCAGCACGCGCCAGCCGGTCTCGAAGCCGATCGTGTCGTCGCCGTCGAACTCCCACGGCCGCAGCAGGTCGCCGCCCGCGAGCAGCTCGGCGCCGTAGCGGCCGCCGTAGCCGACGCGCCGGATCAGGAGCCCGTTGAGGACGAGCAGGCCGTAGCCGTCCCGCGCGCGGTCGGCCTCGAGCCGGGCGTCCCACACCCCCCTGGACACCTCCACGGCGGCGGCGAGGCTCGACTGCCGCGCGGCGTCCCGGCGGGCGTCGGGCACGAGCTCGGCGAGGTCCGGATCGGCGTCGAGGACGTAGGAGCGGGCGCTGGTCACCACCGACCTTCTTAGCGCACCGGCCGGTGAAAGATGCTCAGAGGCCTGCGGCCCGGGCGACGCCGTCGACGTAGGCGACGGCCCCGGCCGACCGGTCTTCGGGCTCCTTCTCGAGCGCGCGCGTGACCGCACGGGCCGCCGCGGGGCTGATCTCGGACAGGATCGCGGTCAGGTCGGGCGGCGCCTCCTGGAGGTGCGCGAACAGCACCCGCATGCTCGGGCGCCCGCCGAACGGCGGCGCGCCGGTCAGGCACTCCCACATCACGCAGCCGAGCGCGTAGACGTCGGTCGCCGGGCTCACGTCCTCGCCGCGGATCTGCTCCGGCGACATGTAGTCGAGCGACCCGAGCGCCTGGCCGGGACGGGTGAGGTTGGAGGCCTGGCTGTCCTTGGCAAGTCCGAAGTCCGACACGTACGGCGTATCGCCCTCGAGCAGGATGTTGGCCGGCTTGATGTCACGGTGCACCAGCCCGGCGGCGTGCAGCGCGTCGATCCCGGCGGCCGCGGCGCCGAGCAGCTCGACCGCGTAGGGGAGCTCGAGCCGGCCGCGGACGGCGAGCCGGTCCGCGAGCGAACCTCCCGGGATCAACCGCTGGACGAGATACGGCAGCCCGCCCTCCTCGCCGTGCGCGAGCACGGGCACCACGTTCGGGTGGCTGATCTTCTGAGCGGCCTGGACCTCGCGGCGGAAGCGCCGGACGAAGACGTCGTCCTGCGAGAGCTCGGTGGTGACCACCTTCAGGGCGACCGGCTCCTCGCCGTCCGCGGCGCCCTCGAACACGATCCCCATCCGACCGCGCCCGATCACCCGGGTGATCCGGTACGGGCCGAGCGAATCCCCCGGTCTGGGCTCAAGCGCGATCTCGGGCATCCGGCCGCGCGAACAATAACCGCCCGAGCCGAATCCAGGCTCCGGGTCCAGCCACGGACCCCGACGACTGGACAGTCGTCCACTTGCGCCTGCCGGCCTCAACGACGACACTAGACCGTGATCTCGCTTATGGACAGGCCAGAGCTCGGCTATTACAGGATCGAGGGGATCGTCGGCTGCGGGCGCACGGGCATCGTGTACCTGGCCACGGATTCCAGGACCGGCCGCGCCGTCGCGCTGAAGGTGCTGCGGGAGGACGTCAGCATCGACCCGGTCTACCGCGAGCGCTTCCGGCGCGAGGGCTCGCTGCTGACCGCGCTCCAGCACCCGAACGTGATACCGATCTACGGCATGGGCGAGATCGACGGCGAGCTCTACATCGCCGCCCGGCTCGTGTCCGGCAACCTGAAGGCGCTGATCATGGCGGACGAGCTCGACATCGAGCTGGCCGTGTGCGTCCTCACGGCCGTCGCCGAGGCCGTCGACGCCGCCCACGCCGCCGGCATCGTGCACCGCGACATCAAGCCCGCCAACGTGCTGGTCGATCCCGGGCCCGACGGCCTGCAGGTCTACCTCGGCGACTTCGGGCTCGCCCGCGACCCGAACGGCGCGATGCTGACGCTGCCGGGTCAGGTCATCGGCACGCTGGACTACATGGCGCCCGAGCACCTCGAGGCCGAGGGCGTCGGCACGCCCGCCGACATCTACGCGTTCGCCTGCCTCGCCGTCGAGACCCTGACCGGCGAGGTCCCCTTCCCCCGCGGCACCGACGCCGCGGTCATGTACGCCCACGTGGTCGATCCGCCGCCGAGCGTCTCCGAGCGGCGGGAGGAGCTGCCCGCCGCGCTCGACGACGTCATCGCGGCCGGCATGGCCAAGGACCCGGACGAACGGCCCTCGACGGCCCGCGCCCTGCTCGCGGACATGCTTCGCGCACTGGGCCGGCCGGTCCCGGCCCGCCTTGTCGCGTCCTGCTGACAGGCCGGACTCGGAGGCCACGGCCGCCGGGGGCACCGTGTTCAGCGGCCGCTACGAGATCGTGGCGCCGATCTCGAGCGGGGCGATGGGCGCGGTGTACCGCGCCGTCGACCTCGAGACGCGGCGCGAGGTGGCGATCAAGCGGCTGCTCGACGTCCGCAACGCCGCCCGCTTCGAGATCGAGGCGCGCCTGCTCTCCAGCCTCAACCACCCGCGCGTGGTCAAGGTGGTCGACCACGCCGGCGACGACGAGGGCCTCTACATCGTCATGGAGCTGGTCCGCGGCACCGACCTCGGCGCCCAGCTCAAGCAGCGCGGCCAGCCCGGCCTGCCGCCCCAGGAGGCGATCGAGTACGCCCGCCACGCGTGCGAGGCGCTCCAGTACGTGCACGACCAGCAGATCGTGCACCGCGACGTCAAGCCGCAGAACATGATCCTGGCCGAAGGAGGCATCGTGCTCGTCGACTTCGGCGTCGCGCGCGCGATCGGCAGCGACGAGACCGTCGGCACGATCGCGGTCGGGACACCGCGCTACATGGCGCCCGAGGTGTTCGCCGGCGGGACGGTGTCGGCGGCCAGCGACATCTTCGGCCTCGCCGCGACGCTGTGGACGCTGATGGTCGGCTCGCCGCCGCGCTATGGCGACGTGATGAAGATCGACAAGGTGGCGCCCCAGCTGCCGCCCGAGCTGCGCGAGGCGCTCGCCGGCGGCCTGGAGATGCTGCCCGAGATGCGGATCTCCTCGGCGATGGCGTTCGCGGAGGCGATCGGCGTGCCGATCAGCGAGCGCGGCGGCCAGTCGCTGGCCCAGAGCCTCGGCCGCGCCCCGGTCCACCGGCGCGTCATCGAGGCGATCGTCCGCACCGCCGCCGGCATGTTCGAGGCCGCCGCCGCCTCGATCGCGCTCACCGACCCGGGGTCCGGCGAGCTGGTCTACGAGGCCGCCTGGGGCGCCGGCGCGCACGAGGTGGTCGGCATGCGGCTCCCGCCCGGCGCGGGGCTTGCCGGCGCGGTGGTCGCGAGCGGTGAGGCCGTCGCGGTGCCGGAGTGCCGCACCGACCCGCGCTTCGCCAAGCAGGTCGCCGCCAAGACCGGCTACGTGCCGTACACGATGCTCGTCACCCCGCTCGTGCGCGAGGGCAAGACGATCGGCGTCCTCTCGCTGCTCGATCGCCGCGACGGCCAGCCCTACCGGCACGAGGACCTCGCCCGCGCGGCGCTGTTCGCCGACCTGGCGGTGGTCGCGCTCGACCTCGACACGTTTCCCCTCTCCACCACCGGTGGCCGGACGACCCTATGAGTACCGGCGAACGCCGGCGACCGCACCCACTCGCGCACGACGGAACTAACGGTTACGGTTGGCCGAGATGAGCCAGGCAGGCACGGACAGCCACTTCGACACGGTCATCGTCGGCTCGGGCTTCGGCGGGTCGGTGATGGCGTGCCGGCTCGCGGAGGCGGGGCAGCGCGTCTGCGTGCTCGAGCGCGGCCGCGCGTACCCGCCAGGCTCGTTCACCCGCAGCCCCTACCGCGCGCGCGAGAGCTTCTGGGACCCGGGGCGCGGGCTGACCGGGATGTACCACTACTGGTCGTTCAAGGGCATCGACGCGCTGGTGTCCGCCGGCCTCGGCGGCGGCTCGCTGATCTACGCCAACGTCTTCCTGCGCAAGGACGAGCGCTGGTTCGTGCAGGAGGACCTGGGCGACGGCGGCTACGAGTACTGGCCGGTCACGCGCGCCGACCTCGAGCCGCACTACGACCGGGTCGAGGCGATGATCGGCCTCCAGCGCTACCCGTTCGAGCACGAGCCGTACGCGAACACGCCGAAGACCATCGCCTTCAAGCTCGCGGCCGAGCGCAACGGGATGGAGTGGTTCCTGCCGCCGCTGGCCGTCACCTTCGCGAACGAGGGCGAGGCGCCGCGGCCCGGCCAGAAGATCCAGGAGAAGCTGCGCAACCTGCACGACCGCGACCGGGTCACGTGCCAGCTCTGCGGCGAGTGCGACGTCGGCTGCAACTTCGGCGCCAAGAACACGCTCGACTACAACTACCTCACGCACGCCGCCCACCACGGCGCCGAGATCCGCACGCTGTGCGACGTGCGCACGCTCGAGCCGCGCGAGGGCGGCGGCTACGCGGTCGGCTACACCGCGCTCGACGCCGAGGCCGGCGACGTGTCAGCCAACGGACGCCCGGCGCCGCTGACCACGCTGACCTGCGACCGGCTCGTGCTCAGCGCCGGCACGCTCGGCACCACGAACCTGCTGCTGCGCAACCGCAGCGCGTTCCCGCGCATCAGCCGCAAGCTCGGGACCCGCTTCTGCGGCAACGGCGACCTGCTCACGCTGGCCCTCAACACCTGCGACATCGTCGACGGCCGGCGCGTGCCGCGGATCGTCGACCCCGGCTACGGCCCGGTGATCACGAGCACGGTGCGGATGCCGGACGCGCTCGACGGCGGCGAGGGCCGCGGCTTCTACCTCCAGGACGCCGGCTACCCGCAGCACCTGGCGTGGATCCTGCACGTGCTGGCCGCGCCGAGGACGCTCTGGAACTGGCGCGACCACGGCTGGTACCTCGTCAAGAACTGGCTCCGGGGGTCGCCGGACACCGACGTCACCGGCCACATCGCCGACCTGCTCGAGTCCGCCGAGCTGTCGGCGGGCGGGCTGCCGCTGCTCGGCATGGGCCGCGACGTCCCCGACGGCCGCATGTTCCTGCGCGGCGGCCGGCTCGACCTCGACTGGAAGACGGACAAGTCGAGCCCCTACTTCGACCGCCTGCGCACCACGTCGCGCGGCGTCGCCCGCTCGCTCGGCGGCCGGTTCGCCGACAACCCGATCTGGTTCCTCAAGCGCGTGATCACCGTCCACCCGCTCGGCGGCGCGCCGATGGGCCGCTTCGCGAGCGAGGGCGTCGTCGACCCGTACGGGAACGTGTTCGGCTATCCGGGCCTGTACGTCGCCGACGGGTCGGTGATGCCCGGCCCGGTCGGGCCGAACCCCAGCTTCACGATCGCCGCGCTCGCCGACCGCTTCGCCGATCGCATCCTCGAGCCCACGACCGCCGCGGAGGCCGCCGCAACATGACCCTGCCAGCCAGCGTCCGCTTCACCGAGGACATGCTCGGTCACGTGACCTTCGGCGAGGAGGACTTCGCCCGCGGGAGCGCGCCCGACCGGGACGGCGCCGTGGCGCTGATGTTCCGCCTCACGATCGTGGTCGACGACATCGAGCGCTTCAAGGCCGATCCGCGCCTGTCCGCCGCGGCGATCGGCTACGTCGAGTGCGACGGGCTCGGCGGGCGCCTGCCGGTCGAGCACGGCGAGTTCAACCTGTTCGTCGACACCGAGCCCGGCGTCAAGCGAATGCTGTACCGGCTGTTCATCCGCGACGGCAGCGGCCACCCGCTGACGCTGACCGGCTTCAAGCTGGTCAAGGACGATGCCGGCTTCGACGTGTGGAAGGACACGACGACGCTGTTCACGCGCGTCCTTCGCGGCCACGTCCGCGAGGCCGACGAGGCGGGCGCCGAGCTCGTCGCGTCCGGCGTGCTGCGGATCCGGGCGCGCGACTTCGCGCGCCAGCTCACGACGTTCCGTGCCGGCGGGCCCGGCCTCGGCGCCAAGCTCGGCGCGCTGGTCAAGTTCGGGCTCATCTTCCTCGGTCAGCTCGCCGACGCCTACCTGCGCAAGGGGCGGCGCGCGCATGTCCCGGCGTAAGGACAAGCGCCTGAAGGCGGCGAGCGAGGCCGGGCGCAAGCCGTCCGGACGGACGCATCTCCTGGGCGCGCTCGCCGGCGGCGCCGTGCTCACCGTGTTCGGCGCCGAGCTGGCGCGGGTGTGGAAGCTCGGCATGCTCCCGGTCAGCCGCGAGGAGGCGGCCTCGGACGAGGTCATCAGCCCGGTGCGTCGCTCGCTGAAGGTCATCCGTGAGGGCTACGCGGTCAGCCGCACGCGCGAGAACTCGCTCTTCAACATGCTCGCCTCGTTCTCGGTGACCTTCGGGGTGACGCGCGGGATCACCTGGTACATCCGCGAGCACGGCGGCCTCGGGCCGATCCAGAACGTCGTCGTCGGCACGCGCCACATCCACCACTTCCTCCCGGGCGGCGTGATCGCGCTCACCGCCGGCGGCGTGGCGATCGGCATGAAGGGCTCGGACTACGACAAGTACCTGGCGCTGCCGTTCGGGATCGGCGTCGCGCTCGTGCTCGACGAGTCGGCGCTCCTGCTCGAGCTCGAGGACGTCTACTGGACCGAGGAGGGCGTGCTCAGCGTCCAGATCGTGTTCGCGGCGATGGCGCTGCTCTCCGCGCTCGCCTACCTGATCCGCATGTTGCGCACGACCGAGGGCCAGGACAGCGAGACCGACTGGGAGCTGGCAGCCAAGGCCTGGGACGACCTGCAGACGATGGGCATCGGCGGCGGCGAGCCGGGCATCGGGCTCTAGCCGACATGCACTGGGAGGGCGTGGCCGGCCAGGCCGAGCTGATCCGGAGCGGCCAGGCGTCCGCGCGCGAGCTGACGGAGGTGGCGCTGGCGCGCATCGAGCGGCTCGACGGCGAGCTGAACGTCTTCGGGGCTGTCTATCCGGACCAGGCACTCGCCGAGGCCGACCGTGCGGACGAGCGGCGGGCGCGCGGCGAGAGCGGCGCGTTGCTCGGCGTGCCGGTCGCGGTCAAGGACGAGATCGACCTCGCGGGCGAGGTGACCAGCCGCGGCACGGGCGCGATCCGGGCGCCCGCGTCCGCCGACGCCGAGGTTGTGCGGCGACTGCGCGCGGCGGGCGCGATCGTGGTCGGCAAGACGACGATGCCCGAGCTGGGGCTGTGGCCGTTCACCGAGTCGATCACGTGGGGCGTCACCCGCAACCCGTGGGACCTCGAGCGCACGCCGGGCGGATCGAGCGGAGGCTCGGCGGCCGCCGTCGCGGCGGGCATCGTGGCGGGAGCGCTGGCCGCCGACGGCGCCGGGTCGATCCGCATCCCGGCCGCCTGCTGCGGGCTGTTCGGCCTCAAGCCGCACATCGGCCGCGTACCGAGGGCGCCGCACGACGTCGACGGCAGCCACTGGATCTGCTTCGGCGCGCTGACCCGCTCGGTGCTGGACAGCGCGGTCATGCTCGAGGCGATCGCCGATGACGCGAGCGGCTTCACGGAGGCGGCGCGGACGCCGCCCCGGCGGCTGCGCATCGCTGTCTCCGAGGCGTTCCCGGCCGGGACGCGCGGCAAGCTCACCGACGAGGTCGGGACGGCGCTCCACGGCACGGCGGACCTCCTGCGCGACCTCGGCCACGACGTGATCGACGCTGACGTCGGCCTCGGGATCCGCGACGGCGCCGTGATCGTCGGCCTCTTGTTCCGCGGGATCCACGACATCGTGGCGGAGATCGAGCGCCCCCAGCGGCTCGAGCGGCGCACCCGCGCACTCGCGCGGCCGGGCGCTCTGATCTCCGATCGCATCGTCGAGAAGCTGCTCGCCGCGGAGCGCCGGCTGGCCGAGCGCGTCGGCCGCCTGTTCGCCGACCACGACGTGCTGCTGATGCCCGTGATGTCCGAGCCGGCGGTCCCCGCGGGGATCATGGAGGGCCGCGGGGCGGCCGCCACCTACCTGTGGGAGACCGGCTGGGTCCCGTTCAACGTGCTCTGGAACTCGACCGGCCAGCCGGCCGCGTCGCTTCCGGCCGGCTTCTCGAGCACCGGCATGCCGTTGGCCGTCCAGCTCGTCGGGCGGCCGCGCGACGAGGCGACCCTGCTCTCGCTCGCGGCGCAGATCGAGGACGCGCGCCCCTGGGCCCAGCACCGCCCGCCCGGGTGCGGCTAGACCGTCGCCCGCGCGCGATCGTCCGACTCGAAGTCGGCGCGCGGCAGGATGCGGTCGAGCCGCTGCGGCAGCCACCAGTTCCAGTCGCCCATCAGCTCCATGGCGGCCGGCACGAGCAGAAGGCGGACGAGCGTCGCGTCGAGCGCGATGGCGGCCGCCAGGCCGACGCCGATCTCCTTGATCTGCGGCACGCCGGTGAGCGCGAAGGTGCCGAAGACGACGACCATGATCAGCGCCGCGCTGGTGATCACCTTGGCGCTCGCCTGCAGGCCCTCTGCCACGGCACGGCGGTTGTCGCCGGTCGCCAGGTAGCGCTCGCGGATCCGCGAGAGCAGAAAGACCTCGTAGTCCATCGAGAGGCCGAAGACGATCGCCAGCAGCAGCGGCGGCGTGACTGTGTTGATGTAGCCGAGCGAGTCGTAGCCGGTGATGCCGTCGAGCCAGCCGTACTGGAAGACGGCGACCAGGACGCCGTAGGCGGCGGCCACCGACAGCAGGTTCATCAGCACCGCCTTGAGCGGCAGCAGGACCGAGCGCAGCACCACGAGCAGCACCAGGTAGCTGCAGACCATGACGAACAGGAAGACCTTCCAGATGCCGCCGGAGATCAGGTCGTTGAGGTCGCCCGCCTGCGCGGACGCGCCGCCGACGTCGACCCTGAGCGGGCTCTCCGCGCGCAGCCGATCGACCAGGGCGAGCGCCTCGGGGCTCTCGGGATCCGTGGCCTGCACCACGCGGATCAGCACCGCGCGTCCGTCGCCCGAGGGCAGCGGCTCGAGCACCTCGGTCACCCCGGGCGTGGCGGAGAGCTGCCCGACGTAGCGCTCGATCGCCGCCTGATCGCGCGTATGCGCCACGATCAGGACCGGCGACGACGCGCCCGGGCCGGCGACCTGCGCGGCCAGCTCGGCGCCCCGCCGCGTCTCGTGATCGGCCGGGAACATGCGCAGGGCGCCGTTGCCGTAGTCGAGCGACAGGGCGGGCACCGCGAGCACGAGCAGGATCGCCGCCGCGGCGGCGGCCGAGACGGCCGGCCGGCGCATCACGCGCTCCGTCCAGCGGGCCCAGAACCGCGGCTCGGCCGGCTCCGGGCGCCGCGCCAGCCGGCGCGCCAGCGCTCCCGAGGCGCTCACCACCCGGCCCGGCTCGTCGGCCCGGCGCCCGAGCAGGGCGATCAGCGCCGGCAGCAGCGTGATCGCCCCGAGGACGGCGATCGCCACCACGACCATCGCGCCGATGGCCAGCGAGCGCATCACCGTCGAGTTGAGCAGGAACAGACCGGCCATCGAGATCAGGACCGTCGCCCCCGAGAAGACGACCGTGGCGCCGGAGGTCCGCATGGCGACGTCGAGCGCGTGCGCGCGGTCGCCGCCGCGGTGCAGCTCCTCGCGGTAGCGCGAGAGCAGGAACAGCGAGTAGTCGACCGCCACGCCGATGCCGAGCATCGACGCGACGTTGGTCACGAAGACCGACATCGTCGCGGCCAGCGCCAGGAAGTACACGGCGGCGCCGGTGACGAGCACGGCGGCGACGCCCAGCCCGACCGGCAGCAGCGCGGCCAGCACCGATCCGAAGACGACGAGCAGCACGATGAGGATGGCCGGGAACCCCGCCGCCTCGGCCTTCTCGAGGTCCTCCTGCTGGAGCTCCTGCATCCCCGCCCACAGCGCCGACTGGCCCACCAGGTACGCCTGGACGCCGTCGACGACCTCCCCGGCCTGGAGCTCCTCGCGCAGCTCCTTGGCGACGTCGAGCGCCTCGTCGCGGCCGCCGGCGAAGTCCAGCGGCAACAGCATCACGTCGCCGTCGCTCCCCGGCGGCGCCTCGGCGAGCGCGACGCCGCCGCTCCCTGGCGGCGCCTCGGCGAGCGCGACGCCGTCGACCGCCGCGACGGCATTCTCGACGCGGCCGACCGCCGCCTCGGGATCGGCGCCCTCGAGCACGACGGCGAGCGTCTCCGAGCTCGCGCCCTCGAA
>Ga0299914_10003204_pt1 | contig 11510 bp, 10 predicted proteins | sample RVTome_10_FD_201361 | JGI IMG/M metagenome (GOLD analysis project Ga0299914, IMG submission 201361) | Soil microbial communities from uranium-contaminated site in the Upper Colorado River Basin, Wyoming, United States - RVT153D57 (version 2) ... | reverse complement strand
GTTTTTATCGGCCCGGCTTTCACGATGGCCGCCATTAGCAGCGAAAAAGAGCGCCAGACCTATGATCTGCTGCGGACAACCCTGCTTTCGGCCCGCTCCTTTGTTTTGGGCAAACTGCTCTCGGCCCTCAGCTACGTCTTTCTCCTCATCATCGTCGCCATTCCCATCCAGAGTATTGCCTTCTTGCTGGGCGGCGTTTCCCCGATTGAAGTTGTTCTCTCGCAGTTTTTGGTTTTTCTTTCGGCCGTAACCTTCGCCCTCATCGGCCTCTTCTTTTCCAGTCTCATGCGAACCACCCTGGCCGCCAGCGTTGGAACGTTTTCAATTGCCGCCCTCCTGATTGCCGCCGCGCCCGTCCTGGCCTTTGTCTTCCTCATGTTTTCCGGCCCCTTCCTATTCGGCATTTACTCGCCCAGTTGGACCGTTCAAGCCTTCCTCATCTACGGCGGCCTGCTGCTGGCAGCCACCAATTTTCCCGCCACCCTCATCCTAAGCGATGTTTTTTTGCTAGAACGAAACGCCCTGTTCATCTTTCCCGAAGTGATTGACGGCCATACCATTTATCTATTTTCACCCTGGTTTGTCTACAGCGCCCTGTACATCGTGCTGGCCCTGCTGCTATACTGGGGAACGGTTCGCCGCGTCCGACGCATAGCCGACAGATAATGGAGAGTTTAGAAACCGGGTTTTTAAGAAAAACCCGGTTTCTCTACACCAATCAACCAATTCAATGACCGTAACAACAACCACCACCGAACCGAGAAGAAACATTTTCCGGGGAATTAGCCGGAGATTAATGGCCCTGGCCCAAAATCCTGTCACCATGAAAGAGCTTCGGGGGCGGATGCGCGGCAATCGGGCTTTTGTGATCCTCACCCTTCACGTCACGGTGATGAGCGGCATTGTCACCCTGATTTATTTTGGCTTTGCGGCCGCAGCCAGCAACCCCTACGGTCCGCAGCCCCAATATGCCGGTAAAGCCGTTTTCGGGGCCGTCACCCTTATCCAGGCTATTATGGTGCTGTTCATCGGCCCGGCCGCCACCGCCGGAGCCATTAGCGGCGAAAAAGAACGCCAGACTTATGACATTTTACGCACCACCCTGCTTTCGGCCGAAGAATTTGTGGGCGGCAAGCTCCTCTCTTCCCTCAGCTACGTTTTTCTGCTCGTCATTGCTTCCATTCCCCTGCAGAGCATCGCTTTGCTCCTGGGTGGTATTGCCCTGTCCGAAATCATCATTTCCCAACTCTTGATCCTCGTCGCCGCCATCGCCTACGCCCTCCTCGGTCTCTTTGCCTCCAGCCGGCTCCGCAGCACCCTGGCCGCTTCCGTCGCCACCTATGGCACGGCCATCTTTTTCACCATCGGTGTACCCGGACTTTTAGTGCTGTTTGCCATCTTTACCAACTCTTTTAGTAGTTGGTTTGCCGAAATCCTCATGGCCTTTATCCTGGTCGGCCTTGTTTCTTTGAATCTTCCGGCAACCTTGATCATGAGCGAAATAGTTCTGTTGGAAGAAGGCACGCTCTGGGGCTTTTCCCAGTCCGCCGGCGGCTACACCTATTGGATTTTATCCCCCTGGTTTATTAATCTGATCCTCTTTTCGCTCCTGGCGTTCATCTTATATAAATTGACCGTCCGGCGCGTCCGACGTATTCCGGTTTAATATTATGAATGACTCTACTGAAAAAAGGTTGAAAAACCGGGTTTTTACCCCTGACCCCCCTGGTAAATCACAGACAATAACCGAAAAACCCGGTTTTTTCGGTGAATTGACCAACCAACTGACCCGTTGGGATATGCGCCGCCGCACGGCCGACATGCTCATCTGGGTTCCGCGGGGTCTCCTGGCCGGGCTATTGGTGGCGGTTGCCGTTGCGGCCGTCGCCCGTTTCCGCCCCCTGCTCACCAACCAGGAACTCACCTATGTTATTGGTGGCCTGGCCGTCCTGAGCCTGCTCGTCAGCCTCGTTGCCCTGCTGCTCCAACGGCGCACCACTATCGAAAAAGCCCGTTTCGCCGACGGCCGCTTCGGCCTTCAGGAGCGGACCGCGACGGCCGTTGAAATTCAAAGCGGCCGTCTCGAAACCCTGCCCGCCCTGGCCCAACAACAACTAAACGACACCCTGCGGGCTATTGAAAATGTCAATGTCAAAGAGCGACTTCCCCTCCGCCCCGATTGGCGCGATTTGGGTATTTTGCTGGTCGCTGCGCTTTTGTTAACGGCCGCCGTCCTCCTGCCCAATCCCCAGGTAGACCTTCTGCTCCAACAGCGGACCATAGACAAAGCCATCGCCGAACAGATCGAAAACCTGGAAGCATTGGCGGAAGAGATTCGGGAAAACCCCGATCTGACCGAAGAACAGCAAGAAGAGCTGTTGGACCCGGTAGAATCGGCCATTGAGGAGCTTCAAGACGGCGATATTAGCCAGGAAGAGGCCGTCGCCGTTCTTTCAGAAACCGAAGCCGACCTGCGCGATCTGGCGGCCGAAAACAACAATGAGGCCCTTCAAGAAGCGCTCCAGAATGCCGGACAGCCCCTGGCCGAAAACCCCGACAGCCAATCATTGGGCGAAGCCCTGCAAAACGGTAATCTTTCCCAGGCCGGTTCGGCCGCCAGCCAGTTGGCCGACAGCCTGCCCACCCTGACCCCTGAAGAACAGGCCGCCCTGGCTCAAGATTTGGCGGAAACGGCCGCTGCCCTGCAAGAGGTTGACCCCGAACTGGCCGCCCAACTGGCCCAGGCCGCCCAGGCCCTCCAAAACGGCGACGTTGAAGCCGCCCAACAGGCTCTCCAACAGGCCGGAGCCACCCTCCAACAGCGGGCGCAAGAACAGGCCGCCTCCCAACAGGCCAATGCCGCTGCCGGAGAACTGAGCGAAGGCCGCACCGAAGTGGCCCAGGCCGGACAAGGTGAACAAGGCCAGGGCGAAGGTCAAGGTGAGGGGCAAGGTGAAGGCGAAGGTGAGGGTGAAGGACAAGGCCAGGGGCAAGGTGAAGGTGAAGGACAAGGTCAGGGGCAAGGCGAAGGACAAGGCCAGGGTGAAGGTCAGGGTCAAGACGGCCAAAATGGTCAACCCGGCGGGCCTGGTCCCGGCGGCGGCCATGTTGAAGAAGTCTATGTCCCCGAATATGTAGACCTGACCGGTGAGGCCGGGGAAGAGATTGAACTCCCGGCCGAATGTATCGCCAACCCCGCCAACTGCGGCGGCCTGCTCAATGAAAACGCCACCGAATTTGGCGACGAGAACAGCGTCGTTCCCTACGACCAGGTCTTCGGCGACTACCGCGACGCTGCCTACACCGCCCTGGACGAAGGCTATGTCCCGCTCGGCCTCAAGGGCTTTATTCGGGACTATTTCTCATTGTTGGAACCATAGGTTTGGGTAATTGGTAATTGGTGTTTAGTGATTGCTTGCTCCAGCTTCAAATCACCAATCACTAATTACCTTTCAAGAGGACTACATGCAAACCATCGAAACCACCACCACCCCAACCGCCCCAAACGGCCATTTGTCTGTGGCGGATTTTCGGGGCAGCGCGGCCGATATTGAGGCCGAAGTTGGAAAAGTCATTGTCGGCCAGAAAGATGTTGTCCGCCATGTTCTGATCGGCATTCTGGCCGGGGGCCACGTCCTCCTTGAAGGCGTGCCGGGGCTGGGCAAGACGATGCTCATCCGCACCCTGGGCCAGGCCCTCGATCTCGATTTCAGCCGCATCCAGTTCACTCCCGATCTGATGCCGGCCGATATTACCGGAACCGAGATCATGGATGAAGGCCAGGACGGTCACCGCGCCTTCCGTTTCCAGCACGGCCCGGTCTTTGCCAACCTGATTCTGGCCGACGAGATCAACCGCGCCACCCCTAAAACCCAATCCGCCATGCTCGAAGCCATGCAGGAGAAGACCGTCACCGTCGCCAACCAGACCTACACCCTGCCCGCCCCCTTCTTCGTACTGGCAACCCAAAATCCGCTGGAAATGGAAGGCACTTACCCCCTGCCCGAAGCCCAGCTTGACCGTTTCCTCTTCAAAGTCAACGTCCTTTTCCCCTCCGCTGATGATTTGACCGAAATTTTGAGCCGCACCACCGGCCAGGACAACCCCGTAGCCGGAACGGCCGCCGACGGCGAGCGCATCATTGCCATGCAGCAGTTGGCCCGTCAGGTTCCCGTCCCCAGCCATGTAAGCCAGTACATCAGCCGCTTCACCGTTGCAACTCATCCCGGCCGCAGCTCCTCCAGCCTGGTTAACCAATACGTCCGTTACGGCAGCAGCCCGCGCGGGGCGCAAGCCCTCGTCCTGGGCGCGAAAATCACCGCTCTCTTCGCCGGCCGTTATAATGTCAGCTTTGATGATGTGACGGCCGTTGCCCCCGCCGCCCTCCGCCACCGCCTCCTGCTCAACTTTGAAGGCCAGGCCGAAGGGATTCAGACGGATGATGTGATTGCCGACCTGATTACCCATGTCCCAAGAGAATAATGAATTTTGAATTGTGAAGTAGCTTTGTCAACCGACGCTACTTCACAATTCAAAATTCACAATTCATTATTCAATATTAATCACCCCAATGCCTCTACTAGATACCCTCAACACCACCCTGACAAACTCCACGCCGGACGCGCTCTGGCAGTTGCAGGGCGACCTTCTGGCCGAAGGTTTTCCGCCGGACGCCCCTATCATGGCCGTTCTGGACGCCTTTCACATTTTCCTCAACGAACTGACCGCCAGCGCCACCGCCCGCGAATACAGCCATTTCGCCTCCATTCTCGATATGGGGGCCGTCGGCGGCATTGCCATTCAAAATCTGTTAGAGAGCCGGGATTCGGAGGGCTGGTGGCAGCGGCTTCTGGTTGGAGGGCTGAGCGAAAGTTTGATGATCATTGCCGCCCGCCAATACGTCAAAGCCTGGGACAATGAAATGACCTCCGATTTCAATCATGCCGCCTGGTTTCTTTACCGCCATTACTGGCAGTTATCGGCCGAGATGCAGCCCGACCTGGATCGGGATGAGCGCCGCCGCCTGGTAGATGAACTGCTGGCTCCAGTTCACAACCCGGAGATTAACGGAACCGCCAAGGCCGCCCTGCTCGGCCGTCTTTTCCAACTCCTTCTCCTGGCAAATTTCGTCCACGAACCCGCCTGATTCCCATGAAAATTTTCGACGAAACATCTCTGCGTAAATTAGAGCAGCTAACCCTGGTTGCCGACCGGGTGCGGGTGGGCGTGATGAAAGGCGAGCGGCGCAGTCGGAAGCGGGGAACCTCTATCGAATTTGCCGACTATCGCAACTACACCCAGGGCGACGACCTCCGCCGCCTGGACTGGAACGTTTTTGCCCGTCTGGAACGGCCGTTCATCAAATTGTTGGAAGAAGAAGAAGACCTGGGCGTCCATTTGCTGGTAGACAGCAGCCTCAGCATGGATTGGCCCGACGAGGACGCCGAACTCAACAAATTAAACTACGCCGTCCGGCTGGCCGGAGCCTTAGCCCATATCGGCCTGGCCGCCGGGGATCAGGTCACGGTTACGCTGCTGCGAAGCACCGGCAATGAGCGGTGGGGGCCGTATCGCGGCCGTCACAACACCCTGCGCCTGCTCCAATTTTTGGAAAACGGCCGGGCCAGCGGCATCACCGACCTCAACATCGCCCTCCGCAACTACGCCTTGCAAAGCCGTCGCCCCGGCCTGCTCTTTGTCCTCAGCGATCTTTTCTCGCCCGGCGGCTACCGCGAAGGACTCAACGCCCTCCAATCTCGCGGCTACGAAGTCGGGCTGCTGCACGTTCTCAGCCCCGACGAAAACGACCCGCCCGTCGGCGGCGACGTCAAACTGGTAGACATCGAAACCGGGGCCGACGCCGAAATCACCCTCGACACCTCCACCTTGGATATGTACCGCGAACGGTTCCAGGAGTGGCAGGCTGAAATCAGCGCCTACTGTCAAAATCGGGGCGTTCACTATATCCCCATCACCACCGACTACCCCTGGGATCGGCTCGTCATGCAAACCCTCCGCGCCAAAGGTCTCGTCTCCTGATGTCCTTCCTAACCCCTCTCTTCCTCCTTCTCGGCCTGCTTGCCGTGCCGATCATACTGCTCTATATGCTGCGGCTGCGGCGGCGGGAGATGCTGGTCAGCAGCACCATGCTGTGGCAAAAATTAATGCGCGACCGGGAAGCCAACGCCCCCTGGCAGCGATTGCGGCGCAACCTGCTGCTCCTGTTACAACTGCTCATCCTGGCTGCCCTGGTTATTGCCCTGGCACGGCCGTTCCTGCCCGTCTCCTCCGTTGTCAGCGGCAGCGTCGTCATCCTCCTCGACGGCTCTGCCTCCATGCTGGCAGCCGACGTTGAGCCGGATCGCTTCACCATCGCCAAAGAGCAGGTCAACGACCTCATCAACGACCTGGGCGGCGGAAATCAGATGACCCTCATTCTGGTGGGTCAGACGCCCCAAGTCCTGGCCTCCGCCACCTCCGACCGAAACGCCCTGCGTGAGGCTCTGGAAGGGGCTGCAGCCGGGCCGGCGGCGGCCGACTGGGCGGCGGCCTTCGCCCTGGCAACCGGCGCGGCTCAGGGCTTTCGGGAAGCCCGCATCGCCATTGTCTCCGACGGCGGCCTGCCGGCCGATCTCCCTCCCCTCCCGGCCGAATCGGTCTACATCCCCATCGGAACCAGCTTTGAAAATCTCGCCATCTCCGCCCTGGCAACCCGCAGCACCGACAGCGGCCCCCAACTATTCGCCAGCATCAGCAATTACGGCCGTCTTGACCAACAGGTTTTATTCAGCCTCTCCCTTGATGGAACCCTGTTTGACTCCCGCCGGTTAACGGTTCCGGCCGGCGACCACAGCAACCTGACCTGGGATTTGCCGCCGGATACGGCCGTCATCCAGGCTCAACTCTCCGACAACGAAAACGACAATCTCGCCCTGGATGATAGCGCCTGGGCCGTTCACGAAGGCGGCGTCAGCAACCGCGTCCTGCTGGTTACGGAAGGCAACCGCTTCCTGGAAACAGTCTTCTCCGTCCTGCCCGGCATGGAAGTTTTCCGAACCACCCCCGACGCCGCCCTGCCCGCCGCCGAGGAAGATCAATTTGACCTCTATATTTTCGACAGCGTTGCCCTGCCCGATCCCCCTCCGGCGGCCGATCTGCTCATCATCAACCCCCAACCAGCAGCCGGTGAGAGCGAGGAAGGGACCGGCGCCCCCGCAGATGCGGCCTTCGCCGTAACCGGCGTCTTCTCCAATACCAGTATCACCCGCCTGGCCGACAGCCCCCTGCTCCAATTTGTTGACTGGTCGAACGTCCACGTTCGCCGCTCCCAGTCCGTCAGCGCCCCCTGGGCGCAGCCGTTGGTCTCCTCCGAAGGCGGCCCCCTCCTATTAACCGGCGAACGGGGCGGCCATCGCATCGCCATCATTACCTTTCGCCTCCAGGACTCCGACCTGCCGCTCCAAATTGCATTTCCCGTGTTAATGGCTAACATTACAGGCTGGCTAAATCCGGGGCGGGCATTCGACGCCCCCACCGGCTTAACGCCTGGTACGCCGGTCAACATTACGCCCGGAGCCGGAACCACCCACGTTCTGGTTGAGAAACCGGACGAAACAGTATGGCTGGCCGAAGTCGGCGAAGAGGCTGTTATCTTTGCCGAGACGCATCAGCCCGGCCTTTATCAAGTTAGCCTGCGAGACAGTAACGGCGACCAGCCGGCCGGCAGCTTTGCAATCAACCTTTTCTCAACGGCCGAATCAACCATCGGCCCCGCTCCGGCTATTATTTTGGGGCAGACGGCGGTGGAAACGGCCGATGAAGGCGACGTCGGCCAGCGAGAATTGTGGCCCTGGCTGGCTGCCCTGGCCTTTATCGTTCTGCTGGTCGAATGGTGGGTTTACCATCGCGGAACCCGCCTCCCCCGCCCCTCGCGGCGCACTATTCAAAACGCCCGCCAACGGCTGCTCCGGCGGAACTGAGGGTCTTTTTAAAAACTACTTTTGACTTTCAGGTGATTGGTGATTGGTGATTGGAAGCGTCGGCAATCACCAATCACCAATCACTAATCAACCCAAAATACAATGACCTCTTTACACAACCCAACCCGCCTCCTGCGCTGGTTTGCCATCCTTGCCCTTCCCTTGCTGTTCATCGCTGCTTGCGGCCGGCAGGGTGGAATACGGCCGCTTGCCCCCACCATCGTCCCCAATCAAGTCGTCGCCGCCCAACCCCAACTCGTCACCTTCACCGAACTGGAAGAAGACCCCACCGTCTATCAGGATAAAGTGATTCGCGTAACCGGCATGTATATCTCATTGCCCGTTGTCGCCTGTGATCCCCACAGCGGCCCCCAGACAAGTTGGGCTTTGGTAGCGGAGGATTTGCGCCTGGATATGGTCGGCTTTGAAACGTTATTGAACCAGTTTTCTCCCCAAGATTTGACCTTAACTTTAGACGGCGTTTTACGCCGCTACGACGGCCCCTTAGGCTGCGGCAAGCGCCCCGCACCGGGAATCTTATGGTATTTGGAAGTGTTCCAAATTATCCAGCCCAACCCCCTGGTACAAACCGGGATCGGCCCCAGCGGTGGTACGGCCGTTATTCCGCCCCCATTCCCGACCGGTACGGATGCGCCCCCCACCCCGGATGGTGAAGAAACCCCCGAAGAAGTAGAAACCATAGAAGCAGGGACGCCGACCCGCACTCCAACCCCCGGCGCCATACCCACCGCATCCTCGACGCCAACCATCAGCCCGGACGGGAGCATAACGCCCGCCGGTACTGCAACCGTTACCCGGACTCCGACCCGAACCAGCACCCCAGGCTCATCGCCAACTTCCGGGCCGGGTGGCGGCACGCCCACGCCGTCTCGAACCCCCACAGCTGGAGCGACTTCTCCACCGTTGCCGACCGCTACCCCCGACGGCTATCCCGGCCCCGTCCCCTCCAACACACCCTATCCCTAAGAACTATGACCGATTCAACCTTTATTTCGCTGGTGACGCCCCGCACCCAACAAACAGATAACGTCATGTGGTTTGCTTTCCGAGACGGCCGTCTCCTGGTTCAAATAAAAGGCCATGCCGCCGCCGTTCCCTTAACGGCCGACCTCACAACCCTGAACCTCCAACCGGTGCGGCAGCAGTATCTAGGGCTTCTGGGCGACTGTCACTGCTATTCGGCCGAAATCCCCAACGAAGCCGAGCCGCCCGACGGCTGGACCTTCCAGGGGCTTCGGCGAATTTTTGACTTCCTGCCGGCAGAGCAGTTCTGGACGGCCGGAAGAGCCATTCAGATCGTCGCCTGGGATCGGGATCATCAATATTGTGGCCGCTGCGCCACTCCCACCGAATCCCTGCCCAACGAACGGGCCAAGATTTGTCCCAACTGCGGCCTGCACAGCTACCCCCGCCTGGCCCCGGCCATCATCGTCCTGGTAGAGCGCGGCAACGAAGTCCTGCTGGCTCGCTCCCACCGCCACCCCCCGGATCGTTTCAGCGTCCTGGCCGGTTTTGTCGAACCCGGAGAAACACTGGAAGAAGCCACCGCCCGCGAAATCTACGAAGAAGTCGGCATTCGGGTAAAAAATATTCGTTACTTCGGCAGCCAGCCCTGGCCCTTCCCCAATTCCCTGATGATCGCCTTCACCTGCGAATATGCCGGGGGCGACATTGTCCTGGAAGAAGCCGAAATGGCCGATGCAGACTGGTTTACGGCCGACAACCTACCCCGCGTCCCCAAAAAACTCAGCATCTCCCGCCAGTTAATTGACTGGTTCATCGAAAAGCAGGGAACAGCGGTATCCATTCAAGATTGGTAGTCTTATGGACACCTATATCATGAACTACATATACCAATCCTCAATCTGCAATCCTGGAACCCGGCCAAATTCCCGTACGTTATGCGTCACCAGTATGTCCCTATTTGCCAGCGCCGTTGCCGCAATCAGAACATCATACGGACCAATCGGCGTACCCGCCCCCTCCAATGCAGCCCGAATCGCAGCCGCCGCCCGTGCCTCGGCCGTACCAAAAGGGAGCACTGTCACCACCGCCAACATCTCTGCTAACTGCTTCTGCCGCTTCTGTGGTGATGTGGATCTGGCAATACCTACTTCCAGTTCATATAAAACTACGGCCGGAATACCAATGTCCTGGGGGGATTGAGCCAGCAACCGCTCCGCCACTCGCCCCATCCCTTTAAAAAAATAGATGAGGGTGTTGGTATCCAGTACAAACATCATAATGACTCTCGATCCGTATTGTTACCCAACTCGGCCCGCAGTGCCTCCACTTCTGGCAAATCCGGCCATGCACCAGCCAGTTCCGTTACCGTTGCCGGCCATTCATGGTGTAGTTTCTCGGCAATCAGGTTGGCTACCCAGCGGCTTTGCGACAGGTTGGCCGCTTTTGCTGCCGCCCGTAGCCGGGCTTCCAGATCATCCTCTAAATATAAGGTTATTTGGGCCATTTCCTTAACTCCTTTTATGCACAAGTATATGTGCAAGTATACGCTATTTTATCTTGCTGAGTCAACCCTACACCACTTATCCGGATACCTGGATCCAAATTCTCCTCTCGACTCGCCACTCCCTACTTCCTTAATAATGCCGTTACGATATTATAGATTGGATATGGTATACTAGCACCCGTAACCAAAAATCAACCTTCGTGATAACCATTCAGAGGATAGTTGTGAACGACAATAACTTATCGGCTATTGAATCAGCCATCCTGCAAACAATAACCTATGTAGATGTCTTTGATTATCCACTAACACCAACCGAGGTTCACCGCTACCTGATCGGCATTCCCACCTCGGCCGAAGAAGTGACCCACATCCTGAGCAACGGCCGTCTCGTCCCCCACCGTCTTAACCGGCACGACGGCTACTTCACCCTTTCCGGCCGTTCCACCATCGTTGAAACCCGCCGCCGCCGCGAAGCTGTTTCCAAAAAGATGTGGCCTGTGGCCTGGCGTTACGGCCGCTTGCTGGCCGCCATGCCCTTTGTCCGTATGGTCGCCATCACCGGCTCTTTGGCCGTCAACAACGTCGAACCCCCGGCCGACATTGACTATCTCATCGTCACCGAACACGGCCGTCTCTGGTCTTGCCGGGCCTGGACGATTCTGCTGGTGCGCCTTGCCGCCCGGCGCGACATTCATCTCTGCCCCAACTATTTCCTTTCCGAACGCCATCTTCGCTTTGAAGAGCAAAATCTCTACACCGCCCACGAACTGACCCAAATGGTTCCCATTGCCGGGCTTGCCGTCTACCGCCGAATGCGCCAGTTGAACGCCTGGACGGCCGACTTCCTGCCCAACGCCAACGGCATTCCCCAACCTGTCACCGCCCACCCTCCAAACAGCGCCAAAGCCACCCTCCGGCGCTTCCCGACCACTCTGGCCGAAGGAGTTCTGCGAACCCCGCCCGGCAGTTGGATTGAACGGTGGGAGATGGAGCGTAAAATCCGCAAATTCAGCCGCCTGAACGGGGGCGACGAGAGCGCG
>Ga0299914_10003203_pt1 | contig 11512 bp, 9 predicted proteins | sample RVTome_10_FD_201361 | JGI IMG/M metagenome (GOLD analysis project Ga0299914, IMG submission 201361) | Soil microbial communities from uranium-contaminated site in the Upper Colorado River Basin, Wyoming, United States - RVT153D57 (version 2) ... | reverse complement strand
CAGGCCGGACATTGGGCCACATTCAGGTAGCCGTTTAACAACATGGCCTTCATTTCGGGCTGTTGGCCCACATCAACAATCTGGTGGACCTCGGCCACATACGGCGTCCGGCATCGGGGGCAGGTTATCTGTGTTTGCATGATTACTCCTATTTGCTCGAAACCTCCCGGAAGCTGAGAGGTTCCGGGGTCATGGTTATTTAAGGTTAGCTTCCGGGAGGTTTAGCTGCCTCTCTAGGCAGCGAAAAGGTAAAAGTCGTTCCCGGTTCGTCATTGTTATCTGCATTACGGCCGAACCATATACTTCCGCCATGCGCCTCAATAATCGCTTTAGTCAGATAGAGGCCGAGGCCGGTTCCTTCTGTTTTACGGCTCAAAGCATTGTCCAGACGGCTGAACTTCTCAAAAATCCGGTGTTGTTGGTGTTCGGGAATGCCGATACCCTCGTCTCGCACCGAAACAGTGACATAATCGGAATGGACCTGGCCGGAAATTTCGATCTCGCCACCGTCCGGTGAATATTTAATCGCATTGCTAATCAGGTTGTTAAAAACCTGGGTCAGCCGGCGTTCATCGCCAAAAACGATTGGAAAATCTTCTGGGAAGTGAATAGAGAAGGTATGTTTATTGGTCTGGTTTTGTAATCTCAGAACTGTATCAGAGGCTACTTTAGGGAGCAAGATTTCATCGTATAAAGCTAGTTTGAATGTTCCCGATTGGAGCCGGGAAGCCTCTAACAGGTTATCAATTAAGTCGGTCAGGCGGTCGGCTTCATCTTCGATAACGGCCGCGTATTCCTGGGTCATTTCTGCCGGCCATTGGGCATCCGGCCGTCGCAAGGTTCCGGCAAAGCCCTTAATAATCGAAACCGGCGTCTTTAACTCATGGCTGACAACGGAGATGAAGGTTTTTTGTAGCTCCTGCTCTTCTCGATAGCGGGTTAAGTCGCGCACATTGGCAATGATGTTGGTCATTGTTCCCCGGTGGTTCATTAAGGGGGAATAGGTTATCCCCAGGCTGATCGGTTCGCCATCCGGCCGTATTAAATCCCCCTCGACGTACAAATGAGCCGCACCGGGCAGGGGCCAGCCATTGGCCAGGGCCTGCGACAGGTCCGAATCGGTTCGCACTACCTTCCAGTGAAAAATATCGTCGTGAGACTTGCCTACGGCTTCTTTTGCCAGCCAACCGGTCATATGGCTCAAAGAGGGGTTAAAGCGAACCACTTTCAACTGATGGTCCAGGATCATAATCCCGTCGGCATTCTGTTCCAGAATAGCGTCTAACCGCTGTTTTTCGGCAATGACTTCCTGGTACAAGCGGGCATTCTTAACTGCAATCGCAGCCTGGTCGGCAAAGCTTTGGAGCAGATTGGCCGCATCGGGACTTATACGGTAATTGTCAGACTGGAAGACGTAGATCATGCCGATAATCGTCTCGCCGCCCAACATCGGCAGCCGCAGTCCTTGAGCCACCCCGATATTAACCGATTTCACCACCTCATAAATGCGCTCCGTAATCTCCGGGATGACCTCCTTCTCGGCTCCTTCCTCATAAGGAAAGCCATGCAGCAGGGTGTTAAACTCCTCGAAATGGGAGCGCGGCAGGCCGTAAATGGCGGCAATGCGAAACATCCGGTCGGTCGGGTCGGCCAGGACAATGACGCCGGCCTGACCCGAAATGAAGTCAACCGAGGCCTGGACAATAATCCGCAGCACATCAACCAGCTCCAATTCAGAGGTCAAGGCCCGGCTGATTGCCAGGAGATATTCTCTTTGCCGAATACGATAATCCACTAACATTTTTTCGATTGTAACATACAGTGGAGGAGGTTCCACCTTTCTTATGGGTATCAAATAGTAATTGGTGATTGGTGATTGGTAATTGGGTTGATTGGGTTGATTGGGTTGATTAATATGCCCCAATCAACCCAATCAACCTAATCAACCTCCCAAAAAATGGTAAAATTACTCTAATGGCTTCAAAAATTACTGTCAGACCTATCGTAGAATCAGATCTGGAGGCTATCAGGTCGTTGTTTTATCGCTGTTATGGCGAGAATTACCCCTATACGGAGTTCTACAGCGACGAATGGCTGAAACGGAGCATTTACGGTGACAGTTACCTTTCGCTTTTGGCGGAGATGAACGGGGAGGTAGTCGGCACGGCTTCGGTTTATTTTGAGGTGGGGGCTTATACAGATTTGTGTGGGGAGTTCGGCCGTCTGGCTGTTGATCCTGCCTATCGGAGCGAAGGGGTCGGTTCGGCCTTGATGGGGGCCAGATTGGAATTCGCCGAGAAACGGCTTCATTTCGGCCTGGCCGAGTGCCGCACCGCCCACCCTTATGCCCAGCGCATCTCTCATAAGTTCGGCTTCCAACCCATCGGTTTTCTGCCCCAAAAGGTGCTGTTGACCGACCGGGAAAGCCTGGTGCTGACGGCCCAGTTGTTTGGCCCGGCCCGCCAGCTTCGGCGCAACAACCCCCGCGTTATCCCGGAAGCGTTTTTGCTGGGCCAGTACGCGCTGCACAATCTGGGGCTGGAAAGCGATCTCATCGCGGTAGACGATGCGGCCGGTTATCCTATTGGAACCGGCTTTGAGGTTGAAGAGTTAACGGAGTCGGGCCTTTCCTCGCTGCTGCGAATTGAACGCGGCCGTCTTTCCCGCCGCCACGTTTTCGGCAATTTGCAGCTAACCTACGGCATCTTCCTGCTCCAAACCCGCAACTCCTATTACCTGGTGGCCCGCGAAAACGGCCGGATTGTCGGTGCAATCGGCTTTACCGTTGACACTATCGGCCGCAGCATCAAAGTTCTGGAGCTGATTGACCTGCGGGACGATATCGCCGGTTTTTTGCTTAAAGAGCTGGATAATTGGGCGCAGAGCCGGTACAAAGCTGAGTACATCGAAATAACGGTCAGCGCCTACTGGCCCAATATTCAGCGCACTTTGAGCAACCTGGGCTTTGTTCCCGTTGCCTACTGCCCCTCCTTCGTCTTTCACGAGGTAGAGCGGCTCGATACGATTAAATTCGCAAAGGTTTATATCCCCCTCAATATTGACCAGGTTAAGCTGACGGAGGAAAGCCGGCCGATTTATGAGTTGGTTCGACAGGGCTTTGAAGAAAAAAGGCTGGGGCTGCTGGTCAATGAGACCAACCGCCGGATCGGGATTTTCCAGGGATTGGAAGAAGGGGAATTGACCAAAATCGCCGGTCTTTGCACTATAGCGGGCTATTCGGCCGGGGATGTTATTTTAGAAGCCGGGAAAATCGGAGAGCAGTTTTTCATTGTCATAGAGGGGCAGATTAATATTCTGGCTCGTGATGACAACACCGTCATCGGTCATGTCCACGTTGGTGATTTCCTGGGAGAGATAGCTCTTGTCTCTCAACAGCCCTATGGGGCGAAGGCGGTGGCGGCTTCTGCGGTACAGTTAGCGGCCGTTAAAAACCAGGACTTTGAAAATCTCATCAACCGCTACCCCCGCATCGGCATGAATGTCATGCGTAATATTGCTATCTCTCTGGGCCAAAAGCTGGCCGACCTGGATGAGCGGTTTTATCGGGGGGTTTTGGGACAGTGAACAGTAGGCAGTGAACAGTGGACAGTCTACTCCCAACTGTTCACTGTTCACTGTTTACTGAATCACGGCATATCTACTGTTGTCGGGTCAATTCCGGCTTCTTTCAGGGCCTTGACGTAGGTTGATTTGGCTTTGGCGTTGTTGATGCGGGCTTTACGGATGTCGGCCGGATCCATGTCGTCGGTGATTTCGATAAAGTCAGGGCGAGGTACGGCCGAAACATCAACAGTTTGAGCCGCAGGAGCCGGAGCCGCCGCTTCAGGTTGGGCGGCAGGGGCAGCCTCGGCCGCAGGAACAGGAGCAGCAGCCGCGCCGCCAGACTCTTTGAAGGCTTTGAAGGCGGCCGCTTTGGCTTTTGAGTTAGAAATGCGGGCTTTGCGAACGTCGTCGGGGGACATATCGTCGGTGATTTCGATCACCTCGTAGTCTACCCCCGCAACCGGTTCTCCCCCGGCGGCCGGAGCCGCTGCTTGTGGTTGGGCAGCCTGGGTCTGGGCAGCCGGAGCAGCAGCGGGGGCAGCCCCTTCGGCCGGAGCGGCCGCCACAGCGCCGGCAGCTTTCAAGGCCTTTACCGCGGCCGCTTTGGCCTTGGCATTGGCAATTCGCGCCCGGCGCACTTCGGTCGCTTCCATGCTGTCGGTAATTTCAATGTAGTCGTAATCCTTGCCGGGAACCAGGTCTTCCAGCCGTTTGGTTGGAGCGGCTGTTGGGGCCGCGGCCTGGGCTGCCCCGGCTGCCTGAGCGCCGGCAGTGGCTCCCGTTCGCAAGATATTCCAGCCGTGGAAATGGGCCACGCGCACGGTGGTAATGGGGTCTTCATCAATGCCGTCAAAGGCTGTGGGCTGGTTCTCCGCCCCCAAGCGGCCGATACGCATATTGGCGCCGCGAGGGGTAACGGCCGCTTTTTTGGCTGCCAACTGACGGGCTTCCTTCAATTGGGTTTCAAAGTCACCTTCAACCGATACTTTGTGGCCTTTCGTCAGCCCCGGATTGTAACTGGACTTTTCTTTTTCGGCCGCTTGCTGTTCGGCCACGACCATATTACTTAGACGGACAAAGATAGCCGCCAACCCGGTTCCAATCGCCAACGTAATAGTGACAACAATGCTGGTAATAATCAAGACATTCATAAAAGCAATCCCTCATTTTCTAATCGGTAGCCCATTATACAATTTGTGTAGATTTTCTCAAATTGAATATTGGTTGACGGGGGGCGAAAATTCTGCCACAATCTGATTAGCTCCGAGAAAAAAAACAGCCCAAACCGGGTGGTTGGGCCGCTTGAGTCGCGTGATGCCGAAGGTGGGACTCGAACCCACATGAGCTTACGCTCACTACGCCCTGAACGTAGCGCGTCTGCCAATTTCGCCACTTCGGCTTTAAGTAAGAGCATTTTACCAACTTGGTAATATTTGTCAAAACAATTAGGCCGTCGCTCAGACTTTTGTTGTTTTTCACTTCAAAATTGTACCTTCAGAGGAGCGCAAAACAACAAAAGTCTTTAAAGGGATAGAATGATTACGCAAATAGTTGAGAGATTGGCAACTTTTGTATATATTTGGAGGAACATATGGCAGATTGGGCATTAATGAAAAAGGTGCAACTATTTGCCGGTTTGTCACAGCCAGAGTTGGCCCTATTGGCTGAGATTTGTTCTGAAAAAGAGGTTCCTGCCGACACCCTCATTATCGAACAAAATACAATCGGCACAGAAATGTATATTATCGCCCAGGGGTCTGTAGAGGTTTTTATCAAGGGATTTAAGGAGAAAAGCATACTTGTGTTCCTGGGACAGGGCCAGGTTTTTGGTGAAATGGCGCTGTTAAATCAGGGATACCGCTCCGCTTCTGTTCGCGGAACGGATGAAGGATGCAAACTCTATCTCCTTGAATATCGGAAGTTTACAGACCTGGTAAATGCCAATCAAAATATCGGCTTTGTAGTTATGCGAAACCTGGCCGGCGACCTGGCGTTCAAATTACGCCACCAAAATTTAGCACAGCTATAGGGACTGACTCACCGTCAGGAGTATCGAGGATGGATAAAGCTATCGTTTACAAGGTGAGCTATGTCGTGGAAGGCGGCAAGCACCCTGGGGCAATCATCAATATGGACACGGAACCCAAAGTGGGGGACATTGTCAAATTTGATGGACGCACCTTTGAAATAACAGAGGTGGATGAGTTGATGCCGCCGGCAGGTGACTTCGGTTTTCTACATGCTACCTGTCGTTTTCTAGGCTAAGCCTTAGGCTACGCTCTCGGCCGCTTTTACTGCCAGTGTCGCCGCTTCACCCAATGCCGGTTCATCTCGATAGGCGTCCCCTTTCGCGTTTACCCATCGACTTTGATACTGTTCCATCAGGCCGTCCAGCGCCCGCCAGAGGTCTTCATTGCTAATCGGCCGGCCGTCCTGTTTTTTCCAGTCCCGCTTTCGCCAGCCATGAATCCATTTCGTCGCTCCCTGAAATAGATAATCGGATATGGTCAATACCTGCACCTCGCTGCCCGGCGACAGCAGGTGAAGCCCTTCAATAGCGGCCGTTAATTCCATGCGATTATTGGTCGTTCGCTCTTCCCAGCCGCTCAACTGTTCAGTATCGTCCCCCTCTTCCAGAACCACGCCCCAGCCGCCCGGCCCCGGATTGCCTTTGCAAGAGGCCCGGATAAAGAGGCGGGGCATATCGGCCGAAAGGATAACACCCGGCGTAATTGCCAATCGCGCCTGGGTCGCCAACTCATCCACTCGCTCGTTCATCGGGTCGCCCGAATGTCCTTTTACCCAATGCCACTCAATTTGATGGGTCTGAACCAGAGGCCACAACTTTTGCCACAAATCCACGTTGGCAACGGGCTTCTTATCGGAACGCTTCCAGTTTTTTTCGGCCCATTTTTCGATATGTTCGGTGATGCCTTTTCGCAGGTATTCGGAATCGGTGTGAAATTCGACCTCAACCGGCCGTTTTAAGGCTGCCAACGCCGCAATCGCAGCCTGAAGCTCCATACGGTTGTTGGTCGAATTGGCCTCATTGCCGGTCAGCACCTTCTCATGCTTGCCCATCTTGAGAATTGCCGCCCACCCCCCGATGCCGGGATTGGGATCAGAGCCGCCGTCGGTGTAGATGGTTACTTTCTCGCCAATGATCTTTCTCCTTTTACGTGATGATTCAAGGAACAATTAATTATTAATCCCCCGTGCTTCCAGCATCTCTTCAATGCTTACAAATTTCACCCTCGGCCGTCCTTGGGCTTCTCCGGCGGCCGTTTCTAAATCGTCAAGTTTTTGCCAATCGGCATAGGAAAAGTAATCGGGTTTGCGTTCTTCCAACAGCCTTTCAATGGCGTCCGGTTCAGGGTGGGCAGGCATATTCACTTTCTCGGCGGCTGCATCGGCCAGCATCAGGTCTACGGTTTCGGCCGCATCCGGCTTATTCGTTCCGATGACGCCCGACGGCCCACGCTTAATCCAGCCGGCGGCATATTGCCCGACCAGATGCTCCTTCGTTTCGGGGTCAATTACCCGCCCGGCCTGGTTTTGAATAACGCCCCAACTCACATTAAACGGCACGCCTTCCAACGGCACGCCCTGGTAGCCGATTGAGCGGAAAACGAGGCCGACCGGAATCTCATCGTACTGATCCGTTGCACGGGGCCGCAGCGAGCCGGCGTCGGTGCGGTACAATTCATTTTTAACCAGCTTCATGGACTTGACCTGTCCCGCTTCATCGCCGATCAATTCTACCGGCGAGACGAGAAAGCGGAGGTGCAGACGGCGCGATTTTCCGGTAAGCGGCCGTCCGGCAAAGCTCTGCACAATTTCCACCTTGCGGGTCGTTCCCCGGTCGGCGTCGGCCATAGAAGCCTGGCTCAAAGGGCTGAGCTGCACCTCTTCTTCCAGGACAACGACATCGGCGTCCTCCATCTCGCCTAACTCTTTTACTTCCGGGGCGGTAAAAGCGGCCTGGGCCACCCCGCGACGGCCGAGCATGTAGACATCCTTCACCTTACTTTCCCGCAGTGCTTCCAGAGCATAATCAGCAATATCGGTGACGGCCAGCTCTTCCGGGGTCCGGCACAGAATGCGGCAAACATCCACCGCCACATTGCCCACCCCAATGACGGCCACACTTTCCTGGGACAAATCGAACTCGCAATGGCGATAATCAGGGTGGCCGTTGTACCAGGCTACAAATTCGGTTGCGGCATGGCTGCCCTGTAAATCAATACCGGGAATATTGAGGTTACGGTCTGTCTGCGCTCCGGTTGTATAGATGACTTGATGATAATGATTCTTCAAATCTTCAACCGAAATATCCTGCCCCAGGTCAACATAGCCGAAAAAACGGAAGCCGGAATTTCCGGCCGTGCGGTCGAAAACCTTTGTCACCGATTTAATTTTCTGGTGGTCGGGGGCAACGCCGTTTCTGACCAGGCCGAAGGGGGTCGGCAGCCGGTCGTACATATCCACCTGGATAACCAACTCTTTCTGCTTGAAGAGGTGTTCGGCCGCATAAAAACCGGCCGGCCCGGCTCCGATAATGGCTACGCGAAGGGGGTTGGATTCGGTTCCGAATGTTGTCACAAAAAACTCCTGTAAAAAAGTAGTCGGTAGTGGCTCACCTGCGGTGAGCATGTAGTCGGTAGTCGGTACTTTGTCCTGAAGTCCTTTTACACGTCATTATCGGCCATGATTTGGGTTTCCAAGGTGTCTATCTCTCCCCGGTAGGTGTCGCGCTGGGCTTTTAGGATGTCGCCGATTGAGATGATGCCGATGAGCTTATCGGCCTGCAAAATCGGCAGGTGGCGAAAACGTTTTTCGGTCATGGTGTGGACCACTGACATAACATCATCCTGGGGCAGGCCGGTAATAACTTTCCGGGTCATTACCGCTCGAACGGCCGTCTCGTGCAGCTTTTCGGTTTCGGCCGCTCGTCGGATCACATCCCGTTCAGAAATAATCCCAATCAGTTTACCCCGCTCATCCAGCACCGGCAAAGCCCCAATGTTGTGCCGGACAAGCAGTTGCACTACTTCCAGTAAAGTTTGCTCCGGCCCAATTGTAATAATCTCATGGCTTTTCGTCGCCAGGATGCTGCTTATCTTCATGGGTGTCCTTATCTCCTTGTAGATTCTTGTTAACTGCGAGGAATCACGGGCGAGAGGGTATCGCAGGCGGGACAACTGCCGTCGGGACGGAATATGGCAAATCCGGCCGCGGGATTCCTCATTACATCATAATGGGTGTAGTCCACATTGTAAATAATCATCATCCGTACCGGCCGTCCTTCAGCCTGGGCCAGGGTAACGGATTCGGCCAGCCAGGCAGCCTGCTGTGCGGCCGTTGTTGCGGCCGACCAACCAAAATCACCCGGCACGCTGGGGAAACCATGAGGAGACAGATAGCCGATTCGAGTGAAGCAAAACGGCCGTCTCCCATCAAAGGTATCATTATACAAGGTAATCATCGGCAAGAAATACCAGCTGTAGTGACTGCCGCCCGGATGGCCGGATACGGCGCTGGGCGATGTTGCCCCTGCATTATAATGGACACCGATACAATCTGCATAAAAAGCAGCTCCGGCAGCGGCCATTCGTCGCATATATTCATCATCTGCCCAGACATTATGTCCATTATGTGCGCCGGTCGGCGAGGGGGCACCACTGATAACCATGATCCCGTTATTGGCGGCTTTTATCGCCCGGTAAGCGGGAGCCAGCATAAGCTGGACATAGTTGGTGGGGTTAATCTCGCCCGCCGGCCAGGATAGATCAATATTCTGATCATCCCAAATTTCAATGGCATCGGGCGCATTAGCCCCTAACCCGGCTACGCCGCGCACAAATTCCGTATACGCGCCATAATTAATACTTCCGGCAGCGGGATATTCACCCGCCCCGGTGATGGTCAATAATACTTTGAAATTAGCACCATGAGCCTGTTGCACCAGCCCGGCAACATCGGCCGGATTTTTCCCTGCCTGCCACTCGACTTCGTATTTAACCCACTGCATTCCAATCTCGGTCATCCGCTGGGCATGGCCGAATGTCTGCGTCTCTCCCCCAACCTCTAAACCAGTATTCGGAATTGGTTCCGGCCGGCCGCCCTGACCCGGCAGTCTGATAACATCACCCACAAATATCAAATGCCGGTTTGTAATTTCGGGATTAATCACCAGAATTTCATCAACAGTCGTGTTAAATCGTCGAGCGATACCGGTTAAGCCATCTCCGGGTTGGACAACATAGGTTCCCGTCGCAGGCGGATTGGCCGGCCCTGTTCCACTGCTCCCACTACCATCGGGCAACGTCAGGGTATGCCCGGCGTAAATCCAATTCTGATCTTTAATCTGCGGATTGACCGCCAATATGGCTGGAACCGTTGTGTTATAGCGTAAAGACAGTCTGAAAAGATTGTCACCCGGTTGGATTAAATAGATCCTACCGCCGGTTCCCGATCCGGGATCGGCCGGTGGGGCGTCGGTCGGGATAACCAGGACATCCCCGACATAGATTAGATTTAGATTGGTAATTTTGGGATTTACGGCCGCAATTTGGGCCGGGGTCAGATTATATCTGCGGCCAATGCGCCACAAAGTATCCCCATACTGCACCTGGTAAGTTGTGTCGGCATAAACGGCCGAGACAAACACGAGGGATAATAGAAGCACAAAGCTCCCTGAAAGAATACGCCACCTGTTCATAACTACCTCCTGCTGTGGCGGGCGTCTATGTTCCCACACCCGCACCCCCAATAAAAACTGGCTACCTTTATTATATGCAACTCCCGCCCCGACACAAGAGGCAAATACCAGTGAACAGTAAGCAGTGAACAGTAAGCAGTGAACAGTAAGCAGTGAACAGTAAGCAGTGAACAGTAAGCAGTGAACAGTAGGGTTATACCGGTGGTAGGTAGGTTGGCTGAAAAGCCTGTTCATAAAGAAATCAGACCCACTTCCTCCCTTGCCCATTTCCGGGTACAATACAACAAACTCCGGAAGGAATAACCACTATAAGGAAAAATGGAAATCTACAAAAGTATCATTGAAACAATTGGCCGCACCCCGCTGGTGCGGCTCAACTCCGTAACCAGAGACCTGAACTGCCCCATTGTGGCGAAGGTCGAATTTTTTAACCCCGGCGGCTCTGTTAAAGACCGTATCGGCCCGACTATCGTTGAGGATGCGGAGAAGGACGGCCGTCTTAAACCGGGCGGTACTATCGTTGAAGCTACCTCCGGCAATACCGGCGTCGGACTGGCGATTGCGGCCGCCACCAAAGGCTACCGCTGTATCTTCGTTATGCCCGACAAGATGTCTCAGGAGAAGATTTTACTGCTCCGGGCTTATGGGGCCAGGGTGGTTGTGACGCCGACGGCCGTTGAGCCGGAAGACCCCCGCAGCTACTACTCTGTTGCCCGTAAACTGGTCGAAGAGACGCCTAACGCCATCCTTGCCAACCAGTATCATAACCCTATCAATCCCAAGAGCCATTACGACACCACCGGCCCCGAACTATGGCAGCAAACAGACGGCAAAATTACCCATTTCGTCACCGGTATGGGAACGGGCGGTACGATTACCGGAACCGGCCGTTATCTAAAAGAGCAAAACCCGGCCATCCAGATTATCGGCGTTGACCCAATTGGCTCCATTCTATACGATTTGCACCAGGGTAAGGACGAAACCAAAGCCGAAAGCTACAAAGTGGAAGGTATTGGGGAGGATTTTCTGCCGACCACCACCGATTTAGGCGTTGTGGATACGATTGTGCAGGTCGGCGACCGGGACAGCCTCTTGATGACTCGCCGCCTGGTGCGGGAGGAAGGCATCTTCTGTGGCGGCTCCTCTGGTTCGGCCGTTTGGGGGGCGTTGAAATATGCCCACGACCATCAGTTGGGGCCGGAACATCTGGTTGTCGTCCTGCTGCCC
>Ga0299914_10003202_pt1 | contig 11512 bp, 6 predicted proteins | sample RVTome_10_FD_201361 | JGI IMG/M metagenome (GOLD analysis project Ga0299914, IMG submission 201361) | Soil microbial communities from uranium-contaminated site in the Upper Colorado River Basin, Wyoming, United States - RVT153D57 (version 2) ... | reverse complement strand
ATCGCCCGGCGGGCCCACTGCCGGGCGCCGGCGAAGTCGCCCGACAGCAGCCGCTCGTAGCTGCGCACGACGGCGAGCCACGCATGGATCGGCGTGACGCCGGCGTGATCCTCGAGAAGCCGCTCCCCGCGCGCGAGCCAGCCACGGACCGGCGCCAGGAGCGCCGTGTCGAACAGCAGGTGCATCGCAACGCGCGCCGCCGCGCCTGCGGCGGCCACACGATCGCCGGCCTGCGCGCTCGCCTCGTACGCGCGCTCCCACGTCTGGATGGTCAGGTCGAAGTGTCCCGTGGCATATGCAACACGCGCCAGGAGCGCGAGGTCGGCGCCCATGAGCGGAGTCGCCGCATCCGCGCCGATCAGCAGCTCGTGCGCGAGCCGCCAGTCGCCGGATGCCGCGGCACCGCGTGCCCGCTCGAGAGTGCCCGCCGCGGTGCCGTCCTGCATGCCGTCCTCCCGAGGCTGCCCGGCCGCCGGGTGGCCCCCCCCAGGCGGTGATTGTAACGAGAGGCGTTCCCGCCGGTAACCGCGTTTGTCACGCCTCACGGGCGATCGGGCTTGCGGAGCCGAGTCGCCTGACCGCGATCGGTGTTCCGCCGGCGTCAGGGAGAAAGAGCCATGGAACGCGCAAGAGTCAACGGGATCGAACTCGAGTACACCGTCACGGGATCCGGCGAGCCGCTGCTGCTCATCAGCCCGGTTGTGGCAGACGGATTCCAGCCTCTCGTGACGCAGCCCGCGCTGAGCGCCCGCTGCCAGCTCATCACCTATCACAAGCGCGGCTGGGCCGGCAGCACGCACACGCCGCCGCCGGTGAGCATCGCCGATCATGCCGGGGACGCGGCCGCGCTCCTCGACCATCTTGGAGTACGCCGCGCGCACATCGCCGGTCACTCGAGCGGCGCCGCGGTGGCGCTTCAACTCGCACTCGAGCGTCCGGAGGTGGTGCACACCCTCGCCCTGCTGGAACTGTCGCTCCTGTCGGTGCCGGCCGCGGCCGGATTCCTCGAGAAGGCGAGGCCCGCTTTCGAAGCCTACACGGCCGGTCAGCACGAGAGGGCGCTGGCCACGTTCTTGAGCGCGGCAAGCGGACTTGGGTGGGACGCGTGCCGAGCGGTGCTCGATCAGCGCGTTCCAGGCGCCGTTCCGCAGGCGATCGAGGACGCCGACACGTTCTTCGGCATCGAGCTGCCGGCCCTCAGCGCCTGGTCGTTCGGCGCCGGACAGGCGGCCGGCATCGTCCAGCCCATCCTCTCGGTGCTCGGCGGCGACACCGAACCGCTGTGGGTCGAGGTGTCCGGCCTGCTTCGTTCCTGGTGGCCGCGGGTCGAGGAGTGCACGATCGAGGGGGCCGGACACCTCCTGCACATTCAACGTCCGGAGCCGGTCGCCGAGTGTCTGGCTGCGTTCTGCAGCCGGCATCCCCTGACCGCCAGCTGAACTCGACGTGGCCCGACGGTCACCCTTCGTCTCAGTCCGACGGAAGCGGGCTGAGCAACGCCGGCAGCAGCTCCCTCGCCATGATCGTCATCGCGGACGAGCTCGCGTTGTACTTCCCGCCCGTCATCACCACGATCAGATCGAGCGACGGCACGATGTAGATCTTCTGCCCGCCGTTGCCGGTCGCGACGATCATGTCCACGCGGCGGGGACCGTCCGGCATCGATGCATTGACGTACTGGTGCCACCACAAGTAGCCGTAGCCCTGATCGCCGATGCTAGACCATCGGGCCGTCGACTTCTCGACCCACTCGCGCGAGATCACCTGCCGATCGCCCCAGCGCCCGCCCTGGTGGAAGAGCAGACCGATCTTCAGCATGTCGCGCGGGCGCAGGTAGAGCTGCGAGAACGAGGCGTTCGACGAGTCGAGCGTGAAGTTCCACGTCACGGCGCTCGCGCGGATGCCCAGGGGCGAGAACAGGTGCACCTGCGCGAACGCCGGCAGCGGCGTGCCGGCCGCGCGCTCGAGGATCCGCCCGGCGACTTTCACGTTTCCCGAGCAATACCGGCCCTGCGTCCCCGGCTCGGTCACCATCGGGAGATCGAGCACGAACTTCACCCAGTCCTCCGACTGGTACACCTTCGATTCGTTCCCGGGCGACTCGCGATCCCAGTCGTCACAGGCGAGGCCCGATTGCATGGTGAGGAGATCGCGCAGCGTGAGGCGATCCTTCCTCGGGTCGGGATTCGCGTACTGCTCGTACGGCAGACGCTTCGTCACCAGCTCGCCGTCACCGGCGAGAACCCCGCGGTCGATGCCGATGCCCACCAGCGCCGAGACGATGCTCTTCGAGAGGGAGCGCAGTTGGTGCACACGATCGTGGTCGTAGCCGTAGAAGTACTCCTCGAGCACGAGTCGTCCTGCTCGATGGACCAGGATCGCGTGCACGTCCGGATAGGTGCCGTCGACGATCCGGCTCACCAGGCGATCGACGGTCGCGGCGTCCAGTCCGGCATCGACCGCGCGGCCCACCGGCAGCCCATCCGAGAGATCGGCAGGGACCGCATACACGTAGGGCGCAGGACGGCCGTCCGGTCCCGGCGGCCGAGGCGTGGCGCGCACGACGGCCGCGGCCTCGGCATCGACTTCCGGCGATAGGCGCCGGAAGAACACGCCGCGCTCATCGAATCCTGACACGCGCCCATCGGCAGCCCGCCGGAAGGGAATCGTGTTGCCGCCGTTGTTCACGAAGCTGTCCCTGCCCGAGGGACGCAGCGGGTACTTCGCTTCGTCGATGACGGCAAACAACATGTCCCTGCCGGCGACGATCGTGAGCGTCGTCCCGCCGTGATACTCGTACCGCCCCTCGTACTCCGCGAGCGCCCCCGGCGCGGGATGGTCTTGCGATCCGGCCGCGGGGTCCGGCTGCGCGCCTGCGGGCGCGGCCAGGCCGATCAGATAGAAGAGGGCGAGAACGGTGCGCATAGGCCGCCGAGTATAGCGCGACCGCCCGAGCCCCACTTGACACCGGATCCCGCCCGCACGATCATCCGCCCTGCTTCGTTTCCAGGTCCCCATGCGCCAATCGCACGGGGCCTCCCAGCCGAGCCGAGGATTATGCCTGCACCCGTCACTCGTACAGCTATCGCGGTGTTCGCCAGCGTTCTGTCACTCGTCGTCACTCTCGAGCGGGCGGTGTCCGCTCAGGAGGCGGAGAAGAGCACCATCCCGCTGCCGGAGCATCCGCGGCCCGACTGGCAGCGGGAGCAGTGGCAGAACCTGAACGGACACTGGCGCTTCCAGTTCGATCCGGACGGCACCGGCGAGCAGCTGGGATGGCACAAGGGCGAGCTGCCGGGGGACCGGCAGATCCTCGTGCCCTTCCCCTGGGGTTCGAAGCTGTCGGGCCTGGAGGACGAGGCCGAGATCGGCTGGTACGCGCGCGCGATCCGCGTCGCCCCCGAGTGGCAGGGGCGCCGCGTGTTCCTCGTGATTGGTGCGTCGGACTGGCGTACGACAGTGTGGCTCGACGGCACGGAGCTCGGCACGCATGACGGCGGCTACACGCCCTTCGAGTTCGAGCTGACGCCGCACCTGAAGATCGGACAGGACCAGCGGCTCGTCGTCCGCGCCGACGACAAGGCGCGCGAGTTCAAGCTCGAAGGCAAGCAGGGCTACGGCAACGCGCGCGGCATCTGGCAGACGCCGTACCTCGAGGCGCGCGGCGCGTCGGCGCTGCGCCTCGTCCACTTCTCGCCCGACATCCAGAAGCAGCAGGTGAACGTCGAGGCCCGGCTCCTCGAGTCGGCGCGGTCGGACCTCACGCTGACGCTCGACTTCGCCACCGGCGGCGTCGCCCGCGTCTCGCAGCGGGTGCCGGCCGGTGCCGACCAGGTCAGTTTCAGCGTGCCGATCCCCAACCAGCGCCTCTGGACTCTGGAGGATCCCTTTCTCTACGAAGTGGAGGCGCGCCTCGAAGGCGCCGACTCCGCCGCCGATTCGGTCCGCACGTACTTCGGCATGCGCCAGATCTCCGTCGTCGACCTGCCGGGCACCGACATCCCGTACATCGCGCTCAACGGCGAGCCCGTCTACCTGCAGCTCGCGCTCGACCAGGCCTACCACCCCGACGGCTTCTACACGTTCCCGGACGACGCGTTCGTGCGCGACGAGGTGCTGCGGTCGCGCCAGATCGGGCTCAACGGGATGCGCGTTCACGTGAAGGTGCCGCTGCCGCGGAAGCTGTACTGGGCCGACCGGCTCGGCGTCCTGATCATGGCCGACGTGCCGAACTCGTGGGGCGAGCCGGACGCCGAGATGCGGAAGGACGTGGAGCACGCGCTGCGCGCCATGATCGCGCGCGACTACAACCACCCGTCGATCTTCTCGTGGATCCCGTTCAACGAGACATGGGGCCTGCGGCACGGAAGGGATGAGCGCGGCCGCGCGAGCCGGGAGTACCGGCAGGAAACGAAGGAGTGGGTCGTGTCCGTCGTCCGCCTCACGAAGAAGCTGGATGCGACCCGGCTCGTGGAGGACAACTCCGTCTGCTGCAACATCGGCCACGTCGAGACCGACATCAACTCCTGGCACGCCTACCTGCCGGGATGGGAGTGGGAGTCGCACCTGAAGAAGATCAGCGAGGAGACCTATCCCGGCTCCCAGTGGAACTTCGAGGAGGGCTGGAAGCAGGGGCGCCAACCGAACATCAACAGCGAGTTCGGCAACGTCTGGGGCTATGAAGGCTCTACCGGCGACGTCGACTACACGTGGGACTACCACCGCGCGGTGAACGCGTTCCGCCGGCATCCCAAGGTCGCCGGCTGGCTCTATACCGAGCACCACGACGTCATCAACGAGTGGAACGGCTACTGGCGCTTCGACCGATCCAACAAGATCACGGGTCTGGACGACATCGTCGAGGGCATGTCCCTGCGGGATTTCCACGCGCGGCTCTACCTCGCCGTCGGCGAGGAGCTCAGCCTGGCGGTGAAGCCGGGTGAGAGCGTCAGCGTGCCGCTGTTCGCGTCGTTCATGACGAGCACGCGGGCGCATGGCGACTCGCTCGTCCTGCGGACCGAGCTGTACGGATGGAACAGCCTGGGCGAGCGGAAGACGTACGCGCCGGCCGCCACGCGGACCGTCCCTTACCGGCCGTGGATGAACGAGGCGCTCGAGCCGCTTCAGGTCCAGATGCCCGGCGAGCCGGCGGTGGTCGTCCTGGCCACGCGGCTCGAGAGCGCGGCGGGCGCCGTGCTCCAGCGCAACTTCACCACCTTCGTCGTCGAAGGTGAGGCGCCCGCCGAGGCCGCGCTCGAGACCGGCGCCCGCGCGCGCGTCGTGACGTTCCAGCCGGCCAGCTTCGCGGGATCGGAGTGGTCGCTGAAGCAGTGGAACGTCATGGACGGCGCGAAGGTCAACGGCGCCGGCTCCGGCTTCTTCGAGTACCGCGTCACCTGGCCTGCCGGCGTGCAGCCGGCGGCGCTTGCCTCCGTCACGCTGCTGGCGGAGGCCGGCGCCAAGCAGCTCTTCGGCAAGGACCGCGACGATGCGGAGGAGATGGGCGGGGATTACATGCGGGGACTGGGGACGCTGGACCCGAGCCGCAATCCCAACGCCTATCCGATGACGGACGAGACGCCGTTCCCGAGCGCCGTGACGGTGACGATCAACGGCGTCAGCGCGGGACGGACGGAGCTCGCCGACGACTTCGCCGATCACCGCGGCATTCTCTCGTGGCACAACCAGCTGCGCGACCGGCAGCTGCGCGAGGCCGGCTCGTACGGCCAGCTCCTGCGCGTCGATCTGCCGCGTGAGGCCATCGAAAAGGCCGCCGCTGCCGGTGAGATGGTCATCCGGCTGCAGGTGGACGAAGCGCTCCCCGGCGGCCTGGCGATCTACGGGAAGCGCTTCGGACGCTATCCGCTCGACCCGACGCTCGTGTTCGTGCCGCGGTAGGGATCATTGCCGCGGCCTCGGCGAGGCCGCCCTACCGTGACGCGCCCGGCCGGTGGGCCGTTGCGTTTGGTAGGGCGCGCTCGCCGAGCGCGCCGTGATGCATCTGTCGGTCACGGCGGCCTCGGCGAGGCCGGCCCTACCGTGACGCCGCGTGTCTCACCTCCGGACGGCTCCGGCTGCGGCCAGACAGAGACTAGTCCCTTCCCACTACGGTGGCTGCTTCTACGAGTACCGTCCCCGCCGGCACGCCTGGACCAGCCCGCCCGACGGTATCCTGAGCGGGACCGTCAGCCGGCGGCCGCTCGCACCGGGGGTCCATTCATGACGCGCACGGCTCTCATCATTCTCTTGCTGGTGTGTGCCCCCGCCTCCGCTCGCCTTCACATCCCCGCGAGCGACGGCGGGCAAGCCCTCTCCGCTTCGGCCCAGACCCGACCCGAATGGAACGACGTCGCCGTGGTCAGCGCGGGCACCGAGCCGCCCCACGCGACGATGATGGTGTTCCCGACGAGGGATCTGGCGCGCACGAACGATCGGGCGCAGTCCCCATGGTTCCGCTCGCTGAACGGCGACTGGAAGTTCCACCTGTCGCCGCGCCCCGCCGAACGGCCGGCGGACTTCTTCACGCCCGCGTTCGACGATGGCGTCTGGAAGACGATCCCCGTGCCCTCGAACTGGCAGATGCACGGTTACGACATTCCCATCTACACGAACAGCGTCTACTCGTTTCCGCAGGATCCGAAGGCGCCGCCGCAGGTGCCGGTCGACCACAACCCGGTCGGCTCGTACCGGACACGGTTCGAGATCCCCGACGGGTGGACGGGGCGGCAGGTGTTCCTGCACTTCGAGGGCGTCGATTCGGCCTTCTATGTCTGGGTGAACGGCACGAAGGTGGGCTACAGCGAGGACAGCCGCACTTCCGCCGAGTTCAACATCACGCCGCACCTGCAGGCGGGGGAGAACCTGCTGGCGGTGGAGGTGTACCGCTACAGCGACGGGTCGTTCCTCGAGGACCAGGACATGTGGCGCATGTCGGGGATCTTCCGCGACGTGTACCTCTGGTCCACCGGGTCCCGGCACGTGCGGGACTTCGAGGTGAGGACAGACCTCGATGCCGCATACCGCGACGCGGTGCTGACGGTGGCCGCCGACATCGCGAACTATGCGAAGACGCCCGGGACGGTCCGGGTGCGAATGGAGCTGCTCGACGCGGCGCGGAACCACGTGGCCCGGCAGCGGAGCGCCCCGGCGTCAGGCGGGCAGGTGACGCTGTCGGCGAAGGTGCGGAGTCCGCGCAAGTGGACGGCGGAGACGCCCGATCTGTACCAGCTGCTGCTGACGCTGGAAGACTCGTCGGGCACGGCCCTGGAAGTCATCCCGTGGCAGGTCGGGTTCCGCGAGATCGAAGTCCGCGGCGGGCGGGTCCTGGTGAACGGGCGCGCGGTGATCTTCAAGGGCGTGAACCGCCACGAGATGGATCCGGAGCACGGCAAGTACGCCACGCGCGAGATGATGGTGAAGGACGTGACGCTGATGAAGCAGCTCAACGTCAACGCCGTGCGGACCTCGCACTACCCGAACGATCCCGAGTGGTATGCGCTCTGCGATCGGTACGGGTTGTACGTGATAGACGAGGGGAACATCGAGGTCCACCATTACGGGAACAGTCCCGACAACCGGCTAACCAACGATCCCGTCTGGCAGCCCGCCTACCGCGATCGCGTCCGGCGCATGATCGAGCGCGACAAGAACCACGCCTCAGTCGTCATCTGGTCGATGGGGAACGAGTCGGGGGACGGCCTCAACGCCCGCGCGGCGTACGACTGGGCGAGACGGCGCGACGCGTCGCGTCCGTTCCACAACGAAGGCTCCACCTCGCACGGCGGATCGAGCGCCGACGTCAACTCGTTCATGTACCCGACGGCGGAGCGCACCGCGGCGCTCGCCGGCAAGCGGCCGGAGATGCCGCTGCTGCTCTGCGAGTACTCCCACGCGATGGGGAACTCGAACGGGGGGCTGAAGGAGTACTGGGATCTCTTCTACTCGGGGACCAACGCGCAGGGCGCCTTCGTCTGGGACTGGGTGGACCAGGGGATCGCGCAGCCCGTGCCAGGCGGACGCCGTTCGGCGCGGACGGCAGATCGCTTCTTCGCGTACGGAGGCTGGTTCGAGAATGCCGCCGGCATCCGCCACGACGGCAACTTCTGCATGAACGGCATGATCAGCGCCGATCGCGTCCCTCGTCCCGGCGCGCACGCGTTCAAGTACGCCTACCGCTACGTCCATGCAGCGTCGGACGATCTGGCGAAGGGCGTGATCCGCATCAGGAACCGGCACGACTTCGTCAACACCGCCGACGTGGTTGAGGGTCTCTGGCAGGTCACCGCCGCCGGGACGCCAATCGCGTCGGGCACGCTGCCGCCGCTGAACCTCGCGCCGGGCGAGGAGCGTCCGTTCACGATTCCCGTGCCCGCGATCGCGCCCGAACCGGGCGTCGAGTACTGGCTCGACCTGCGCTTCGTGCTCGCGGCAGACACGCCGTGGGCCGAACGCGGCTTCGAGGTCGCATGGGATCAGTTTCTGCTGCCGCTCGTTGCCGATCCGCAGCCTCCGCCGTCTCCAGGCGGCGAGCTGCGGATGACGCAACTGAACGAGATGGTGTGGTTCTCGGGGGCGGACTGGGCGCTCGCGTTCAACCGGCTGAAGGGGGAGATCGTCTCCTGGCACTACAAGGGCGTGCCGCTCGTCGAGCGGGGCCCGCGTCCGGACTTCTGGCGTGCGCCGACGGATAACGACATCGGCGCGCTGAAGTCGGTGGCGACGACCCCGCGGCGCGCTCAGTACGATCCTGCGCCCTGGCGCGTGGCGAGCACGGGGTGGACGCCAGGCCGGGTCGAGGTCAGGCGTCAGAGTGACGTTGTGGCGAGGATTTCCGTCTCGGGCGATCTGCCGGCGGTAGGGGGAGGCGCACAGATCGACTACGTCATTCACGCGACCGGCGACGTGATCGTCGAGACGACGTATGCGCCGGGAGGGGAGCCGGTGCCGCTGATGCCGCGCTTCGGCACCGAGCTGATCGTGGCGCCCGGCCTCGAGCGCATCACGTGGTACGGCCGCGGGCCGCGGGAGACGTACGTCGATCGCCAGTTCGAGCCGGTCGGCGTCTACCGCTCGACGGTCGACGACGAGTGGGTCGAGTACTCACGGCCTCAGGAGAACGGGAACAAGACGGACGTGCGGTGGGTCGCGCTCACCAACGAGCAGGGGATGGGCCTGCTGGCCGTCGGCGCGCCGACGCTCAGCGTCTCGGCGCGCCACTACTCGAAGGACGAGATGGCGCGTGCCGACTACACGTGGCAGATGGCACGAAGCGACGCCGTCTTCCTCAACCTCGACTGGAAGCAGATGGGGGTCGGCGGCGTCGACTCGTGGAGCCCGAACGCGCTGCCGCTGCCGGCGTACAGGCTCGATGGCTCGGCGCCGATGACGTACCGCTACCGGCTGACGCCGGTCGAGGGGGACTTCAGGGCGAAGGCGCTCGAAGGGTTCTGAAGAAAGGGAGAAGGGAGAAGGGAAAAGGGATAAGGGAAAGGAAAGAGGAAAAAGGCAGAAAGAGGAGCGCGGTGTCTATTGTGACGCCATGGCTTTCGTCAGGCGGCGGGTGACGATCTCGCCCTCGCGTCCGAGCGGCGGGATCGTGCGGCCGTCGATCGTCACGACGAGCGCGCCGGCGTTGCCGGCGCGGATGACCAGATCGGTCCTGCTGTCCCGGACGAGCGCTTCGCCGGCCTGCAGCACGCGCTCCTCCGACCGGCCGTTCACCGTCAGGCGAATCCAGCAGGGGCGGACGGCCTCGATCTCGACGCGCATCGCCCCGTCCGGCACCGGGGCCGCCGGCGCCGCGGGCGCGATCTCCTCGCGCGCTGGTTCCGGCTGACTCGCGGTTGTCGGCGCAGCCGCCGGTGGTTGCGTCCTCGGAGCTGGCGCCTGCACGCCGGCGGCGGCGAGATCGGACGGCAGATGGCGGCTGCCGGGACTGGCCAGCGCGATCATGGCGACCGCCGCGGCAAGTCCGGCCGCGAGCAGCCGGCCGCGAAGCGATTCTCCTGTGGCGTGCTCTTCGGACAGGCCCGCGCCCGCCGCCGGATCGTCATCGTCTCCTTCAGCCGCGCGCCTGCCCGTCGCGGCCGCCAGCGCTCTCTGCACATCGTCGGCCGACCACGTCGCGTCCTCACCGGGACGCTCGAGCGGCGAGTCCCCGACCGATGCCGGTTCCGCGACCGGCGCCGGAACGACGGCGGTCGACTCGAGCGTGGGCTCGGTGTTCAGGAAGGCCTGGAGGTCGTTGACCTCGTCCTGCAGGACGACGGCGATGCGGCGCTGGTGATCCTGGCACTGCGCGATGCGGCCGGCGAGCAGGTCGCGCTCGGCCTCCAGCTCGCGGAGCATGGCGGCCGCGCGCGCCTCGGCGGTGGTCACCGCCTCGGCTGCCTGGCGCTCCGCCTCCTCGCGGAGGCGTCGTCCGTCCGCTTCGGCCTGCGAGAGAAGCCGCGTGGCCTCGCGGTCCTGGCCGCGGGCCTCGATCAGCGTCGCGCCGGCCTGGGCGAGCTCGGACCGCAGCCGGTCCACCTCCGCCATGGTCGCCTCGAGATCGGCGGCGACCGAGCCGAGCAGATCGCGGACCTCGCGGCGGGAGACGCCGTGAAAGGTCTGGCGGAAGCGAGGCTCCCGCAGATCGTGCGGGCGGATGCGCATAGAAGGACCGGCGCCGGAGGGCGCCGATCCTTGTTATCGACGGGAGGAACGGTTGTAACAGGTCCCAACAGGTGCCAGCAGGTGCCAGCAGGTGCCAACGGGTGCCAACGGGTGCCATCGAGTCCGCCCGTGCAGCCACATGCAATGCTGACCTGTTGCGAACCGTCAGCACCTGTCAGAGCCCGCCGCGACCTAACGCGGCCAGAGCCACCCGAACACGCCCGCCGTCAGCAGCCCGTAGATCAGGCCGTCGAAGGCTGTGAGGAGCGTCCACCGCCAGTTCCGCCAGAACCAGATCGAGTCGTGGAAGACGGCGAAGGAATAGGCCATGAACGCCGAAGTGCCCGCGACGCGGAAGACCGCGAGGTACGACGCCCCCGGCGCCAGCGTGCGGCCGGCGAGGTAGGCGGCAAAGGCGCTCACCACCAGCGAGAACAGGAACCAGAGGACGAGGCTCTTGCCGAGCCCGAAGTCGCCGCCGGATCTCACCGTCATCAGCACGAGGGGTCCCTTGCGCATCCGTTCCTGGAACGCGGGGTCCTTCATCCCTGAGGGACCGCCGGCGAACGGCACCACGTAGTCGCCTGGTGCCAGTTTCAGGGGACGAACGGCGTTCTGGAGGGCGTCCTCGTCGGGCGCCGCCCGGAAGTCGTTGCGGTGATAGCCCAGCACCATGTGGATGATGGAACTGGCCACGAACACGATGACGGCCGAAAGCACGATGGGAACCACGAGCGAGGTCAACGGCACCATGTGCACCTCCGGGCAGGAGCCGGAACGGGGTGTCCGGAATGGTCGAAGGACAGAGCTGCCGCGGAACACTAGACTGTCGGCGGCGTCTTCGCAAGCGAAAGGAAAC
>Ga0299914_10003201_pt1 | contig 11516 bp, 11 predicted proteins | sample RVTome_10_FD_201361 | JGI IMG/M metagenome (GOLD analysis project Ga0299914, IMG submission 201361) | Soil microbial communities from uranium-contaminated site in the Upper Colorado River Basin, Wyoming, United States - RVT153D57 (version 2) ... | reverse complement strand
AGCGCATCCGCTCGACGATCGCCCCCGACACCAGCGCCGCGGTGAGGATGCAGAACGTCGCCTGGAAGGCGAAGAAGACGATGTGCGGGATCGTCTGGCCCTCGACCGGCTCGAAGCCGACTCCGTTCAGGAACGCGTAGTCGAAATTGCCGATGAAGCCGCTGCCCTCGCCGAAGGCGAGCGAGTAGCCGACCAGCGCCCAGCTGATCGTCACGACGGCGAGCGCGGCGACGCACATCATGAACGTGTTGAGAGCGTTCTTCGCCCGCACCAGCCCGGAGTAGAAGACGCCGAGCCCGATCGTCATGAACATGACCAGCGCCGTCGCCATCACCACCCAGGCGGTGTCGCCGCTGTCGACGCCCTCGATCGCGGCGAGGATCGAAAGCGAGCTCATGACTCCACCGGGGTGACCGCGCCGTGGTCGGTCTCGCCGGTCCGGATCCGGACTACCCGCTCGAGTGGCAGGACCATGATCTTCCCGTCGCCGACCTCGCCGGTCCGCGCGCCCTCGCACAGCGCCTCGACGGCCCGCTCGACGAAGTCCTCGGAGACCGCGATCTCGAACCGGACCTTCTCCGACAGGCCCATCTGGACGGTGGTCCCGCGATAGGTCTCGACCCGATCGAGCTCACCGCCGTGGCCCTGGACGCGGCTGATCGAAAGCCCTCGGACCTCCGCGCGGTAGAGGGCCTCGAGGACGTCGTTCGCCTTGTCGGGGCGCACGATGCCGATTACCAGCTTCAAAGCCGACCCTTCCTTTCATCACTTCCGGCGCCGCGGGCGCCGGCTCGAACCTTGCCCCTCCTCCGCGGAGCGGCGGCAGCCTAACCGAGCCGCCGCCCGCGGGCGGCCCGGAGGGAGGCCGGGATTCCGCTATTTGCGGCGCAAATTCATCGTCCGGGGCGGCCGCGGCCGCCGCCCCGCCGGACGCCGTTTGAAGCCGGCGGCCGGGGGCGATAGCGTGCACGGCGCGATGGCGACCGTCGCCGAGCAACCACGGGGGAAGACCGCGTGACGCCGGGGCGGGCGCTGCTGCGGGCGCGGCAGTTCTTCGGCCCGCGCGACCGCTTCCTGCGATGAAGCGCGACCCGGCACTCCAGCCACTCTCCCGCGACCACCACCAGGCGCTGTTCGTGGCCCAGCGGCTGCGCCGGGCCGAGGACGTCGAGTCGGCGGCGGCCGAGTTCCTCGCCTTCTGGCGCGAGCACGGCAGGCGCCACTTCCAGGTCGAGGAGGAGGTCCTGTTCCCGGCCTGGGCCGAGCGCGAGGCAGGCTACGACGAGGAGATGGTCGTCCGGGCGCTTGCCGACCACCACGGCGTCCGCCTGGCGGCCCGCCGTGCGGCCGCGGGACGCGCGACGCTCGACGAGCTGCGCGAGCTCGGCGCGCGGCTCGACGCCCACGTCCGGTTCGAGGAGCGCGAGATGTTCCCCGAGATCGAGGCGGCGCTCGCCGTCGACGAGCTCGGCGCCCTGGCGGAGCAGATCGAGCGCGCCGAGGCGGGTGAGCCGCCGCCTGGACCCCCGGCCTGACCGCTGCCGGCGGGGCGGTTTCGCCGTGCCGCGCAGCGGGTAGTGATCGCCGCGGACGATCCCACCGGGATCGCAGAGCTCGGGAGGACGGGATGCTTCGACGGCGCCGCCGGCTGGAACCGAAATCGATCGCCACGCTCGGCCTCGCCCTGGTTGCGTCGCTCCTCCTCGTAGCGCCGGGGCCCGCCACCGCCGCCGGGGGAAAGCCGGGCGGCTCCAACGACGGCGGCGAGCGCGCGCTCCTCCGCTACGCCGGGGACACCTGGGAGTCGTTCGTCGCGATGACCGATCCCGGCAGCGGTCTGCCGACCGACCGCCTCCACGTCGACGGGACGAAGGCGGTCCAGACGTCGACCACGAACATCGGCGCCTACATGTGGAGCGCGGTCGTCGCCGAGCGGCTCGGGATCATCGACCGGGCGGAGCTCGTCGGGCGCTTGCGGACCACGCTCGGCACGCTCGAGTCGATCGAGCGGCACCGGCCCAGCGGCCAGTATTTCAACTGGTACGACCACCGGACGGGCGAGAAGCTCGAGGTCTGGCCCCCGAGCGGCGACCCGATCGTCCCCCAGCTCTCCTCGGTCGACAACGGCTGGCTGGCGACGGCGCTCCAGGTCGTCCGGGGCGCGGTGCCCGCGCTCGCGGGACGCGCCGGCCGGCTGTCCGAGGCGATGGACTTCGGCCTCTACTACGTCCCCGAGCGCAACCTGATCGCCCGCACCTTCATCCCCGAGACCGGCGAGGCGCCGTGCTGCTACGACACCCTCGGCGAGGTCCGGATCGCGAGCTGGATCGGAATCGGCCGGGGTCAGATACCGCGCCGCCACTACTTCGGCCCCTGGCGCACGTTCCCGGATACCTGCGACTGGTCGTGGCAGTTCTCGAAGCCGGTCGGCGAGTGGCGCCGCTACCTCGGCGTCGACGTCTTCGAAGGCGCCTACGAGTACCGGGGCATGCGGATCGTCCCCAACTGGGGCGGGAGCATGTTCGAGGCGCTGATGGTCCCGTTGTTCGTGCCCGAGGAGCGGTGGGGCAAGCGCAGCTGGCGGGTCAACCACCCGCTGTTCGTTCGAGCCCAGATCGAGCACGGCCTCGAGGAGGCCGGCTACGGCTACTGGGGCTTCTCTCCGGCCGACGTCCCCGAGGGTGGCTACCGCACCTACGGTGTGCCCTGGCTCGGACTCGATCCCGGCGGCTACCCGTCGAACAACGACACGACGATCCCAGACCCGGGGTTCGAGGGGTGCCCCGGCCGCGAGCCGCAGCCGCTCCCCGGCCCCGAGGACTACACCAACGGCGTCGTCACGCCGCACGCGTCGTTCTTGGCGCTCCGCTGGGCGCCGGAGGCGACGATCCGCAACCTCGCCAAGCTCGAGCGCGACTTCGACGTCTACGGGCAATGGGGGTTCCGCGACTCGGTCAACGTCGACACCGGCACGGTCGCCGACTGGTACCTGAGCCTCGACCAGGGCATGGTCATGGCCGCGATCGGCAACCACCTCGGCGACGACGTCCTCCGCCGCGCGTTCGTCACGCCCCGGCTCGAGGGGCGCCTGCGGCCGCTGATGGCGATCGAGCGGTTCGCCAACTTCGAGCCCGGCAAGCGGCGCTAGCGGGGCGCCGCTCCGCCTGCGACCCGGCGGCGGCTCGGATGATGCCCGCCGCGCCATCCGGCGATACTGGTCCGATGCTTGACTCGGCACGGGCGCGGGAGGTGCTGGGGCGGCTGCGGGCGGTGCCGGCCGGATTCGTCGTCAGCTACGGCGACCTGAGCCCCGGAGCGCCGCGCTTCGCCGGCGCCGTCCTGGCGGCGGTGGAGGATCCGGACATCCCGTGGCAGCGCGTCGTCCGGGCGGACGGCTCGCTCGCCCAGGGCGAGCGCCAGCGCCGCATGCTCGAGGCGGAGGGAACGCCGTTTCGCGGTGATCGAGTCGACATGGCGGTCGCCAGGTATCCCGTCGACGCCGCCGGGCCGGCACCCCGCGAGCGGCGGAGGTAGGCTCGGGCCGATGCTCGCCGTCACCGGGTCGACCGGGGAGTTGGGAGGCCGCGTCGCCCGCGGCCTCGCCGCCACGGGCGTTCCGCAGCTGCTCGTCGTTCGCGACCCCTCGCGCGCGCCCGAGCTCGAGGGCGCCGAGGTCCGGGTCGCCTCCTCCTACGGCGATCGCGACGGGATGGCGGCGGCGCTCGACGGGGCCGAGACGCTGTACTTCGTCTCCGGCGAGGAGGCGCGCGACCGCCTGGACCAGCACCGTGCCGTCGTCGACGCGGCCGCCGCCGCGGGAGTCGAGCGAATCGTCTACACGTCGTTCGTCGGCGCGGGGCCGGACTCGGTCTTCACGCTTGCGCGGCATCACCACGCGACCGAGGAGGCCGTCCGCGAGCGCGGGCTCCGGTTCACCTTCCTGCGCTCAGGCATGTACCTCGACTTCATGCCGTTCTTCGCCGGCCCGCAGGGAGTGATCCGGGGCCCGGCGGGCGAGGGGCGCTTCGCCCCCGTGGCGCGGGACGACCTCGCCGACGCAGCGGTTGCCGTGCTGCGCTCCGCCGGCGAGCACGACGGGCGGACGTACGAGCTCACCGGCCCCGAGCTGCTGACGCTGGCCGAGGTCGCGGCGCGGCTGGGGACGTTCACGGGGCGCGAGATCGCATTTGTCGACGAGAGCGAGGAGGAGGCGTGGGCGTCGCGGCGGGCGACCGGCGCTCCGGACTGGGAGATCGAGGGCTGGGTGACCTCCTACCAGGCGATCGCAGCCGGCGAGCTCGACGTCCTCACCGACCACGCCGAGCGTCTCGCCGGCCACCCTCCACAGCGCCTCGAGGATCTCCTCCGCGCCCATCCGGAGGCCCTCGAGCACCTCGGAGCATCGTCCCGCGACTAGGTCGCTCGCGCCGCCGGGGACGGGCGCCGGTGCGCGCCGACGGGCGTAACCTAGGGTGATGTTGGGCGGCGGCGTCGCGCCGCCGCAGGAGCGGCCGAGGCGGCGTCGCGCCGCCGCGAGGCTTCATTTGGACACCGGTTTCCCGACCCACGACGCGCAGACGGACTTCAGCCGGGCTCGCCGCCGCCAGCAGCTCGGCCGGCTCGCCGCGCGGCTGCGCCGCGAGCCCGACGACGTCACGCTCATCCTTCCGTTCGACGAGGTGGTCGCGGCGCTCGGCCGTCGGGGCGAGCGATCGCTCGGGCTGCAGACGATCGCGCTCGACTCGATCGTCGGAACGGTCGACCGCACGCGCGAGTTCGACCGCCGCTTCCGACCCCGGTCGCGGCGCGTCCGGATCCGCTGGCAGCGGATCGCCGAGGCGATGCGCCGCGGTCATTCGATGCCTCCGATCGACGTCTACCGGGTGGGGGAGGTGCACTTCGTTCGCGACGGGCACCATCGGGTCTCGGTCGCGCGCCAGCTCGGCCTCTCCGTGATCGACGCGCGCGTCGCCGAGGTGCTGACCGAGGTCGACGCGGCGGGTGGGATCTCGATCCGCGACCTGCCGCTGAAGAGCCACCAGCGTCTGTTCTTCGAGCGCGTTCCCCTGCGTCGCCAGCTGCGCGACCGGATCCATCTTCGCGATCGCTGGGCGTACGGCGACCTCGCCGAGGGCGTCGAGGCCTGGGGCTTCCGGCTGATGCAGGACCGGCGCGAGTTCCTCACCCGCGACCGGGTCGCCGAGGAGTGGTTTCACGACGAGTACGAGCCGGTTGTGGCGATGCTGGCTGAGGCCGGCCTGATCGGACGCGGCACCGAGACCGAGGCCTACGCCCGCATCGTCGCCCTGCGGTACGCGCTCCTGCGCACGCACGAGTGGAACGACGATGTGCTCGAGCGGCTACGGCAGGAGCTCCAGCGCCCGGCACGCGACGAGGACACGACGGAGCACCGCCTCCGTCGCGAGCTGCGCTAGTTGCCCAGCGCCTCCCCGCTCTGCGGGTCGAAGAAGTGGAGCTTCGACGAGTCGACCCAGAGCTCGGCCTCGTCGCCGCGGGCGACCTTGCTCTGGGCGTCGAGGCGGGCGACGACCTGGCCCTCGCCCGAGCTCGGCAGGTCCTCGGCGCCGACGTCGGCGGCGAGGTCGTCGAGGTCGGCGGAGTGGACCCGCTCGCCCTCGAACTTGAAGTAGGCGTAGAGCTCGGAGCCCATCGACTCGACGAGGTCGATCTTCGCCCGGAAGACGTGGCCGCGCTCGCGCTCGTCGGCGACGAGCGCCGCGTCCTCGAAGCTCTCCGGGCGGACCCCGGCGACGAGCTCGGAGCGTCCGGCGAGACGCTCGCGGGCGCCGTCGGAGAGCGCGACTTCGCCGAACGGAAGCTCCGCCGTCCCGTCGGCGATCCGCGCCGGCATGAAGTTCATCGCCGGCGAGCCGATGAAGCCGGCGACGAACAGGTTCCGGGGGCTGGCGTAGAGCTCGGCCGGGGTGCCGACCTGCTGCAGGACCCCGGCCCGCATCACCGCGACCCGGTCGCCGAGGGTCATCGCCTCGGTCTGGTCGTGGGTGACGTAGACGGTCGTCGTGCCGAGCTCGTTCTGGAGCCGCGCGACCTCGGTCCGCATCTGCACGCGCAGCTTCGCGTCGAGGTTCGAGAGCGGCTCGTCCATCAGGAACGCCTTCGGGTCGCGGACGATCGCCCGGCCCATCGCGACCCGCTGGCGCTGGCCGCCCGAGAGGTTGGCCGGCCGCCGCTCGAGATGCTGGGTGAGGTCGAGGATCTTCGCCGCCTCGTCCACCTTCGCCTTGATCTCATCCTGGGACGCGCCGGCGAGCTTCAGCGGGAAGGCCATGTTCTCGCGCACCGACATGTGCGGGTAAAGGGCGTAGTTCTGGAACACCATCGCGATGTCGCGGTCCTTCGGCGCCATCTGGTTTACGACCGCGTCGCCGATCCGAAGCTCGCCCTCGGTGATGTCCTCGAGGCCGGCGATCATCCGCAGCGCGGTCGACTTGCCGCAGCCCGACGGGCCGACGAGGATCACGAACTCGCCGTCGGCGATCTCGAGGTTCATGTCCTTCACGGCCTCGTAGCCGTCCGGGTAGCGCTTGGTGATGCCCTCGAGGGCGATCTCAGCCATCGCTCGGCCCTCCTTTCGGGGATTGGTGCTTGCAGGCTCCAGCCCTCATCCCTTCACCGCCCCGGAGGTGAGGCCGGCGACGATCCGGCGCTGGAAGAGGAGTACGAAGATGATGATCGGGATCGTCACCAGCGCCGCGGCGGCGGCGATGTTCCCGGTCGGTTCGGTGAACTGCGACTCGCCGGTGAAGAAGGCGAGCGCGGCGGGCACGGTGCGCGATGCGTCAGACGAAGTCAGCGAGATCGCGAACACGAAGTCGTTCCAGCAGAAGATGAAGACGAGGATCGCGGCGGTGAACATCCCCGGCGCGGCCAGGGGCACGATCACCTTCCGGAACGCCTGGAGCGGGGTCGCGCCGTCGACCGCCGCTGCCTGCTCGAGGTCCCACGGGATCTCGCGGAAGAAGGCGACGAGGATGTAGATCGCGAGCGGCAGCGAGAAGGTGAGGTAGGGGATGATCAGCCCGACGTAGGTGTCGTAGATCCCGAACGTGCGCCACATGTCGAACAGCGGCCCGACGGTCGAGATCGGCGGGAACATCGCGATCGCCAGCGCTCCGGCGAGGATCGCCAGCTTTCCGGGGAACTCGAGCCGCGCGATCGCGTAGGCGGTGAATGCGGCGAGCGTGATCGCGATCGTGGTTGAGATCAAGGCGATCAGGATCGAGTTGATCAACGGGCGCAGCAGCGGGCTGTCGAAGCCGCCATCGAACAGCAGCCGGTAGTTGTCGAACGTCCACTCGGCGGGGATCAGCCGCCCGTCCGCGATCGTCGCCGGGTCCTTGAACGACAGCGCGACGATCCACAGCACCGGGAACAGCGCCACGGCGATGATCACGATCAGGCCGACCGTCCACAGGGTGTACTCGCGGCTGCTGCGTTCGAGCATCGCCTACGCCTCCTTCTCCCGGCCCGGGATCGTGGTCCCGAACCCGCGCACGAAAACGAACGCGATCAGCAGGACGAGGGCGAAGATCAGCACCGAAACCGCCGACCCGAGCCCGAGGTTGAGCCGCGAGATCAGCTGGCTGTAGCCGAGGATCGAAACCGACTCGGTGTCCTGGCCGCCGCCGGTCATGATGAAGATCGAGTCGAAGACCCGGAACGCGTCCAGGGTCCGGAACAGGAGCGCGACCAGGATCGCCGGCTTTATCAGCGGCAGCGTGATCCGGAAGAAGCGCTGGACGGCGTTCGCCCCGTCGACCTTCGCCGCCTCATACAGGCCCTCGTCGATCGTCGTCAGGCCGGCGAGCAGCAGCAGGGCGATGAACGGGGTCGTCTTCCAGACCTCCATCGCGATGATCACGCTGATCGCGCTCCAGCGGTCGCCGAACCAGGCCTTATCGTCGTCGACGAACGGCAGGTTGTTGACGAAGCCGCTCCCCGGGTCGAATGCGTAGAACCAGGCGAACGCCGCGACCACGGTGATGATCCCGTACGGGATCAGGACCGCTGTTCGGACCGGCCCGCGGCCGAAGATCGCCCGGAACATGACCAGGGCGATCACCATCCCGATGACGAGCTCGATCGCAACCGAGACGATGGTGATGAGGGCGGTGTTGAACAGCCCCTGCCACCACAGCTCAGAGCCCAGGACCGCGCCGTAGTTGGACAGGCCGACGAAGCCGCCCTCGCCCGGGAACCGGAGGTCGATGTCCTGGAGCGAGAGCACGAAGGCGTAGCCGATCGGGTAGGCGGTGACGGCGAGCATCGCGATCACCGCGGGCGCGCAGAGCAGCCAGCCGAGCCGCCGCTCGGCCTTCGCGCGCTCGGTCACCTTGCGCCGCGGAGCAGCCTCGCGCCCCGGGGTCTCCGCAGCGACCGCGTCACCCGCGCTCACAGCGCCGCCCTCGCGCTTCGCCTCAAATCACCGCTCCCTTGTCCCGGCTCCGCGCTCAAAGTAGCCCCTCCCGGTTGACCGCCTGCTCGAGCTTGTCCTCGAGCTCCTCGTAGGTCGGGGTCGGATTCTCGGGGTCGATGCCGGTCGTCGGGTGGATCGCGCGCTGGATCGCGAGCGAGATGTCCTGATAGGCGGGCGACTGCGACGGCCGCGGGGTCGCGTCGGCGATCGACTCGCGGATCAGGTCGGCGAATCCGGGGTAGATCTGCTCGATCTCCGGGCGGTCATAGAGGTCGGCGCGAACCGGGGGCAGGCCGCCGAGCTCGGCGATCTCGAGCTGGTTCTGGGGCTGAACCAGGCACTCGATCGCGTCGAACGCGAGATCCTTGCTCTCGGAGAACGCCGACACTCCGAGGTTGATCCCGCCGAGCGGCGGGGCGCTCTCGATCCCCGGCTCGATCGCCGGGTACTTCGCCGCCTCCATCTGCTCGAAGATCTGCGGCGCGTTCTCCTCGGCGCTCGGGTGGACGAACGGGTAGTTGATCATGAACGCGGAGTTGCCGGCCTCGAACGCGAGCCGCCCGGAGTCCTCCTGCGAGGTCGTGATCGCGGGGTCGCGGACGGGTGAGTTCGACAGCCGACCCATGACCTCTAGCGCGCGCTCGGTCGGCTCCTGCTCGAGCTCGATCTCCTCCGGGCCGGAGAGGATCTCGGTGCCCGCCGAGGCGATCATCTGGTTCGCCCACACGACGAGGCCCTCGTAGCGGTTCGCCTGAACCTGGATCCGGCCCTCCTGGGGCCCGATCTCCTCGGCCATGTCGATCATCTCGTCCCAGGTCTCGGGCGGCTCGTCGACGAGGTCGCTCCGGTACCAGAGCAGCTGGGTGTTCGACCAGATCGGCGCCGCGTAGAGCTGGCCCTCGAACGTCGCCGTCTCGAGCACGCTCGGGAACACGTTCTCGCTCACCACCTGCTCGGCCTCGCCGGTGAACGGCTCGAGCCAGCCGGCGTTCGCGAACTCGCCGGTCCAGATCACGTCCATGCCGATGATGTCGATCGAGCTGTCCTCCGCCCCGAGCCGGCGGACGAGCTGCTCGCGCTGCCCGTCGGCGTCGGCCGGGAGGAACTCGAACTCGATCGCGTAGGCCCCGTCGGACTGCTCAGAGCACCGCTCGGCGGCAATCGGAGGGCCACCGCTGGGCTCGTTGAAGATGAACCAGGAGAGCGTCTGCGGGCCGGCGCCGTCGTCGTCCCCGCCACAGCCCGCGAGCCCGACCAGCGACCCGACGACCAGTAGGGCGAGGATTCCTCGTAGATCGCGCCAACCTGCGGCCAAACCTCTCCTCTCTCCTGGCGCGCGCGATGCGCGTCGCGAGAGCCTATATCCCAGTCAGCTCGATTTCAAACCCCGGGCCCCGGTTGCGACTCAACCACCACGATCGCCGCGCAGCACGACCCCAGCCTGCGGGGGGATCGCGCCGTCGCCGCCGATCGGCGCGGTGGCGACCACCGGTTCGCCGCTTGCGGGCGGCGGCAGCGGCTCGTCGGCGAGGTTGACCGCGACGACGTGCTCGCCGCGCTCGAACGCGATCAGGCCCGGATCGGCTGCGAGCAGGCGACTGCCCGCGCCGAGCTCGCGGCGCAGGGCGATCAGTCGCCGGTAAAGCGCCAGCATCGACGCCGGATCCTCGCACTGGGCGGCGACGCTGACGCGGGCCGGGTCGACCGGCTCGAGCCAGGGCCGCCCGGACGAGAATCCGGCGTCCGGCTGCGGCTCCCACTGCATCGGATGCCGGTAGGCGTCGCGCCCGAACCGGTCGCTCGGGGTGCCGGCGCCTGGCCCGTCGACCATTCCGATCTCGTCGCCCTGGTAGATGAACGCGGCGCCGGGGAGGGTCAGCAGGAGCAGCGCCGCCGCCCGCGCCGCACCCGCCGGCACCCGGCTCGCGATGCGGCCGAAGTCGTGGTTCGAGAGCACCCAGGCGACGCGTTCGAGCACCGCCGCGGAGCTGATCGCTCGGGTGAGCGGCCCCGCCTCCCAGGGGCTGTGGAGGAAGTCGAACGTGAACGCGACGTCGAGGTGCTCGAGGTACGGCCCGAGCTCGTCGTTCGGCAGGTAGACCTCGCCGACCAGCACGGCGTCGCCGGCGGCGTCGCGAAGCGCGGCGAGCGCGAGCCCGATCTCGGGATCGTTGCGGGAGTGGGCGTGCCGGAGCTCGGCATGCTCGGGATGGAGCGGGAACGGGAACGGCTCGACAGCCGGCGGGTCATCGCGCAGCCGGCTGTCCTTCACCATCCGCTCGACCGCGTCGACGCGGAACCCGTCGACGCCCCGCCCGCGCCAGAACCCGACCACGCCCGCGATCGCCTCGCGGACCTCGGGATTGCGCCAGTCGAGATCAGGCTGCTCGGGATAGAACGAATGCAGGTACCAGCGTCCGCTCTCGCGGTCGAGGCTCCACGCGGGGCCCCCGAACGTCGCCCGCCAGTTGTTCGGTGGGCCGTCGTCGGCCCACACGTACCAGTCCGGGTGCTCGCGGAACCACGGGTGCTCGATCGACGTGTGCGCGGCGACGAGGTCGAGCAGGACCCTGATCCCGCGCGCGTGGGCGGCTGCCAGCAGGTGGTCGAAGTCCGCCAGCGTGCCGTACGCGGGATCGACCGCGGTGTAGTCGGCGACGTCATAGCCCGAGTCGGCGAGCGGGGAGGGGTAGATCGGTGAGAGCCAGAGCGCGTCGACCCCGAGCCACGCGAGGTGATCGAGACGCGAGGTGATCCCGGGCAGATCGCCGACGCCGTCGCCGTCGCTGTCCTGAAACGACCGCGGATAGATCTGATAGACGACGCCGTTGCGCCACCACTCGCTCGCCGGCCCGGCCGGCGACGCGCGCTCGTCCGGATCGGGCTGTTCGGCGGATCTCACCGGCGCTCAGTGCGTGAGCCGGGCTCGCCGCGGCACCCGCGGTCCGCCCGGAGGGATCACCACGAGCGCCATCAACCGGCCCCGCAGCCCGCGCGTCGAGGCGAGCTCGCGACGCAGGGCCCGTCGCGCGGACGGGCCCGGAGGCGCGGCCGCGCC
>Ga0299914_10003200_pt1 | contig 11517 bp, 10 predicted proteins | sample RVTome_10_FD_201361 | JGI IMG/M metagenome (GOLD analysis project Ga0299914, IMG submission 201361) | Soil microbial communities from uranium-contaminated site in the Upper Colorado River Basin, Wyoming, United States - RVT153D57 (version 2) ... | reverse complement strand
TCGGCGTAAAGACGGTCCAGGAACGCTCCATCTTCAGGACCGAGGAGCAGGATCTCGATCACGGCCGGGCGCCGCGCCGCGGCAGCGAAACATCCGGCGCCCGCAGGTAAAGCGGCCGCGGCAACGATCCGGCGGCCGGCGCGGCGCGCCGCCACCGCGCCGTCGCCAACCTGGCGAGCGCCGCCGCTTCCGGACGATCATGGCCCGCGAGCCGGCGGACATCGCGGCCGGCCGCCGCCAGGGCGGCCGCCACCGGAGCCGCGCCGTCACCGGCGAGAGCGATCAGCCCTTCAGGCAGCCACGACGAAAGAGCGGCAGGCAGGATGGCCCGAGGCTCGCCTATCGGCGCCGCGGCGGTATCGAAGAGCTGGCAGTAGACGTCGGCCCGCTTCGCGTCGAGCGCGACCAGCAGGGGCCGGTCGATCACGGCTTCCGCCGCATGCGCCGCCGCGACCACTTCGAGGGTCGTCAGGCCGATAACCGGGATCGCCGCGGCCATGGCCATCGCGCCGGCCGCCGCAAGGCCGATGCGCACGCCGGTGAAGGCGCCGGGACCGACGGTGACGGCGATGGCGTCGAGATCGGCGAAGCCCTGGGGAAGATCGGCCGCCGCCGCGGCGAGACATTCGGCGATCATCGGCATCAGCGCTTCGGCATGGCCGCGCTGCATGTCGGCGCTGCGGGAGGCGACGATCCGACCGCCGGCCGCGATCGCGGCCGAGCAGGCCGAAGATGCCGTCTCGATGGCGAGGAGCGCCGGGCGCGCCCGGGCGTCCGCCTCACGGCGCGCGGCGTCATCGATCATCATCCACTCCTTATAATAGAGACTATGCGGCGGCGGCACCGGCGTTCGGCGCTTGCCGCTCTCCGCGCGACGGCCTATACCTCCGCCGCAGCGCTTTCAACCGCGGTGCTGGCTCCAACCGATGTTCAACACCATCCGGCGATCGGCCCGCAAGATCGTTACGGCCGCCCTGGCAGCCGCGGTCGCCGCTGCCTGCGTCCTGTTCGCCGGCGCGGCCGGGGCGGCGGATTCGGCGGTGATCCTGATCTACCACCGCTTCGGGGATTCGCGCCACCCGGCGACGAATGTCCGGCTCGATCAGTTCGACGCCCATGTGGCGGAGCTGGCATCGGGCGGCTACGCGGTCCGCCCGCTGCCCGAGATCGTCGACGCCTTGATCACAGGCAAGCCGCTGGCGGACCGCACGGTGGCGATCACGATCGACGACGCCTACCGGTCGGTCTACGACGAGGCCTGGCCGCGCCTGCGCAAAGCGGGGCTGCCGTTCACGCTGTTCGTGGCGACCGAAGCGGTCGAGAAGGGCCTGCCCGATTTCATGACCTGGGACCAGATCCGCGCGCTTCGCGACGGCGGCGTCACCATCGGCGCGCATTCGCACTCGCACCTCCACATGGCCGACGCGACGCGGGCGACGAACCAGAAGGAGATCGAGACCTCGAATAAAATTCTGGCACGCGAGCTCGGCGCGGCGTCGGCGCTGTTCGCCTATCCCTTCGGCGAAGCCGGCGCCGCGGAAATGGCGCTGGCAAAGGACAGCGGCTACCGGATGGCGTTCGGGCAGCATTCCGGCGTCGCCGCCGCCGCGGAACCCCGGTTCTATCAGCCGCGCTTCCCGCTCAACGAGGCGTACGCGTCGCTCGACCGGCTGCGGCTCGCGCTCAACGCGCTGCCGCTGGAGGTGGATGGCGTCACGCCGGCCGACCCGCTCGTTGCACCGGACGCCAATCCGCCGGCGTTGGGCTTTACGTTGGGAACGTCCGCCGGCGCGGCGCGGCTGCTTGCCTGCTACCATTCGGACAGCGGCAAGGCCGAGCTGCAGCGGATCGGCGAGCGACGGGTCGAGATCCGTTTCGCGAAGCCCTTCCCGACGGGCCGCTCGCGCGTCAACTGCACCTTGCCGGGGGCCGATGGCCGCTGGCGGTGGTACGGAACCCAGTTCTACGTGAAGCCCTGACGCGCCGGTTCCGGCGCTGAAAAGCTGCCGCTTACGCGTCGGTTCCCGGCGCAGGCCCGTCATGCAGGCGGGCGCCATCGAGCGGCTGCAGGTCGTTGGCCGTGATGATGCTGCGCAGCAGGTCGAGATAGCGCCCCTTCAGCTCAGAATAGGCGGTAAGCATCGGCACCAGCGATATGCCCGTGAGCTGCTTGCCCTCGGCCCGCAGCATCAGGCGCTTCTCGCGAAACGCGCGGTAGGCATTGTGCGTATTGAGGTTATGGACATAGGCGCGCACGGAATCGGTGAGCTGCTGGAAGCTCTTGATCTTATGGGTCTTGCCTTGCTCGCGCCCGAGCGGCACCAACCCATCTTCTTCGCCCCAGGCCCACTGGCCGAACACCGCATTGCCTTCGAGGACGAAGCGCGACGTTCCCCAGCCGCTCTCGATCGCCGCCTGGGCGAGGGCGAGCGACGGCGGCACCGCGTCGACGCGGCGGAGCAGCAGGTCGATCCGGTCGGAATCGACGCCGTACTCGGCCGCGATGGCATCGAGCCGTCCGAGCTGTTCTCCGGTCAGCGTCTGGCCGGCCGCAAGCTTGGCGTCGATCACCAGGAGCTGGGCGCGCTGCTGCTGCACCCGCTCGTTCGTTTCGAGGATCAGCGGCAGCATCACGCGCAGGAATACATCCTTGCGGTCGTTCGCATGCTGCACATCAGCGAGCCCGTTCGGCACCCGGGCCAGAAAGATGCGCGGAACCGGCGCTGCGCCGGCGCGTACAGAGTCAAGATCGTAACCGATGACCGAGAAATGCTGCCGAAGCTTCAAGGGCGAGCTGAAGGCCAGGATCGTGGACGGCTTCTTCATGCCGAGATGCGCCCGCTCGAGGATCGATCCGAGCCCGCTTCCGACCGGCGGCAGCAAGGCGGCAACCGTGCCGATGACGACGACCCCTGCTGCCGCAAGTGTCAGCGCCCGGGAACGTGCGATATCCGCGAATTGTGTTCGTGCTCTCGCCGTTGCAACCTTCATCACCTCGCTCCTTTTCGGAGTGCCGTCTCGTCGCGCTCATATGCCCACTGCGCGAACTTCCACGACCTCCGGAATATAATGTTTGAGCATATTCTCGATGCCCATTTTCAGCGTCGCCGATGAGCTCGGGCAACCCGAGCACGAACCCTGCATGTGCAGGTAGACGATGCCGTTCTCAAATCCGTGATAGACGATGTCGCCACCGTCCATCGCCACCGCGGGACGCACCCGCGTATCCAGAAGCTCCTTGATTTGGCTGACGATCTCGTCGTCTTCCGCCCCGTCCGCTTCCGTCGCAGCCGCCGCATTCATGACAACGCGGCCGGCGGTGAAATGCTCCATGATCGCCCCCAGCAAGGCGGGCTTCAGGACATGCCATTCCTTTTCTTCGTTCTTGGTGATCGTGATGAACTCGCGGCCGAAGAAGACCGCGCTCACGCCCTCGACCTGGAACAGGCGCGCCGCAAGCGGGGAGCGCGTCTGTGCATCGCTCGCATCGGTAAAATCCGCCGTGCCTTCCTCGAGGACGGTACGTCCTGGGAGGAACTTGAGCGTGGCTGGGTTCGGCGTCTGTTCGGTTTGGATAAACATCCTACTCCGCTTTCTCCGGGTGTTAACCCGGCGATGTCTCGAAATAGTGCCTTGCCGCTCTCGGCCGGAACAATCTCCCTTTCGCACTAGCCAGGAAGCGTCAACGCACGGGATTGCTCTTGGTTACCTAGGAATTTTTCACGTTATTTCAATCAATTCCTCGTCAGTCAGGTTTCCCGGTACTATGGTAATGGGAACCCGGCTCTGACGGGCCTTTTTGCCGAGCAAATAGGTGATTAGGGGTCCGGGGCCGCCCGACCCGGTGCTCGCGGCAAGCACCATTATGGAGATGGTCGGTTCCGATTCGATAAGCTTTACAAGCTCTTCGCGGACATCCCCCTCGCGGATGTAGAGAATGGGGTAGCTGCCGGCCCATTCATACACTTCAGCCGCGAGTTTTTGTAAAAGCTGTTCCCCTTCTTCGCGAGCCTCCTGGCGCATCAGATCGCCGACTGCGGCCCAATGCTGGAAATCCGCGGGGGTGCTGACGTAAAGCAGCGCCACGCGTCCGCCGCTGCTGCGTGCCCGACGGCAGGCAAAATGCAGCGCGACCGGCATTTCCTCGCTGTCGTCGACGACGACCAGGAAGACCCGTTCCTTGCGTGCAGGCTCGGACGCAGCGACCGGAGTCGCTGCGGGGGCCTGTGCTTCTCCGCTCATAGACCCTCGTCCTTTCCCTCGGGGCACAGTCTGCCATCACCGATCCGGGCAGGCAATGCCGGATAAACGATCTGGTAACCATACCTTAAGATATTGATATATAATTATTTATGGCTGAAGAAAGCCGACCCGCTCATAGACCTCCTGGAGCACCGGCCGGGAAATCGCCCGAGCCCGCTCGCCGCCTTTGCGCAGCACGCTGTCGATATAGCCGGGGTCCTTGACCAGCCGCTGCATCTCTTCGCCGATCGGCCCCAGGACCGTTACGGCGAGGTCGGTGAGCTCCTGCTTGAAGGCGGAAAACTGCATGCCGCCGACCGCGGTCAGCGCCTCCTCCCGACTCTTGCGGGACAGCGCGGCGTAAATGCCGACGAGATTGTCCGCCTCCGGCCGCCCCTCCAGCCCGGCGGGCTCGCGCGGCAGCGGGTCGGGGTCAGTTTTGGCGCGGCGGATCTTGAGCGCGATGTCGTCCCGCCCGTCGGTCAGATTGATCCGGCTGAATTCCGAGGGATCGGACTTGGACATCTTGCTGCGGCCGTCGCGCAGCGACATCACCCGCGTCGCCTCGCCCAGGATCATCGGCTCGGGCAGCGGAAACAGCTCGACCTTGAAGTCGTTGTTGAATTTCTGCGCGATGTCGCGGGTCAACTCGAGATGCTGCTTCTGGTCCTCGCCGACCGGCACATGCGTCGCCTTGTAGGCGAGGATATCGGCCGCCATCAGATTGGGATAGGCGTACAGGCCGACCGAGGCGTTCTCCCGATGCTTGCCCGCCTTCTCCTTGAACTGGGTCATGCGGTTGAGCCAGCCGAGACGGGCGACGCAATTGAAAATCCAGGCGAGCGTCGCATGGTCGGGATTGACGCTCTGATTGAAGAGGATGTTCTTGTCCGGATCGATGCCGGCGGCGATCAGTCCCGCGGTCACTTCCCGCGTGCTGGCGCGCAGCTCGTCCGGCTCCTGCCACATGGTGATCGCATGCAGGTCGACGATGCAGTAGAGGCATTCGAACCTGCCCTGCAGGTCGACCCAGTTGCGGATCGCGCCGAGATAGTTGCCGAGATGGAGATTACCGGTGGGCTGGATGCCGGAGAAGATTCGGTTCATGGTCCCTCGCTTTGGACACGCGGATGATCGGACGGTCCCCTGCTTTGGACGCGGGGACGAAAGCGAGCGGATTTATTGCGGCTGACGCGCCGTCGGTCAAGCTTGACGATGACGCTGCGAGCGCGGCACGAGCTGTGATGCGGCGACATGGCGGACGCCATCGTCCGCGCTTTTCGCGCAGACCGGCTGCAGCGCGAGCAGCAGTCGCCCGGCCGCCGTCTCGCCCCAGAACCAGTCGGCAAGCGCGCGGCTGGTCGCGGCGCCGGCGCCGGGCTTCGCGGTCGCCGCTTCCAGATACCAGGATCGCAGATCCTCGCACGCCAGCCGGAACGCTTCGCCGAGCGTCACGCCGGAAATCGGGTTGGCCGGCATGCCGTCGAAAAAGGCGTGCAGGAAGCGCGCCACCGGCTCGATCTCGAGGCCGGAGACGCCGAAGGTGGAGCGGCCGCGCGTCTCGTGAGCGTAGGCGTACCACGGCGCGAGCTGCGCGACCTCGCGCAACACCTCCGCCAGCATCGCCGGCTCGCTCGCCGCGGCCGGCTTCGGCAGGCTGATCGGGCAGACCCAGCCGGTGGCGTCGTCTTCGGACAGCGCCGGCGCGTCTTCGGGGAAATCCTCCAGGATGACGGGACCGTCCTCCCGCTCGAGCAGCGCCAGCACGGCGCGCAGCACCTTCGTCTGGAAGGCTGGATCGCCGGGCGCGCCGAACGGCCGGCCCAACTCGAACGGCACCCAGAGGAAGCGCGGCGGCCGCATACCCTCGGTGTTGGCGCGGACCAGGCTGATGCCTGCGGTCGCGATGCCCTGCTTCTCTAAATAATGCGCGACCGCGCCGACGGCGCGGGTGCAGTTCGGTCAGACCGGCGACAGGAGGACGGCGTTGACCGCATCCTCCTTTAACAGGCCGGCGAGCTCGACCGCGGTCGGCTCGATCTCGTGCGGCAGCCAGCCGGCGCCCATCACCGAATAATGGAAGCGCGCGACCGAGCCGATCTCGCCCGCCGCCGCCAGCTCGTTGAGCCGGTCGATCGGGAAAACGAGATTGGTGTCCTGCTGAAAACCGGTGCGGTCGAAGTTGACCGAGCTGTGCGTCATGACCAGCTCGGATGCCGGCAGGTCGCCCGGGATCACGCGGTAGCCGGTGTCCTGGATGGCGAAGCTGCGATCGCCGCGGCGGTGCAGGCCGGCGCTGGTGACGATGGCGACGCGGCGCTCGCGGAGCGGCGGCCCGGCGACCCAGGGCTCGGAATCGAAGGGCGGGCATTCCTTCGACACCAGGTGTCGGGCATCCACCTCGGGCAGGTCGGACAGGCGAACCATGGCGTTTCCCGCTGTTGGCCCCGCCGGATCGGCGCGGCTGGGTCGGCGTCGTCATCCGCTATATCCGGCGGAGGCGAAGCCTGTCAAACGACAGCGGCGTTACCGGCGCCGCAGCGCCGCGCGCAAATCCGACAGGCGCGCCGCACCGGTCAGCTGCGCGACGGTACCGTACGCGGCGAGCCCAGCGGCGACGAGCATTGCCAGCGCCAGAAATCGTTCTTCCGTGCCGCCGGCAAAGAGCGACGCCAGCGCCCGCTCGCCCGCCCACAGCGCCCCGGCCATGGCGAGCGCGGCGAAGCCGATGCGGGGCGCGCGCGTGCGCAGCCGCGCGTCGAGCTGAAGCTGCCCCCGCCGGTGCAGCGTCGCGGCGAGCAGCGCCACATTGAGCCAGGCGGAACAGGCGGTCGCCAGCGCGATCCCGACATGCGCCAGGAACTGCATCAACACGACCGCGAACACGACATTCGCCGTCATCGAAAGGACGGCGATCTTGACCGGCGTCTTGGTGTCCTGGCGGGCGAAGAAGCCCGGCGTCAGCGCCTTGATCAGCACATAGGCGGGAAGGCCGGCCGCGAAGGCGGCCAGAGCGCCGGTCGTCGCCGCCGCGTCGGCCGCACTGAAGGCGCCCCGCTGGAACAGCACGCTGACCACCGGTCCCGGCATGATCAGGAGCGCGGCGGCCGCCGGCACTGTCAGCAGGAGCGCGAACTCGATCGCCCGGTTCTGCGTATGCGCCGCGGCCGCGGTCTCGCCTGCGCTGAGGTGGCGCGACAGCAAGGGCAGCAGCGCCACGCCGACGGCGACCCCGACGACGCCGAGCGGCAGTTGGTTCACCCGGTCCGCATAGTAGAGCCAGGATACCGAGCCCTGCGGCAGCATGGAAGCCAGCACGACGTCAACGACGAGGTTGACCTGGACCACGCCGGCGCCGATCAACCCGGGAAGCATCAGGCGGAACACCCGGCGCACGCCCGGGGTCAGGCGCGGCCGCGGCAGGCGCACCATGATGCCGGCGCGGCGGCAGGCGATGGCCAGCATCGCGAACTGCCCGGCGCCGGCGATCGATACCGCCGTCGCCAGCGCCGGCCCGGGCGCGACGAGCTCGCCGGCGCGGATGAACGCCAGCGCCGCGATCAGCACGACGTTCAGCACGATCGGCGCCGCGGCCGCCGCCGCGAAACGCTGCAGCGAGTTCAGCATGCCGGCGAGCAGCGCGGTCAGCGACATGAAGGTGAGGTAGGGGAAGGTCAGCCGCGTCAGCTCGATGGCGAGGTCGAACTTCTCCGGCTCGTCGGCGAAGCCGGGCGCGATGACGTACATCAGCCACGGCATGGCGAGCTGCACCGCCAAAGTGAAGCACAGCATGAAGCCGACCATGACCGCCGCCACGTTGGCGGCGAAACGCCGCGCCGGCTCCACCCCTTCGCGCGTCAGGCGCTCCGTATAGAGCGGCACGAAGGCGGAATTGAAGGCGCCCTCCGCGAACAGCCGGCGGAAGAAGTTCGGGAACTTGAACGCGACGAAGAACGCGTCCGCCATAAGACCGGCGCCCATCACGCTCGCGAACAGGATGTCGCGGCAGAAACCGAGCAGGCGGCTGGCCATCGTCCACCCGCCCAGCGTCGCGATCGCCCGGGCCAGCGCCATGGCGGACCGTCAGCGTTTCATGGACATGGGAGACGCAGGAAACATGGCGCCCGGACCCGCCGCGTCAATGCGCCTGTGGCAGGTCCATCTGGAGGATCGCCATGTGGAACGCATACGAAACCTCGCCGTCATCCTCGTCGACGTCACGATAGATCACCCCGATGAACTCCTGGCCGAGGTTGACCTCGACCGACCCGTCCGACTTGGGCGTTCCCAACCGCAGCCGCTCGGTCCCGAACTTCTCGCGGAGGTAGCCTTGCAAGCGTAAAACCTCAGACTGGTCCATCTTAACTCTCCGGGTTGTCAGATATGTGCTTTCGCGCAGGGGCTTTGCCTCATTCCGCCGCATCGGCCGCGGGCGGGCACTTGGCGGAACGCGACTTCCTGGACGTCGCGCCGCCGGACTTGGCCTTGGCCGTCCGTTTGCGGCCGGTCGGCCGCGGCGCCTTTTTCGCGGCAGGGCGCGGCAGGGCGACCTCCGCTTTCTTCTTGGGCTTGGCGGGCGCGCAATCGGGATCGCGCAGCGCGGCGATCAGGCCTTCATGCACTGCCTGGACCTTCGACGGATGCTCGACCTTCATGCCGAACAGATCCTTGGCGTAGAACACGTCGACTACCTGCTCGCCATAAGTGGAGATCTTAGCCGCATAGACCTGCAGGCTGAGATTGGCCAGCGCCCGCGTGACCGCGTAGAGCAGGCCCGGCCGGTCGCGGCCGTTTACCTCGATCACGGTATGACGGTTCGACACCTTGTTGTCGATCAGCACCCGCGGCTCGACCTTGAAGACCTGCGTCCGCGTCTGCAGCGGCCGGCGCTTGCCGAGCTCGGCGAGCGGGCGGATCCGGCCGGACAGCGTCTGCTCGATCAGGACCGAGAGCTTGGCCAGCTTGTCGGGGCGGGCGAAGGCTTCGCCCGACTCGTCCTGCACCAGGAAGCTGTCGAGCGCCATGCCGTTGTTGAGCGTGTTGATCTTCGCATCGACGATGTTCGCGCCGGACACCGCAAGCGCGCCTGCGATCCGGCTGAACAGGCCCGGGTGGTCGGTGGTGTAGATGGTGATCTCGGTGACCGCGCGCTCCGGCTCGACCCGCCGGTCGATCGCCAGCGGCAGGCCGGCTGCCTCGGACTCGCGGATGAAGCGCGCGTGCCGCGCCAGCGTCTCGCCGTCATAGGACAGCCAATAAGCCGCATGGCCGCGCTCGATATGCACTTTTAGCCGTTCCTCCGGCCAGTCCGCCAGGCGGCTTCGCAGCTCCGCGACGACGCCGTCGGAGAGGTCGCGCCGGCTCTCCGACGCATGCCCGCCGGCCATCACCGCTTCCGCGCGGTAGTAGAGATCGCGCAGCAGCGTCGCCTTCCAGTTGTTCCAGCGGCCCGGCCCGACGGCGCGGATATCGGCGACCGTCAGGCACAGCAGCAGGCGCAGCCGCTCCGGCGATTGCACGACCGCGACGAAGTCCTGGATCGTCTTGGGGTCGCTGAGATCGCGCTTGAACGCCGTGTTGCTCATCATCAGGTGATAGAGCACGAGCCAGCTCACGGTCTCCGTCTGCTCGGGCGTCAGGCCGAGGCGCGGGCAGAGCTTCTTCGCGAGCTCCGCGCCGATCTCCGAATGATCGCCGCCGCGTCCCTTGGCGATGTCGTGCAACAGCACCGCGACATATAGCGCCTCGCGCGACAGGACCTTGTGGATGACCTCGGTCGCCAGCGGATGGTCCTTGTAGAGCTCGCCCCGCTCGATCTGGTTGAGGATGCCGATGGCGCGGATCGTATGCTCGTCCGTCGTGTAGACGTGATACATGTCGTACTGCATCTGCGCCACGACGCGCCCGAAATCGGTGACGAACCGCCCGAACACGCCGGCCTCGTTGAGGCGCCGAAGCGTCAATTCGGGCTCTTCCGCCGCAGTCAGGATATCCAGGAACAACCGGTTGGCTTCCGGGTCCCGGCGCAGCTTGTTATCGATCCGCCTGAGATTGCGCGTGATCAGCCGCAAGGCTTCGGGATGGATGTCGAGCTTGCGGCGGTGCGCGACCTCGAAGAGTCGCAGCATCTCGATCGGCTTCCTGGCGAAATGATCCTCGGAGGCGACTGTGATGCGGCCGCCCCGGACGCTGAAACCTTCGACGTCGCGGCTGAACAGGCCGGTCGCGAGCCGGAGCAGGCCGCGGCGCTGGTGGCGCGCTTCCAGCGCGGCGCAGAAGATGCGCGTCAGGTCGCCGACGTCCTTCGCGATCAGGAAGTAATGCTTCATGAAACGCTCGACGCCGGACGTACCGGCGTGGTCGCGATAGCCCATGCGGCGCGCGAGCTCAGGCTGCAGGTCGAAGGTCAGCCGCTCTTCCGGCCGCTCGGTGAGGTAATGCAGATGGCAGCGCACGGTCCACAGAAAGTCCTGTGCCTTGTCGAAGCGGTCGACCTCCTTACGGGTGAACAGCCCTTCGTCGATCAGCTTTGCGACGTCGTTGACGCTGTACAGGTATTTTCCGAGCCAGAACAATGTGTGCAGGTCGCGCAGGCCACCCTTGCCATCCTTCACGTTGGGCTCGAGCACGTAGCGCGAGTCGCCCATGCGGCGGTGCCGCTCGTCGCGCTCGCGCAGCTTCGCCTCGACGAAATCCGGGCCTGTCGAGGCCGCCACATCCTTGAGGAAGCGCCGCCGCAGCTCGCGGAACAGCGCCTGCTCGCCCCACACGAAGCGGGCTTCCAGCAGGCCGGTGCGGATCGTCATGTCCGCCTTGGCCTGGCGGATGCAGTCGTCGACCGAGCGCGTGGCGTGGCCGACCTTGAGGCCGAGGTCCCACAGCGTGTAGAGCATATGCTCGACCATCTGCTCGCTGCGCGGCGTCTTCTTGTAGGGCAGCACGAACAGCAGGTCGACGTCCGACTTTGGCGCCAGCTCGCCCCGGCCGTAGCCGCCATAGGCGACGACCGACATCTGCTCGCCGGAAGTCGGGTTCGCGGTCGGATAGATCTTTTCCGACGCGACGTCGTAGATCACCCGGACGAGCTGGTCGATCAGGAAACAATGGCCCTGCACGGCGAACGTGCCGCTCTGATCCAGCTCGAAACGACGGCGGATCTCCATCCGGCCGGCATCGAGCGCCTTGCGGTAAAAACCGAGCATGGCCTGGCCGCGATCGCCCTCCGGCATGTCGCGCTCATAGGCCGCGACCGCCGCCGCCTGCAACGCCGCCCGG
>Ga0299914_10003199_pt1 | contig 11518 bp, 9 predicted proteins | sample RVTome_10_FD_201361 | JGI IMG/M metagenome (GOLD analysis project Ga0299914, IMG submission 201361) | Soil microbial communities from uranium-contaminated site in the Upper Colorado River Basin, Wyoming, United States - RVT153D57 (version 2) ... | reverse complement strand
CCTCGCTGCTGTGGCTCGAGGCGAACGCGATCTGGGCGCGCAGCAGGTCGATCCGCGCGTGTGGCAGCGCGTCCAGCGGTGCCCCCTCGGCGGTGGTGAGCAGGACGAGCGCCGTGTCGAACGCGCCGGCGCGCAGCATTACCTCCGCGGCGGCCAGGGCGCGCATCCCGCGCCGCGCCGGGTCCGGCGTCAATACCGTCGCCCGCTCCAGGAACGCGGCCGCTGCGGCGAGGCCCCCGCGCGCCTGCGCCCGGCCGGCCGAGCGTTCGAGCTCGTCGGCCACCGCCTCGTCGGGACCCTCGGCCGCGTAGGCGCGGTGCCACGCTCGGCGATCGGGGTCTCGCTGCGCGTCGGTCGCGCCGGCGAGCGCCCGGTGGACCTCGCGCCGCTCGTGCACGGGCGCGGCCGCGTAGGCGGCTGAGCGCACCAGCGGATGCCGGAACCGCACCCGCACGCCGATCTCGACGAGGCCCGCCGCTTCGGCCGGTTCCGCCGCGTCGAGCCCGATGCCGAGCTGCTCGGCTGCGCGCCACAACAAGGTCACGTCGCCGACCGGCTCGGCCGCCGCGGTTAGCAGCAGTCGTCGAGTCGCGGCCGGGAGTGACTCAAGCCTTCGCACGAAGCTCTGCTCGATCCGCTTCGCCAGGGGCGTCACGTGCGGAAGTCCAAACCCACCCGCGAGCTCGGCCAGGGTCATTCCCCGCGGCACCTCGAGCAACGCGAGCGGGTTGCCGCGTGACTCGGCGACGATACGATCCTGCACCAGCTCGTCCAGGCGTCCGGGCAGCACCGACTCCAGCAGCGCACGGGCGTCACCCTCACTGAGCCCGCCGACCACCAGCTCCGGAAGCCCCGCCAGCTCCCGCACCTCGCTAGGCTCCCGCACCGCGAACACCAAGCCGATCGATTCGGCCAACAAGCGGCGCGCAACGAATGCGAGCGCCAGGGCTGACGTCTCGTCCAGCCACTGGGCATCATCGACCACGCAGATGAACGGTTGTTCCTCCGCGACCTCGGAAAGCAGGCCGAGGACGGCCAGACCGACCACGAAGCGGTCGGGAGGCGGATTCGCGCTCAGGGCGAATGCCGTTTCGAGTGCATCACGCTGCGGGCCGGGCAGCCGCTCCCGCAGACCAAGCATCGGTGCGCACAGCTGATGCAAACCCGCATATGCGAGCTCCATCTCGCACTCGATGCCGGCCGTCCTCACGACGCGACAACCGGCCGCGCTCTGCACGAGGTATTTCAGCAGAGCCGATTTGCCGACGCCGGGCTCGCCGCGCACGACCAGCACGCGGCTCTGACCCGCTCGGACACGCTTTAGCAGGCGATCCAGGGCGGCGCACTCGTTGTCCCGACCGCGCAGCAAAATCGCCTCCGGCGAGCCAGCAGGGAATCGTCGCGACAGTTACTCCAAGCTACATCCGCGGCCCGGCGCTGCCAATCCGCCCCGCTTCTGTCGGCTGTGACGCGACTGGCGACCCACGCTGGCGTGTTGGCGGATTCGAAGGGGCACTTCAGGCCGGGATCCTCGGCCAAGAACAGATGAACCAGCCGCCACCAGCGGCGAGTCGGATCAGGAAGGGAGAGGAGATGAAGACCGTTGTCATCGGCGGGACCGGCCTCATTGGGTCGAAGCTCGTCGAGAAATTGCGCCGGGCTGGCCACGAGCCGCTCGCTGCGTCGCCTGAGTTGGGTGTGGACACGTACACCGGCAAGGGACTCGAGCAGGCGCTCGAGGGGGCACGGGTCGTCGTCGACGTATCGAACGCGCCGGTCTTGGACGACGCCGCGGTGCTCGACTTCTTTCAGACCACTTCTCACAACATCCTCGCTGTCGAAACCACGGCCGGCGTGAGTCACCACGTCGCACTCTCCGTCGTCGGCACCGACCGGTTGCCAGACAGCGGCTACCTCCGCGGAAAACTCGCGCAGGAGGAAGCTGTGAAGGCCGCTTCCGTCCCCTACACCATCCTTCGCGCAACGCAGTTCTTCGAGTTCATTGGCCGCATCGCCGACTCCAGCATGATCGGCGACACGATTCACCTTCCACCCGTGCTGGTTCAGCCCGAGGCGGCCGATGACGTCGCGGCGGCGCTCGCAGAGGTTGCTCTGAGTGAACCAGTGAACGGCATCATCGAGCTCGCAGGACCCGAGCAGTTCCGGCTCGACGAACTCGCCCGTCGCGTCCTCAACGCGAACAACGACCCACGCCGGGTGACTGCCGACGTCCATGCGCGCTACTTCGGCGCGGAACTCGACGAGCACTCGCTTACGCCCGGCGACAACCCGCGCATTGCCGCGACTCGCTTGGAGGACTGGCTCGGCCGGTCCGTGGCAATGCAAACGAACCACGGGAGCTAGAGGAGGGCAGCAGCAAACCGACGATCGTTCTCGTTCACGGCGCACTCGCCGAGTCGGCGAGCTGGAGCAGCTTCATCGACTCGCTGGGGGCGCACCCGTCAGTCCGAGAACGCAGGTTGGAAGTCAACGGCAGAGCCCAGAGGCACTGGCCAACGGACCGAGGAGGCGGGAGTGGACGCCCGACTGTTGGAGCCTAGAGAACCAGGCGTAGGGCCAACCACGGAGGCCGTCGGCACGGAGGCAGGCGGGCTAGACCAGGCTGCGTCAGTTTTCATCGGCGCGCGACCTGGGCTTTTCAAGATTGCATACCGAGTCCTTGGAAGCGTGGGTGAGGCCGAAGACGTCGTGCAGGATGTCTGGCTGCGGTGGCAAGGCACGGACCGGACGGTGGTGCTGGACCCTCCGGCGTTCCTGGCGGCGACAACCACCCGTCTCGCCATCAACGTCGCCCAGTCCGCCCGTAGACGCTACGAGGCACCCGTCGGCCGTATCCTCCCTGAGCCGGTTGACAGCGGCCTTGGCCCTGAAGCGGGAGTTGAGCGACAAGACGCGGTTGAAATGGCGCTCCTCCTGCTGATGGAGAAATTGACGCCTGCAGAACGAGCGGCTTACGTGCTGCGTGAGGCATTCGCCTATCCGTACCGGAAGATCTCCGAGTTCCTTCATCTTGGTGTCGCCAATACCAGACAACTGGTGAGGCGTGCCCGCAAGCGCCTCGCGACGGAGCGACGAGCGCCGGTGAGCTCAGCAGATCATCGGCATCTCGTGCGGGCGTTTCTCGCGGCAGCACAGACCGGCGAGCTCGCTGTTCTGGAAGAACTCCTAGCCATGGAAGCTGCCGGCCGCACCGACGAGGTCACGCGCGTGCGAGACAGATCGCCCCACCCAGGCCTCCTCCCCGACCTTGGAAGGTGACGAGCCCCATGGATCTGACAGTCTGCCCCGAGTGCTCTGCTCCGGCCGAGATTGAGTGGCGCGCCGTCCTGGAGAGCACCCACGGCCCGATCGAACACGCCAAAGTTCACTGCGTAAACCAGCACTGGTTCCTCCTTCCGGTTGCCAGCCTTGCTCGCTCTCGTCCTCACCAAGGTCAAGCCGGTTCTCCGGTCGAGAGTGCTGCTCGAGCGAGTGTGGTCGAGGGCGAACCACGGCGGTCTTGAGCCGTGCGGTCGGGAGACTGCGACCGGATGCGTCACACCCGAACCGCCTATCCGGTCCTCGTTCATAGAGGCCCAAAGACAAGGAGACCATCGTGAGCAAACACTTCCTCGAGACGGCGGCGCAGAAAATCGCGGACGCTACCTCGAAACCTCCGTTCCTGTACGAGCTCGGCCCCGACGGCGCGCGAAAGGTGCTGGACGACATCCAGGCAGCGCCGGTTGCGATGCCTGAAGTGGACGAGAAATGGATCACTGTTCCCGCCGAAGTCGGCGACGTGCGAGTCCGCATCGTGAAGCCACGAGGCACCTCAGGAGTCCTCCCCACCATCCTCTACGTGCATGGCGGCGGTTGGATTCTGGGTAACGCCGGAACCCATGACCGCCTCGTGCGCGAGCTGGCGGTCGGTGTGAACGCCGCAGTCGCGTTCGTCGAATACGACCGCTCTCCCGAAGCCAGGTACCCGGTTGCCATCGAGCAGGCGTACGCCGCCGCGCAGTGGATCACCCACCATGGAATCGCCGAGGGCCTTGACGCGAGCCGTCTCGCGGTCGCCGGTGACTCCGTTGGCGGCAACATGGCCGCAGCATTGGCGATCCTCGCCAAGCGACGCGGAGACATCACGTTCGTGCACCAATCCCTGTACTACCCGGTCACCGACGCCGCCCAGGACACGGATAGCTACCGCGAATTCGCCCAGGGACCCTTCCTCACCGCCAAGGGGATGGCCTGGTTCTGGGATGCCTACCTGCCCGAGAAGGACAAGCGCGCCGAAACCACTGCCTCGCCGCTGCGGGCAACCATCGACGAGCTCGCCGGGCTACCGGGGGCCTTCGTCATCGTCGACGAGAACGACGTCCTGCGCGACGAGGGCGAAGCCTACGCCCGCAAGCTCACCGAGGCTGGTGTGCGCACCACCAGCGTTCGCTACAACGGCATCATCCACGACTTCATGATGCTCAACCCCGTACGCGAGACAGCCGCAACGACCGGCGCCATCGAGCAAGCAATCCACGTGCTTCGCAAGGCACTCAAGACCGACTAGACCCCGGACTGGGCCACGAGACCACGATGCGTTGCCCACCCTCGCGAGCTCCCCAAGCACGTCGATCAGTCCATCACCATCAGGAGGAGAAAGTCATGACCCATCAGAAGCCGACAGTCGTTCTCGTGCATGGCGCGTTTGCCGAATCAGCAAGCTGGAATGACCTCATCGGGAAGGAGCCAACGAGATGAGTGCGCTGCCGAACATCGTCCTGGTGCATGGCGCGTGGGCCGACGGGTCCAGTTGGAGCGCCGTCATCCAGCGCCTACAGGCCGACGGCTACACGGTCACCGCTCCCCAGTTCCCGATGACCGCGCTGGCCGATGACGTCGCCCGGCTACGCCAGGCGCTGACCCGCCAGCACGGCCCGACCGTCGTCGCCGGCCACTCCTATGGCGGCCAGATCATCACCGCCCTCGGCACCGACGCGCCCAGCGTCGTCGGTCTGGTCTACATCGCGGGGTTCGGACTTGACGAAGGCGAGTCGATCGGAGCGCTGCTGGGGCAGGCACCGCCGACCCCGGCCCTGGCGCACCTCGACGTCGACCAGCAGAGCTTCGCCTGGCTCCCTGAGGACGACTTCGTCACCCACTTCGCCGCCGATGTCGATCCGGTCAAGGCCAGGGTCATGTTCGCGGTCCAGCAGCCGTTGCACTGGAGCGCCCTTGAGGAGGTGATGGGTGTCCCGGCCTGGAAGTCGCTGCCGTCCTGGTTCCTGGTTGCCGACGGTGACCAGGCGATCCCGCCCGATGCCCAGCGGCAGTTCGCCGCCCGCATGGGCGCAACGACCATCGAGGTCCCGACCAACCATGTGGCGATGGTCTCCCACCCCGACGAAGTGCTGAACCTCATCACGACGGCCGCCCAAGCCGTACCGGCTGCAACCTGAATTGGACGACCACTAACCCATTGCCGATGGGAGAACACATGGAAGGGCCATCACGACGAAAGTCGTAGTTATCGGTGGAACCGGGCTCAAGACAGGCGTCATCGGCGGAAGTGCACTCGTCGGATAGTCGCTGCACTCGAACGGTGCATCCGTGGTCGTCTACGTGTCGCATACCTCTTTCGGGACGTTGGGAACCACGGAAGCATAGGGGTGTTCATTGCGTGTCAAGTCGATCGTGAGCCCGCATACGCTGCGACGCGGTTCGCCGTTCGGGCTTGCGGGATCGTGAGCGATCGTCACTGTGGAATGTGGGTGCATGGGGGTGGCGCTATGGCGCGGCCGAGACCATGGTTGCGACCCATGGTCGCGCGTGATCGAGACGAGGAGCACCGGCAGGCGAGCTGGCTCGAGTTGTTCTTCGATCTGTCCTTCGTTGTGGCGGTAGCCCAGGTTGCTGTCCAGTTGGAGCACTACCTCGCCGAGGGCGACGTCGCGCGTGGCGTGACGGTGTACCTGATGGTGTTCGGCGCGATCTGGTGGGCGTGGGTGTCGTTCACGTGGTTCGCCAATGCCTTCGACACCGACGACGTGCCGTACCGCCTGCTGATGATGGTGATGATCGCAGGGTCGTTGGGGCTCGCGGCCGGGGTTCCCCAGCTGGCTCACCTGGACTTTCGAATTGGTGTCATCTCATACGTGGTGATGCGACTGGCCTACGTGGCGCAATGGGGACGTGTGTTCCGTGGCGGCGACCCTGCCTGGCGACCGGTCGCAGCAAAGATGATCATACTCACCACTACTCTCCAGGCCGGCTGGGTGCTCTTCCTGCTGGTGCCGCTCGATTGGCGCATCCCGATCTTTGTTCCCTTGTTCATTATCGACGTGGCGATCCCGATCTCCGCCGGCTGGGACGCCCGGATGGGCGGTCACCGTGGTCATATCGTCGAGCGGTACGGCCTGTTCACGATCATCGTGCTTGGCGAGTCCATCGCTGCTGCGACCATCGCCGTCGGTGGCGCGATCGAAGCCCAGGCCGGGTCTTACCAGTTGCTCGTTCTCGCCGGCGGCGGATTGATCGTGGTGTTCTCCCTTTGGTGGATCTATTTCGATTTCACGACTGGCGGAGCTCCGGCGGGCAGTCGCTCCTCGCAGTACATATGGGGATACGGTCACTATTGGCTGTTCGCCGCGATCGCCGCAGTTGGTGCCGGCCTGGCGCTCTCGGTGGAATGGCTCATTGATCACGATCAGCTCGCGCTACCTGAGCAGGGAGTCGCCATGGTGGTCGGTGCGGCGGTAGCAACGATCTTACTGGTGTTGATGTTCATAGAATCCGTTGCCGAGCGCGGATACGCGCGGCGTGATGTGCTGATGAAGCTTGTCGGAGCGCTCTGGGCGATCGGCGCGGCCCTTCTCGCACCCATCCTGACGGTACCCGGGAGCGTGCTGCTGATCGGGCTGATGCTCGCCGCAATAGTGGCCTACGGCGTGGTGCTCGAGCACCGGTTACACGTCGAGGCAAAAGTTGAGCAGATGTCATCCGGCCACAAGTAAAGGGGGTGGCGAGTGCTGCCCGACGCAGGTCATCGCGGGGCGACGAGCGGGATCGGGCTTGAGGTCGCGATTGAGTGTCGAAGCTCGATCCGCTCACCGCCGCCCTCCGGCCCACTGGTGGCGTCCGTGGCCCACGGTTCAGGATGCGCCACGTACGGCACGCCGACAATCCGCCGGTCCGATGCTTCCGCGAACCCGCGTCCGTGGAACCTCCATACGGAGGAGAACAGGGTTCCTGCCGGGTATCGCGGCTGTTGCACCTCGGACGCCGACTCAAGAGGAGATCATGGAGCTTCCAGCATCCGAATCTGCGGGGCAGCAGCCTGCGGCATCGATCGTTGCCGACGTCATGCGCCCGGCCGCGACCACGGTCGAAACTGAGGGGCACCTTGCCGCTGCGGCGTATCTGATGAACCACGCCGATCAAAGCGCGCTGGTCGTTGTCGACGAGGCGGACCGGCCGATCGCGTTGATCACAGAGGCCGACCTGCTGCGCGCCGTCGCCCATGGCGCGGATACAGGGCGGGAGCGCATCTCGGCCTGGATGGACCGCGAACCGCCGACAGTAAGCCCCGACACAGTGGTGATGGAGGCGCTGCAGATCATGGTGGCGACGGGCACACGGCATCTGCCAGTCGTCGCGGATGGTCGGCTGGTGGGCATCGTCGCTATCAGCGATCTGATGGGCGCTGTCGTGCACAGCGTCCGGTTGGCCGCCGCAGTGGTGTTCGTTTCCGACCTAGCCCGATCGCTGAGCTTCTACCAGCCGCTGCTGCGATACCCCATCACCGTCGGCGACGCTGACGCCGCCTTGCTCACTGGACCGAACGGATCCCAGCTCTACCTCCGCCAAACAGGGGACCGCTCGATGCCCCGAGACGGGTTCGGCGTGCAGTGGGTCGCATGGACCGCAGGTGACGCCCATGACCTGGACCGGTGCAGCGAGGTGCTTAGGGAACGCGGCGCCTACGTGGGTTGCGACACCAGCGAAGGCATCACGTTGCTGGAGGGCCGCGATCCCGACGGTCTCCCCGTCATCATTGTCTACCCGGGGGCCGAGCGTGCGCCCCGCCATGTGATCCACGATCGCATCCGCCGGGCGTGAATGCGACGCGAAGCGGATCAAACCGTTGACAAGGGCGGGCCGCCAGGCCTGACGGCCCCCGACGTCATCGACGTCTGCGAAACTCGGGGCTCGCGACGGCGAACTAGCATCCTGAACCTCGCCGTTCTGCAACCGTTGCCGACCACAGTTGTCGGGACGGGACAACGTCCGGCGCTCTGCGCCGGCGGCCAACCCGCGTGCGGTTACGCTGGAGGAGCGTCGCTGATCATCTCGATGCCGGGTCTTAAGCCTGTCCATCGGCTCATAGCGAAGCCGAACCCAAAGACGTTCGCGCCAACGCCGAACCATTTACCCGGCGCGATGGCGAGTCGAACGCCGCCAACGCCGCCTGTACCCCGACCTGGCCGACCTGGGCGCCGACGTGAGGCGGTTACCTTGAGCAACGAGTCGCGCCCAGGCGCGTGGAAGGCTCCAGCGGGTAGGTGCATAGTGGTAACCGCGGCTGGCGACTGGCGACCAGGGAGCACAATCATGGGCACACGACACACACCGGTTAGCGGCCTAGCATCCGTAGGATTCTCGGTCATGCGGTACGGGCTGGCGACGACCTTCTTGTGGGTTGGGGCACTTAAGTTCAAAGACTATGAGGTTGAGAACGCAGAGCCCCTGGTCACGGCGAGTCCGCTGACCTCGCGGCTTCATGAGAAGCTGGGCGCACAGAAGCTCGCGCGACTCATCGGGGTTACGCAGATGACCGTGGGCTCTTTGATCGCGGCGAAGCCGATTTCGCCCCAAGCCTCGGCGGTTGGCAGCTTCGCGGCCGCGGGGATGATGCTCGGTACGCTCAGCTTCCTGGTCACGACGCCGGAAGCTTGGCAGGAGGGGCAGGGGGTGCCGCAGCTGTCCATGTTGGGCGAGGCCCTATTGAAGGACAGCGTGCTCCTCGGCGCCTCCCTCCTGACGGCTGCCGACTCGCTGCGAGCCGCTCACGCCGCTAGTCGGTCGTAGAGCGCTCCGCGACCGAGTATCCGCGGCGCGGCCGGCCCGCGACCGTGGCAAACCGGCACCGTGTAGACAACGTGATGCGCGTGGTCGGCGGTGAGCTGCATGGCTGCAAGCTGGTGACTCGTCCCGAAGGAGATCTGCCGCATCCGCAGTGATCCGCAAGCCAGTGTTCAGGACCTGCGCCGCTCGGTTCGCCGGGTTGCCGAGGAAGAGCAGCCAGCGGTCGGCGCGACTCCGGTCGCCGAACCGGGCCTAATCAGGGCAGATAGGATTACCGTCGAGGATTCGACCACTCAACGCGTGGCATGGCTTGTGGCACGAAATGCGGGTGACGAGAGGGAGCAAAGTGAGAACCCGTCTGATGGCCAGAGCCATTTCCGCAGGTCAGCGGCGCGCCCCGAGGGATTCGAACCCCCAACCTTCTGATCCGTAGGGAGAATGATCACACCTCATCTGGCCTCTACCAGCATCTTTACCAACACGATCGTCCCCGCAGGCCATGCCAGACCCCACGGTTCCACCTCGTTTCATGCCACAAACCATGCCAGCGGAGGGCACTCAGTACTCTCGTCCGGCCTGTCGACGGACTCACGCTTGCACGGCAGACTCACGAGCTTCCACGGCCCAGCCTCCCGGGCCGTGAGCGCCGACAGCGTGAGCGTCCCGCCGCTCGGGCGTCAGGTCCCCGCAATCGCGCTGGCAGCCCTGCGGGCGGCTAGTCTGCGGCGCAATCGACATACGCCAGTGAGTTTAGAAGTCCCAGACCTTGACCTCGTCAAGCACGTTTGGAACCTCTACGATCGCAGACCTCGGATGCGACTGGAGGAGCTGTCGGATCGTGCGCACGGTGACGTATGACGCGACGATCAACTCGCGCTGGGTCGTCCAAACGGCTGGATCGTGCTCGTTCTCCTTGACGTCGTGCGCGACGGACGAGCGATCGCTACGGATATTGCGCATATGCTTGACCGCGGATGGAACGAGCCCATCGGGGTCGTGACGGACGACCTTGTGCAGCCAGTCCTTGAGCATTGCGATGGTTCCGCGCGGTGCCATGTACTCGTTGCCAAACGTGTCGGTCCTCTGCTCATGGACGTCGACTCGCCCCTTGAAGAACTCTCGATCCATGTTGTCGATCAGCATCTTGTTGAGCTGTTCGACGAAGTTGCTCAGCTCGCGCTTCGTGGGCCGGATGACGTAGCCGAAATCGGTAGGACGATTCGTGTCGGTGTAGGTGTGGCGGTAAAGGTGCGGGTATTCGATCGCGTCGCATAGATCGTTGACCATCTCCATCTCGCGGAGCATCGCCTCATACGGGCTGATCCGGTCCGGAAACTCGCCGAGGATGTGGGGCTTCACGAAGTCGGGGTGGAGTACCCAGTCCTGTCGTTCGTGCTCGAACGACTTCCAGTAACCCTGCTCGGTGGGGCTGAGGTCACGAAGATAGCGCAGCGGGACCCCGATAACGATCTCGTCATTCCCCGGTTCCTTGTCGAACCCAACGCCAATCGTGGCGAGGAACGTGTCCTCGGCAACCCCGGTGCCGGAAATCCGGCCATCGATATCGAACGTGTAGTCGTACCGGGGATCATCGCGATAGCGGCCAAGGACTGCGGGGTCAAAGAAACGAGGTTCGAGCTGGCTGTAGCCGAGCGCAAGCTGAGTGGTGTAAGGCTCATCGGGGTACCTGGCGCCTGCTCCGTGCTCTTTGAGAAACCGGCGCGTCGGGTAGAGGATCGCCGAGTCGATCCCCCCGCGCCGTTCGACCTCCGCCGCATTCTGCGCCGGCGACTCCTGCGGGAATCCGATGATGTGGGGGTTCACCATCTGATGCCCGAAGTTGGCGTAGACATCGCCCTCGGCGATCAATTCGACTACGAGGGGCTTGAGCGCATCTGGCAGCGAGTACGCGGACATGCCGTTGAAGTCCGGCGACGCGAGATACACGTCCGCGATGTTCGCGGAGATCTTTTGCTTCGCCTGGTCGCGATCGGACAGGTTCTTCTCCGCCACCCAACTCGTCCTTCCGAGTGGAACCAGTCTGCGCCCTCACTTCGCGGACGCGGAGGAAGCTTTAAACAGACTCGCGACCTGATCGCGGCCTGGACCTCCATCTCATCGCCGAAGCGCGAGTTGCACGTAAAGAGCAATGGTCGCACAGAGTGGCGATTCACATTCTGTCTGCGGCCACGCATGTCGACCACGCCGTCACGCGTCCAGCGTGGGCGGCGGATCACGCGGGTCGGTGCGAAGCTGGGTGGGTGGAGCCGCGAAGGACTCGAACCCTAACCGCCCGATTACAAGGCGGATGCTCTGTGCCTCACCTGGCCCCAACCAGCAACTACAACCACATCGCCGACCCCACGGGCAGCCCAATCTCCCATCAGGTCAATCCACTTCGCACCACGAACCGCACCACGCACTGCGCGTCTGATGA
>Ga0299914_10003198_pt1 | contig 11523 bp, 17 predicted proteins | sample RVTome_10_FD_201361 | JGI IMG/M metagenome (GOLD analysis project Ga0299914, IMG submission 201361) | Soil microbial communities from uranium-contaminated site in the Upper Colorado River Basin, Wyoming, United States - RVT153D57 (version 2) ... | reverse complement strand
CCACCACCGCGTACTCGGTCATCTGGTCGCCGTAGTAGATCCGGGGCTGGTCGGTAGTCAGCTCGGGCACGGTGGTGTTGGCCCGGCACCGGTCCCCGCCGACCTGCTCCTCGGCACCCTCCTCCGCGGTGCCGAGGAAGCCGGAGACGAAGTACGGCCGGCCGTTGCAGACGATCTCGCTGGCCGGCGCGCCCACCATGCCGTACCCGTGGCTGTAGTAGCTGTGCCGGTTCTGCCACTGCTGCTGCTGCGGGGTCAGCCCGGCGTCCGAGATCTGGCGCAGCCCGACCACGTAGTCGGTCGGGCGCTGCCCGTCCTGGTTGTCGTACCGGACCACGTCCAGCTTCTCGCCGAAGCCGTAGAACCCGCGCACCTGCTGCAGCTGGGTGTAGGTCTGCGGCAGCACCTCCGGGTCCAGCAGCCGGATGCTGGCCTGCAACGCCTCGTCGTCGATCATCTCCTCCGGCGGGGTGTCGGTGGTGCCCGGATAGGGCAGCATCTCGGTGTCGTCCAGGTCGAACGCGTACCGGGTGGCCTGGATGCTGCGCTCGATGTAGGGCAACTCCTTGTCCCGCAGGGTCGGGTCGACGTTGAAGGTCTGCACCGCCCACGGGTAGATCCCGCCGATCACGATCGCGGCCAGCACCAGCAGCCCGAGCGCCATCCCGGGGTAGGTCAGGTTCCGGAACACGGCGTTGGCGAACACCAGGATCGCGATCGCCACCATCACCGCGATCCACATCAGCATCTGCTTGGCCGGCAGCAGCGCGGTCACCCCGGTCGCGCCGGCCCCGTACAACCCCAACGGCGCGTTGAGCTCGAGCATCAGGCCGCGCTGGTCCAGCCAGTAGGCGACCGCCTTGAGCAGGACGAACAGCGCCACCAGGATGGACAGGTGGGCGCGGGCGGCGGTGGTGACCCGGTCCCCGACCCCCTGCAGCCGGACCGCCCCGTACAGGTAGTACATCGCCAGGGCGCCCAGCAGTGACAGGACCACCACGGCAAACCCGACCCCGAGCAGGAACCGGTAGAACGGGTACTGGAAGACGTAGAACCCGGCGTCGATGCCGAGCTCCGGGTCGGCGTACCCGAACTCGCCGCCATTGCGGAACAGCATCCACTCTTCCCACCGGCCCTGCGCGGTGAGCCCGGCGAACAGCCCGATCAGGACCGCCAGCAGGGTGATCCACAGACCGATCCGGGGGGTGAGCACCATCCGGTAGCGCTCCAGCGAGGCCTGCTCCGGTGAGTGCGGTCGCAGCAGCGGGCGCATCCGGTAGGCCAGATAGAGGTTAGCCCCGACGATCACCGCCATCCCGAGCCCGATCGCCAGGAACAGGCCGATCCGGGTGAACAGCATCCGGCGGAACACCTGGGTGAACCCGACCTCCTGATACCACAGGACCTCGGTCCACAGGTCCACCACCGTGCCGAGCATCATGAACAGCACGAGCACGCCCACGACCACTCCGATGGTCACCTTGGCACGCCGGCTCAACCCAGGCAGGGGCCGTCCTTCACGTACGACCAAAACCAGCTCCGCAACTGTCGCAATCGTCTTTGGGCAGGACCGAGCCTACCCGTTGGTTCAGCAGCCGGTCGGCGCGCGGTCGGCGCGCAGGTCGGCCAGCCCGGCCAGCGCTTGTTCCAGCGTGCCGACCCGGATCAGGGTCATCCCGGGTGGGGCATTGGCCAGCGCCTCGGCGCAGTTCGGGGAGGGAACCAGGAACGCGGTGGCACCGAGCTGGCCGGCCGCGACCAGCTTCTGGGCGATCCCACCGATCGCCCCGACGTTTCCGAGCTCGTCGATCGATCCGGTGCCGGCGATGATCCGCCCGCCAGTCAGGTCCTCCGGCTCCAGCTTGTCGATTATGCCCAGCGCGAACACGAGCCCGGCGCTCGGACCGCCGATGTCCTCCAGCCCGATCGTGACCTCGAACGGCGCGTCCACCTGGTAGGTGACCGCCACCCCGAGCCGGGGGGTGTCGTCTTCGCCGACCGCCGCGGTGGTCACCTCGGTCCGGCCCGGTTCGCCGTCCCGCCGGTAGCCGATAGCCAGGGTGGTGCCGGCCGGCTGGGCGGTGACCAGCCGCTGCAGCGTGGGCACGTCGGTGACCTCGGCCCCGTCCACGGTCTCGATCACGTCGCCGGCCGCCAGCCGGCCGTCGGCCGGCGTCCCCTCGGCCACCGAGGCCACCGCGACCACCGACGGGTAGCCGAGCTGCCGCAGCGCCGCCGTCTCGGCCGCGGTCTGCGACCGGGTGAACTGCTCGGCGTTGCGCTGCTCCACCTCCTCCGGGGTCTGGTCCGGCGGGAAGATCAGCTCCTCCGGCACCACCGCGTCCTCGGCGTCGAACCAGGCGTAGATCGCGTCCAGCAGGTCGACCTCCGAGTCCACCGAGACCGTGGTCATGTGCAGCTGCCCAGCGGAGTCGGTCACCGACACGCCGTCGCCCTCAACCTGGATCACCGGCTCGCCGCCGTCCTCGCCCAGGGTGTCCCAGGTCGGGCCGGGCTCCAGCACCACGTACGGCACCGGCGCGACCATCACTCCGACGCTGAGCACCATTACGATGACCGCACCCACCAGCACGGTGACCCCTCGCCGTTGCATACCGGCCAGCGTAGCCGCGCCCTGCCTGCCGCCCGGTGCGGAGCGTACCGTGGAGGGGTGCCTGACAACCCGTTCGGCTTCGCCGTACCCGGCGGACAGCCTCCCGATCCGACTGACCCGCAGCAGATGCAGCAGCTGCTCGCGCAGCTCCAGCAGCTGCTCGCGTCGCCCAGCGCCGCCGGCCCGGTCAACTGGGAGCTGGCCCGGCAGGTAGCCGCCAGCCACCTCCAGTCGGTGGGGGATCCGGCCGTGACCACCTCCCAGCGGGACGGGGTGGTGGAGGCGCTCCGGCTGGCCGACCTGTGGCTCGATCCGGCCAGTGCGCTGCCCTCCGGGGTGCAGGCCAGCGGGGCCTGGAACCGCAACGAGTGGGTCTACCACACCTTGGAGGTCTGGAAGAAGCTCTGCGACCCGGTCGCCTCCCGGATGGTGGGGGCGATGAACGACCTGGTGCCGCAGGAGGCGCAGGGCAGCATCGGCCCGATGCAGACGATGGTGAAGGCGCTCGGGGGCGCGCTGTTCGGGGGCCAGCTCGGGCAGGCGCTCGGTTCGCTGGCCGCCGAGGTGCTCTCGGCCGGCGACATCGGGCTGCCGCTCGGCCCGGCCGGCACCGCCGCGCTGCTGCCGGCCAACATCGCCGAGTACGGGGACGGCCTGTCCATCGACGCCGAGCAGGTCCGGTTGTATGTGGCCCTGCGGGAGGCCGCCCACCAGCGGCTGTTCGGGCACGTGCCGTGGCTACGCGGCCACGTGCTCAGCGCGGTCGAGAGCTACGCCGCCGGGATCCGGGTGGACCGGGAGGCGGTCGAGGAGGCGATGAGCCGGTTCGACCCGGCCGACCCGGAGTCGATGCGGGAGCTGCAGGTCGAGGGGATCTTCTCGCCCGAGTCCAGCCCCGAGCAGACCGCCGCGCTGACCCGGCTGGAGACCGCGCTGGCGCTGGTCGAGGGCTGGGTGTGCCACGTGGTGGACGCCGCGGCCACCGACCGGCTGCCGAGCGCGGTCCGGCTCTCGGAGACCTTCCGCCGCCGCCGGGCCGCCGGCGGGCCGGCCGAGCAGACCTTCGCCGCGCTGGTCGGGCTGGAGCTGCGGCCGCGCCGGCTGCGGGAGGCCAGCGCGGTGTGGGCGGAGCTGACCACCCACCGCGGGATCGACGGCCGGGACGCGGTCTGGGACCACCCGGACCTGCTGCCGACCGAGCAGGACTTCGCCGACCCGGCCCGGTTCGCGCAGAACCCGCCCGACCTGGAGTACCTGCCGCCGGACCTGCCCCCGGAGCCGCCGGCCGGCGACCGCTGAGCCGCCGCCCGCGGCGGCTACGAGGTGGCGGCCGCCACCCCCTCCAGGTAGCCGCGCGCCCGCTCGGCCTTCGGATAGCGCCCCACCAGCGCCCAGAAGTAGCTGCCGTGGGTCGGCACGATCAGGTGTACGAGTTCGTGCAGCACCACGTAGTCGAGAACCCATTCCGGCATCCCGCGGACCCGCTCGGAGATCCGGATCGCGCCGTCCTCCGGGGTGCACGACCCCCACCGGCAGTGCTGGTTCGCCACCCACCGCACACTCACCGGCGACAGGTCGTACTCCGCCAGATAGCGCGTCGCCAGCTTCGTTGCCCGCTCGGCCAGATCCCGGTCGGTGCGGCGGTTGCGGGCGTGCCGGGTGGCCAGCCGGATCAGCATCCGCTCCACCCACTCGGTCTCCTCGGCCCGAGAGAACCGGTCCGGGATGAGCACGACCACCCGCTCCCCGTCCCGGTAGGCGGAGACCGTCCGCCGCCGGCGCCGGCTGCGGCGCACCTCGACAGCGGCGCCGGTCGGGACTGCCGCCGGGTTGCTGTTCACTATCGCACGCTATCGCCACCGGGCCCCCGGCGCCAGATGGCGCCATGAGAAGGTGGTCTTACGGGAGAGTTGCCCGGCGTGTCCGCGCTAGCCTGACTTGTCCAGCGTGTCCTGCCAGGCACACTGCACGGATGGGCAGCAGACGCTGCCCGGGACGACCTAAGGGGTGAACCGTGGCCGAGACGGCCCAGACGTACAACGGCTACTGCGTCAAGTGCAAGGCGAAGCGAGACTTCGAGGGCACGATCGCCATCTCCAAGACCGGGATGCGGATGGCCAAAGGCAAGTGCCCGGTCTGCGGGACCACGGTCAACCGGATCCTCGGCAAGGCGTAGCCGCACCCGACGGGCGGCCCGGCCGCCGCCACCGCACCGACCGCAGTTGTCGATGCGGCGACACTCGTCCCACCGCTGCCTGTGGATAACTGGCGCCAGTCTGTGGATAGGCGAGGCCCCGGGCGTGTCGGCCTGTGGATAACCCGCCTGAAACCTGGCCAGGCGGTGACAGCCTGTCATCTCATGACAAGCGAACCAACCTCCCTCCGACCGGGGCCGCTGCTCCGGCCCACCCTGCTCCCCGGCCTGCGCCGGCTGTGGCGCGACCGGCGCCGCCTGCAGCTCGGCGTCGACCCGGCCCGCGCGGTCGTGCTGGAGCTGCCCGATGCCGGCGCGGCCCGACTACTCGACCTGCTGGACGGCGCCCGCTCCGAACGGGCCGTGATCGCCGACGCGGCCCGGGCCGGGATCGCCGAGCGGGACGCCCGGCTGCTGCTGGCCGCGCTCCGGGCTGCCGGGTTGGTGATCGGCGCCCAGAATCTGCTCCCGCCCCGGCTGCCCGGCCCGGTCCGGCACCGGCTGGCCGACGAGGCGGCGGCGCTGGCGCTGCGGCACGCCGCCGCGCCCGGCACCCGGCACACCCCCGGCACCCCGGCCCAGATCCTGCGCCGCCGGGCGGCCGCCCGGGTGACGGTGGCCGGGCACGGTCCGCTGGTGGCACCGGTGGCGCTGGCGCTGGCCCAGGCCGGGGTGGGCCACGTCTGGCCGGCGCTGGCTCAGGCCGGGGTGGGCCACGTCTGGCCGGCGCTGGCCGACCCGCCAGTGGCCGCTGGCCCGGAACAGCCGGTGGCCGGCGCCGACCCGGCGGCGGCGATCAGCCGGGCCGCGCCGGGGGTGCGGACCGAGCCGCTCCGCCGCGGCGAGGCCAGCTTCGTGGTGCAGGTCGGCGCCGCCGGCCCGGCCACCCTGGCCGCCGCCGGGTACGCCCGGCGCCGGCTCGCCCACCTGGCGGTGTCGGTCCGGGACGGCGTCCCAGTGGTCGGTCCGCTGGTGCCTCCCGGCGGCGCGCCTTGCCTGAACTGCCTGCAACTCATGCGTTAGCCGGGGTCTCGACCGTTCCGGGCCGGAGGCGAGTCCAGGGCACGCAGCTGCCCACGTCCTGCTCCGGCAAAGACGGAGCCGAGGACCTGGAGGTCGTCGACCTTCGCGTCCAGCTCGCGAAGCTCCCCCACCTCCGCCTCCATCGCCGTGACGCGCTTCTCCAGCACCCGTGCTTCGTCCCGCAGCGACTCCATGGCCTCGCGGATCATCTCTGCGCACTCGGCCCCGGCGGCCCGGACCGCTTCGAGCACCCAGGCGGTGTTCCGGTCGTCGCGGGCGCACATGATCGAGCAGGCTACCCCTGCGATCAGCGCGAGCATCCCGGCGGAGCCGGAGATGACGGTGGCGGCCACGGCGGCGGTTATCGTCTGGTCCGGTCCGCCGAGCAACGCCAGGACTAACCAGGCCATCCCGGCCGCAGCGAAAACGCCGACGGAGCTGCCGCCGATAACAATCAACCAGTGGTAGACCGCCCACATCGACTGTGACTGTGACTCCGCTGTCATGGCCCTGTTCCCTTCGGGGCGTCGCTGCCCGGCGTTGGGCGGCCGGTCTCGGGGGGCCACCTGAAACTTTCGTCATCCCTCTCTACCGCAGCGGGGTCGGCGGGCGGAATGGCACTATCCGTCATTGGCCGATCACCCGAACGATGGTCAACTGCAATTCGCGTAACCCCAGCGGGTGGTGGCTCGTTAACGCCCCGGGGAGGGCGACAAGATGTCAGCGACGGTGGTGGGGTACGTGCCGCAGGTGCGCCTGGCGACACGGTATCAGCGTGAGATCAGCCGGCACTGCGCCCGCCACAGGCTGAGGCTGGTCCACGTCACCGGGCATCCGCAGACGGCCCGGGCGATGCTGGACGCCGGCCGGGTGCGGCATGTGGCGGTGGCCCGGCTGGACCATGCCCGGCTGGTGTGGCCGGAGCTTGCGGTGGCGGAGCGGCGCCGGCACGTACCCGGGCTGGTGGTCGTCGGGGGGGCGCTGGGTGTGGTGGCGGCGTGGGCCAGGCCCCGGCCCGCCCTGGCCGTACTGGCCGCAGCGGCGGCGGCGGCGGCCGGTGCCGGTGGGGTGCTGTGGGCGCCACCGCCAGGCCCGGCGGGTGTGCCCGACCCGCCGCCGGTGGTGGGCGCACTCGGCGCCAGCCCGACCCCCGCCCCGGCCGGGCCTGCGCCGGCCGGCGACCCGGTAGGCGCAGCACCCGCGCAGCCGCAACCCGCCCCGGCCCGTACGCCCGCCGCCAGCACCAGCCCGGACCCGCACCCCACATCGCCGCCTACCCCGGCACCATCCCCCACGCCCAGCCCCGGCCCGGCGCTGCTGGAGGTGTGCCTCGATGCTGGCCTACTGCTGCCCCTGGACGTCTGCCTGGAAGCCTGACCGGGCGACGGGTTGCGCCCGGCGGCTACCGTGTCACACGTTCCACGGGGGCCGACCACAGTAGAGGTGTAGATCATGGCTGACCAGCTGCGTCCCTGGCCGTTCCCCACCCACCGCAAGCGCCGCCGGTGGGTGATCCCCGCCGTGGTTGCCGCAGTGATCCTGACCGCCTGCTTCGCCGGTGCGGTCGGCAGCATCCTGGCAGCGGATGATCCTGAGGGCGGGCCTGCCGCGGCAGGCAGCGGCACAGCCGACAACGACCGCGACGACCAGGCCGGGCAGCGGGCATGCCTGCGGCTGGTCGCCGACGGCGACCAGGGCGTGCTCGGGGTGGTCGCCCGAAACTCGGCCGATGAGCTGTCCGACGACCAGTGGGCGTCGTGGATCATCGAGGTGAGTGGCATCGGCACGACGGCGGCCCGCTCCGACCGGCCGCGCATCGCAGGCATCGGCGAGGACATCGGCGAGGCCACCGCCGGCGGCACGGCCAACCCGCAGGAGCTGGTGCTGCTCACCCTGGACCTGGCCGACGCGTGCGCATCGATCGGGCACGTGAGCAACACCGACGTGGCCGACGCGCTCGGCGAAATCGACCCGAGCAACAGCGCTGAGGCTGGCGACGACCCGGCCGAGCCTGACTCGGGGGATGTCGGTGACGGGGTTTGGACCGTCGGAGTGGACGTGGACCCGGGCACCTACCGGCCGGTCGCCGACGCGTCCGATGACTGCTACTGGGCGGTTCTGGTCTCCGGCAGCAACGGCGGGGACATCGCGGCCAACTCGATCGGCGGCGGCCGGCCGGTCGTGACCCTCCAGGAGGGCCACGACTTCGAGAGCAGCCGCTGCGGCCAGTGGGCCAAGGTCAACCTGGATCGGCTGATGGCCGAGGCTGACCCGGCAGCCAGCATCGGCGAGGGGATGTGGACCGTCGGGCTGGACCTGGCCGCGGGAACCTACCGGCCGGAGCAGGCAGCCGGGGAGGATTGCTACTGGGCGGTGCTCGCTGGCGGCAGCAACGCCACCGACATCATCGACAACGGGCTCGGTGGTGGCCGGCCAGCCGTTACGGTCAGCGTTGGGCAGGTCTTCGAGACCAGCCGCTGCGGCAACTGGAAGCGCGACTAGCCGCTCCCCCGCGGAGCCCTCGGTGCTGAGGCTACCGGGCAGGTACGACAGCAGCCCGCCGCTAGAACAGCCTGTCCGGGCGGAACAGCCATCGCACCTCTGCAACCGGCTGCGGCTCAAGCTGCGGTGGCGGCTCGCCGACCCGCTCGCACCCGTCGCTGCTGCAGATCCAGATCGGCCCGCAGGGCGGGTCGTCCAGGTAGAGCATGACCGGTGTGACACCGCACAGCTTCGCCAGCGCCTCCACCTGCTCCCGGGTGGGTACCAGCTCCCCCGACTCCCACAGGTCCACCGTCGGCTCTTCCACCCCACACGCCCGGTCCACCTCCGGACCCCACAGGCCGGCAGCGTCCAACGCGAGGGTGATCCGGGACGGGTTGGGGTCGCGGGAGGCCATCAGCCGCTCGTCCCGCTGCCGGATCAGGGCGCTCTGGTAACGCTGCCGGCTGGTGCGGGTGTCGCGGCGGCGGGTCACCGGTCGCTCCCTTCGGGCAGCACCGGCGGGGTCCACAGCGAGCTGATCGGCTCCGGCCCCACGTACTGCTGGCAGGCGCACCCGACCGGCCGGCGGCCGATCCAGTCACCACGGGAGTTGAACACCGACTCATCGCCGACCGCCACCATGCACTCGCCCTTGCCGCCGTCGGCGTGCATGGACCGGTGGTGCTGGCACCCGCAGACCGGCTGTGACGGCTCGGCCCGTTGCCGGCGGGCGGCGTGCCGGCCGTGAACCTCACCGGCCAGCACGCCAACGGCTAGCAGCACGGCACCGACGGCCAGGCTCAGAGGGTCCACCGGCTACTCCCCTCGCCTGCCAGGTTGATGCAGAGCACCCCGTCCTCAACCACGGCCGGCCGGCGGATCGCCGTGGACGTGTCGATCCCGTAGTGCAGCGTGAACCCCCGCGCGTGGACATTCCACGGGCCGCCGGGCTTGCCGCCCTGCGACCGCACCGGGTAGGCATGCTGGGCTTCCCTCTGGACAGGCCGCAGGCCGATGACCTGCTCGGCCCGGTCGTACAGAAGCTCCACCGTCTCGGGGCGGCCAATCGCCGCGTACGCGGGCTCGTTGAGCGAGATGATGCCGCGCCGGGTGATGGTCACCTCAGGCTCGGCGGATGGCCGCTGGTAGCCGCGCCGCCGGTGGAACACCTCGAACTGCATCAGTTGCCCCCCGCGTCCCGCCCCGGCGCCGGCCGCTCCCGCCGCATCGTGGCTTCCGCGGCGGCCCGGTCGAGCGCTCGGGCCAGCAGCGGCATCCGCCGCCACACCTCGGCCTTCTGACGCCGGTGCCACTCCGGGTGGCTTCCGGGCTCGGTCCAAGCGGCGACGATGGCGTCCAGTGGGGGCAGGTCGTCGTAGCGGGCCAGTCCCTCAGGGGTGGTCGGAGTGGTCACGAGGTGCCTCCGTTCGCCAGCCAGGCGTCCAGCGTCGCACGCTTCCACACCGGCAGGGCGTGACCGCTTGCGACTTCCCTGCGGTCCGGTTCCGGCGCGCTGCCTCGGTGGACGCGGGACCGCCAGGTGTTTGGGTTCATGCCCACGTGGGCGGCGGCGGCGTCGTTGCCCACGATCTCGTCGTCGTCGTCTGTCACGCCGACAGCATAGCAACACGTGTCGCACCTATGCACGCGCGTTGTGGCTTTGGTCACATTCCCACATTCAGACTTGCGCTAGGCAACGCGCGTTGCTATCGTTGGTCTCACAAGCAAGGAAACACAGAACTCCACAGGGATCCCCGGCCAACCAAGATCAGCGGCCACCGCGATTAGAACCGCCAGGGATGAATGAGGAACCTGCGTCCTCATAGCTGGCGCGGCTGACCCGTCAAGCGGCGGTGTGCTCCCCGGACTGGCTCAGCGGGAACCGGGGATAGGCCGAAGTCGCCGCCATCAATGAGCCCTACACCCGCGCCAGCTATGAGGACAGCAGGTCCCCACCACCACCCTCACCACCACCACCGAACGGAGACCACACCATGGACGAGACCCTGCGCGCCCGCCAGCGGGCCGAGACGCTGGCCAGCCTTCGCGACCACCACGCCGCCGCCGTCCTCCGCGGCGACGACACGGAGGTAATCCGCATCGTCGCCCTCTACGAGGAGATCACTGACGGCAAGCTGCTGCTCGCGGTGGAGCAGGACGACGGCTCCGCGATCTCGATCGAGGTCTGAGCCAATGGCCCGGAAGACCGGCACCTGCCGCCGCTGCGGTGGCCGCATCGAGTACGTGGACGTGAAGGACCCGTACTGGCGGCACACCGGCCGCGTGCGGGGCATGCCCCACGGGGCCGTCCCCCGCTGACCAGCCGGGTGCACTCCCGGACCACCCACCTACGACACAACTGAATCGGGCGGAGGGCGCCCGCGACCCAAGTCCCTCCCGCAAGGGCGGCCGGACCACAGCACCGAGGGGTGCGCCGAGCCGCCGGAAGGAGGCCAGACATGGCCGCCACCACCAGCACCACCACCGCCCGGGAGATCACCCGGCTCACGGGGTTCGCCGCCCGGCTTGAGCGCGAACTCCGCGAGGCCCGGAGGATCGGCCACCCCCGCGACATGAGCGTGCTGACGTTCCAACTTCAGCGGACCTGCGCGCGACTGAACGCCCTCGGGGTCGAGACGGCAGCCTGACCGGGCCGCCCCCCCACTAGACGCCCCGGCCGGGTGCCGACCCAGACTCCGCCCGGCCGGGAGCACCAACCACCAGCAACGAGGAGAGAGATGGCGATGGCGAACACGCCGCGTGAGCAGGTCTACGAGTACGTTGCCGACCTCGCCGAGGGTGAGGATGTGTGGTGCGACTGGGCGGCTAAGGTCGCCCGCACCGCCGACGGGTTCTGCCAGTTCTGCGGCAGCACCGAGCACCCGCCCACGGCCGGCCGGGTCCGCCTGATCGATGCCGCCCGCTCCGAGGCTGCGGAGCGCAACGCCCGGCTGTTCGGCACCGACCCGAGTTGGTACGGCCAGTGACAGCCTCCGGGCTGTCCCCGCACCGTCCCGGTGCCCAGCTCCCCCGGGGTACCGGGACGGTGCGAAGAACGCCCGGACAACCGCAACGAGAGGAGGAGTACCCCGCCATGGACGCGTTGCTGGATGAAGCCATCGAGACGTTGGAGCGGGTGGGCTGCCAGTTCGACTACTGCGACGGACCCACCTTGGAGCCGGTCAACATGGTGACCTGCTTCGCCTGC